>Ga0209410_1000165_pt1 | contig 27828 bp, 31 predicted proteins | sample Mar14436cmmetaG_FD_184135 | JGI IMG/M metagenome (GOLD analysis project Ga0209410, IMG submission 184135) | Marine hydrothermal vent microbial communities from Guaymas Basin, Gulf of California to study Microbial Dark Matter (Phase II) - Marker... ... | reverse complement strand
AGCCAGACGACTTCAAGACTTGGGAGATCCTAGTTAATGGATTGGATGCTAGGAGGGCTTATGAGGAGTGGAGGGAGTATAGGGCTGGCTATGGAGATCTAACCCTATGCGTCTTGAAGAAGATTGGAGTGGATACGATCAGGGCCTCATCCATAATCTCTAGAGAACTCGGGTTAAAGCCTAAGATGATAGGATTCTGCGGGATAAAGGATAAGATGAGTATCTCATGGCAATTCATAACCACACCTCGAGGAGCCATGAGCCCCGATGGATTGAAGATCGATGAAGTCGTCGACATAAAACCGGTCGAAGATACTGGATCCAAGCTTACCTCTAGATCACTTCTAAAGAATGTGTTTGAGATAAGAATTAGGCATGCCAGGGTTGATGTGGATGAGGTTAAGAGATGCGTCGAGGAGTTGAAGGCTCGCGGAGTTCCGAACTTCTACGGCCACCAAAGATTCGGCATAACGAGGCCGATAACCGCAATAGTTGGAAAATTGATCATGGAGGATAGGCTCGAGGAAGCGGTGAAAGCATTCCTATCAGCATACTCCCCACTTGAAGGAGAGGAGAATAGATTGGCCAGAATGAATCTTCGGAAGAGCTGGGATCTAGAAGACTCCATCAACACGTTCCCAAGGACCTTGAGGTATGAGAGGGAGATCATGAAATACTTGGTGGAGAAACCAGGAGACTATGCAGGAGCGTTGAGAATGCTTCCACTAAGGCTTAGAAGGCTTATGGTAGAGTCTGTCGCCGCCCTAGCTTTCAATAAGGCGTTATCGAGGATATTGGCCGAGGGAAAGTTGATGGAGCCGGAGTTGGGAGATTATGTGATTCCATTAAGTCTGGGTGGGAGACCTGAGCAAGATAGATGTATCCAGGTTAGATCGGAGAACTTGAAGACCGTTAAGAGGCTTCTCAAGATGGGGAGGTTGGTGATAGCCCTACCTGTCCCAGGATATCTCTCAAACATTCCGAGGAGCTGGAAGGGGGAGGTGCTAAGAGAGGCGTTGGAGGAGCTCGGCATAGAGCTTAACATGTTCAGGGTTAGATCCCTTCCAGAGACCTCCACTAGGGGAACACTTAGGCCGATAATCATCCCTAGGTGGGATATCGATATATTGTCCCATACCGAGGATGAACTCCTTCTAAAGCTCTCGCTCCCACCTGGAAGCTATGCGACGATAATTTTGAGAGAGATCATGAAATCTCCCGATCCATTAGCTTATATTGGGAGAGTTCCAAATAACCTTGAGGAGATGAGGTGAAAGTTCGTGGGATATGTTGCTCGAACCCCGAACGCCAACGCTACCTGGACGATAATCGGGGTCAACGTGTTAATAGGCCTCTTTCTTATATTATTGAAGTATAGCTATCCAATAGTCTTCATACATATCATCAACGAGTTCGGGGCGAAACCCATCTTAACGATAAATTGGATCCAGCCATATAGGCTCATAACCTCCATGTTTCTCCACAGCGGATTCATACACCTAGTCTTGAATATGTTCGCGTTATTCATCTTCGGGCCTGACATAGAGATGGTCTTGGGGAAGATAAGATACCTGTTACTCTATTTTCTCAGCGGGATAGCGGCGGATTTCGCTCACGCCTACTTCATCTACTTCTTCTTCCCATATGAGACGTTACTGATGGCTCCGGCGATAGGGGCTTCTGGGGCGATCTATGGGGTGATGGCCGCGTTTGCGGTGATATTCCCGTATAGGAGGATAATGATATTCATGGGTTTCCCGATCGTTGCTCCAGCCCTACTAGCCATAACCTTAATGGCCACCCTCCAAACGGTTTACGCATTCTTCGACCCATTCTCCCAAGTCGCCTACGCCGCCCATGTAGGAGGATTCATGGCGGGCTTGTTGATGGCGTTCATGTTTAAGCCGTCGTTGAAGAGGATTCACTACTACATCTAGTCGCCCATCACGTGAACTATGAATCTCCTCCTCCTAGGGCCATCGAACTCCGCGAAGAATATGCTCTGCCAGGTTCCAGTCGCAAGCCTTCCATCTATGATTGGAATCGTTATGGATGGAGAGATCAGTATTGAGCGGAGATGGGCATGAGCATTATCATCGACCTCATCATGTAGGTATCCGGCTCCTCTAGGAACCAGTTTTGATAAGACGCTGTCCACGTCTCTCCTTAACCCGCTCTCATCCTCATTCACATATATTCCAGCGGTTGTGTGGGGAACGAATATGGTGGCGAGCCCGTTCTTCACCCCGCTCTCGTCGATGACCCGCCTAACATGGCCCGTGATATTCTTTAAATCCACGCTCGACCTAGTCTCGACGCTCAGGATCTTAAAGTAAGTTTTCATGGAGAATCGATTGGCCTCCCTAGATAAAAACATCTCCCAAGGACTAAAGTTTAATCTCGAATGATATGTTAAGGCTCTGGGATGCTAATCGACGCCCATTGCCACGCCCACGCATTCTCCGACGCAGAGCTAGGGGAGTTCTCAAAAATCAGGATCATAGCGGTATCGGAGGACCTTGAGAGCAGTAGGAGGACGATTAACCTCTCAAAGAGATTCAACAACATAACGCCATTCATAGGCATCCATCCATGGAATCTCGAGTCTGTGTCCAAGGGGGAAATTGAAGAGGTATTTAGACTTCTTAGGTTAGGTGTGGCAAGGGGCGTAGGAGAAGTTGGAGTCGATGGGAGAATTAAGAGGAGTGTTCGAAAACAGGTTGAGGTCTTCAAGCTTTTCTGCAAGGTTTCGGCGGAGCTTGATCTGCCAATGAATATCCACGCGTTAAATGCTTGGGACCAAGTCTTCGAGATCATGCTAAAGATGGATGTTAGAAGGGCTTTATTCCACTGGTATACGGGGCCGATAAGACTTCTGAGAGATATAGGTGAGGCCGGATACTATATCTCGATAAATCCAGCCGTGAGGATTCAGCCGAAGCATAGAAGGGTTCTTGAGAACGCCGAGCTAGACATGATCATAACCGAGAGCGATGGACCATACAACTATAAGGGGTTAAGGCTGACGCCGACGATGATCAGCGATCTGATAGAGTTTATCTCAGATGTTAAGGGGGTGGATAAAGTCTCTTTAGAGAAGATCATCGAGAGGAATTTTGAGAGGCTTCTCGGCTAAGCCTGCGCTTCAAGATCTTGTGTAGAACCTTAACCTCCCCATCGAAGTCTATCCTACCGTGATCGAGGAGGCTTCCGCTGAAGGTCTTTGGAATGTGAAGGAGCTCGTGAATTATTATCTCATCTTTCTCATCATCCGGAAGCTTGTCAAACTTTTCGGCGATGAACTCTATGACGTAATATGGTTTCATACCAACTCCAGTTAAGAATGCCTTGGATACGCCATGAATCCTCGCAATAGTTTTCGGGGCGTTCGTCCCATAGCTTCTAACACACTTAACTCTCTCAGGATCTATATGTGAGAGATCGAGGATTTTTACTATTCGCTTAACTTTCTCATCTAAGTCCGGCGCTTGAACATATCTAATCTTCATTTTAACATCTAATCTAAATTCAGGAGATATTTTAGGATTTATCAATCAAACTCCTTTACATAATCCTCCAATAATCCCTTCACATATTCATTCACCCTCTTCTCATTTCCTATAATCTTGTTTAGAATTTTCCTCGCATTTACGAAAATTCTATATTCTCTTTCCGAGATGAATTCAAATATCCTCAATCCACCCTCACTTTCAGAGAATATACAATAGACTTTCGATGGAACCTTATCGGGGAGTCTCGATACCAAGTAGTCGTCGAGTATCGGGATGCTGAAGAATTTATCATCTATCCTCCCACTCACTATCGTGAATGCCTCCCTCGCTATCTCATCAATTATCGTCGGGGCAACTCTGAGTTCGCGTAGACCGCTTCTTCTTGAGACTTGATCTATCAGAAGTCTATCGCCAGCATGGATTACCGTGATATCTGCAGGCGTTCCAAGTTTAAGCCATGAAGGGGGTTCTCTAATATATGCCGTTATCCTCTCCCCTCCAAGCGTAACTATCCTCAGCCTGTATTCGATTAACCCTCTCCTAGTTCTAGGCTCGATTAGGGTGATGTATCCTGTGATCTTCCTCGCTTCCAACCTAAATCGCCCCGTCTTCACCGATAATTAATCTTTATTTTTCACATCAAGTTCATCATATGCTTCTTGATCAATTCCCCGAGTTCTCCAATGTCTTGGATGAGAAATGCGAATGGATTCTCCGGAAGGGTTGGCGAGGCATAGAGGAGGAGGGCTTGCCTAAAGTCTAAAAGTAATGCATTGAATGGTATAAGGGAATCAAGAATCTTCGCGTTAAACTCCTTTACGATCTCTTCCACCCTCTGCTTGGACATGGATGTCGAGAGTATTCTTGCATCGATTATTAGGTAGATGTCTATGCCATCCGTTTTCATCTCTCTCAGCTTGCCTAAAAGGTTCTCAAGGATATCGTGTGGGAGGTAAATTATCCTGACTAGGATGTTCTCCTCGGCCTCATCTATCAGCCTTAGAGCTGTTCCATATGCGCGTAACCCTCTGAAGAGCCAAACATTACATCTCTGAGGTGAGGAGTTCCTCAGATAAAGTTGTTCAAGATCATTTAGAGCTTTCTCAAGATCTTCGACAATCGAGTCTTTTAAGGGTCTCAGCGTATGGCTTGGCGGTAGGGCTATGTAGATCATCGGCCTAGTCCCCTTAAGCCCTTGGATGAAGCCATTGGACTCAAGTCTCGACAGGATATCGTAGATCCTAGTCCTCGGAACTCCGGATCTCCTAGAGATCTCCAAGGCGTCGGCTTCTCCATGCTCTAATAGGGCTATATACGCCTTAGCCTCATACTCCGTTAATCCAAGCCTCCTTAAGGAATTTATAATCCTCTCCGGTTCCATACTCTCGTGAATAATACTCCTCCAGTTACAAAAAACTTTTATGGTCGCCCTAAGAGCTAGCCGATGGTGGCGGAGATGGAGGTCCCGGCGATAAAGTTTGAGAATGTCTGGAAGATCTACAGGCTTGGAACCGTTGAGGTCGCCGCCCTCCGAGGTCTAAGCATAGAGATTAAGCGGGGGGAGCATCTGGCCATGATGGGCCCCTCTGGAAGCGGCAAATCCACCTTCCTACATCTAGCCGGAGCCTTGGATAGACCTACTAGGGGCAGGGTGTTGATCGAGGGGAGGGATCCGAGCAAGCTAAATGATGACGAGCTCAGCAAGCTTAGGAATAGATATATTGGATTCGTCTTCCAGACCTTCAACCTAATACCGAGGCTCACGGCGCTCGAGAACGTTATGCTACCCCTCGTCGTGAGGGGGGTGGATGGATCTGAGAGAAGGAGGAGGGCCATCGAGGCGCTCGAGCAAGTCGGATTGGGCGATAGGATAAACCATAGGCCAACCGAGCTTAGCGGGGGAGAGCAGCAGAGGGTCGCTATAGCTAGGGCGATAGTGACGAGACCTAGGATAGTCTTGGCTGATGAGCCCACCGGAAACCTAGACTCAGTCTCAGCTAGGGAGATCGTTAAGGTCTTAAGCCGATTGAATAGAGAGCTTGGAATAACCGTGGTCGTCGTGACCCATGACCCAGAGGTCGCCTCCGCCGCCAGAAGGGTGGTTAGGATTAGGGATGGTGTGATCTATGAGGAGAACTAGTATAATCGTAATCCTACTCATAGGGGTCCTGCTGATACCGCAAATCCAATCCATCTACGCCAAGGCGCCTGAGATCCTCTTCTCGGACGCATGGTTTGGAGAGGTGGATAGGAGGATTGAGGTCGCTCCGGGAGATCACGGGGTCCAGCTCGTCGTCAGGTTGGTCAATGCTTGGAATAAGACCTTCAGATTCGCGGAGGGAAAACTGTATCTCCCGGATGGGTTCAGGGACTCGGTGACCGGGAAATCCGTGACGAGATCATATGCCGTCCAATGTCCCAAGGCTGGAAGCTACTTCTACCTAAAGTTCCTAGTTGATATTGGAGAGGATGTTAAGATAGGGGAATACATGGCCAAGCTCTGGATCAGATATGTATTCTGGGACGAGGAGAACGTGGAGCATGCATATGTTTACGTCAAGTTCAGGGTGACCGGTAGAAGCGATCTAAAACTCTCAATGAGCCCAGAAGAGATTGAGCCCGATGAGGCTGAAGACCTCACCCTAAAGATAGAGAATACAGGATCCGCTAGGGCGTCCTCGATAATCTTAAGAATTGATAGCGTGACGAAGGGATTAGCGATAATCTCAGGTCAGGGAACCCATATTATCGGCGACCTCGAGCCGGGAGAGTCTGAAGAGGTGTCCTTGAAGGTGTTGGCTGAAAGCTTCCTAGCGGATGGAATTGGAAGTATGAGAGTCTCGATTAGATATCTGGATTCATATGGTCAGATGGTTGAGGATGAGAGGATTTTATCCGTTAAGATCTCTCCGCTTGGAGGGGTTGGAGTCGTCTTGGACTCATACTTGAGGAACTCGATGCTAAAGCCATCCAAGATAGCGGATTTGATGGTTGTCGTGGCGAATCGTGGAACTGAGGTGGCTAAATCAGTCGACGTATCGATAAGCTTGCCGGAGGCAACGTATCCGCCAATAACCTTGGTGGAGGGGGCTATGGCGAGTAAGTTGGGAGACTTGAAGCCCGGCGAGGAGAAGGAGCTTAAGTTAAAGGTCTTCGTGAACAAGCTCGCAGCCGGAAAATCCTTCACGATCCCGGTGATCTTAAGCTATGCCGATGAGGAGGGGAGACATGTTGTCAAGAGATTCGTGACGATAACGGTTGTGGAGGAGAGTAGGAGGAAGAGGCTGAGCATCTACTGCGATGAATATGTTAGAGGCGGCTTGATAGAGGAGATCAAGGTTAGGATAAAGAACATCGCTGGAGAAGATCTAAGGGATCTAACTCTAACCCTAACTCCAGAGGCGAGCTGGGTAACCCTACTTGGCCCGACCACATGGCATATAGACTCGATCAAGAACGGCGAGGAGAAGATCTTGAAGCTGAAGATGTATGTTCCATCCGAGACCTCGATGGGGTCGACCATAGGGGAGCCATTCAACCTGAGGGTTGACGCGAGCTTCGAGGACTCCTCCGGACTGGTCAGGAACGAGGTTCACGAACTCGGGATGTATGTTAGGGGGATAATAGACGTAAAGCTTCAAGACATATCCTTGGAGAGGCTGGGGAAGGAGCTCTTCTTGGTTGGGAGGCTTCTGAATGAGGGAACTGAGACAGCATCCTACACTAGGGTTAAGATAGTTGGAGGAGACCTAAAATCAAGCACGGTCAGCTATCTAGGAGACCTCAATCCAAACGCCCCACTCCTCTTCAACATACCTATCGAATATGTGACGCCGACCGAGTCGAATATGAGCTGCCACATCGTGTTGAACGTCACCTACATGGATTCGCTGAGGAATAGGGGGAGCACGATCTTGGAGGCGCATGTGAGGATGCCGGCGGCTGAGTCTGAGGTCCATCAATCACCTCAATTGATCGGGCTCAGAGAGATCTCGATAATAGCGGTGGTCTCGATAGCGGTTATAGTATCGGCGATCTACTTGGTGAGGAGGAGGGCGAGGGCGGGTGAAACCACTTGACCTATTCTCCTACGCCTTCAAGGGTTTGAAGGATAGGAGGGCTAGAAGCGCCCTAACCATACTCGGGGTTACGATAGGGATCTTGGCGGTCGTCATGCTCATCTCAAACACTCAGGGATTCGACCACTTCCTAACAGACGTTCTATCGAGGATAGGCTCCAACAATATCTGGATAGTTCCGGCGAAAAGATCTCTGAAGCTGACCGATACGGACGTGATGAGGCTTGCGAGGCTTCCCGGGGTTAAAGCCGCCTCGCCATTCTATCTCAAGAGAATCTACTTCAGATCTGGCTCGATACAGGAGTACGCAAACCTCATAGCCGTCGACCCTAGAGTTTTGAAGCTAATCTTACCGGATCTAGAGCTCGGGGAGGGAATGATGCTCCAGCCAAACGATCTCGGAACAGCTACGCTGGGATATAAGATAGCTCACCCGCCCGAGGACCCAAATAAGAGGGTTAACCTCTACTCATCGGTGGCCGTCGATATTCGAGAGGGCTCGACGACGAAGAGCTATACATTCATGGTTGGAGGGATCTTCAAAGAGTTCGGTTCAACCCCGTATCTGGATGTCGATAAGAGCGTCCTCATAACCATCAACGCGGCGAGAAATATCTTCAAGTCTACTAGCTATCCGTCGATAGTCTTGGTCGCTAGGTCTCCGGACGATGTCGAGCCGATAATCAATATGCTGAGGCAGATCTATGGAGACGACATAGAGATCATAAGCCCCTTAACGATCGTCAGGCATGTTAGGGCAATTCTCACAAACTTCTCCATATTCATGCTTATAGTCGCGAGCGTCTCCCTAGTGGTCGCGGGGATAGGCATAATGAATACGATGATTATGTCGGTGATGGAGAGGACTAGGGAGATAGGGGTTTTAAGAGCCTTGGGGTTCAGCCAAAAGGACGTGGCCGCGATCTTCTTGATGGAGGCGGCGCTGGTTGGGATAATTGGAGGAATTCTCGGAGTCTCGATGGGGGTCATCTCCTCAACAGCTATGGGAGGGGTCTTCGCCAAAATGTTCCGCGTCGAAAACCCATCCATGCAATTGGCGAGAGGGCTTGAGATCTCATATTCACCGGTTATAACGCCAGAGCTCCTCGGAATGAGCTTCATCTTCGCGATAATAGTGGGTCTGGCCTCAGGCCTCTACCCAGCCCTAAAGGCGGCGAGGATGGATCCGGTTCAAGCCCTTAGAACCGAGTGAAAGAACCTTATATTTACCGAAAATCTTGATCTAAGCGTATGATCGAAGCGGCCGTCTCATCTTGGGAGGATGCAAAAAGACTCATCTTAAGGGAGGCTGAGAGGAGGTTGGATGGGAGGATTGAGGATTGCTGGGTTGACTCGATAAGACTTGAACAACATGCAGATGGAGACATCTGGATAGTGAGGCTAAAGACGATCATAAAGAAGGGATTCTCGAAAGAGGGCTACCTAGTCTCGGCCAAGATAGACTCGATCAGCGGAGAGATCAAAGAATTCGAGGCGAAGCCGGCTCGGTGAGGGCCCGATCACTTCACTCATCCGAACTCGGCAAAATCCTCATCGCCGGCACATGATTGTATGATGCGCCGGCTTTTAGCCTTTTTCCAATCACGGTTATAGCTGGGCTAAGTTATTCATCTATCGTGGCGAAGGTCGGCGGAATATTAGGCTATGATGTTCCAGCCGAGGGATATAGGGAACTCTATGGCGAGGAGCAGCTGGAAAAATACGATCTGATCTTCAGGAATCCCATCATAGATTTAGGAGATGTTGAACTGGTTTTAGACGTAGGCTGTGGAATTGGATTGCTTAGAGAGTATCTCCGCGAGCTCGGATTCGATGGGCTCTACGTAGGCCTAGACATCTTGGAGGATAGGATTATGGAGGCGAGGAAAAACTGTGATCATGGCTCCGATCTAGTCTTAGCGGATGCGCATCACCTCCCCTTCAGAGATCAGGGATTCGACCTAGTCGCTCTAATAACCGTAGCCCATCTCTTGAGAATCGAGGACTCGTTAAGGGAGCTCGAGAGGGTGTCGAGGAGGATCTCGATAGTAACGATCCTAAAGGGGTTGAAGTACTCGGCCAAACTCTCCAAGATTGTTAGGAAGCTTATGTCAAATTGGATGATTGTGCCGCTCGATAAGCCTTGGATTAAGGACTTGGTCTACATCCTAGTTAGGCGGAGGGATTAAGGGATCAGCCTAAACTTATCTCTCGGGAAGAGGATCACCTCCCTGATGTTACTTCTCCCAGTTAAGACCATTAAGAGCCTCTCAAATCCAAGCCCCCACCCAGCGTGGATCGGCATCCCATAATCATAGATCTTTAGATGCTCCTTGAATGATTCAGGGTTTAGGCCCTGCTCCCTAAGCCTCCTCTCTAGAAGGGATCTATCCGAGATCCTAGTCCCACCCGAGGCGAGTTCGAGCCAATCATGCATTAGGTCGAATGACTCGGATAGCCTTGGATCATCCTTACATGGCTGGATGTAGAAGGGCTTTGACTCGGTTGGGAAATGGGTTATGAAGTAATATCCCTTATGTTTCTCGCCTAAGAGTCTGAGATGGGGGGTTCCGAAGTCTTCTCCCCACTTAATTTCAACTCCTGTCTCCCTCAACTCCCTAACAAGCTCATCATAGGTGTAGCGTTTAAACGGGGTCTTCGGAACATCTAACTTGACGCCAAGTGTCTCAAGCTCCTTCCATCTCTCCTCCAAGACCCTCTTATGGACATGGGCTATGAGTCTCTCCAAGACCTCCATCACATCGTATAGGTCCATGAAGGCTGCCTCGATGTCTATCGACGTGAACTCGCTTACATGCCTCCTCGTATGCGACTCCTCAGCCCTGAAGAACGCTCCTATCTCGAAGACCTTCTCGAAGACTGTTGTCAGCTCCTCCTTATAGAGCTGGGGGCTTTGGGCCAGAAACGCCTTTCTCCCGAAGTAATCTACCTCGAAGAGCGCCGCCCCGCCCTCGGTCGCGGTCGCTATGATCCTCGGAGTCCTAACCTCCACAAACCCCTCATTAGTCAAGAACTCCCTAACCGCTTGGAGAACGGTTGAGGCTATCAGGAAGATCGCCTTATTCTCAGGCTTTCTGAGGTCGAGTATCCGATGATCGAGCCTCGTATCTATACTCGCGGGAACCTTCCCGGTTACATCATAAGGTATTGGGCGCTTAGCCCTAGCTAGGATCCTATAGTCCTTTAGGAGGACCTCTACTCCGAGCCTAGCCTTCGGCTGCCTCTTCACAACCCCCTCGACGTAGATCACGTCTTCTGCTCCGAGATCTTCCAAATCTCTCAGCTTCTCGGCTGGAATGGCGTTCTTCTTAACCGTCACCTGACATATTCCTGAGATGTCTCTTAAGAGGATGAACTTTATCCCACCTAGATCCCTTATCTCATGGATCCAGCCCAATAATCTAACTCCTTGGCCGTCGAGCTCCGGCCTTATCTCAGCCGATAGATGACTTCTCCTTAACCTTTCTCGGCCTCCTTGCCGCAACCCTCCTCCACCCTCGCTCGAAGTCGACGCTTAGCTTAACTCCCTTCACCCTTTTAACGACCTCTATTAAAGAGTTAACGCCCACCTTCAGACTCCGCTTACTATCTAGGATAACCCTCATCTCCTCGCTTCCATCGGGTAGCCAGATCTTGTTTACCGCGACTATCCTTGCCGGCGTTATGACTCTCTCAATGAACCTCACTACGTCGTCGGAGTCCTCGACTATCCTAACATGCTTTCCAAGCCTCTCGGATAGAATTCTTCTAAGAGAAGCTAAATCCTTGAATCTAACCTCCCTCAAGCTCCCCTCCTTGAGGACTATGAATATGGTCTCCTTCCCATCCACGGCCTTAACATATCCAGCCTTCTGGAGCCTTGGAAATCTCTTCTCAAGCTCCAATAAGAGCCTCATGACATTTATATCGAATTCGTCGTAAAGCCCCTGCCTAATCTTCTCTCGGCACCTTGAGCAGAATATGCCCGTCTTTAGGTCGAAGGTGCATAATGGGAACTCCACGTACTCACCTCTAGCCCCGGGATGACCCACGGGAGTTAGACGCCCGTGCCCGTCTACCTTGGTGGACTTTATCGGGTTTACCGCTTGAGCAGGATCTCGATCGTGCTGACGCTCACCGGCTGATTATTCGGCCCAGTCATCTCCTCGGTTCCAAGCTTTATGTCCTCAACCTTCAGATCCTTATAGAATCTGCGTTGGAGGACTTGGACCACGTCGACCGCCCTGCTTATCGCCCTGCCTCTAGCCTTTATTAGTAGCTGGTTTGCGCCTCCTTGGAGGGTCGTTAGACAGGCGAAGACATAGTTCATCAGGGGCTTCTTACCAACCAATACGGTCGGAATCTCCTTCTCAGCCATCGCTTAACACACTCCGTGGGCTAATAAAGTCTCTAAGAACTCTTACATAAATATATTTCCAAAGAAGGTCGAACAGGATCTATGTCCGGTGAGGGGTTGACGGTCGCGGAGGGTATATATTTGAGGCTCAAACAACCTAAACCTAGATGCCGATAAGGGATCCAACCCTCCTCCAGATAGCTCAGCGTCGAAGGCTCTACTATAAGATCTGTAGGGAGTGTGGGGCTAGGAACGCGCCTACAGCCGTGAAGTGTAGAAAATGCCATAGCTATAACTTGAGGTGGAAGAAGAGGGAGATCAAGAGATAGCGAAATCTTAATTATCCCTCGGAGGGAGTTTAACTATTGGGCCGGTGGTCTAGCGGTATGACGCCGCCCTCACGCGGCGGAGGTCGTGAGCCAGTCCAAGCTGGCCGATAGGGTTCAAGTCCCACCCGGCCCACCACACATATTGAGATCTGAGAATCCCGGAAAATGCTATTATAACATCGTGTTTCACTCTTTTTACATGAGTGAGAAAATCATCTTCGACGCGGATCTAAGTCCCTTAAAGGATAAGGTGGTGAGTGTAATAGGCTATGGAAATCAGGGGCAGGCTCAAGCACGCATCCTGAGGGAGAATGGGATAAATGTCATCGTCGGGAACATTAGAGACGAGTATTGGGATCTGGCGTTAAAGGACGGCTTCAAGGTCTATGAGATAGATGAGGCCATCAGAAGATCTCAGGTCGCATTACTCCTAGTTCCAGACGAGGTTGCACCCGAAGTATATCGTAAGAAGATCGAGCCGGAAATTGAGAAGAGAGAACACTTCATTCTCGACTTCGCGAGCGGATACAACATAATGTATGGGTTCATAAGGCCTCATCCAAACACGGACGTGATCTTGGTCGCTCCGAGGATGATCGGCAGGGGAATACTAAACTTGCATAGGCAGGGGAGAGGCTATCCGGTCCTAATAGGCGTCGCACAAGACTCATCTGGAAAAGCTTGGGATTACGCCAAGGCGATAGCCAAGGGGATAGGTGCGATAGGCCTACCCGGAGGGATTGCGGTGATGTCCTCCTTCGAGGAGGAGACATTACTAGATCTACTAACCGAGCATTCTTGGGCGCCGCTGCTGATCGCGGCGATGCAAGCTTACTTCGACGTGGTTACTGAGGAGTATGGGGTCTCGCCGGAGGCCGCTATCCTAGAGCTTTATGCATCTGGAGAGTTGGGCGAGGTCGCGAGGGCGATGGCTGAGATGGGCTTATTCGAGCAGATGAAACTCCACTCAAGGGCAAGTCAATATGGCCAGTTCACCAGAGCGCGGAAATTCTATGGCATAGTTAAGGAGATCGTGAAGGAGGAGGCCGCCCAGATCTGGAGCGGAGAGTTCGCGAGGGAGTGGTCTCTAGACCAAGCATTCGGCCGCGTAGTGCTTCAGAGACTATGGAAGATCGTGACTAGTAGCAGGCTGGCTGAGGCTGAGGATAGATTATATAGGCAGTTGGGGAGACGATGATCCTCAACAAACCTTCATCTCCCACTTATATCTCAAATCGGGCTTCGCTCCAATCTATCTTCGAGAGTCTTCTCCAACTTAATGGCCTGTAGGAAGCCCCTGGAGCTATGCTATGTATTAACGCCTCCAATCTTTTAGATGCCTTATCCAGGCTTGAGCCGAGCTTGAGATATACTATGTGGGTTAGGGGGGTTAAAGTCTCATAGAATGCCGTGAATCCCTTGAAGCCTGATTCGAGGATTTCTTCAACTTCTTTGGGGGTGAGGTCTATCAAGCCGATCCTATCCAATCCTCTGAGAACCTCGTCCAGAAATATTCTTCTCTGGATCAGTGAGGGCATGTTTAGCGAAATGCTTATGGGCATCCCCTCAACCACCCCCAACGCCTCCAGAAAATCTTCAGCATCATCTCCCTCATATCCCAGCTGGATCGCCCACTCTTTAGCATAGAAGGCATTCCCCGTAGTTGAACCGTCTGGAAGCGGATACTCATAGGAGACTTTCCCCCGGCAGATCTTCACGACCTTCGCGGTGTGAGGCGGGTTCACGCTCGACATGGAGTCTAATCTCGTATTCAGCTTTAGGATCGAGGTGAGGAGCTGTTCATCATCCGCTTCAACCGTTACCCATCCACCCTCCTCTTGAGAGAGTTTGAGGAATCTTCCGCCAGCCTCAAGGTATATCTCCCTAAACCATTCTTCGAGCCTTGAGATGGCCTCAACCCTCTTCCAAGGTCTCTCGGCGAGGATCAGCATCCTAGGAATACTTTTAGGAAACCTCTCAATAAGGTTATGTGGAGCTGTATCGAGATGCTTCTGATAATCGAGAAGCGCACCATAATAGAGCTCGTCACCATGATAGGGGGAGAGATGGCTGGAAAGGTTATGAAACTGCTCTTAAGGAAGCCTGGGATAACCGATGAGGAGATAGCCCTCAAGCTTAAGATCGATGTCAGAGAGGTTAGGAGAATCCTCCACAGACTCAATGAGCTTGGAATACTCCACTATGAGCTCACCAGGGATAAGCAGACCGAGCACAGGATCTTTAAGTGGTATGTTGAGGAGGGGCAGGTCACGGGATTCATAATGACCCATATGAAGAAGATACTTGACAGGCTTAAGCGGAAGCTTGAGAGCGAGAAGAACCATCAATTCTATTGGTGTGGGACTCCAGGCCATAGAAAGTATCTATTCGACGAGGCCATGGACAGGCTCTTCAGATGCCCAGAATGTGGGAAGCCCCTTCAACCATATCAGAACGATGAGGTGATTAAGGCTCTTGAATGGAAGATAGCGAAGCTTGAGGGCTTTCTAGAGGAGCTCATGAAGGTCGGCAAGGTGGAGGGGATTGAGGAAAAGCCTGCTAAATCAAAATAAGAATTATTAATCAAGGCTATCGAAGACAATTGGGAGATGTCTTCAGAGGCGAGATTGATCGAGGAGGAAATCGACATCGGGAGAGTAGTTGAAGAGATTGTAGCTAAGAATATCGACTCCAATGCTGTCGTAATTTATGTTGGCTATGTGAAGAGAGAGGTTGGGGGCCACACCGTCAACTGGCTAAGCTGCGAGCCTCATGAGCGATATGCGTTGAAGCTCCTCAACAACATCGTTGAAGAGGAGGTGGGGGAGGGGGTTTCATGTATAAGGATCTATCATAGGGTTGGGAGATTGAGGCCGGGCGAGCCCATATCATATATCTTCGTCTCCGCTGAAGACAGGGTTAAGGCGTTTGAGAAGGCGAGGAGGGTTCTTGAGAGGGTTAAGCGGGAGTCCATGATATTCAAGGTTGAGAGCAGGGACGATGGAGAATTCCTGGTCCTAGGGGATGGTAGGAGGCTGAAGATCAAATGATGCTTAGGAGATAGCATCCCTAAAATCCTACCTCTGGAAAGATATGATCTGGGGATGTCTAGGATAGTCGTCTTAAGGCTGGGCCATAGAATAATCAGGGATCAGAGGCTGACGACGCACGTGCTTCTAACGGCCAGAGCCTATGGAGCGGATGAGGGATTCGTTGCGGGAGATAGAGATGACGAGCTACTTAATGGTGTGAAGAGGGTTGTGGAGAACTGGGGTGGAGAATTTAGGGTGAGTTACGTCGAGGATTGGAGGAAGGTTCTAAGGGATTGGAGGGAGAGGGGTGGGAAGATAATCCACCTAACCATGTATGGGATAAACCTCCCAGACATAATAGATGAAGTGAGATCTCTCTGGAGATCTGGAAGAGATCTGCTCATAGTCGTGGGTGGGAAGAAGGTTCCAGGAGAACTATACTCGATCGCCGACTATAACATAGCCGTGACGAATCAACCCCATAGCGAGGTCGCGGCCTTGGCAACCTTCTTAGACTGGCTCCAAGAGGGGGAGGAGCTTAGGAGGGAGTTTAAGGGGGGTAGGTTGAAGATAATTCCCCAGAGAAGGGGGAAGAGGGTTGTACGCATCGATTAGTTGAACGGTCATTCCTTTAGCTTCTCCAACGCGCCCTTTTCCATCAACACATGCTTCTTCCAATATTCTATCCTCGGATACCAAAGTGGCAGTAGTCTTAGCTTGTAGATCGGGGGCATGAGCGGTATCCCGAGCATGTCGCCTAGGGTGATTGTCATCAGGGCTAAGTCCTCATTATTGTATTGCTCTAGTAAATTTTTGATGTGGGGGAGATAGAGGAAGCCGAAGAAGAAATCCCTTAAGCCTCGCTTGAGATTTTTCATGGCCACATTCGATCCACACTTCCGTCTAGAGTAGTAATCCCTTTTCAGGAGTCCATGAGGCTAGGTCGTCTGCAACTTGTTTAACCATGTCGACGCCGATGATCTCCCTTTCATATAGGGGTATGACCGCTCGAACCAAAGGCCCCAATCTCTCCTTGATGATTTCGAGGTAGTGCTTCTGCTCCTCATACTTATTCCTCATATACTCAGTACCCTTCTCCGCCACATCTCTTCTCAGAACCCCGTTTACGATGACCCCGCCGATGGCTATATTGAATCCCTTAACCATCTCTATGAATCTCTGAACGACCGAGATCGGTAGGGCGAGTGGAAGGGTCACGAAGAAGAAGGCGGTCTTAGTCGGGTCTCCGAGGATTGAGCTCGCCTTCTTGATCCTCTCATTTAGGCTTAGTAGGTCGGCCATCATCGGATCCTTCTTTATCTCCTCCATGGCCTTCTCCTTCCTAAATGATAGCTTCACCCTGAGAGATAGGGCTTCCTGCCTACTCTTAATCATCCTCTGAAGCCATAATCCATAGATCTTATTCAATCCAAGAAGCCTCACAGCATTTGCGACCGCCGCGCAGTCAAACACTATCTTATCATATTTTGCGCCTTGCTCCAACATTATATCAATCGTCGCATCAAACATCGCGCTCTCCTCAAACGCCGGATTAGTCGCAGCTATGTCTATGAACTCCGTCGCCTTCACCGGGATATCGGCCCACTTCAGGAACCATCTAAGCCTATCCGCCAACTGTTTCTTATACGCCTCAACTCTATCCCTGATATCGACCTCTATCGCATCGAGGTTGTCTATTCCACGGATAGGCTTGATAACTCCTCCGGTCAGATCTTGGTCGAAGAGGCTTGTGAGCGAGTGGACGGGGTTGAGGGAGGCTATCAAGACCTTCATCCCCTGATTTGCGAAGTACGTCGCTATCCCCGCGGCAGCTATCGTCTTTCCGACGCCGCCCTTTCCTCCGGTGAAGAAGAATTTTATGGATTTATGAGTCTCCACGTAATCCTTGAAGCTCATACCCTTTTCAAGCTGGAGGGTCATCTCACTCAAACACCTCCAAACCAGGCTTCTCGAACAGATGTTCCGCCACCTTCGCGATCATGTCGAGCCCCTTCGGCTCTCTATCGAACATTGGGACGACGGCTCTAATATACTCCTCGAATTTATCCTTAATCTCCTTCAAGTATTTCTGCTGCATCTCAATCCTCCTCCTGAGGAACTCGCTCAAATTGGGCCTATCTAGCAGCTCTCTCGGATATACTTGGTTTACGATGACCCCAGCCATCTTCATCCCGAGCTTATCGAACATCGCTAAGGCCCTCTCGGTGTCTAGAATAGCCATCCTCTCAGGGATTAGGATCATGAAGAACGCGCATTTCTCAGGATCGATTAGCGAGTCTCTGAAGAGGTCGAGCTTCTGCCTAATCTCCCTAAGCTCGCTTAAAATCTTCTCCTCAACTCCGCCGGCGATACCCCTTATCTCCTCGGCCATCTTCGAGTACTCAGCCGCCTTCCTCCTAGTCTCCTCCATCTTATCTATCCAAGCATCCAAGATCATGGCCATGCTAACCATCCTAACTCCATGGCCGAACGGTGGCATGTCGAAGACATATGGATGGAATTGTCCGCTCGCGACTAGATCTGCCATGGCGTCATAGGTTGCGGATTCATGCATCGCGGGCTCATAGGCGGATGTCTTGATGTATTCATCTATTTCGGCCGGGATCTCATCTATCCCATACATCGTCTTAATCCTATTCCTGATCTCGTCCTGGAACTCGGCTATCCTCTTATCAGCATCTATCTCGACCACGAATAGGTTCGGCATAATCTCCTTAATCCCCTTCCCGAATAAGTCCATCTCAAAGATATCGCTCAACGAGGCCTGAGGATCTGTGCTGAAACAGAGTGGTTTTTCACCATGCTTAGCGAACCAATACGCCATGGCGGCACTAGCCGTCGTCTTTCCCAACCCACCTTTCCCCGCATTTACAATTATCTTTATCCCCTGATTTTTCTCAAAGAACTCCTTAAGCGAGAGCATCTTGAAGCCACCTCAATAGAGCATATCCGTGACATCTCTCTCCTTAAACAGCCTCCTCTTCCAAGTCTTGATGTTGGGAACAGCGTAGGGTAGAAGTCTGAGCGAGTAGTATGGTGGTAGGATAGGTATTCCGAGCATATCACCTATGGTGATCAGCATGAACAGGTTTTCGAGATACATTCGGGTCTTCAGCATCTGCTTTGTGACGGCGAGGGATGACATCCCGACGAACATCCCCTTAATCGCCTTCCCGAGCTCGCTCGAAATCTTACCCTTCTCCTTTTTCTCGGTCATATTAGCTCGGATAATCTTTTTTCCAGCCGTATAAAAGCATTTCTAGGTCATAAGAGCTATGAAGATAAATGAGTCGAAACAATATATCGTGAGATTGGATGCGAACGGTAGTCCTGGAGGGAGATAACATCCTTCTCGGCAGGTCAAGATTCCTATCATTCAATGCTCCAGATGATTGCAGAATATTTCCATTGGGAGTAATTGACGTGGAAGCCTATAAGGTCGTGGAGGGAGTTAATTGGGTTGTTAGCGGATACATAACCTTGGGGGCCATAGTCGAGGGAAGCGAGGTGCTGATCAGGGTTAAGGTCTCGAATCCGTATAAGAAGCTGGACCTGAACAATTTTCTAAAGAGGCGTGGGAAGAGGAAGGGGATGATAGAGATCGGCGGGCATAGAGGAGCATATGTCCTGAAAAGCACGAGGAAGGGATTATTGAAGAGTAGGAAGCTGACCGAGCTAACCATATGCTTCTACTGCGACAAAACGAGGAGGAAGATAGAGATAATAATTGAGGCGGAGAGAGAGGAAGACGTATTAAAGGCCATGGATATGATGCTTACCGCCTCCTGCCACTAGAGCAGAGTACTTTACCGAGATCTCTGGAGAACTTGAGAATTCTAGAGACTGTTTCGGGGTCGAAGTCGCATCTCATTATCAGGTGGGGCTCTTTCGGCGAAATCGATAAGCCAGTTAAACCCTGAATTCCCATCAAGTCTTTTTGGACCTTCTCACTTGATAGTAACTTTTTGGCGAGGGGAGGATTATCCGAGAAGATGTTTAAGCCCGATACCTCAACCCCCTCCACCACATCCAACTTCTCTCCAGGTTTTCCCGTCTTGAGGTTTATTGTGGGATTGCATGTGAACGATGCCTTGAGGTAAACTTGATCTCTCTTCCCAGACAATTTCTGAATGAGATAGTGTAAGAGGTTCTCCCTATCCAGATTTATCAGGGTAAGCTCAATCATGGATACGGGAGGTTTTCCGAGAAAGCTTATCTGAAATCCTGTTGATCCAAGGCTCCTATAATTAACCTTCTTCGAATACTTCTTTATCGTGTCGGAGATCAACCTCCACATAATTTTCTGCCTCTTCAAGTTAAGCCCTCTGCCGATGAAATACCATACCATGAACAATAAGGCTAAGGCAACTATAAAGTAGAAACCGAGATCCTCCATGACGATCTTAGATCCACCCCAATCTCTTATAAGAATGCGCTCGAAAACTTATATAATACAGCTTTGGCGCGGACTCAATCGCGATTACAATGGATCAAAGAAAATAGGAGAACTCTTAATGAAAACTATTATATACGATGAAGAAGATTGATTAAGATGCTGTTGTAGGGGGATCGAAAATGCAGCTCTACCCAATCTGGTTTGTAGTTCTCGGTATCGTCATCTATGCGCTGGCGTACTACGTCTACGCTCGATGGTACGATAGAAACGTTTGGGAGCCGGATCCTAAGAGGGCTACGCCTGCCCACATGTACATGGACGGCATAACTTTCTTCCCCGTCGGGAAGTGGGTTCTCTATGGATTCCAGTTCAAGGGTATAGCCGGACTGGGACCGATTCTAGGACCATTCATCGGATTATTCTATGGATGGCTGCCCGCGCTGCTCTGGATCTTGGTCGGAAACTTCTTCATAGGCTGGATCCACGACTACTCCGTCCTATTCCTATCGGTTAGAAACGAGGGCAAGACGCTTGGGCCGCTGAGCTACGAGCTTATCAGCCCGAGGGCCAGAAAGGCGTTGATAGGATTCCTATTCTTCTATCTAATACTGTTAATAGCGACCTTCGACGTACTCTGCAGCGTCTTCTTCATGACGTATCCGCAATCAGTCCTAGCGACAACCTTGATGTTTGTCGCCGGAATAATCTCGGGACTTCTGATGTATAAGGCCAGGGCGGGAGTCACGACATCAACGATCGTTGGGGTGATAATAACCATAATAGGAATAATCATCGGAATCTATGTCCCATTACCATACAAGAATCTGGGATTCTGGGTGGTTTATACGTCGATTCTGTTGCTGATAGGCGGAACGGTATCTCTGATGTATGTTACCCAGCCAGTAATCTACATAGCATCCTTCCCGGCGATCGCTGGAATAGTGCTCCTAATCATCGGGGGACTGATATCTCCCGCGACGGGCGTGGCGATCGAGCAACCGGCTTGGGGCGGAGTGTTCGGGATGCTTGGAGGAATGAAGGCCAAAAGCATATGGACTGTTGGACCGATATGGCCGATCCTATTCGTTTCGATCGCCTGCGGAGCTATCTCAGGATGGCATAGCCTCGTCAGTAGCTCTGGATCGGCCCCACTCCTCGACGTCGAGACCGACGCTCTTCCGGTTGGAGCTGGATCGATGCTCACGGAGGGATTGCTGGCTCTAGCGTCTCTCTCAGCCTATATGGTCTTGACCCCAGAAGAAGTTGCTGCGGCGGGTGGGGTGAAGTGGACGGCTCTTGTGACCGGTGCCTCAAAGCTCGTCGCCCCATGGACTGGAGGTGAGGCAGCTTGGGGCTGGACGGTCCCATTCTATGGATTCTGGCTTGAAGTGTATGCGCTGACGCTTGCGATGCTCGCCTTGAGGTTCTTCTGGATGGTCTGGGCAGACATAACCGGGGCAAAGCCCATAATCTCAAACAAGTATGTAGGATCGATCATAGGCCTGATAATCGGCGGAATCTTGGCATACACCGGAGCTTGGATAAACCTATGGCTACTCTTCGGAGGATCCAACCAGCTTTTAGCAGGCCTAGCCCTAACCCTGGTATCGCTCTACTTGATGAAGATCAAGAAGCCGTCGAAATATACCTTGGGACCAGCGATATTCATGATAATAACATGTGAAGCAGCACTACTCTGGCAAGCAATTAAGATGCTGAGAGCGGTGGCTCTTGGCACACCTATTGCTAAAGGTCCTCTAGCAGCTCCAGCATATAAGGGAATCGCACTGGCGTTAAACGGGGTCTTCGGAGCATTTGCGATAATATTGTTCATCCTAGGCTTGATCGTGGCGATAGACGCCTCAAAGGCATTCGCGAGGCTAGGGAAAGCAGAAGCAGAGTAACAAAAAACTTCTCCCCTTTTTTGTTGATCATGTAAATCCAGGCGTCAAAACATAAATCTAAGAGGATAGCCTCTATGCTTGGAGGGCCGGTAGTCTAGTGGCTATGATGCCGCCCTGACGCGGCGGAGGTCGTGGGTTCGACTCCCACCCGGCCCATTATGATTCTGTCGAAACCGGATCTCGTAAATGATATTAACAGATTATTGAAAAATATGGTTTATCAGCGAAGATTTCTCGTTAAATGGATTTATCTTGAAAATATCTGTGGAAAAGTTTTTATGTCGCGTGTGGAGAGATTATCGGCGATATGATGGGGAAATACGCCAAGAAGAGGGTCGCCGTGAGCACGACCGTAGCGGCCGTCGGGATAATCGTCGCCCTGATAATAGGTCTAATCGGAGGATATTTCGCGGGCTCGATGGCTGCAGCGCCAGCGACTGCGACGGTGACCGTCACTGAGACCGTGGGTGCTAAAACCGTAACCTCAACTATTCAGAAGACAATAACCTCAACCATCGAGAAGACGATAACCTCAACAGTCGAGAAAACCGTTACGAGTGTCAAGACGGTTCCAGCCGGTCCAGCGGTGAGTAGAATAGTCATCGGCGTCACCGACAAGGTTACTGACATAGATCCATCGAATGCCTATGACTTCTACACATGGGAAGTCCTATTGAATACCATGGGAGGGTTATTGAGATATGCTCCTGGGACGACCGAACTTGAACCAGGGCTTGCGATAAGCTACACGGTTTCACCCGACGGTATGGAGTATACGTTTAGGCTTAGGCCAAACCTATACTTTGCCGATGGGACCCCGATGACCGCGGAGGATGTGGTTAGATCGGTTAAGAGGGTTATGGAGATAAGTGGGGATCCGGCATGGCTTGTAACTGAATATGTCAAGGATGTCATAGCCGTGGACGATCACACGGTTAAATTCATCCTGAAGAGGCCTGTCGGATTCTTCCCAGCCTTGGTCGCGACGGCGCCATATTTCCCGGTCCACCCAGCCTATAAGCCCAAGGAGATAGACAGCGACCAAACCGCCGGAGGTGTAGGCCCATATAGGATAGTCAAGTGGGTTAGAGATGTTGAGCTCGTTCTTGAGGCGAATCCATATTGGTGGGAGGGAGCCCCGAAGACGAGGCAAATAGTGATTAAGTTCTTCAAGGATGCCACGGCTTTGAGGATGGCTCTAGAGGCCGGCGAGATCGACATCGCTTGGAGGACTCTTAGGCCCACGGATATCGAGGACTTGAAAGGAAAAACCGGGATAAAGGTGATAGAGGTTCCAGGACCATATATCAGATATATAGTGTTTCACATGAAGATTCCGCCATTTGATAACCCACTTGTAAGGAAGGCCTTGGCCGCGGCTGTCAACAGGAAGGCGATATGCGAGAGGATCTTCTTAGGCACAACAGCCCCGCTCTACAGCATGGTACCGATGGGCATGTGGAGCCATAAGGACTCATTCTTGGAAAAGTATGGCGAGCACAATCTAGAGCTGGCCAAGAAACTTCTAAAGGAGGCCGGATATAGCGAGACGAACAAGCTCAAGATAGAGCTATGGTATACGCCGACCCACTATGGAGACACGGAGGTAGATGTCGCCACCTTGATCAAGGAAGCATGGGAGGAGACTGGGATGGTTGAGGTGACCTTGAAGAGCGCCGAGTGGACGACATACCTAGAGTACGTGAGGAAGGGGATGCTCGGAGCATTCCTCCTTGGATGGTATCCAGATTACCTAGATCCAGATGACTACACGAACGTATTCGTAAATGCTCCTCATATAGGCAACGCTTATGTGAATTCAGAGCTCAAAAAACTTCTAGAGGAAGCCAGTATCAAGCCGACCATAGAGGAGAGAACAGAGCTGTATGAGAAGGCTCAGGATATATGGGCGGATGATGCGGCCATAGTGCCATTATTCCAAGGAAAGCTCTCCATAGCGGTTAGGGAAGATGTAGAGGGAGTGATCCTAGACCCAACGATGCTCTTCAGATACTGGTTAATCTACAAGACATCCTAAAAATCTCCTCCATTTTTTATTAAAAACTTTTATTTTTCTAAATGGCTAAGATATTTTCTGAAACCGGGATGGCATCCCTTAAGACGTTCATCATCGCGAGGGTCCTGGCGCTGATCCCAACCATGCTGATACTTGTAACCCTAGTGTTCTTTGTGATGAGAGTTCTCCCGGGAGATCCCGTAATCGCCATAGTTGGGATGAGGGCCCCGGCCGAAAGGGTTATCGAGCTTAAGAAGAAGCTTGGATTACTAGATGAGGCAGGAAACCCAGTTCCCTTACCGATACAATACCTAAACTATCTCTCAAGGCTTGTCAGAGGAGATTTTGGCAGATCGCTGATCTGGGGTAAGAGGCCCGTTCTCGTAGAGATCATGGAGCATTTCCCAGCGACCGTCGAGCTCGCCATCGCGGGCTTCATCGTCAGCATAATCTTGGGCTTAGTTCTTGGATCGCTTGGGGGATGGATGGGTGGGAAGACGAGTTCAGCCGTGAAGACCTATGGGGCGATAACCTACGCACTATTCATACCCTGGATAGGGATGCTCTTCCAACTATTCTTCGCGGTCTGGCTGGGAGTCCTCCCGGTCGCGGGTAGGATAGATACGGGGCTCGAGCCTCCGACCATAACGGGCCTATACCTGATTGACAGCGTGATTACGGGTAGGTGGGATAGCTTCATGAGCGCCTTGAGGCATATAATGCTTCCAGCGATAACCTTGGGCTTAGTGATCTCAGGGGTCTTCACGAGGGTTACTAGGACGAGCGTCGAGGAGGTTATGAGACAGGACTTTGTCGTCGCCGCGAGGGCTAGGGGCATACCGGAGCACAAGATACTCATACACGTCTTGAAGAACTCCTTCGTCCCGATCCTGACCATGATGGGTCTCCAACTCGCGCTATTGATGACCGGCGCCGTCTTAACCGAGACAACCTTCAGCTGGCCTGGGATGGGAACATTCCTCCTAGAGCGGATACAGTATAGGGATTATACCACGGTTCAGGGAACTGTTGTCTTCTTCGCGATAATAGTCTCACTCGTCAACCTAATAGTCGACATCTGCTACGCATACATCGACCCCAGAATAAGATACTAGGAGGTGATTGCCACGTACACCTTCAGACCGCTGTTGGTTAAGCTCGTCCCAAAGGTCAGGCTCAAGGGATTAACCCTAGCCGGAACTATAATGGTTCTCTTCACGGTATTCTTGGCGGTACTAGCCCCGATCCTAACCCCATATGATCCGACAAAGTCCGTCGACCTCAGCCTCCAGCCGCCGTCCTGGAAGCATCCATTTGGGACTAATAAGGTTGGTCAGGACATGTGGAGTAGAACCGTTTACGGAGCGAGGACCATCTTAGCGGTCGTCTTCCTCTCAACGATAGTTTCAATCATGATAGGAGTCCCGCTTGGATTGATCTCCGGATACGTCGGCGGAATCTTAGATAGAGTATTGGCTATGATAATGGACGCGATGTACGCCTTCCCAGGGCTCATCCTAGCCATAGCGATAGCCGCCGCGATGGGGCCTGGGATAATAAATACTGCGGTCTCGATAGCGATCGTATATGTTCCAACCTACTTCAGGATGGTTAGGGGCCAGACCCTCAGCATAAAGGAGCAGCTCTACGTCGAGGCGGCGAGGGCCATAGGGGCGAAGCCTCTCACGATCCTGACGAGATACGTCTTCCCAAACGTTGTCTCGGTTATAGCCGTCGTATTCACCCTGAGCGTGGCGGACGTTGTCTTGACCGAGGCGGCCTTAAGCTTCTTCGGGTTAAGCGTCCCAGCTCCAACGCCTGACTGGGGATTCGACCTCAAGGCCGGGCACCCATATCTATTATCCGGATATTGGTGGCTGATCACCTTCCCCGGATTGATGATAATGATCCTAGCGGTGGGATTCACCTTCATAGGCGAGGGCGTGGCCGAGTATCTGGGAGCGAGGGAGGTGAAGATCTAGATGGCCGAACCCCTCCTAGATGTCAGGAACTTGAAGACCTACTACTTCACCGAGAGCGGGGTCGTCAAGGCGGTCAACGACGTAACATTGAGTATACGGAGAGGGGAGCTTCTGGGCTTGGTGGGCGAATCTGGTTCGGGGAAATCCACCCTAGGCTTCTCGATCATAAGGCTCGTCCCACCTCCGGGCAAGATAATCGATGGAAGCGTCTTCCTAGATAATATAGATCTGATGAAGCTCTCGGAGAAGGAGTTGCGGAAGATCAGGGGTAGGAGGATAGGGATGATCTTCCAAGATCCATTGACCTGCCTAGACCCCCTCAGGAGGATAGAAGACCAGATGGTCGAGACCGTTATGGTTCACATGGACGTGGAGAGGGATGAGGCGAGGGAGATGGCCGCGGAGGCGCTCGAGAGGGTGGGGATCTCCGGGGATAGACTGAAGGATTATCCACATCAATTGAGCGGCGGGATGAGGCAGAGGGCCATGATAGCCATGGCCACCATGCTCCATCCAGAGCTCTTGATCGCAGACGAGCCGACCACAGCTCTAGACGTGATCGTACAGTCGAAGATAATGGATCTATTAGAGGATTTGAAGGAGAGCATGAAGATGTCCATACTCTTGATAACCCATGACCTCGCCTTGGTGATCGAGAGGGCTGATAGGGTGGCGGTCATGTATGCTGGAGAACTATGCGAGGTCGGGACATCCGAGCAGATCTCAGAAGACCCACTACACCCATACACGAAACTCCTCCTAGAATCCATCCCAGATGTCGAGGCTCCGAAAACCAAGCTAAAATCGATTCCCGGAAATCCGCCTGATATGAGGAATCCGCCGAGCGGATGTAAGTTCTGGCCTCGATGCCCATACGCCGAGGACATCTGTAGGCAGATGCCGCCAAAGTTCGCTGAGCTAAACGGCAGGATTGTGAGATGCCACCTATATAGGGAGGGTGAGAGGGGTTGAGCGAGATTCTCAGAACGTTCAACTTGAGGAAGTGGTTCCCGGTTCAGAAGAGCTTCCTCGAGAGGCTCTTGGCGAGGGAAAAGCTCTTCGTTAAAGCGGTCGACGGGGTCGATCTGAGAGTTAGGAGGGGTGAGACCCTGGGGCTCGTCGGGGAGAGCGGGTGCGGGAAGACGACCCTCGGCAGGCTTCTAGTCAAGCTAACCGAGCCAACCTCGGGGAGGATAATCTTCGATGGACAGGATATAACGGATCTAAAGGGGGAGGAGTTGAGAAGACTTCGTAGAAAGATGCAGATAATCTATCAAGACCCATACGCCTCCCTCAACCCTAGGATGTCCATAGGGGATCAAGTAGCCCACCCACTGAAGATCCATGGATTGGCTAATGGCGAGGAGGCTAGAGAGATTGCCCTAGAGACCCTTGAACGCGTCGGGTTAACGCCGGCCGATAAATTCTATAAACTCTATCCAAGGATACTTAGCGGAGGCCAGAGGCAGAGGGTTGCGATCGCTAGGGCCATAATCTTGAAGCCCGAGTTCATCGTAGCCGATGAGCCCGTCTCGATGATAGACGTATCTCTAAGAGCTTCAATCCTAGACCTAATGCTCAGGCTTAAGAGGGAGTTAAATCTAACCTACGTATTCATAACCCACGACCTCGCGGTCGCGAAATACGTCGCCGACAGAATAGCCGTGATGTATCTTGGGAAGCTCGTCGAGTATGCTCCCGCGGAGAAGCTATTCGAGAACCCCCTCCACCCCTACACCAAAGCCCTCTTGGCATCGATCCCCGTCCCAAGACCGATGAAGGAGAGGAGGGAGATTAAGTTGAAGGGTGAGATCCCGAATCCGATAAATCCTCCCAGCGGATGTAGATTCCATCCAAGATGTCTTTATGCCCGCGAGATATGTTCAAGAGAGGAGCCTGAGTTGAGGGAGGTTGAGAAGGATCACTACGTCGCATGTTTCAACGCGAGCTAGGCTGAAAGTCTTTTAACGGACATACTCCAATTCTTCGAGGATGTTTGGAGAAAAGTATGTCCAAAAAACACCGAAGTCGAAGAAGCTGTTTGAGGAGGCGAGGAAATATCTTCCAGGCGGGGTATCCTATGCGATAAGATTCTTCGAGCCATACCCATTCTATGTGTCAAGTGCTGAGGGGCAGAAGGTTTGGGACATAGATGGAAACGCCTACACGGATTACTGGATGGGTCATGGAGCTTTACTG
>Ga0209410_1000164_pt1 | contig 28117 bp, 30 predicted proteins | sample Mar14436cmmetaG_FD_184135 | JGI IMG/M metagenome (GOLD analysis project Ga0209410, IMG submission 184135) | Marine hydrothermal vent microbial communities from Guaymas Basin, Gulf of California to study Microbial Dark Matter (Phase II) - Marker... ... | reverse complement strand
CTAAATTTCCTGAGAATGTATTGTTTGTAATAGTTAATGTGCCTGACGTTAAATATACCCATAGACCACCACCCTGATCAGCTGAATTTCCTGAAAATATATTGTTTGTAATAGTTATTGTGCCTGAATGTAAATGTGCAAATACACCACCACCATAACCATTAAATGGATTAGTATAATCCTTAGCTAAATTTCCTGAGAATATATTGTTTGTGATAGTTATTGTACCTTCTGACCTCAAATATGTTGTTATGCCACCACCCCACACACCTGAATTTCCTGAGAATATATTGTTTGTAACAGTTATTGTGCCTGAGTCCAAACGTACCTCTATGCCACCACCACTTGAAAATGTACACTCTTTTATTTTTACATTTATGTGTGTCCCATGTATGTATCCACGACGATTTTTAAAGGTTATACCCTTTATTGTTACATCAGCACCACTATCACCACCATTCCAATCTGCATCCGTATCTATTCTCAATCTTCCTCCCTCAAGTATTGTCTTATCTACACCAGCACCCTGGATGGTAAGCGTATGACCACTATCCCCGTCATTGGTTGAATAATTAAGGGTAGAGGTAATATTATATGTCCCTGCTGCCACATTTATTATATCATCCTCCCCATTAGATTCTGCAATTGTAAGTGCATCTTGAAATTCTTCTGTAGTTGTTACATAAAAGATTTCTCCCAATGCTACATTAGTTATAAATAACACTGCCAGAAAGACCAAAAATAATAACCTTACCTTCATCTTACCCAATAGCTATCTCATCATCTTTGTCTTTGTCTGGTAAGTGAGGTGCATCATTTGTGCCTGTGTCTATGCAGGGAGAAGTTGATTGTAAGAAAATCGTTATTTATAAGAGTAATTTTACCTGTTCTTGCTTCCATATAGATCCCACCACCCAAAAAATCCCCGTTTCCATTAAAAATATTATTTTCAAAATTGACTGTACTTGAATTTACTTGGATACAGATGCCACCACCACTAATACTGCCTGAATTCTCACTAAAAATATTATCTGTAACTGTAACATTACCTGAGTCTGTTTTCACATAGATACCGCCACCATTAGAAGCAGAATTATTATCAAAAACATTTTTACAAACATTAATACTTGCACTGTTTGTATGAATGTAAATCCCACCACCAAAACTACTTGATCCATTCTTAAAAACAATTCCACATATAGTAATATCACCACCTATATCTCCACCATCATCGGATGTGTCCGTGTTTATATTCATAATTTGTGTTTGAGTTCCATTTAGTACAGGTTTATTATTCATATCCTGTGCTTTAATGATAAGGCTATGTCCATTATCACCTGTGTCTGTTTGATAGCTAAGGGTTGATGAGACAGTGTATATGCCAGGAAAAACATAAATTGTATCATTTTCATTATTATTACAAGCTATATCTAAAGCATCTTGAAACTCTGCGACATTTGTTACAATAAAAGTTGCTCCTATTGCATTTGAAATATTTATTACAATAACACTAAGGAACAAAATTACTCCTAACATGACTTTATTTTCTTTAAATTCCCATTTTTGTCAAGAATTTTATTGACACTAATTTTCAAAAAGGTTAATTAAACGTTATGGAACTTATCCCTCGTCAAAAAGGTGTTTATGCCCTTATATTAAGAGCAGAGGAAAAAAGATTTATTGTTGTAGGTAACAGAGGTGGCTATCTTATTAAACCAGGATTTTATGCCTATATTGGTTCAGCACAAAGAGGCTTAGCTATTCGTTTAAAAAGACATTTAAATCTTAAGAAGAAAAAACATTGGCATATTGATTATTTATTAGATTACACTCAGCCTATAGCTGTAATTGTTTCTATTACTTCAAAAAGGATTGAATGCCAAGTAGCTCAATCACTTTTACCTTTACTTTCATTTTTACCAGGTTTTGGAGTCAGTGATTGTCGATGTAAATCTCATCTTTATTATCACCCTTCTTTAAAAGTCTTAGAAAAAGAGGTTATGAAAGCCTTTTCTCCCTATCCTTGCACATTTATTTCTTTAAAGTAAATTTTCTTTAATATATTCAATGGCATTGCGAAAGATCATCAATCCCATACCTTCTTCTGGCAATTTCTCTCTTGTCCATTGTGGATGATTAGTATAATGAAGATAGGCTTCAGGATGAGGCATAAGTCCAAACAATCTTCCTGTTGAGTCACAAATACCGGCAATAGCATTTATTGAACCATTAGGATTATATGGATATTCCATTGTAGGATTGTCTGTTTTTGGATCAATATATTTGACTACAGCTAAATGGGAATTCTCTATACTTTTTAGAATTTCATTATTTTTTGCTATAAACTTTCCTTCTCCATGCCTTATTGGAAGATAGAGCTTTTCTATTCCTTTTGTAAAAATACATGGAGTTTCTTTATCTACTTTTAAATATACCCATCGATCCTCAAAACGGCTAGAATCGTTATATGTTAAAGTAACTAATTGCTCATCATAACGGGAAAAACCTGGCAAAAGACCAAGTTTTACCATTAACTGAAACCCATTACATACTCCAAGGATAAGCTTTCCATCTTTTATGAAACGTAAAAGTTGATCAAAAAGCAATTCTCCTGTTTTTTTTACTCTTGCAAATCGCCATCGATTGGCTGCTGCTTTAGCTGCTCCTAAATCATCACCATCTAAAAATCCTCCAGGAAAATTGAGAAAATGGTAATCATCAAGCCTTTTTTCACCATAAAGCAATTCACTTATGTGTACAATATCTACTTCACCACCTGCCAATTTACAGGCGTAAGCCATTTCCACTTCACAATTTGTCCCATAGCCACTAATAACAATACAACGTACTTTCTTACTCATCTGTTTATTGTGGAATAGAGTTAAATTTTTGTCAAGTTTATTATTGACAGTTTGTTTCTGATTAGATAAATTTGCCTGCAAATTTTTAAAAGGAGAATGTTATGCAAGAATTAAATCTTGTTGTTTTACCAGGAGATGGAATTGGTCCAGAAATTGTTAATCAAGCATTAAAAGTGCTTAAAACAGTTCAAAAAAAGTATAATTTAAAAGTTAATTTAAAAGAAGGGCTTATAGGTGGATGCGCCATTGATAAGTATGGCATACCATTCCCAAAAAAAACTAAAGAGATGGTAATTAAAGCAGATGCGGTTTTACTTGGAGCAGTAGGTGGCCCAAAATGGGATAATTTGCCATTTTCTATACGACCTGAACAAGGTCTTTTAGCTTTACGAAAAACTTTAGAAGCATTTGCCAATTTAAGACCTGCCAAAGTATATAATGAATTGATTGATGCATCTTCTTTAAAACCTGAAATAATTGATGGTGTTGATATTATGGTAGTTCGTGAACTAACCAGTGGTATTTATTTTGGAGAACCAAGAGGAATATTTGAAGAGGAGGGAGAGAGAGTAGGAATAAATACTTTAAAATATAAAGAACATGAAATTAAACGAATTGCTAAAGTTGCTTTTGAAATAGCAAGAAAAAGAAGGAAAAAGCTTGTTAGTGTAGATAAAGCAAATGTCCTTGAAGCTACAGTTTTATGGCGAGAGGTAGTAACAGAGGTACATAATGAATATAAAGATGTAGAACTTTCTCACATGTATGTAGATAATGCAGCTATGCAAATTATTAGATGGCCAAAACAATTTGATGTAATTTTAACAACAAATATCTTTGGTGATATTTTAAGTGATGCCTGTGCTATGCTCACTGGTTCTCTAGGCATGCTTCCTTCAGCTAGCATTGGGGGGAAAACCGGACTTTATGAACCTATTCATGGCTCAGCGCCAGATATTGCTGGAAAAGATATTGCTAATCCAATTGCTACTATTAATTCTTTAGCTATGATGTTTATTTATGCTTTTAATCGCCCAGAAATTGCAGCAAATATTGATGCTGCTATTAGGACTGTTTTAAAACAAGGATTTCGTACAAAAGATATTTGGAGTGAAGGAAAAACATTAGTTGGAACTGAAAAAATGGGAGATTTAATTAGTGAGGCTATTTGATTGAATTAATCTTTCTAAATAAGGAGCAATTTTTAAAGAAATAAATGCTAATAAAGCACCTGCTAATACATCTGTAACATAATGATAACGACAATAAACTGTTGAAAAAATTAAAAACATAGTCATTATACCAAAGACTATACCAATAGTTTTATTTAAATAAAAAGCAAAATAAGTGCATATAAGACTGATTTGAGTATGACCACTTGGGAAAGCATCAGTTTTATTTTTTTCAAGTAGATTTAAAATTTTAAATAATTTAGCTGCTAGCCATGTATCTTTATATACTGCTACTTGAGAAATGCCTAACCCTCTTGGCCCCATTGCTGGAAAAATAAGATAGCCCATATAAGAAAGATAAAATCCTAATAAAATAGTAAAAATTACTGATGGCAATCTTTTATCTTGTTTTTTAAGTAAGATTAACACTAAGATAACAGGCATAAAATAATAACTGATATAACCTAATTGCATAATCTCTGTTAACCAAGGTTTTGTCCATTTTTCTAAATATTTAAAAGGACATACACCAAAGATTAAGATGTCTAAATGATAGAGAAATTCATCTTTTAAATGATTATGCAAATAAGGGATAATATAGTCAAAGCTTTGAAATATAAAAAAGATAAGAAAAATTGGGTAAAAATAATGAATATAAGCACTTTTTTTTGAGGTATTTAAAGTAGAAAGAAAAACACAAAAAATAATAAAGGTTAAAAGAAAAATATAAAAAATAATAAGTTGTTTTGCATAAAACAGATGTGGATAAAAAATGATGGTCAATAATAATAACAATCCAACAAATATTAAATTTAGCATATCATATGGCATAAAATTAAATTGACTCAAAAAATTTCGCCACATCTTTTAAATCTCTTGTTATGCGACAAGGTGGTAAATTTTTTAAAAAATATGAGCCATAAGAGCGTGTATATAGTCTTGGATCAAGGACAGCAAGGAGACCTTTATCTTGACGATGGCGGATTAAACGACCCAATCCCTGTTTTAGAGAAATAATAGCTTGTGGCACTTGATAACTCCAAAAAGGATTTTTACCCATTTTTCTAATAAATTCAATCCTTGCTTTTATTAATGGATCATCAGGAACTGCAAAAGGAAGTCGATCAATAATAACACAACTTAAAGCCTCTCCTGGAATATCAATCCCTTCCCAAAAAGTAGCAGTAGCAAAAAGTACAGAATGGATATCACTTTTAAATATTTCTAAAAGTTTTGGTGAAGATTGTTCACCTTGAATAATGACATTAAATGGAATTTTAGAAACAACTTTATCATAAATTTCTTTCATAGTTTGTAGATTGGTGAAAAGAACAAGAGCACGACCTTTAGTAATTTTAAGAATTTTTATAATTTCTTTAGCTGCTGCCTGTAAAAAATCTACTGAATTAGGGTCAGGCATAGATGGCGGCAAATAAAGAAGGGCTTGATTTTTATAATCAAAAGGAGAAGGTAATATTAATCCTTCAGTATAATAAGATAAACCCAATCTTTCTTTAAAAAAAGAAAAATTATCACCTGTATTAAGAGTAGCAGAAGTAAAAACAATGGATTTGATTGAAGAATATAGATGCTCTTTTAAAATAAGATCCACTTTCAAAGGAGAACATCCAAATACTATACTTCTTTTCCTTCTCTCTACCCAATAAGCATAATTGGGATCACTTTGAGCAAAAATAAAATTTAATTCTTTTTTTATTTTATCAACCCTTTCCTTCAGATTCTCTTTTATATCCAAAAAAGTATTAACTTTATGGATAATATCCATAAGTTCATCAAGAAGATTTTTTAAAACATAAATTCCTTTATTGATTATCAATAAAGACATGACTTGATTTAAACTTTCTTTCCCTTTTAAGTGTCCAAAAGTTTTAAAAAATTTATCACTTTTTTCTTTTAATATATTAAGCCTTTTCTTTATATCTTTGTCTTCAAAAAGAAGATTTATATCATAAATCAATTCAGCTATCCTAAAATTGCTTACTTGAAAGCCAAAATATTCACTTACGATTTCCTCAAGCTGGTGAGCTTCGTCAAATATAACCGCTTCATAAAAGGGAATCACCTGCCCATATCCTTTTTCCCTTATTGCCAAGTCAGCCATAAAAAGATAATGATTAACAATAATCAATTGTGCTCTTTGAGCTGATATTTTCATCTTGGTGATAAAACATTCATGCCAAAATGGGCATTTTTGTCCCAAACATTGTTCTGTGCTAGCAGTTAATTCAAACCAACCAGACCATTCTGGTGAAAAAGGTGTTTCAGCAATATCACCTGTTTTTGTAATCTTAAGCCACTGATTTAATATTTTTATTTCTTTACTTTTTGAAATTGGTAACTTTTGCGATATTAATTGATTGAAACGCCAAAGACAAAGATAGTTGCGCCGTCCTTTTAAATAAACAACTTTTGGTTTTTCGTTTAGTATTTTTTCTACCAAAGGTATATCTTTATAAAAAAGTTGATTTTGAAGACTTTTAGTACCTGTAGAAATTACTACTTTTTTACCAGATAAAATAGCAGGGATAACATAAGCCAATGTTTTTCCTGTTCCAGTACCAGCTTCAATAATGACCTTTTTCCCTTCAACTAGAGCCTCTCTTACTTTTTCAGCCATTATTAATTGAGATGGTCGCCATTCAAAATATGGCAATTTCTTTGACAAAATTCCTTTTGCACCAAAGATTTGAGAAAGCATCTTCTCTTGATTAAGCAAAATAAATAAGTTATGTAGGAACAAAAAGCAAGAAGGAAAATAATGATAGAAATTATAAATTTGCATAAAAAATTTGGTAAATTAGAGGTATTAAAAGGTGTGAATCTTATTTTAAAAAAAGGAGAAATTACAGCCATAATTGGCCGTAGCGGCTGTGGAAAAACAGTATTAGTAAAACATATTGTTGGTTTACTTAAACCAGATAAAGGAAAAATTATTGTTGATGGTGAGGATATTACGGCTATTAGTGAAAAAAAACTAAAATATATTAGAAGAAAATTTGGAATGCTTTTTCAAGAAGGTGCTCTTTTTGATTCTATGACAGTTGCAGAAAATATTGCTTTTCCTTTAAAAGAACATACGAATTTGAGTGAAAAAGAAATAAAAAAAATTGTAAAAGAAAAATTGGCATTAGTTGGATTAAAAGATATAGAAAAGAAAATGCCTAATGAACTTTCAGGTGGAATGAAAAAAAGGGTAGCGTTAGCACGAGCAATCGCCCTTGAGCCAGAAATTGTAATATATGATGAACCTACTACAGGACTTGATCCAATGGCAAGTGTTTCTATTTATGAATTGATTCAGGATATGGAAAAAAGATTAAAAATTACAAGCATTATCATTACCCATGATGTTCCAAATGTGTTTGCTGTGGCTAATAGAATAGCTGTACTTCATGAAGGGAAAATCATTGCCTGTGATACACCTGAAAATATTGTAAAATTAGATAAACCTGAAATTCAAGCTTTTCTTAAAACTCAGATGAAATTTAAATTATGATATTTACAGTTCTTACCTTATTTCCAGATTTTTTTTCTACACCTTTAAAAACAAGTATTATTGGCCGAGCTATTCAGAATAAAAAAATTAAGGTAAATTTAGTTAATATTCGAGACTTTGCTATAGGAAAACATAAAGTAACTGATGACACCCCTTATGGTGGCGGAAAAGGTATGGTTATGAAACCTGAACCTATTATAAAAGCCATTGAAGATATAAAACAAAAAGATAATAAAGCTTTTATTATTTTGCTCTCTCCTAAGGGAAGAAAATTCACACAAGAGGTGGCAGAAGAATTTTCTAAAAAATCTCATCTTGTTCTCATCTGTGGGCATTATGAAGGTGTTGATACAAGAGTAGAGTATTTTGTAGATGATGAAATATCAATAGGTGACTTTATCCTTACAGGTGGAGAAGCAGCAGCCCTTTGTATTATAGATACAGTAGCAAGATTAATACCAGAGGTAGTTGGAAAACCAGAATCTATAAAAGAAGAATCATTTAGTGATGGCTTACTTGAATATCCTCAATATACTCGACCAAGAGAATATGTTGGAATTAAGGTACCAGAAGTTTTACTTTCAGGTCATCATAAAAACATTGCTCGTTGGCGAAGGTATCAATCTATTTTACGTACGCTTTTATTACGACCAGACCTTCTTTTAAAAGCAAAATTAACAGAAGAAGATAAAAAAATTTTAAGAGAAATTTGTGAAAAGATTTTAAAATGAAAAATAACTGGCATATTTATATTGGGCTTGTGCATTATCCAGTTTATAACAAACAAAAAGAGGTTATTATTACTGCAGTGGCTACAGTTAATATACATGATATTGCTCGTGTTGCTAAAACTTATGAACTTGGCGGTTTCTTTATCATCAATCCCCTTGAAGACCAACACGCTTTAGTAAAGCGTTTTTTAAATCATTGGCTAGAAGGATATGGTGGCAAATATAATCCATTGCGTATTCCTCCTTTAAAACTCGTTCATTGTGTTTATAGTTTAGAAGAGGCAATTGAATATATAAAAGAAAAATGGAAGAAATTACCTAAAATTATTGTTACTTCAGCTCGACCACATTCAAACAATATTGGATATCATAAAGCCAAAATATTAATTAATAAAAAAGATAATCCATTTCTTATTCTCTTTGGTACAGCTTGGGGTCTTACAAAGGACTTGATTTCTCAAGCAGATTATGTTTTAAAACCTATTTATGGTGTTGGTGATTATAACCACTTGTCAGTAAGAGCAGCTGTAGCTATTATATTAGATAGGCTTTTAGGAGGAGAAAATGGACCCCATTCAGATGATTGAAAAGGAGCATGTTCGTCTTGATTTACCCGAATTTAATCCAGGTGATACAATCAAAGTATATCATAGAATTAGTGAGGAAGGAAAAGAACGTATTCAAGTCTTTCAGGGAGTGGTGATTAGAAAAAGAGGGTCAGGTACAGGAGCTACTTTTACAGTAAGAAAAGTTTCTTATGGTATAGGCGTAGAAAAAACTTTTCCACTTCATTCTCCTACTATTGAAAGAATTGAGATTGTCTCAAGAGGCAAAGTGAGAAGAGCAAAACTTTATTATTTACGCGAACTCAGTGGTAAAGCAGCCAGACTTGAAGAAAAAAGGAAATAATGCCACCTAATTTAAATTTTGAATATCAACTATGGCAGAAAGGTTATCATTATGTTGCTGGTATAGATGAAGCAGGGAGGGGTTGTTTGGCAGGCCCAGTAGTAGCAGCAGCTGTTATTTTTCCAGTTGGTATAAAGTTAAATGAAGTGGAAGATTCTAAAAAACTTTCACCTAAGATAAGGGAAAAATATTTTTTAAAAATTCAAAAAAAAGCACTAGCTATAAGCATTGCCCTTGGTATGCCAGAAGAAATAGAAAAATTTAATATTCTTGGTGCATCTTTAAGAACAATGAAACGGGCGATATTAGGTTTAAAAATAAAACCAGATTATATCCTTATTGATGGGCCTTATAATCCTGATATTGATATACCATATATTTGCATAATTCATGGCGACAGTAAATGTTTTTCTATTGCTGCAGCTTCTATCATTGCAAAGGTCTATCGTGATCAAATTATGACTACTTATCATGATCTTTTTCCATGTTATAATTTTAAACAAAATAAAGGATATCCTACTTTAGAACATAAAGCAGCAATCATGAAATATGGGCCTTGTTATCTTCATCGATTAAATTTTAGGTTACCACGCTATGATTGAAGATTACAGATTTGGAAAAATAGTTATTAATGGTAATACTTATACAAGTGATGTAATTGTTACTAAAACAAAGATATTTCCTTCTTGGTGGCGAAAAGAAGGACATAAAGTTTATTGGATAGATTTAGAAAAATTTATCACCCCTGATATAAAAATTGTTATTCTTGGCACAGGTGCATCTGGACTTATGCAACCTACAGCAGAATTAAAAGAAAAATTAAAAGAAAAAGGTATTAAACTTATTGCCTTACCTACGAAGGAAGCCATTAAAGTATTTAATGATTATTTAAAGAAAGAAGAAGAAATTCTTGGTGGTTTTCATCTTACTTGTTGACATTATGCCTATAATAGGTTTATTATTCTCGCAAATTTAGATAAGAAGGAGGTCATTATGAAGATTCTTATTGGTGGATTAGCAGCATTGGTGCTTGGGGTAGCAGGTATTATTGTTTTTTGGAAACAATTTCTTATATTCTTAGCAGGAGGCATTCCTCTTTTATTATTGCTCTTTGGAGCATTAGCTAGTTATCTTGGTATTGAAGAATTAAAAGATTCTCTTGCTTCTCAAAAAGAGACTTCTATGGAAATAGAGGATTACAAACAAGAAATTGAAAAACTCAAAGCTGAGATTGAAGAATTAAAAAAGAGCAAAGCTTCTGAATCAGAATAAAGATGGAAGAATGGGAATACATTTTTGAAGAAGATTATTTTATAGAAGGTATTAGAGATGCTTATTTAATTATTTTTTTTCCAGGCCCTAAAAATCAATTATTAGCTTGGGGTGAAACTTCACATGGTGGAGTAGATTTTCCTGATGCACCTCCTCAAGGTGTTTTAGACAAACTTATTACTACCTTAGATGCCCTTTGGCGAGAATATAGCCGATTTGAGCGACCTGGCTGTGAAGTATTTTTAAAAAAACCATTTAAAACTATTCATGTAGAAGTAAAAGGTGGCAGCGAAGAAGATATGTTTTTATAATAGCTGCCACCTTTTAATGAAAAAATTTTTATTGCAATTGTCTATCTTTTCCTGATTTTAAAGAGTATATCTAATAATTAAATGTCTTGACATAAAAATTACTTGATGATATAAGTCGCCCATGTTTAAGGTATTGGTTGTAGAAGATAAAAAAGCAGTCAGTGAAATAATTGTTGAATTTTTAAAGATTTTAGGTTTTGAGGCTGATGTGACTCCTACAGCTTCTAAAGCTTTAGAATTTTTTAGCCATAATCATTACTATTTAGCTATTATTGATGGTGAATTACCTGATAAAGATGGGCCTTGGTTAGTAAGAGAAATAAGAAAAAAATCTCCATATTTACCAACAATAGGTATAAGTGGAAGTAACTATAAACAGGCATTTTTACAAGCTGGAGCAAATGCTTATTTAGCAAAACCATTTACATTTGAAGAATTAAGGAAAATTTTGATTTCAATTGTCAATTATGATGTAGAAACGAAAAGGGCTATTGCCTAATTATTTTTTTTCTTTAAATTAAGTATATCTGCAATAGCTTTTACAGTCTTTTCTAAAAATATTGCAAATTCTTCTGAACTGAGTGACTTTTCATCTGGAAAATAAAGGACATCATTTGGCTTTATAAGTCTAGGAGCATTTTTTAATTCTTTTTTAGGTATAACCTTATATTCAGGAGGAAATGTTTCTTCAAAATACATTTGTTGAAATCCAATAAATTTAAGCATATGTGCTGTAGCATCCAAAATGACCTCTTCTTCAGACTTTACCATTCCCTCTTTTAAAGCCCGCACTAAACCTGCTAAAGATTCACCACCTTGAGTGCAAGCAATATGACCATTGCGGTTGGCAATAAGCATAAAGTCCATAATTTCTTGCTCAGTAACCTCAACGAAAAATATATGCTGTTTACCTGCTAAAGAATTGTATTCTTCTACAAGTTTTATCACTCTAGGCATAGATACAGGATTACCAATCATAGCTGCTTGAGCACAACTAGGTTTTACCTTTACTGGTTGCCACTTTCTTTTTTTTGGGTCAGGCTCTAAATAATAAAGATAAACAGGATTAGCATGGGCAGATTGCACTCCAACAATTTTTGTTAATGTTTCAATAACACCTACTTTATAAAAATTTAAAAATCCATTCATAATAGCAGTTATATTACCAGCATTTCCTATTGGCACAATTACTACTTTATTTTTCAAATCATAATCAAACCACTGGGCAATTTCATAAGAATAAGAAACTTGACCAAGGATACGCCAAGGATTTTTGGAATTAAGAAGTACAACATTATAATTATCTGCAAGAGCTTCTACTACTTTCATGCAATCATCAAATACTCCTGGAATTTCAAAAACATGCGCACCATGCCCTAAAGGTTGAGCCATTTGTTGTGATGTTACTTTACCTTTAGGTAAAATAACAGCCGATTTGACTTTTCCACGCAAATAAGAGGAATAAAGGGCTGCTGAAGCTGAAGTATCACCAGTAGAAGCACAGATAGCTAAAACTTCTTCTAAACCTTTTTTCTTTATAATATAATTAACGTAACTTAAAGCACAAGCCATTCCACGATCCTTAAAAGAAGCACTAGGGTTTTGGCCATCATTTTTGAAATAAAATTTACAACCTATCAATTCTTGAAGATAAGGATTTGCTTCTACTATTGGAGTATGTCCTTCACCCAAAAAGATAATATCTTCTAAAGGAATTACTGGTGCAATAAATTCATGAAAAAGAAAAATACCTTTAAGAGCAGGTATATTGAGCATTTTGCGATAATCAAAAATTTTGCGCCAGTCCTTTCCAGAAATATTTTTTAAACGATCAAATTCATTATCAACAATCATAAAAATACCTTGACATTTTGGACATGTATAGAGAAACTCAGTTATAGAATATTCTGCCCCACATTGAAGACAACGATAAATCAAATCTCCTTGAGGTTTCGGAAGCAAATAAGATCTTATTTCTTTAGGAAAATTATTTAATAACATAAAAAGAATCTACCATAAAAAATTAAGAAAGGCAAATTCCAAAATCCGGCAGTGTAAAATAAAAAGTGTGTAATTCCAAAGAGAAAAAATAGGGCGGGTCTCTTGTAGGAAAAACAAAGATTGGGTTACTCTAGACACTTTTTAATAAAAATGCTATTTAATTTTTTGTTTTATGGATTTAAAAACTCTTCAAGATTTAGAGTTTAACCATTTTTTAGAACTTATTACTAATTATGCTGTTTCAAATCCTGGTAAAAATGAGATTTTAACATTAAGGCCTATTAATTCATTGTCTCTCCTTAAAGAGAGGTTTCAGATTGTTAAAGAGATAAAATCCCGTCTTTGGGATAAAAATTTTCCCTTTCCTAAAATATCAAATATCTCTTCTCTATTAGCAAAGGTAAAAATTAAAGATTTCTTTCTTTCTCCAGAGGAAATTTATGTTATTGGTGAACATTTAGATATTGCTGCTAAAATCTATCACTATTGGGAAGAACATCAAAAAGAATGTCCAACTGTATTTAAATTTATTCATTCTATTCAGACAATTCCATCACTTCAGAAAAAAATAAAACAATCAGTAAATGCTCAAGGGGAGATTTTAGATACAGCTAGTTTAGAAATAAAAAAAATTAGATTGAAAATAAAACAATTAAAAGCAAAGATAAAAGCAGAACTTGATTCTATTTTACATACACCAGCTTATAGAGCTTATTGGCAGGAAAAGATAATCTCTATCCGTCAAGGTCGTTATGTAGTATCTGTAAAAAGTGAATTTCAACCTTTTTTAAAAGGTATTATTCACGATTATTCTCGTAGTCGAGCAACTTGTTTTATAGAACCTTTTGAAATTTTACCTTTTAATAATCAGCTTCAAATGCTTATTAAAGAAGAGGAAGAAGAAAAGAAAAAGATTTTAATAGATTTGACTAAAACAATTGCTAATGAAATAAATACACTTTTAAATAATCAAAAAATACTTGCTAAGTTAGATGCTTTAACAGCTATTGCTCAATATGCAATAGAATTTGATGGAACTTTTCCTAAATTCAGTGATCAAATCTATTTTAAAAAAGCATACCATCCTTTGCTGCTTTGGCAAGAAAAAAAAGAAAATCAGAAAAAAGTAGTTTCCATTGATTTAAAAATTTCACCACCAACAAAACTACTTATTATATCAGGACCAAATGCAGGAGGTAAAACAGTAGCTTTAAAGACTCTTGGTTTATTTATTCTGATGCTTCAAGCAGGTATTCCTGTACCAGCAGAAGAAGCTTATTTCCCTATATTTGAACATGTATTCAGCGATATTGGAGATGAACAGATGCTTGTTTCTGGCATGAGCACTTTTTCTGCCCATCTTAAACGACTTCAAAATATTTTGGAAAAAATAAAAGGTCGCACGTTAATTTTAATAGATGAAATAGGAAAAGGAACTCATCCTTCTGAAGGAATAGCATTAGGTATGTCTTTTTTAGATGAATTTAAAACAAAGGGAGCTATTACAGTTGTGACTACACACCATGATATATTAAAAGTCTATGGATTGAAAGATAAGGAGGCATTAAATGTGGCTGTAGGTATTGATACAAAAAGTTTAACACCTACCTATCAACTTATTTACAATACAGTAGGTATGAGTTGTGCTTTAGAAATAGCTGAAAAATTAGGAGTAGAAAGACAGATTTTAGAAAAGGCAAAAAATTATTTGGGGAAAAGCGAAAAAAATTATTTTTTATCAGAGTTAATTAAACTTAAAAATGAGTTAGAAACAAGAAAAAATTTAATTTTTAAACTTTTTTCCTCTATTCTTTTTCTTAAAGAACGCTGGGAGAATATAATAAGACAAATTGAAGAAAAAGGGATTGATAAACTTTTATCTAAAATAGAACAAACGATTAAATCTGTACAGCAAAAAAAAGAAGATTTAGAAATCTTAAAAATGCAAAGACAGGCATTAAAAGAATTAAAAAATATTTCTATTTCATCTTTTAAAGAACCTCTTAAAATAAAGCCAGGTGATTGGGTAAAGCTTTCTAATAGATTTGGTCAAAAAATTGCACAAGTTAAATGGGTTGGAGAAGATAAAGTAGAAGTAATAATAGGTAACTGGCGTTGTCAAATACCTAAAAATGAAATAAAAGAAATAGTAAAAAAGGCCCAAGTTTTGCATAAGGCGGTTAATGTGCACACATTAAGTGCACCAGTTTCTGAAATTTATCTTTTGGGCAAAAAAGTAGATGAGGCATTAACTGAAATAGAAAAGGCTATTGACATTGCTGTATTATATGGTTTAAAGCAAATGCGGATTATACATGGTCTGGGCAGTGGGCGGTTGCGCACAGCTATTCAAAATTATCTTAAGGTTCATCCGCAGGTGGCAAGCTTTAGAGATGGCCATGCTCATGAAGGTGGTCAAGGTGTGACAATTGTAGACATAAGACATTAAATGATACGTATCCCACCTGAAATTATAGAGGAAGTTAAAAATACAGCAAATATAGTTGAAGTAATAGGAGAATATGTGCCTTTAAAGAGAGTAGGTAAAAACTATGTTGCTCTTTGTCCTTTCCACGATGAAGATAAACCTTCCTTTACAGTAAGTGAAGATAAACAAATTTTTCATTGTTTTGGATGTGGAATAGGTGGTAATGTTTTTACATTCCTTATGCGCTATAAACAATGCAGTTTTTATGAAGCAGTAAAAGAAGTAGCCCAACATTACGGTATTAATATCTCTCAAATTGAAATCTCTCCTGAGGAGGAAACACAACTTCAACATCGTAAATATTTGTTAGCTTTAAATCAGTGGGCAGCTAACTTTTATCATCGTTTTCTTTTAGAACATCCATTAGCAGAAAGGGCGAGAGATTACTTTACTAAAAGGGGTATTAAAAAGGAGACAATCTCTGATTATCTTTTAGGTTATGCTCCTCCTCAATGGGATACTTTAACTCGTCTATTGCAACAAAAAAAAATAGAGTTTAATTTAGCTTTAGAAAGTGGACTTTTAGTAGAAAAAGAAGGAAGAATTTATGATAGATTTCGAGACAGAATTATATTTCCAATATTTGATGCAAAAGGACAGGTGATTGCTTTTGGTGGAAGGGTGTTAGATGAAAGTTTACCAAAATATATTAATTCTCCTGAGACACCAATATATAAAAAAGGGTTAAATCTCTATGGATATCATGTTGCAAAACAATGGTGTCATCAGGAAGGCAAGGTATTAGTAGTAGAAGGATATTTTGATCTGCTTAGTTTACATGCTTGTGGTATTAAAAATGTAGTAGCAACCTTAGGTACAGCTCTCACACCAGCACAAGCACGACTTTTAAAACAATTGGCGCCAAAAGTAATATTGCTTTATGATGCAGATGCTGCTGGTCAAAAGGCTGCAATAAGGAGTCTTCCTCTTTTACTTAAAGAAGGTTTAACAGTAGAAATACTAGTATTACCAGTAGGCGATGACCCAGATAGCTTTATACAAAGGGAAGGAATGGAAGTATTTCTAAAATTTTTAAATAAAGCTGAAAATCTTCTTGATTGGTATTTAAAGCATGGCGAGGAAGAAACACGAGATGATCTCAACTTGAGATATCAATTTCTTAAAAATGCAATGGAAATAATTTCTTTTTTAAAGAATCCTTTAATTCAAGCTTATTATCGAGATAAGATTTGCCATCTCTTTGGAGTAAATATGTCTATTCTTAATGATTTAATTAAAAATAAAATTTCTTCAGAATTATCTGAAGAAATATCACTTCCTGCTTTTGAGAAAAATGTAGTTAAATTTCTTCTTCATTTTCCACATTATATTCCTCAATTTATGGAGGAGCAAATTTTAACAGAAATTAAGCATCCAGATTTACGTTTAATTTTAGAGAAAATAATAGATGTCTATCAAAAACAAGGGAAGATTGACATAAGTGGACTAATAAATGAGATAGATGAAAATATTACCTCTTTACTTACACGATTAGGTGTAACTGATGATGAATATGCCTTTCCAGAGAGGATAGCACAAGGTCTTTTGCAACAGTTTAAAGAAAGGCGTTTTAAAGCAATGTTACAAGAAATAAAAGAAGCTGAAGAAAAAAGAGATTGGCAACGTTTGATTACCCTTTTAAAAAGAAAAAATAGCCTTGCCTATAATTTAAAGAGAAATTAAAAGGAGTAAACTATGACAGAAGAAAAAAGTTTATTTCCAGAGATTAAAAAATTAATTTCTTTAGGCAAGGAGAAAGGTTATTTAACTTATGAAGATTTAAATGAAGTTTTACCTGAGGATGTTGTTTCTAAATGTTTACAAGATGCTTTAAGTATATTTGATGAAATGGATATTGAAATTGTGGAAGAACCTCCTGAAAATCCTTCAGAACAATTTTCAGAAGAAGTCAATCAGCAAGATGAAATATTTTCAGACTTTTCTGATATTGATGTTACACGTTATGTTGATCCTGTGAAACTATATTTAAAAGAAATGGGAGAGGTTCCACTTTTAAGTAGGGAAGAAGAGATAGAGATAGCAAAAGTGATTGAAAAGGGAGAAGAGGAAGTTTTAGATGCTCTTTTAGATTCTATGATTGGTATTAAAGAAATATTAAAATTAAGAGAAAGTTTAAAGAAAGGAAAGATAAATATTAAAGAAGTAGTAAGAGATTTGGATGAAGAAGAAAGGGAAGAAGAAGTTGAAAAAAAGAAAAAACAGGTAATTGCTATTTTGGATGAAGTAGCAGTAATTGAAAAAGAAAATATCCATCTACGTTACCTTTTTAAAAATAAAAGAATTAAAGAAGAGGATCGGAAAAAGATTGAAGAAAGATTAAAGAATAATAAAAAACGTATATGTCTTTGTCTTAAATCTATCAAATTAAATCGTAAGCAAATTAAAAACATTGTTAATCAATTAAAACAACTTATGAAAGAAATAGAAACATATGAAGAAAATATGGCTGAATGTGTTTTTAAGACAGGGCTTCCATTAGAAAAATTGAAAAAAATAGTAGGCTATTTAAAGAAACATCCTGGGGAGAGAAATAATATAGCTCAGAAATTGAATGTAACCTTGGATGAATTAAGCCTTATTGAACAAAAGGTTAAACAAGGACAAAGGGGGCTTTTACGTATAGAAGGTGAATCAAATATGGATATAAAAAAGCTTAGAGATATTTTACGTCGAGTTAAAGAAGGAGAAAGAAAAGCTCAAGAGGCAAAAAGAAAGCTTGTTGAGGCTAATTTGCGTTTGGTAGTAAGTATTGCTAAAAAATATACAAATCGTGGTCTTCATTTTTTAGATTTGATTCAAGAAGGCAATATTGGGCTTATGCGAGCAGTAGAAAAGTTTGAATATCAACGTGGTTATAAATTTAGTACTTATGCGACTTGGTGGATTAGACAGGCTATCACTAGAGCCATTGCGGATCAGGCAAGGACTATACGTATTCCTGTACATATGATTGAGACTATAAATAAATTGATAAAGATTACACGTTTACTTTTCCAAGAAAAAGGACGTGAGCCTACACCAGAAGAGATTGCTGAAAGGATGGAATTTCCAGTAGAAAAAATTAATAAAATTTTAAAAATAGCTAAAGAGCCTATTTCTTTAGAGACACCTATTGGAGAAGATGAAGATAGCCTGCTTGGTGATTTTATTGAAGACAAAAAGATTCTTCCTCCAGAAGATGCAGTGATAAGACTTGATTTAGCTAAACAAACAAGGAAAGTATTATCTACTCTCACCCCTAGAGAGGAAAAGGTATTACGAATGCGTTTTGGTATAGGTGAGAGGGCAGACCATACCCTTGAAGAAGTAGGTAAAGTATTTTCTGTGACAAGAGAACGTATAAGACAAATAGAGGCTAAAGCATTACGTAAAATGAAACATCCAAGTCGTAGTAAATTTTTAAGAAGTTTTTTGGAGGATTAAAATGAAAATCTCTAAAGCAGAGGTTGAACATGTAGCTAGATTGGCTAGATTAAAATTTAATGAAAAAGAGTTGGCAATGTTTACTGAACAATTGAATCAGATTTTGTTTTATATGGAAAAGTTGAATGAATTAAATACAAAAAATGTAGAGCCTACTTATCATGCTTTGGCATTAAATAATGTATTTCGAGAAGATGAAGTGAAATCTTCTTTATCTACGGAAAAGGTGCTTAATAATGCTCCACAAGCAGATAAAGATATGTTTGTAGTGCCAAGAGTGATTTAAATGCTGGCAGAAAAAAGTATTTCTGAACTACATAATTTACTTAAAAAGAAGGAGATTCGTCCTTGTGAAATTGTAGAAGATATTTTTAAAAGGATTGAACAGGTTGAAAATAAAGTAAAAGCTTATATCACTCTTACTCATGAATTAGCCTTAAAACAAGCAGAAGAAGCAGAGAAAAAAATATTATCTGGAGAAATTACAATCCTTACTGGTATTCCTTTAGCTATTAAAGATAATATCTGTACTGTTGGTATAAAGACAACATGTGCTTCAAAAATTTTAGCTGATTTTATCCCACCTTATGATGCTACTGTAATTAAATGGCTTAAAGAGGCTGGAGCCATTATAATAGGAAAGACTAATATGGATGAATTTGCTATGGGCTCTTCTACTGAAAATTCTGCTATGCATCTTACCTACAATCCTTGGGATCTTGAAAGAGTGCCTGGTGGTTCAAGTGGAGGTTCAGCAGCTGCAGTAGCAGCAGATGAATGTATTGGGGCACTTGGTTCAGATACAGGTGGTTCTATTCGGCAACCTGCTTCTTTTTGTGGTGTTGTTGGGTTAAAACCTACTTATGGACTTGTTTCTCGCTTTGGTCTTGTTGCGTTTGCTTCATCTTTGGATCAAATTGGGCCTCTTGCTAAAAATGTGACTGATGCTGCTATTCTGCTTTCAATAATAGCTGGACATGATGAGTATGATTCAACTTCTGCTCCAATAGAAAAAAAAGATTATACTAAAGATATAAAAAAAGAAATAAAGGGTTTTCGTTTAGGAGTAATAAAAGAAGCTATGGAGGTTGGTGGTTTAGATACATCTGTAAAGGAAGTTTTTGAAAAAAGCATAAAAGTCCTTTCTGAGCTTGGAACAGAAATAAAAGAAGTTTCTTTACCTCATTTAGAATATGCTGTAGCTGTCTATTATATCATTGCTCCAGCTGAAGCAAGTTCAAATCTTGCTCGCTATGATGGTGTAAAATATGGCTTTCGCGAAAAATCAGCTAAAAATCTTTTTGAGATGTATTGTGAGACAAGAGCACAAGGATTTGGTGCAGAAGTAAAAAGACGTATTATGCTTGGAACTTATGCACTTTCTGCAGGTTATTATGAAGCTTATTATAAAAAGGCATCTCAAGTACGAACCTTAATTAAAAAAGATTTTGAAAAAGCATTTGAAAAGTGTGATTTTCTTTTAATGCCTGTAGCCCCAACACCTGCTTTTAAAATTGGAGAGAAAATAAATGATCCTTTACAAATGTATCTTTCAGATATATTTACTATTCCCATTAATTTAGCTGGTTTAGCAGCTATTTCTGTGCCAGCTGGTTTTAGTAATGAAGGTTTACCTATTGGTTTGCAAATAATTGGCCCCCATTTTTCTGAAAATCGTTTATTACAAACCGCCTACCAATTTGAAAAGGCAATTTCTTTAAAAAGAAAACCTCCATTATAAAAAATCGAACTTTATCATAAATTTATCCGATAATATTTACGAATAATGTATTAATTAAGGAGGTGATTTATGAGAAAAGAAAGAGGTTTTACATTAATAGAGATAGCTATTGTTTTGGTGATTATTGGTTTACTTATAGGAGCGATTTTAAAAGGACAAAGCATGATTCAAAATGCTAAGATAAAAAGGGTTAAATCAGATATTGATGGCATAGCAGCTGCTGTTTACAGTTACCAAGATAAATATGGTTTTTTGCCAGGCGATGATCCCATAGATAGATTTAGTTTAAGTTGTACTGGTGATGCTGATGGTATTTGGGACTGGGCAGAAAGAATTTGCGCATGGAGAGAATTAATTGCTGCTGGTTTTGTCTCTGGGGATGCCTCTTTAACTTCAGAAACGCAAGTAGCGAAAACATCGCCATTTGGTGGGAGATATTTATTTAGGTATAATGGGACATTAGGTAAAAATTATATTTTAGTAGATAATATTCCTTCTGATGCTGCTGAAAGTTTAGATCAACGATATGATGATGGTATATATAATCAAGGTGATATTCAAGCAAATGCTGATTATACTGGTGGATTAAGGGATATGTACTGGTATGTTTTTTGATTGGAGGAAAATATGAAAAAGGGTTTTACTTTGATTGAATTAGCTATTGTTTTAGTAATAATTGGTATTTTAATGGGAGCTATTTTAAGAGGACAAGCATTAATAAAAAGTGCAAAAGAGAAAAATTTTTTTTCTAAACTTAGGTATATTGCTTCTGCTGAGTTTACCTACTTAGAGAGGATGGGAAGATATGCTGGAGATAGCAGCGATCCACCAGATGGTATTATAGATGGCACACATTCTCCCCCAACAAGTTGCGATTGCAGTTCTATTACCATAAGTTCAAATGCATGGTGCCAGTTAGTATGTCAACAACTTCTTCAACTTAATGATGGTAGACATATCTTTAATGGAACTTTTTCTCTTCAAGGAGGTGTTGCACCTTATCCTAATTATAATCGCATTAATGCTACAAGGGTTCCGTGTTGGGTAGCCCAATCTATTGATATCAAAATAGATGATGGAGTTTCTAATTCAGGAAATATTAGATGGGATGGTGGTGCCTATTGCCCTACTGATCCTAATAGTGCAAATACGCTTCACTGGTGGTTTGATAGATAAATGTTAAAAAGAAAAAATGGATTTACTTTAATAGAAATAGCTCTAACCTTAGTTATTGTTGGTATCCTTTTAGGATTATCTTTTACATTAATAAATGGTTTATCTAAAGTAAATCGGTCAAAAGAAACAAAAAATAATATGGAGATAATAAAAGAGGCTTTAATTGGCTATTTATTAAGCTATAGAAGATTCCCATATGCAGATACATCTTCGCCTTTAGATGGTAAAGAAGACATTGATCAATATGTAGGTAAATTACCTTTTTTAACCATAGGTGTTTCTAAAGCAGATGCATTTGATGCCTATGGTCGTGTATTTGATTATGATATAAGTGGAAGTGCAACAATTAATGGTAAGCTTACAGATACTACTTCTCAAAATATCTGCCATCAGTTACAAGCTTTTATAAATGGTACTAGCACTGCTACAACACGTATAACTTTAGATGGTTCTAACTTTATACCAGTAGCCTTTGTACTTTTAGCTCCAGGAAATAATAAACAATATGAAGGAGAAAATAATGATGCTGATAGAGATTATGAGACAAAAAATATTAGTTCTGACGATCTGCTTATGTGGATAAGTTTTTCTGAAATCTATGCTCGCCTAGATTGTGGAAGTGAATTTTATACTGTCTTAAATAATGGAGCTTCTTCTATTTATGTTAAAGGTGGTAAATACATTGGTTGCACTGAAATAGCTGTAGGTGATCAGTGTTATATTCAAAAAGAAACTATTGCTTATGCAACTAACAATGACTGTTTATTAGATTTAAATCCTATTTTTGATTTTGATGCATGTGAAAAAATAGACTTTTCTGAAACAACACCTCAAGGCAATCGAAATACAAAATTACGTTGGAATGGGATTTCTCTTTTAGATAATTAAGCTCTTTGACAACTTTTCTTATTTATGGCATGTTTTTTTTGTGGCTAAGGTTGGAGAAATCTTAAAAAAAGTTCGTGAAGCAAAAGGAATTTCCCTTGAATCAATAGCTGCTGAAATAAAAATACCAATCTATTATTTAAGAGCAATTGAAACAGGAGATTGGGAAAAACTTCCTGCTTCAGCATATGTAAAAGGTTATTTGCGTCTATATGCTAATTATTTAGGATTAAGTCCAGAAAGAATTATTGCTCAATATGAAAAAGAGACAGAGCCTATTGTTATTTCTGTAGAAACAAAGCCTAAAAAAAAGTTTAATTATATTACCTTAATTATTATTTTATTTTTTTTAGGATTAATTACACTTATCTTAACTATGATTAGTGAAACATCACATGAACCATCAATCTCTACTATTTCTCGTGAGTTGCCTAAAATAACACCTCCCTCTCCTCCTCCAAAAACAGAGACAAAAATAGAAAAAACACCTTCTTTTTATGTAAAACGCATTTATATATGCGAAGGTATAAAAAATAGAGAGCCAATAAATCCTGCTGAGGTTTTTAAACTTAAAAAAACCACTTATTTATATTGTTTTACTGAAATTGTTGGGGCAAGAAAACCTATAGAAATTAGACATGTTTGGTTTTATAAAGGAAAAGCAGTAATGGGTATTAATTTGCCTGTAAAAGGAAAAAGATGGCGTACTTGGAGTAAAAAGATTATTTATCCTGATTTAAAAGGACAATGGGAAGTTATTATTTTTGGTCCAAAAAAGGAGAGATTGGCAAGTATCAAATTCAGAATAGAATAAAATGGAATATCAAGAAAAAGTAAAAAAAGCGGTCAAATATATTCAAAATAAAACCAATTTTTCTCCTGAAATAGCTATTATTTTAGGCACTGGACTTGGAGGAATAGCTAGTTTAATAAAACCAGAAATAATTATTCCTTATACAGAAATTCCACATTTTCCTATTTCAACTGCTCCTAGTCATAAAGGTAGAATAATTTTAGGTTTTTTAGAAGGTAAAAAAATATTAGCCTTTCAAGGGCGTATTCATTATTACGAAGGTTATGATTTAAAAGAAGTAACCTTTCCAGTTAGAATTTCAGCTTTATTAGGAGCAAAATTATTAATTATTTCTAATGCTGCAGGTGGTTTGAATCCCCTTTTTAAAGAAGCAGATTTAATGGCTATTGTGGATCATATAAATCTTATGGGTGCCAATCCTTTAAGAGGCCCAAATGTAGATGAATGGGGAGTAAGATTTCCAGATATGGTTGCTCCTTACGATAGGGAACTACTTAATCTTCTTGAGAAAGTGGCATTAGAGGAAAAGATAAAATTACAAAAAGGTGTTTATGTAGCTGTAGCTGGCCCAAGTCTTGAGACAGCAGCAGAAACTCGTTTTTTGCGTTTAATTGGAGCGGATGCAGTTGGCATGTCTACAGTACCAGAAGTAATTGTTGCTGTTCATCATGGTCTACGAGTATTAGCTATTTCAGTCATTACTAATGTGAATTTGCCAGATAATTATCAGCCTGCCCCTATTGAAAAGGTAATTGCTACAGCTAAAAAAGCTGAAGAAAAATTAATAAGGCTTTTAAAACATTTTTTAAAAGTATTGGAAGTATAATGGAAAGAATTGATTTACTTATTTCTGCAAAATATGTCTTGCCAATGGAAGATGAAACAATACTTTTTGAAGCTGGTGTAGCTATTAAAGGAGAAAATATTATAGCTGTTGCTCCTATTAAAGAGCTTTTAAAAAAATTTATTCCTTTAAAACATCTCCATTATGAAGATGGTCTTATATTACCTGGGCTTATCAATGGTCATACTCATATTGCCATGACTCTTTTCAGAGGGATAGCTGATGATCTTCCTTTAATAGATTGGCTTACAAAATATATCTTTCCTTTAGAAAAACAACTTAAGCCTGAATGGGTTTATTGGGGTGCATTACTTGGTTGTGCTGAGATGATTTTTTCTGGTATTACTTGTTTTTGCGATATGTATCTTTTTGCTGATATGGTGGCTAAAGCAACAGAAAAAGCAGGATTAAGAGCAATAATTGGCGAGGTTCTTTATGATTTCCCTTCTCCTAATTATGGCCCTTTAGAACAAGGTTTTCTTTATACAAAAAGACTTATTAAAAAATGGCAATCACATCCTTTAATATCTATAGCCATTATGCCTCATGCAACTTATACTTGTAGCCCTTTTTTATTAAAAAAAGCTAAAGAAATAGCTGAAGAATACCAAGTACCTTATGTGATTCATCTAGCTGAAACCAAAGATGAGGTAGAAAAAATAAAACAGAAATATGGTTGTACACCAATAAAACATCTAGCTAAATTAGGTATCTTAAATGAACATTTAATTGCTGCTCATTGTGTCTGGTTAACAGATGAAGATATTAAACTTTTAAAAAAGTACCATGTGAAAGTAATTCATAATCCAGAAAGCAATTTAAAACTTGCCTCTGGTATCGCTCCTATTCCCAAACTTTTGGCTGAAGGAGTTACCTTAGGACTTGGTACTGATGGTCCAGCCAGTAATAATGACCTAGATTTATTTTCAGAAATGAGTACAGCTGCTCGTATTCATAAATTTAATCAAGGTGATCCCACAGTAGTTTCTGCTTGGGAAATTTTAAAAATGGCTACAAAAGAAGGCGCCAATGCTTTAGGTATTTCAAAAATAGGTAGTCTTGCTCCTGGAAAAAAAGCAGATTTGATTGTTATTGACTTAAATCAACCACATCTTATGCCAGTTTATAATCTTGTTTCTCACCTTGTTTATGCAGCTAGTAGTAATGATATTCTCACTACTATTGTTAATGGAAAGGTTCTTATGGAAAATAAAAAATTATTAACTCTTGATTTAGAAGAAATTTATGGACATATAAAAGATTTGACAAAAGATAAATTTATGGTACTTAAGCCTTATTATGAAAAAGGTAATAATGACAGCTGATGAAATAAAAAGAACACTGTTGCGAATTGCCTATGAAATCATTGAACATAATAAAGGGGTTGAAAATTTAGTATTAATTGGTATCCATACTGGAGGGGCTTTTTTGGCAAAAAGACTTCAAAAAATGATGGCAGATATTGAACCTCCCCTTCTTCCTTTAGGTACTCTTGATATTAATCTTTATAGAGATGATTGGACTCGATTATCACAACAACCTATTCTTAAAAAAACAGAAATTCCTTTTAGTGTTGATGAAAAAAATGTAATTCTTGTTGATGATGTTATTTTTACTGGTCGCACTATTAGAGCAGCAATGGATGCTATTATAGACTTTGGTCGTCCACAGAAAATAGAAGTAGCTGTACTTATTGATAGAGATCATAGAGAATTGCCTATTATGGCTAATTATATTGGGCTTTATGTGCCAACTTCCCGTGATGAAAGAGTAGATGTGTTTTTAAAGGAGAAAGATGGAAGAGATGAGGTGGTGATTGTTCGATAAAGTTGACAAAAAAGCAGGATTAAGTTACTTTTAAATAGGCGCCTGTAGCTCAGCAGGACAGAGCAGCGGACTTCTAATCCGCGGGTCGGGGGTTCGAATCCCTCCAGGCGCGCCAGAAAATATTCTGAATAATGCTTAAAGCGGCTATAGTTGCTGTTTCAGCACGTAAAATATATGGATTTAAACTTATAGGAACAAAATTATTCTCTTTTGCTTGATTTATTTCCTCTTTAGCAAAACCACCTTCAGGTCCAATACAAATTAGAACCTCTTTCTTTTGAAGATTCTTAAATACAGAAAGAATAGGATTTGCTTTTTCCTCTCTTGGCCCTACTGCTATGAGTTTTATTCCTTGTTTTTGGGCAAGTATTTCTTCAAAAGAAATTATTTTTATTTTAGGGAGATAATTATTTCCAGACTGTTTTAAGGCTTCTATCGCCAATTTTTGCCATCTTTTAATCTTTTTTTCTTTTTCCTTTAAAAAAGGAACGCTGTATTTTGTTGTACAAACATAAATTGCCCATACACCTAGTTCGGTTGCCTTTTGAATTACTAAATCCATTGCTTTTGTTTTTAAAAGACTAATACCTAAATGAATTTTAACAGATGGAGGTGGTACAAAATACTGTTCTTTAATAGTAATAGAAGCTTTTCTTTTATCTAACTGAATTATCTCTGCACGATAAACATTGCCTTCCCCATCGATAATTTCTATTTCATCACCTAGTTTGAGTCGCAAGACATCTTCTAAATGATGTCGCTCTTCTCCTTCAATAACAGATTTTTTCTTAATCTTTTGGGGTGGTAAATAAAAGCGTCTTAAAATATGAGACATACCCATTCTCCCTGTATCATTACCTCCCGATAAGGCAGACAAATAGCTTTTTTTACTTGTTCTATTTCATTTTTTAAAATGCCTGATAAAATTAAGCTTTTTTGATAAAGTTTTTTTAATTCTTGTGCCAAAGAAATAATAATCTTTGTTTCTAAATTTGCCACTACCCAATCAAATGATTGATTTATTTTTTTAATATTTCCATGAACTAATTTGATATTTTTTATTTTATTTAACTTAAAATTCTCTTTAGCTGCTGCAATAGCTAATGGATCTATATCTAGAGCTAAGATTTCTTTTATACCAAGCTTTTCACCTAAAATAGCCAAAATGCCAGTTCCAGTACCCACATCAAGTAAGGTTTTAGGATGTTCTTTTGCATAAAGTTTATACATTGCTTTTAAACATAATTGGGTAGTTTCATGCATGCCAGTGCCAAAGGCCATACCTGGTTTAATCCAAATAGCAATTTCATCCATCTTAGGCGTATATGGCCATGAAGCTGGAAGTACAATAAGATTAGGATTAATGCGACAAGATTTAAAGTGAGTTTTCCATTTTTTTTCTTCAATTAATTCCCATTCACAATCAATTATTATGTCTGCAAAAAGTGCCTGCAAAAGTATTGCGTGTGTTTCAATAGATTTTTTTTCTTTTTCCCATTTTTCTAAAGGATGATAACTAAAAAACTCCAAAAATTTATCTTCTTCATTTATGATTTCAATTCCTCTTTGTGTAATTTTATAAAGAAATTCTATAAATATTGAAGCAATTTCTTTACTTACATGCCACTTTCCTCTATACCACCACATTCTGAAAAAATAAATTTTTTAAATCTTTTTAAAGACCAAAAGCAATCTTGTAATAAAATTTTTTCCTGATTTGACAGATAATGAGGATCAAGCCAATCAGATTTAAATTTGATTCTAAATATATTTAAAAAATTATAAATTTCTTTCAACTCAATTATTGTTTCTTTCTTCAAAATTCCTTTTTTTCTCAAATCATCTAAGCGTTCAAATGTATTAGTTTTTTCAATCTGATGTAAAAAGGATAAAAGACGCACACCATCTATAATTATTTCCAAGGTTTCTACCAAGTTTAATTTTTCTTTAAGATATTCAGATTCAAATAATATGCGATCGCGAATAAATCCTATAGGTAAATCAATTTTAAAAAATTGTTCCCATAACAAATTTAAAATTTCTTTTTTAGCATAAAGAAAGTTTTTTATTTCCTTTAAAAAGGATTCTTCTCCTGCAATCTTTCTTGCATCCAAAAAATGATAA
>Ga0209410_1000163_pt1 | contig 28244 bp, 53 predicted proteins | sample Mar14436cmmetaG_FD_184135 | JGI IMG/M metagenome (GOLD analysis project Ga0209410, IMG submission 184135) | Marine hydrothermal vent microbial communities from Guaymas Basin, Gulf of California to study Microbial Dark Matter (Phase II) - Marker... ... | reverse complement strand
ATATGGACAAAAGCTTTTTTTTCTAATATTGTAATAGAATATTAGACTGCTATGACAAAGTATGCAAAATGCTGTGAGTGCGGGTACGCGATAGCGATACCGGATGACAAAAACTCAAGTGATTATGTATGCCCTAATGACGGGAATACTTTAATTGATGCTACCGAAAGTGAATATGATGCAAACATACACATAAAGGGACCATACTCGGCTATTGTATACAAAGATGGATCAAGTGTCTATGCCGAGGATGCAAACGGAACGACAATCGCAGAAGGCGAAGCTGATGTTGATGATACAGGTGTGATACAAAGTGCTATTGATGCAGGTGTTAAGACCAAGACCGATACTATAACACCAGAATTTAGTACATTCGATAATATGGATGACCCTATTACGAGTGGTTGGACAGCATTGCGAGGCGACGAAACATTATCGCAAGATACATCAGATAAGAAAGAAGGGACAGCATCATTAAAAATCGTAGGTGGTACATCTGACAATCCCGGAGCTAAGCTAACAGGTAATTTCGATTGGAGTGCATACTCAGTTGTGGAATTTTACATAAAAGCAGGTACAGGAGCAAAAGTCTGGTTGAAACTCTCCGATGGAAGCGGAAATTATTATAAATGGGAAACATATTTGCGTAGCGATGACTGGGAACATTTAGAATTTGATTTGAATTGCCCAGCATGGAGTAATGGTAGTTTTACATTGGAGAACTTTACAAACATAGAGATATATATAGAAACATCATCAAATAATTACACATTTAGAGTGGACTTTTTAGTGTTGAATAATTGGTATGCACTATCTGAACCGTTCATACATGAGACCTCTGAAGTAGTCAAGAATAGTGATGGTACAACATACACATTAGGTGAAGATTATGAACTCGATATAACACAAGGTAGGATAAAACCTATTCCATTAACAACTTCAATAGTATCAGGAGAGACTCTCAATGTAACTTACGATTACGGACGAATAAGAATAGTATTACTCGGAGGTCATTATAAACTTGGAGATGACTTGAATCTTGATAAAACTTTCTTGACATTAGAAGGATTGCCAGCAGAAGGTGGGGTTTCTATTATAGACTTTCAGGGAGGTTCTTATTCAATAGTTATTAATAAGTCGTATGTTACTCTTAAAAATTTATCAATAATAAATTCTCATGGCACCTTAATTGAAATACCGCAGACATGGTTTGTAAAATACAATATATCACTGCAAAGACTGTTTATTGAAAAAGGGTACTATGGCATCTCTGTTAAAGCTGGCTATCAGGTTCCTGAAATCCAAAACTTAGAAATCGATTCATGTACTATAAAGAATGCAGTGCATAGTGGTATTAATATGCAAGACAATATTGTAAATGGTGTGAAGATAACCAACTGTAAAGTTATCAATTGTGGTCGAAATGAATGGAGTTCGAGCATAAATATTGAGCATGTTAACGGTAAAAATATAATTATTGATAATTGTCATATCGAAAATAACAGAGGTGCAACACATATAGAATCAGACGTTCGCCAAGTAATTATATCAAATTGCGTCTTCTACAAGAACGGTAAAGGAGCTTATGCAAATGGATTAGTAATTTCGGGAGCAAGCGATGTCACCGTATCAAATTGTCTATTCATAGAAAATGACTTGGATGGCTTGATGCTATGGAACAATGGTCAAGTGAGTGTAAATGGTTGTACCTTTTATAAAAACGGACGTTTCGGTATAGCAAATCCTCGAAATGTTAGAATAGTTGGTAATGTGTTTTACTCGAACGGGGTTGGTGGAACACTTGCTTATGACAGCATTATAATTGGTAATAAATTTATCGAATGCTGTCTAACTATTGGTCACCGGAATATAGTTTTTGGTAATTATGTTTATAAAGCTCCGAGTAGCGGTATAGATTTAGGTGCCGGAATAGACAGTGCCAAAGACAATATTGTTGGCTATAATATCGTGAAGAATTGTGGGAGTGATGGTATACATTTGCGTCCTGAGAGTGAAAGAAGTATCGTAATCGGGAATATATGCATAGATAACAACGAGGGGAATTGGGAATGGGTGGGAGGTATAAGGGCATGGAGCACAGAGCATAACTTAATTGAAGGGAATATGTGCTATCAAGAAGATTCAGTAAATTATCATCAGGATTATGGTGTTGTATTATACTATGATCACGGTTCAACTGTGCGTAATAACTTGGTAAACGCTATACGGCGGAGCGGTGATGGACCGGTAAAAAACATGTACGAATACCATTCCGACCTCTTTATGGATGTTCTTGCTGAAGATGTAGATTATGTTCATGCAGCTATAACACCAGATGGAGCAGACCACACAGACACAACTAATCCAGATGTTCCAAGAAATGTGATGATAAGAATAACCAATACAGATAGTGGGAATCCTCAGACGCCTGATGGCGGCGATATAGTAATTAGGGGTGTGGATACAAAAGGTATCAGTATATCAGAAACACTTACGGTGCCAAATACTGAGATTCCAGCTGGTGGTCATATCGATGTCTATGGCAACAAAGCTTTTGCTACTGTAACTAAGGTGACTTACTACTCTGAGAGCAACTCTAACATCACAGTTTCTGTTGGTATCTCCGACAAGCTTGGTCTTTCCAATCCAATATATTCCAGTGGAGATGTTTATAAAGTAAAGAAGAATAATGCTGATATAGCTGTACCTACTGTGGATGTAACTAACGGAACAGTGGATTGTGCCACGATAGCAAACGGGGATGATTTCACTATCTATTATAGAACCAATTTAAATATCATAGAATAGGAGATAGCTTGCCTAAAGTGACGAAAAGAGCAATTGTTAAAATAGTGATTTATGATTCACATGGAGTTGATGACGGACTGACCAAAGAATTTAATTCACTCAGAGATGCTTTAGATTATATATTTGAAGAACTTGATGAAGAAACGGTAGAACTTTGTAAAACCAGCACTAATGAGTATGTGTTCACAGTAAAGGATTCTGATGAGCACAGAGAATACCGAATACTATTGGAAGAATAAAAACTAAAATACCATAGCTAGACTTCTTCTTTCTCCACTTCGCGCAACGCTTTATAATCATGGTGCCGCCCGCCGTCGCCAAGGTCAAAGATATAACTGTGGCACTTGTCAGCTTCAATCACAAGTGGGTCGTATGACTTACCATAACCGTCTTCTATACCAAGCTCTATAAACAATTCCCACAACTTCCACGCTAACCATTCGAGTACACATCGTTTTTGCAGTTCCGAAAGTGGCAGGTCATCTATGGTCTTGTATGTATTTGTTCCTCTTCTATGCTTTGCTATTTCTTTGTCAATAATCTTAAAGCATTCCAGATAGTGCTTTCTTCCTGTTGCCATCTCTCTTACCTATTCTTTATTATTTTTCTTTTTTATTTTTTCGTTTTTGTGTTTTATCTATTCTCGCCTGTCTTCCTAAGATTTTGTTAGCTCTTCCGCGCATGCCGCGCAAATAAGATGCTTCTTGCCCTCATGCAACCATTCATGATCCAACCATGTCTTCTTACCACAGCGTTCGCATGTACCCTCCGTCACCTCCGTATGGAACTCTATTACATCTCCTTCACTTGGTTGCTCGTTACTGCCACTTTTTTCCCTCTTCTTTATATTGCCTTCCTCATCTAAATCCTTTATATTTACATGCTTAACCTTCTTTTCTTTCGTCTTATTCTCTTCAATGTACTCTTCTATACCTTCACTCTCATCTTCTTCCTCTTCTTCCTCTTCTTTCACTCTTATCCCGAACCACGCTCGCTGTATCTTGCCACCTATCTTCTTATGTTTCGCATACACGCGAGGAATTTCACCTACTATCTCAGAAAATCGCTTCTTACCTACAATTGCTAGCCCTTCTCGCTCACAGAAAAGCTTATAACTGTCGTAAAGTTCACCTTTTGATATATACGCGCTCGGTTTAAACTCACATCTCTCTTCTAAAAACGCACGCGCGGAATTGCTCATCCGCATGAACTCCGACTTCTTCTGCTTTGATGTCTTGCTTTCAGAAAACTTAAACCCTCTCGCTTCTAATCGCTTCAAACCCTCCAAGCACCAGTTCAAAAATCCTGCAATGCCGTCCTTATCTATCAATACCCGCTCGTAGTTCGGAACTGCATTGCCGATGAACTGGTTCGGAAACTCTATTACTATCACCCGTTCCCAAAACGCTGATGTGGTATCTTCCACCTCTGGAAACTTATTTCCGAGAATAATAAATTTCGCAAAGTTCACGAAATCTATCGTGTTCTGCTTATTCTTAACCTCCGCCGATACCAAATCACCACCTGTCAGCTTCTTGAACTCAACCGTCTCCATCTTATTCTGCACCGGCGGCTCTGAAATGATATTCACTAACTTACCAAAAAGTCTCGCTTTTGAAAACCGGTGCCTGCCGTCAAGCTCTTCTATTGACACCGAAACCGTGCATATATCTCCAAGCAAAATTCTTAATAGGTTCACAAATGTCGTCTTTCCGTTCCTGCCCGTGCCATACAGCCATAGCGATTTGTGCGCAGGCATGTCCGGATACAAACAATAACCAAGAAATTCCTGAAGTATCGGCTTATCTTCCTCTCGCACTATCTCATTTATAAATTTATCTATGTTCGGACAGTCCGCTTCTGCATCGTATTCCACTGGCAGTTGGTATGTGTATATCTTCGATGTATCGAACGGATGCAATGTGAAGTCTTTAAGGTTCAATAGCCCGTTCTTAACCGGTAGATAATTCTTGTCCTTGTTAAATAAACTCCGTGGAACATATGTACGACGCTTGATATGGTTGATTATCTCTGTAATAAGGTATGTTGATGCCTCATCGCCTATTATCTTCTCCGTCTCTGCCTTTATTAGCTTCTCACCTGGCACATATATCCCGTCCTTATAGACATATACATCTTCATTATCGTCTGCCGTAACGAAAATGAAACGTTCCATAAGATCGTTCAGTATTACTGCTTTTATCTCCTTGTCCTTTAGCTTTTCTCGCTCCTTCTTCTTATTCTCGTTCTTCTTTTCTTCAATTTTATGGCTCGCCACATACTCCCGCGCCTTACTTATTGTTAGACCATGATAACTCTCTGTCTTCTCTTGCCATTTGCCTATCTTGCAACCCTGCATAATTTCTTTTATTTCGGCGTCTGAAAAGCCATTCGCACATAAAATCGTTACGAGCGCCATCTCCGCTTCGCTCCTTGACTTATATTGCTTGCCCCATACTCCGTTGTATAGCTCCCTCACCCTCTCATTACGCTCAAGTAGTTCCTCGAACTTTACATGCTCTTTTAGCTCTACTGTCTGCTCATGCTTTTTTATTTCAGTATTCAAAACAGCTTCTATTAAAACATCATTCTGCTTACGCGCTTCTTTTATGTCCTCTTCTGTGAAATTATCAACCCAATATGTTGGAACTGGCATGTCCGGTATCTTCATGTTTGGATAGCCTATCGGCTGCGTTACTCGCCTGATGTCGGTCGTTGTATCGAACTCCACACCGCTATCTTCTCTTAATTGCTTATAAAACAGCCTCTGTTTTTCATTAAACTCTTTCCTGAAGACTCTACCACGTAGATTGAATCTATTCACTGGGAAAAATAGATGGTAGCCGTTTCCTGAACATGCAAGGAAGCCACGAAGACCTTTCTCTTCCATAAAAGCTTTGAATTTCTTAGCTGCTTCCAGCGCTTTTCCCTTCTCCTCTTCTGTTGCTACTCGCGATTTATCAGCTCTCGGAGCATCGAAATCAAACCAAAAGCACCATATCGCGCTTGTACCTTCAATTGTATCTTCCCCTATCTCCTTTTCATTAAGCGAAATCCATGTTGTCCAGCCTCGCCTTATATTCTCGCCTAAAACTCTCTCCAATGCTTTCTTCTCAACCCACTCGGTCATCTTCCGCGGCGATGTCTTCGGAATCAGATACCTGCCCTTATCCTCATCCCACTCGGGTCTGCCACCGAAGATAGCAAAGACTTCTCTGTTCCCTAACATTAAAATATGCTTCTTAAAATCCTCGCTTTTTATCTCTATCTCCATCTCATCCCCACCTCGGACATCACTATATGTTTAACATATTGTACTTTTTAAACATTCCTATTTATTTATATAGAGAGATAGAAAATAAAATCCTATAAAAATAAATAGTCTGTGTTTAAAATGAATAATGTGTTAACCTATAATGAGGTGAGGATAAGAAATGGGGATAGAAATAGAAGAAAAAGAAACGAATACATTAGTGAGAGCGAAGCGCGGTACCGCGATAATAGAGGACTGTGGGAGAAAAGTAATAGTTATAGGTACATGGAGCTTTTGGGAATTGAAAGAGCTGGTAAATGCTATTGCGGATGTCAGGAAGAAGCATTTCATAATTGAAATTGATGACGGCGAGTGATAACCTAAAAAACTGAAGAAACAAAATGAAAAAACAAAGAACCCTATGGGAGTTAAGTGATGCGAGCGATAAGGCGGTTAAGGAAGCAATACCGATTTCTGCAGTTTTCGTGCTACAGAACGAATACGATAACGATTGGAAGTGCGTTACCGACAGCAAAGAGATACGCAGTTGGATAGAGTTTGCGAAGGAGTGTAGCGGTTGCAAAGTCAAGCTCCATTACGAGCCAGTAGATGATGCTTTCGTGATGGAAATCCATACGAATCCAGTTTCAAGGAAAGTGCTGTACGAAACGGTAAAAGAAGAAGTGAAGAGAGAGTTTTTAAGTGTCTCTAACCGTGTAGGGCGAAGGTATGAAGATGGAGAGGGATGGGTGTGGTATGGGTAATGACATGTTCAATTTATGAACATATACAGAAAATCAGGAAAATGTGTAGTTACCGTGGGTTTTATATACCCATATCACTAACATGGTATTAGTGGTATAAATGAAAGGGATAGCGCATGTTATAGGGATAAGTAAAAAGATGGAAGACGCGGATGCGATAGCGTATCTGGAGTACCACAGGCACATGCAGACAATAAAATTGAAAAGATTGGAGAGGGAAGTGAGTGCTACAAAAGAAGCGATAGCGAAATTTGAGGATGAGATAAAGAGGAGGAAGTGCGAGGGCGAAGAGAGATGAAAAAACACTATAGGAGACCTGTGTATATAGACGAAATAAAAGAAGAATGCTTAAAAGAGGGAGTGAAAGAGAGAGAGCATCTGCAACGGAGATGGGAGTATATCTTATCACCGTTTGTGATAGTGGACTGGGGTATTGTTTGTGCTATTGCACTTTTGGCTAAAATGTTTGCTCTGGTGCCTGCGTTAGTATGCGGATGGATAGGTGTAGTGTTCTTTGTTGTGTATATATTCAGTCACGAATAGAGCGTGTGGGAGAGATAATAAAATGATAAGAATAATAAAAAACAAACTCTTTGGTAGTGATAAGCAACTGGAGTGGCGTTTCCATCTTGGTGAAGCGAAGATATATGAAGCTCTAAAAAAGGAATCTATCAAGAGCCGTGGGTATCCAATGAACAGAGTCCGGGTCGTGATAGAATGGGTGAGTAAGGCATGGTATGACATCAAACTAACAAAAGCGTTCCTGAGAATATATGTAAACGATGCACCGCTGAGAGTGATAGAATGGGATGAAAAAGAGAAGTTATATTATCCGCGCTTTAGGGTGTACGGAGGAGAAATATATATTTTCGGAGGTATAGACAACATCTTTCCTAGCTTTGAAGACGGACACATAGAGATTTTCGTAAACATTCCACCATACATAGACATAGATGAAAAGGTTCGTATTGGGATTCGGGGCTACTTAACATTAAGTTCGTATTTCGGGTATTTCGATAAGAGAGTGGGATACGACTTGAAAATAGAACCTGAAAATTGGAGATAAATAAGAGGTGGTAGAGGAAATGGAGCAAAAATGTGAGCGATGTGGAAAACTACTCTGGAAGCAAGACAGTGAGGGTAACTATGAGGTGTATGGTACTATAATATGCGGCGAGAAACCGCAGATAGAATGCCGGGCTTGTGGGCTACGGCAACTATTAAGTCCTTCATTGATGAATAAAGGCATAGTTGGATGGGTATTTAGAAGCGAGCATGACCAGGAGAAGGCAGAGAAAGTATTTCCCGGGAAGCATATAGAAGAGGCATAAAAAACGAAAAAATGAAAAATAAAGGAGAAAAGAAAAAATGAAAGCAAAATGTTGTATTTGTGGTAAAAAGATGGAACTTGAATATACCGGACATGGAATGTACCAGATGAGTAAAGCGATGAAAGAACACCAGAAAGAGCATGGCGAGAAAGTTTCGTGGGAGCTTACCGATGTTGAGCCTGTGGATATAACAACAGAACTGCGTGAGCGTTTAAGTGAAGCGCGTTCGGATACAGAGCGGGCATTGATAGAGCAAGAGATACAGAGGCATGAGGAAGGGCGGCGAGTTAAAGAGCAATATGATTTGGGTGGCGGGTACATCAATGTCTGGAACTGTACCGCTTCGGTGATTGTAGATGTGAACGGGATGGAAATTGACGATGATATGCTAAGGTTGTTACTATCAGAGCCTGAGCAAAAGAAGCTTGATGAATTGATAGAAGGGGCAGTGAATGAACAAGGCGCGATAAACTGGAGCGGGCAGTATTACATAACAGAAAGACTTGCGAGGTACATACAGCGGAAATTGAACTTGAAGCGTAATAAGGCAGCGTTAAAGGTGATGATGGACCTTCATAAAAAGCATGAACAGGAGATAGAAGAGTTGAATGATAGGTTAAAGCGAGTGAGTGACGAGCGAACAAAAGTACGGAACATAGTGTATCGTATTTGTGAGAAAGTACTCAGGCAGGGTGTAGAGTTTGATTTAGAGAAGTTCAGAGCAGAGGTTCTAAAAGTTGCGCAAGTGTTGTTTGATGATGAAGATTTCACGGCTAGTAAGTATATGCAAGAGAAGCGGATTGAACTCGGTGATATAGTAGAGGACAAGGAAGGGCATAGAGGTCGTGTGATTGCTGCTGGAATGCGGACATGTTCATTTAAGAATGCGGTCGGGACTGTCTATAAAGAGGTCCCTATATCTGATGTAAAAGTGCTTACACAAGATTATAAGTTATGTTAGGGGTGATATGGAAATGGAAGAAGAGGAAGAAGAGATATACTGGAGATGCTGAGAGTGCGGTTATGAAGACAAGGACTACAACATCGTTCAAGCGCATGCGGAGCGGGAGCATGGTCGAGGTGCTGCAATTGAGAAAGTTGTAGGAAATTGGAGCTATCCGTACACAGTGTAGGAGGTGAGAGTGAAAATGAGAATGAAAGCAGTTATGGGACATGACTGCTGGAAATGCCTGTTTTTTCATGAATGTGAAATACGAAAAGCTTTCGATAAGTACAGTGACTGTATAACATATGAAGAAGGTGATTGTAAGTCATTTCTAATGGATTTGCTCGCTGTAGCTAACATAACAGTACCTTCTGAACTTGTTGATTTGATAGATCCGATGGAAACAAAGATAACATGCAACAAATTTCAACCTGTACCGTATTACTATGGTAGTCCAGTGTTATCAAGAGAAAAATGGCGAGAGTTAGGAGTATTAAGAGACATAGAATGAGGTGATAAAGGAAATGAGAGAGAAAATTACAAATCTAAAAGAAGCATATAAAATATCCAAAGTATCTCCAATGTTCTATTCAAGGACAGTCAATAACTTAGTGCTTTTCAGTTATCACTTTGTTGATCCTGCTATATTCCAAGATTATCCAGAAACTCGTGAATTACGAGGGATAATCTTCGACTCAGCAAGCGGTGAAGTAGTTGCTCGCCCATTCCCAAAGTTTTTCAATCTTGGTGAGGATGCATGCACTATAACAGAGGATACAATTGTTTCAGCGAACGAAAAAATTGATGGATCGCTGGTAACAGCATTTGTGCACAATCAGCAAATACAGTTAGCCTCAAAAGGTTCATTGAATTCATGGGTAGTGCAAGAAGCTACTCAGTTATTGACAGCAAACCATAAGAAATTAGTTAAAGACCTTTATGATCGAGGATACACGACTATTTTCGAGTATATTTCTAAAGACAAGCCAGTAGTGATCCATTATCCTCATTCTAACTTAGTTTTTGTAGGAGCGAGGAGTGTGGATAGCGGAGAGATAATGACGCCAGAAGCAATCGTAGAAATAGCGGAAAGATACAATGTTCCTTATGCTCACATACAGTTTCAAAATGTGCAAGCGGAGGAAATCAAAAAGACTATCAGAAACGAAGAGGGCATAGAAGGTGTAGTAGCGTATGCTGATTCATCGAATATCGCAAAGATCAAAACAGAGTGGTACTTTCTTTTAAACAGATACAGTCCAATGAATTTAACAGAAAAGCAGATAAGGAAAGCATTTTTTGATGGAACTATTGATGACATCTATTCTTCATTACCAGAAGCTTCAAAAAAGAGAGTTAATGAAGTAATCGCAAAGATAACGAAGCGAATAGAGAAAAGAGTAAAAGAAGTCAGTGAATTCTTTGAGACTGTGGATACTTCAATTAGCAGAAAAGAATTTGCACTCTTAGTTCAGAAGTTAGTGAAACCCGAACATCGTGGCATATATTACGCTGTGCAGTTCTATGGTAGATCAGTAGAAGAGGCAGTGTTTGAATATTTCAAAAAACATATGTTATGATTAGGGAGGCGAAAAATGAAACACTATTATAGGGAAGTAAAAGGAGTAATGAGAGGCGAGAAGACGCCCGAAGATTTCGTTATAGGGATTTACGGTGAGGACTATGATTGGGCGAAGCTAATAGCAGCCCGAAGGATTTTCATTGAGGATGGTGGTGATCCGTCTGTGTTCGATAAATACGAGTGGAAAGTGGAGTTCCCGGAAGGGATAAGGATAGATACAGAGTTTTGAGAGAATGAGTAGTGGATAGGAAGTGAAGAAGAGAAATATGCAGGTAGATAGGTTCCTTGGGCTGGTTCTTCCGCCAATAACAGGAATTGGAATATATCTATTGACAATACCACGGACTATGGATACGCTGTTAGTAGCAATTATTTGGACAGTGTTTTGGTGGTTTGTGCTTGCAGTAGGTGCTGCTTTGGAGGATTTACCATGAGGAGTTGAAAGCGAAATGAACGAACTAAATAACGAATATGGAGAGATAATAGGAGTGGTATACGGTAGAGCAGACATTGAGACAGGCGAAGTGAAGGATGAAGTATGGGAGGTGTGAAAAAGATGAAATTAGTGCCATGCAAACACTTAGATTACGAACCACACTTTGACGCGGAACTGAGGACAGCAGCGCCAGACTTCCCGCAGGTCAAGTACTGGCATAGAAAAGCTCCGTATGAAGGCGCGCCAGTGAATGTGCAATTCTGCAAGAAACGCGGGAGGATCAACGGCATCTTCCAGTGTTATACCGGAGAACTTTCATGTTATGAACCAGTTGAGGAGGAATAGTAGGATGGGAGCACGAGCGTACTATCCAGAAATATTGCTTGCGATAGCAGCGTTTTTGTGCGACATTGTGTGGTTGAGTAAGTATCACTCTGGTAGCGAGGATTGGATCACATGGATGTATGCATCAGTGGTAATCGTAGAGATACTACTATTCTTTTTAATCATGGATAAAGATTAGGAGGTGATAGCCATGTGGGAAAGAAAAGAGTTTGAAGTGAATGAGAATCCGGCAGATGGTGACAATGTCCAGTACGCGGTGTTGCATGTATTGCAGTTACACAAGCTCGGTATTCCAATAGACGAAGTAAAATTCTTCATGCGTGAACCTGAAGAATGAAGGAAAGAGTGATTGAATGCGAACATTGTGGAAGGGTGTACAGTGAAGAAGAGTATGAGAGGCTGGAAGTGACCGGGCATAATATCATCTGGGACTTCGATTATAGGAGATGCAAAGAGTGTGGAGAGGAGATAACACCATTAGAATTGATATTAGGAGGATAAAAATGAGAAAACTACTTTGGTTTTTGGAAACGGAGCCGTGTGCATATTGCGGCGACGATAGAACATCAATAGAACTGACGATTCGAGCAAGTGGAAGAGTAATAACGAGAAAGTGGTTCTGTACATATAAGCATTTAGCGGCATGGTGGGAAAAAGAATTCGGAGTGAGAAAAAATGAACATAAATCCAAAGGTAGTTAAAAAGTTGGGATTGGTGAAGTTCGCAAAGAACACGCAGGTGCAGCAGGTGGGTATAGACCTCACGATAGCAGAAGATGTTCTACTAAAACATTCCGAGCATAAGCTTGCGAGGCTAAATGAAATAGTTTCAGTGCCTGTTTATATGTTTGCTCTGATATTCAGCCGTAGCACATTCAATCGTCGTGGTATCCTGATAACATCCACGGTATTTGAACCAGGATGGCGAGGTATACCAACAGTTTCGGTCTATAATCTCTCAGGTACTGATTTCAGTATAAGAAAAGATACAAGGGTAGCACAGATAATTTTCTTCAAAGCGAACGCGGCATCCACTTACAACGGACAGTATCAGAACCAGTTTTTAGAGCACCGTCTTCATTACCCATAGCGGAAACATTAATAAGAGTGTATAGGTGAACGAGAAATGAGAAAAAAAAGGATTTGGAACAGCTTTTGGCATTTCTTGAGAAGTGTGTGGAGGACGAGGATGTTATCAGGCGTCCTTATGAGGTGTGTATCGAGTGCCGAGAAATAGCGACTTTAGGGCAGATGATGCGTAACATACACGAAAGGCATACATTTGTCTTTCAAACCACTGACCATGGTGGTGTAAGAGAATGGATAAAATGCCTGAGGTGGGTGCTGGAAAAATGAGGTGTGAAGAATGCGAATATGGGGGTGTATGTGTTCTTACAGATAGCATAGGCAACCGGAGCATAATTTCAGAGCTGGAGTATCATAAGAACGCGGCAATCCACAGCATAGACGAAGCAATTGAACACCTGCTTAATCTTTCTTCAAAAGCGGATAAGACAACACAAACGAGTTTGGTGCGTGCCATCCAAGATTTGATGCATGTAAATGGGTGGCTCAGCGGTGTCAATATTACAAAAAACGAAACGAGAAAATAAATAAAAATAAGAGGCATAAGAAATGTCCCAATATTTTGTGTTCGTTAACTTGGATAAGAAGGAGTACATACACCCACGCGGTGGTGCTAACCTTCGAGATTTGTGCACCAATGTCGCTAATGGAATATTGCCTTACCTTCTCGCTGATGGTGAGAAGGATGGCACGCCGCTGATGGCCAGTACAAGCAACGAAGAAGTGAAAAACGAGAGGCTGAAGAATGAATGGCAAGTCTTAAAAGAGAGAGAGATAAGTGATGGGAAGTATTGGATACTAGAGAAAATAACGAGATTTTTTGGACGCTGGAGCGGCGACAGGATAGTAGTTGCAGGCGATTATGGACACACCAAGTTGTATGACTTGGTAATGGAAGAAGGAGACGAATCCGAGTGGAAAGACATAACTGAAGAAGCATATAGAGAGTTTTACGAGTTTCTTGAGTTCTCCTTGGAAGACTATTACGATACGATAGCAGAAGTGGTGAATGCGGTAAGAGTGAAAAATAAAAAATAGGAGGTGAAAGAAAAAATGGCAAATTTAAGAGAAAGAGCGATAAAAGCGGCAAAGGAGCATGAAGAGCGAATAAAAAAGAGCAAGCAAAAAGCAGCCGAGAAGTTTGCTGCGGAAGTGAAGAAAGAGTTTGAAGAAACATTTAATGAAGTAGTGGATAGTGTTGAGTCAATAAGCGAGAACGAAGCGAGGATTAATACTGGTGATTTTAGTATTATCGCTATAAAGAAATCAAAAGATGTTATAATGTATAGAGATCTCTATCCCGTAGAAACTCTAGAGGGCAGGAAATCATCGGCAGAGCGTGCATTGGAACTATTAACGAAAACATTAGAGATTATAGAAGAGGAGCGTGGTGAATAACACGAAGTCATTATGACACGATGAGGTGAGTTAAAATGCCTGAAACATTAGAAGATGGATGCACTCCGATCGGAACGAAAAAATGGCATTGGTATAATGTCGAAAAAGATTTAATTGAGCAGGGGGGATTACGAAAAGAGGATCTATTAATAGATCCTTTTTCTATGACTTCTCATGGTGGCGGAGGTATATATAAAGACAATTCTTTCTATTTCACGTGGGTCAAGGATCATTTCTTAATCGTATCAGCAGAGGAAGACAATGGAGCATATAAAGAATTAATTGAAGCGTTTGCAAAAGTTGTAGGTTATAAACCATTCGCAAAATACATAGAGCCAAGTAACGGATTGGTCACAACAGAATGGGATAAAGACAATCCCAAAGAGAGATACAAGGAATTGCAGGAAGAGGGGAAAATAAATTTAGAGATTATAGAAGAATGAAGAACTACAACTACGAAGAAACACCAATAAGGTGCGAGGATTGTAATGCACAGTGTTTCGCGATAGTAAGAAACTTCGAGCGTGCACGCCAAATAGTTTGGTTCGTATGTCCCGTGTGCGAGCAGGAGTTGCATTATGCATTGCTCGAACTGACAGGGCAAATGGAATGTTAAAAAACGAACCAAACGAAAAGATGAACTACATAGTAAAGAAAAGATTGAGGTTTATGATGGTAAAAGAAGCGAGCGAGGAGAAGTTAAACAGCCCGAAGAAAGTTTATGAGTTCATGCGAGGAGAAGCTGAGATAGACCGAGAGTGTGTCTGGGTGCTACACATGAATAGTAAACTCAAACTGATTGAAAAAGAACTAGTAAGCATGGGTACTATTGATACAGCACTTGTTCATCCTCGTGAAGTCTTTAAGAAAGCAATTTTGAACAGTAGTTCTTCTATAATCGTTGTACATAACCATCCAAGTGGTGACCAGAGACCAACCGAAGAGGATAAAAAGGTTGCGAAGACATTAAGACAATCGGGCGAGATATTGGGTATCCCAGTCAAGGATTTCCTTGTGATAAGTAGCAAAGGCTATACGAGCTTTGCGGACGATATGATAGGAGAATGGTAAAAAACAACCCAACCGATAAAAATAAATCGTAGGGAGGTGGATGAAAGATGGTAAGTAGTTGTGTGGAAGACACGGTAGAGAAGAGGAAAAAGGAGATTGAGGAAAGAGAATTAGAGATGTGCCACTTGTGGGTGGAGAGAGACTTCTCAAGCATACCGACTGCTCTGATAGAAAAAGCGTACAAAGATGACTGGTACGATGCAATTGAGATTCTCGCGCCTACATTCGAAAATTACAAGAAAGGATATCGTAAGGAATACCAATGCAAAATTGAATGTGATGAGTGCACCAGTGAGCCATGCCGTGATGCGTATGACGATTGGTATCCAAGAATTCCAATGTGGGGCTGGGTGTTTGCGCCCAAGGATCCGCTTGACCGGGAATGGATAAAAGAGAATGCCGATAAAGTTGCAGATTGCGGATTTATCGTGTACGAGACTGATGAAATCGGCGTGTATCTTGGTGTCAACGGTGCAGGCTATGACTTCTACGAAGCGCACTAGCTACCACTGTACAGGGCACGAGGGTTGAGGTGGCATATATGACCAAAAGAGAAAAAAATGAACTACAAAGGAAGAAAAAGAATCGAAGGAGGTGTCACAATGGCTAACATCATGTTGGATATCGAGACATTAGGCACAGTCATTACCCAGATTGGCGCAGTGTACTTTGACTGGACGGGTGAAACAGGAGAAACTTTTCTTGTCAACATTGACATAAATTCCTGTTTGGATAAAGGCTTAGAGATTAGATACAAAGAACTCAAATTCTGGTTGGAAAATAAAAGCAAGATTACTTGGGATAAGAATACTATTCCTATAACAAATGCTATAAAAAAGCTGACAGCTTTCTGTAAGATAGAAGAAGAAGCCTACGTTTGGTCACATTATTACGATTTAGAAATTATTGATATTGTATGTCGGAAACTTAACCGAAAACTTCCATTCCACTACTCTCGCTGGAAAGATATTAGGACTTTAGTGTTTCTAGCAGGATTCAAAAGAGAAAAGAGTGATGTGGATCCAAAAACACATAATGCATTGGACGATTGTTTATACCAAGTAGAGTATTGCTGTAAAGCTTACTCCCGCTTAGTAGGAGAAAAGAAAGATGAAAAAGATAGACGAATTTGACATAAGTGAAGGTGGAGCTACGAAGTATTACCATCTCACGCGAAAATCCGATGGGAGAGAGTTTACTTATGTACGATCCTACGATACAAACCTCGATGTTTTCGATGATAGCATTGAAGCGCCTGATGGGAAGCCTGTTACGAAAGAAGAGGAAGAGGCGGTGAAGGAAGCGATTCAGGAGTTCCTTCAAAAGTGATTATCTTCGCATATAAAAATGGACGAATATGATATAATTGTAGATAGCACAGGAGAAATCTACCGAGTGAAAAGAGATAGAGTGTACACCCGCACATGGTATTGTAGGCTTACTAAAGAACAGGAAGAGGCGGCGAGAAAAGAAATCAAAAGAGTTTTAGGAGAATAAGGGAGATGAAAATGGAGAAAGGGAAAACATTAACATTACACAGAAAGGTGATAGTAGAGATACTTAACGCAGGAATAACCATAAGAGAGATGGACGAGATGGATGTAGATGGCTGTGCTGTGTACTTGTATTGGGACGAGTGGGACAAGATGAAGAATTTTATCGAGAAAGAAAGGGAAAAGGAAAGAGAAAAGGAAAATGAACAGAACAATGCCACATTATCCTTCTGATATTGTACTCGGAATTGCTGAGTACATCGAACTTAAGCACAACATTCTCGAATATTGGAAAGCTCATAAGCAAGCGTTACGAACCAAATCTATTATGAAAGTGTCTTTCATCGTGAAATTTCATCCCGATAGTGGCGAGATTGTCTCTGTAATCCAAAACTGTGACCTACCATGCCAATGCGAAGAGTGCGCATTCAGAGAAATCTGTAATAACATCAAAAGCCGTATTATCTCTACTAATAAAGACAAATGCATAAAATTGAATAAAAACGAACCAAATAAAAATATAAAAATATAGAAATGAAGTGGACACATGTAGTTTGTTTGATATTAGAATGGATTGGCATGGCGATATGGATAGCATCTCTGGGAATCAGTTATTCGTACGGGAAAAAAGGCATATACTGGGCTGATTCATGGGAGCTAATAGTTTTGCTAATTGTTGGCTATCTATTTATCGTTAGCGGAGAGAGGATATGGAGTCTTGATGAATAAAGTTAGGAGGTGATGATAGATGGAAAGAAAGAGACTTATAATTGCAAGGTTTATGGATGCAGGCAATAATGATATACTTTGGGACGCCTTTTTCTTTAGTGAGCTAACCGAACGCGAATTGCAGGAGAAGACGGAAGAAATAGTAGCGAAATTTAAAAAGCGTGGATTCAGAGATTGGGATTTCAAAGACATTGTGGAAGAACTCAAGAAGCAGAAGCTTGCGGAAGAGCCAGAATTTGATATTGGGTGGTACGAGGTATTTGTATAAAACTTAGGAGGTGATACATGAAAATGGAAAGTTTAGTAGAAGTAGAGCATACCAACAACGACGAAAAGCCTAAAGGCTTGACCAAGATGGACTTGAAAGCGCTTAAGCGTGCAGACAGCATAGCATTTTTTATGAACGAAATACAAGCAATAAAAGAAATAGAAAATGATCCTTGGGAAAGAGATCAGAAATATTCGATACCTGTGCAATTTGAAACAGATGCAAAAATTACAAAGGCTTTTCATATGCTATTCTTTGCAAAAAGAGACGCAGCATGGCAAACAATAGTAAGAAAGACTTAGTATTGTAATAGCATTGGTAGTTTTTACTATCAAATAAGTTAGGGGGTGATAAGATGGAAATATACACCGATGGTTCGTGTAAAAACAATCCCGGTCCGATGCGGATAGCGGTAGTTTCACCCAGCACTAGCTTCAGTGTTGTTAAAGAACTTGGTAACGGTACAAATAACCGTGCCGAGTACTTAGCGCTCATATATGGTCTCATCTACATCAAACATTTTGCAACCTGAAGAGCGAGTTACCATAAAGTCAGACTCAGCACTTCTCGTAAACCAAATCAATGGGCACTATAAAGTCAAGTCAGCATCAATCATGCCACTGCACCAGAAAGCAGTTCAGTTATTACAGCAACTCCCGAATGTAACAGTGCAGTATGTTCCTCGTGAAGAGAATCTCGCGGGGCATCTGCTTGAATAGCTTTTTTATTTAAAGTTTTTATGCCTAAAACGGCGGGAAAAAAGAAAAAAAGTTTATTATTTTCCCCTCTCCTATATCTCTCACCATTCGTAAATTCTTGGTTCTGCCCGTTCGTCTTCCTGCTCTTCCTTTTCCTCTTCCTGTATTTTCGCTATTTCTTCATCGGTTATGAGTCCGAGTTTGCTCAGGACGATTTCTATTCCTGTGCATATCCCTTGGTAATAACTTTTAATCTCTCTTTTTGCTACCAAAGATGTACTGAAGTTTTGTTTGTATTCCCTTAAGAACTCTTCTTTTTGTTCTTCGGTTATGGTTATTTTCATTCACATCGCCTCCTAACTTACTATTCTGCTGGTTTCGTTTTTCTTCATTTTCATGCGGTCTTCCAATAAATCCAAGTCAGTAATAGTATTCTCTAAGATATCCAACAACCGCTCAAGACTGTTTTTTATCCCAAGTAATGTTGCTGTGTCCGTTAAAGTAATTTCTTTTGCTAATGTATCGCACCGCATTTCTAACTCAATACTGTTGCCTTTTATCTTGCCTGACATTTGCATCACTCTCCTTGCTGCAGTATTCTTCTCATATTCACAAGCTCTATCACCCGTTTCGCCGCAGTGCTTGGGATGTCATACTTACTCAATAGATAGATTTCTCTCTGTGTACTGTTTCTTAGTTTCTGGTAACCTTCATCTTTTTCAACCTCTTGTGCTATCTTGTCGAGTTCGCTTAACTCTTCCTTTTCTTTCGATAATGCTTCATCCGCTGTTTCGTACAGGATATAAACAGCATCTTCTGTTTCATCATGGGGCGCTATAAGAACTTTCTTGACGGCTATATTGGGGTCGCTTAGGAATTCATTTGCCAAGTGTAGGTTTCCAAAAGATTTTATTTTCATTTTATGTCTTCACCTCCTAATATGGTTCATCGTCCCGCTCTTCGGATGCATCCCCGCATGCGCGTTCAAACTCAATTATCCGTCCGAATTCTGTATATTTAATGCTTTTTACCTTAATCTTTTCCACTTTTATTCGAGATTCCAATGCTTTTAGTCCTCTCCTTTCTATTTCCTTACCTAATATCTCAGCCCATACAGACAAGCATGCATGTCTTTCAAAGCTGTCTAAATATGCTGTCTCAAAATCATCATGAGCCATTGTATCTTCTCCGGGCGCAAAAATAAACGCATTTCGCTGAAAGTTCTCTATATCAATCAGTTTCTCTCTAACCATTCTGTGAGCATTCAATAGATGCTCGTTACTCATTTTAGTAACAGGTATTTTCCTTCCGTCTCTCGCGGTCCATATATCCATTTCTTCTTTCTCACCTCCTACCTACAAAAACTAACCCGCTCATGGTAATTGTCATTTTTGTTTTCAGTTCTTGCATAAGTTTCTCGGTATTTATGATTTCCTTGGTTTGCATGTAGTGTAGCAGACCTCCGCTTATTGTAGCTTTTACCTCTTTGTGATGTTCCATCCACGCTCTTACTAACCTTAACGCCTTTTCTCTTGTTAGCGGTGTGATGTTCCCCTCGGCGTTCTCTTTGAACCATAGGTTTAATCCATCGAAATGCACTATCCTTAGAATCTCGCGCCCGCGCTGGTACACAACAAAATCCAGCCTTCCCATCATCATTTTCTCTTCCTCCTGAATGCGACATATACTATATACGGGTCCCATGAGTAGTCCGCCCATAGGAAATCCATGTTTCTTGGTTTGAATGCTCTTCGGTGGTTGAATTCTTGTTGTGATGCTATTCTCTTCACTTTTAGCACTTCGATATTCTCTGTGCTTTTTCCGTTCCTCCACGCTTCGATAGCCGCTATTTTCTCTTCCGCAGAGGGAAAAATATTGTCTCCATTAATGCAAATGCTCGCAGCAAACGGTCTTTTTGTCCCGTAAGGATCCTCCCAGCCGTCTTGCCAATCGCTACCCATTTCATTCTGTCGGATTTCTTTTATTAAGTTTTGCATCTGCTCTCACCTCGCTTTTAAAATTAATAAATGTCTCTTTTTAGCCCTCCGCTAAAATCGCCGGTTTCGCACGCTTTTTTGCCTCTCTGTATTTGAAATAGACCGCGATTAGCTTCTTACCCTGGAGGACTGCCCATCTCTTAACAAAGCTTTCCCCTCCTCTTGTCTCTATTGTGTACCCGTTTACTTTTCTTACTCTCCTCATCTTATCTCCCCTCCTTTACTGCTATTTGCCATTGTGGAGCGGGGAGTAGTGCCACCCGCTCCAGCAGATATAATACATCCGTCACCAGCTTCAGTTCCTTTTCTACTTCTTCTCTGTCCTTCACTATACCACTCAAAAGCAAATCTAATAGTTCGCGCTTTCTAACTCGCAGGTGCGCCTCCAGCTCATCTTTTGATATATCCGCCCAGTATCCTAGGCGGATTGCTATTTTTGTTACTTCTTCTTGCATCTTAGCACACCTCCCCAAATTTTACATCTATTGTTATCTCTTTCCTTTCGCTCGCATCTGGCATATCGTCATAGTAGATACCCAACTGCTCCCAAAGCCCCTCTCTTTTCAATATCTCGATTACTTTCTTCTGGGTTTGGTTCATTGCCTCCTTTGCCTCTTGGGTGTAGTAGCCACCATTGATTATCTGGAAGTTAGCGGGTATGGTCACCGTCACATCTACCCACCCGTAAGCTGTCCCTCTGCCTCCTCGCACTCTTACATTTTTGCGCCCAAACTCTCTACTTAATGCTTTCTTTATCGCTCTGTTTCTCTTTGCTATTAGGTTCTCCTCTTTGACTATTTCTGTCGGTAATTCTCCGACGCCTTCCTTCGGGTTCTCCTCAAATTCCTTAACCTTTGTCCCTTTCGGCATGTATAATATCCCTTCGGGCATCTCTTCTTCGGATTCTTCGGGTTCGTTTACTCGCTCTTGGTCGAGATACCACCGTAACATCTCGGCAACCTTTTTTATCAATGGTCGCTTTTTCCACTCGCAGCACCCGCAAATATGCAGACCGTTTCCGACCTCTACCGTCGCTAAGTCACCAGCGTCCCGCGGCGGTAAGATTTTTATTTTTATCCCTCTTACCTCTCCTTCCACGGCGTGTATCTTATTTTGTGCGGTAGGCTCGCCACTTCCTACCGCCACCTTTATATTCTCGGAAGTATATATACTATCTGGCATTTTTTACCTCCGATCGCCCCCTCCGGGACTCGAACCCGGAACCGCGGACCACCGCCGGGGCATTATTTTTTCTATATAAAAATTAGGGGGATATACGCCCCCTTAAAAGCTACTTTTTGCGCTCTGCTCCCGAATTCTCGTAGTCTCTAAGCTTGCGATAGTCTTAGCGATATCTTCTGGTAAATGGCTCGCTTTCCTCGCTGACTCTTCAATCGCCTCGTCTTCTTCCCTGCATCTGCTGATATGAGTGAAATACGGGCACCCGCAGTGCGGGCATCTCTCCGGTTTTTCCCCATAAAACCGGAGACAATGAAAGCACCTCCACTTTAATCCTTTGGTTTCCGCTTCGCAGATAGAGCATAACCCATCTGCATTTAAAATATCTTCATATCCACATTTTACGCATGTTCCAAACATTTTTCCTCTCACCTCCTATTCTCTCTTGCGGAGTTCATCGCCTCCGCCTCGCTCACCACCGCTGTGATACTCCCCCTTAAAAAGCACCCACAGAGGGTGCAAAAAACAAAGTTGTGTTTTTCCGCGTCCTCAAAATTGCGATAGAACCCGCATTTCCAACCGCGGGTGCACATCACTTTTACGGTTTTTTCCTCGCTCATTTTTCCACATCACCTATATGGTATATATGGTGTAGGGGTATAAAAGCTTTTCGATATTTTCAATATCTTTATCTATTTGGGTAAGATATACTAAACTAAAAAACCCCGTAGCGGGGATATTCTTTTTGTTTATCCCTCTTCTCCCCCTCTCTTCTTCATTATAGTGGCGCGGGTAGGGAGCGGGGGCGATACTAACCACAAGGTTTTTACATTCCCGCATTATCTATTTTCGATGATTGAAAAACTAATTGAGGAGCGGATGGCGGAACTCGCGCTTAAAGCGTAGCGCGGTGATTACGAAGAGATTATTAAACTCGCGGAAGCTTCCGGGGTACCTGTTGAATATAACTCTCTTAATGCCTCAATGCAATCACCACAGATGATTTTATGCACTAATCGGGTCATATCGCTTATCTAAAACTAATTAATATGGTTGTTAAATATAATATATAAAAGAAGAAAAAGAAGAATATTACTTCCATTTATATCATATCAGGCTCGAACTCACCTATCTCATCAAAAACTTCACGCACAATCTCCTCTGTTTCTTTTTTAAGGTCTTCACACAATTCTTTTATTTCTCTTTGTTGCTCTTCTTTATCGTAACTACTTAATTCTATCACTTGTTCTTGTACTGCATAGTCTGGATTATATGGGCTTCCACCGTTTATTGTGCCTGAAATAATTTTCTCAAAGTCATGCCATCGTTCAAGTTCGTTAAGTACTTTATCGGTAATAGACCACGGTACCCACTTCTTTATCCGAACTTTTATTTTTATCCTTCGCATCTTATCCGCACCTATACACAATCCCCAAAGTCCACCTGCTTTTTTATAGATTTCTCCAGACCGCCACCCGTTATATTTCGCAGCAGTAACACTCACTGCAAAAGGTTTCTTTTTCCCCATTTTTACCTTGCTCTCTTTTGCTTTACCTTCCGGGTTACTTGTTAAGCGCTCCTCGCCTCGCGCTATTTCTCTTCCCACCATCTATATCACCAATACTATATAGAATATAGGATATATTTAAAATATCGGTCATATAAAGAAATCTTTAACATACTGACGATATACAGACAGGCATAACAAAATGTTAACAGAATAAAAGGAAAAATGAGATAATAAAAGGGAAAAAGGAGATAATACTAAATATTAACGCCATATCTCTTAAAGAAAAGCTTATTGGGGTTTTTATAAATAACCATCATGAGAATAGCAAATCAAAAAACCATATAAAAAAACAGATGATTATCAATAATTCAAGAATAGCAACACCATAAAAGTAGTCATACGAATAATCATAATAGTCATACACATAATAGCCGTCGTAAGGGTACGCTTGCGCTATGTTTGTCTCTTCTATACTCATTGATAAACACTCTATAAAAAGTAAAAAAGTAAAAATACACAATACTATGATTTTTACAAGTTTTTCGCGTGTCATTTCTTCCCGCCTATATCTCGCTCCTAATTGCAAGCATACTTTTATATTTTTTGCTTTTCTTTTGATATCAAAAACTTCCAGCGTTGGAGATTACACCTGACAATATGTTCTATTTTCCCGTTCGCTTTACGAACCGTAAAATCATCGTTGATTAGATAATGGTTTCGACTCAGCATTATTAAAGTCGCATTATCGGCTGAGTAACACTTACTTCGTATCTCAGGGAATATTTTGAAATTAAAGCCTAAGAAATGACAGTTTGTGTCTATATCAAATATGGTAAAGGGTGATGGTGGCAGTCCAAGCTTTTGTGCATATACTCCATCAGACGGATAACCCCAGAGATAACCGTGTTCTGTGACTATCTCCTTTGCATCGTAATAATGGCACGGAATAACTACATGTTCGCTTCTCATTTGTTCTGCTATCCAGAGTGCAACTCTCAAATCCTCCGGTCGAAATACATCTTTGGCACACGCCACCAGCGGTTTCTTTTCATTTACGAAATTGATATATGCCTTGTATGAGTACCTCTTGACAGGATGGTCTATAAAATCAATATGTTCATCGTCTTTTGTTGTATTCCTGCCTCTATATGTCACCCCAACATATAATCCTTCACTGCGTATTATGTCACGTATTTTTCTATCGCTTGAATTGAAGAAATACAGAGTTTTCATTTTTTTCCTCGCTCATATCTCGCTGCTCCTTCTCGATATCTGCACCACTCGCAACTACCCGGAGGAGGGGTATCCATTTGTGCTATCATATTCGCTCTCTCAAGCAATTTCTCAACCTTGTCCATATCTATTATCGTGGGTACCCGGAAAATTTCAAATGTGGCGGTCTTATCACTCAATAGCGAGGGGCAGTAAAAAACCAGTTCCGCTCCCACCACGGGCGTATACCCGTTTCTCACACAAAGGTATGCGTATGCACTCATTTGGGTCTGGTAGTAATGGTTTGCCTTGCCCAAGTCATACGGGGATGCGGATGTCTTGAAGTCTATCACGACATAGCCATCTCTGCGTTTCGCCAATGCATCTAATGTCCCTTTTAGTTTCATACCGTTATACACTGTCTCTAACCGCTTGTCTACTCCTATTATTGTTGTGTCTCCATACAGCCATCTTATGGCTTCACCTCTCTGCGTACGTATTATGGCATCTCGTTTCTCTAATGTGTCCATAGCGTTCAATACGCTTGGGAATATCTGTGGTTTGTGTACACCGCGGGTATAGAGCCAAAAGCACCTTTCACATTTCTCTAAATCGCCCAAAGCCGATACGGTTATTCCTATCATTCTGTCTCTCCTATTTGAGTTTGCATTTTTTCACTATTCGCTTCTCTCTCCTTAAATAATTTACCATTTACTTCTATTTAACTCTTTTCTTGGCTCATGAGCTCAAAATTTAGCTACACATCTCGCTTAGGATTTCACCACCCTTGTTGTAGGCTGTTCTACTTAGTCTTTTTATTGAATGATTCTGAACAAAACCGTAGAATCGCGCTTTATTAAAAGAAAAAAAGCACGAGAACGCTAAAACGGATACTATATTACGCCTATACCAATCTATTTATATATACCAATTTCTTTATTATAATACAAAACACAACACCACTTGATATGAGGTGGAATGCGAAAGAAGCAAGGAGAACCCCGAATAGTGAAGTAGTAGAGCGAAAATATAGAAGAAATAGAGCGCTGGTATATGTCCGCTCTTTATCCAATAGAGCGAATAGTATAGACGCGCTGAGGAGCGTTAGAATGAAAGAATCGTATGCTTATGTGAGGAGAAGTATAGATGATATAATAGGGGGTGTAGCATGAGAAGTGGTTAAAAAAACCATTGTAACCTTCTATTTAAACAAAAAAGAGATGAGAACTGCGGAAAACGTAGTGGGAACACTCAAATCAATGGGCGCAATCAGTGAAGAAGCCTCAATGGGGCAAGTAGCAAAGCAAGTTTTTTTAGCTTTCATACAGGACATGCTGAGCGCAAAGAACAAGAAGAAGAAAGAGGAGGCGCACGAGTAAATGGGCACAGAAGGCGTAAAAGTCTCAGCGGACTCAATATTGAAGCACTTAGCGAACGCGAAGCTAAGCAAAGTAGGTAGACCGAGCGCCGAGGAGAAACTAAACCGCGAATTGGAGGAGATGGAGAACGGTGGCGAGAACGAAGCTGAGCGTTATGAAGTCCCAATAGAGGAGATTTTCTTACCGGGCGATATAGCGGAATATCAAGAACGATTAAAGGACATGAAGCCCGAGGACTTACGAGTCAAGCTAACAAAGTTAGCATTCGAGAACCGCGGCTTGAAACGCTGGATAAAGAACGCTGTGAGGCAAATAGCAGACGCGAGCAGTACCAAAGGTGGTAAGATAGTCTTACCACCGCTGCCGCAGGGTGTCCCCGGCGAGTTAGGCATAGAAGACAGTAGTGCAGGCGTAACGAAAGTCTTAAAAGAGCTAATGCCGCAGATAACCCAATACAAATTAGTACGTGACATCTTAAGAGACAGTAGCGATGACGATAGTGGTAGTAAGAACAACGGCATGATAGAGATAGAATCACCCGACGGCACGAAGATGCGATTACCTGCAGGTAGTTTCATACCAGGTATGTTCAACCCGCTGATGAGCCAGCAGGGAGCGGAAAAGAAAGAAGAGACAATAACGATAAAGTTAGGCGACAAGGAGCTAACAGGTCCCGCATCATCCGTAGGGCTTTTATATCAAACTTTATTGAACCAGGGCGCGAACAGGGAGGCGAGCGTGAAGATACGGGGCGAAGACGGCGAGGAGCGTGAAGTGCCTGCCTCGGCGTTAGGTGCAGTGCTGGACCTGCAGAAGCTCATGATGACCAACAAGAAGAACGATGAGCAGATGATAACAATAATCGACGATAACGGTAAAGAAATAACAATGCCTGCTTCGTTTTATCCCCAGTACCTTATGCAGCAGCAGATGCGACAGATGCAGGAGCAGCTAAAACAAATAAAAGAAACGAGTAGTAGCAGACCGGTTACACATACCCAGACAGTACCCGACCAGACCTTAGCGAGTGTCCTTTCAGCGGTATCCGAGATGAAAGACACCATGCGACGTGTAAACGAAGTAATGAACCCACAGAAACTTAGCGAGTTAGCAGTACAAGGTTTGATGTCAAAGGTAGAGGAGTTTGACCGTTTACGTGCCATCTTTGGTAGCGGTAAAGAAGACGCGGAAGTACAGAAAGAGCGGATAAGACAGCAAGCGGAGATACAGCGTGCGAAGTTACTGGAACAGATGAAGCTTGAACGCGAACGCGAGAAGACGAAACAGGCAGAAGCGGAAGCCAAGAAGTTCGAGATACTCGCATCACCGCCTCCAGTATCAGTACAGCAGCCAGTGCAGCCCGAACCAGTGCAAGCACCAGACCCGCACGCTATATATAAGAAAGCACGCGAGCTTCATTCCGAGCTTTTTGAGAAACTTAATCCTAACGCATCGGAAGATAATGCCCAAGAGGCTGAAGAAAATGAAGGTAGTGAAGAACAAATAGAAGAACTGGAAGAAGATTTAGAAGGAGGTGATGAGGAACAAAATGAGTGAAGGTGACAAATGCGAGGTTTGTGCCTCAGAAACTTTTATTGCGAAGTTTTGTAGTGCTTTGGGTGGTGGCGAGGAGTGCCGTAAGCTAACCGAGCGAGCAGCGAAAGGTGAAATGACACAGGAAGAGTATTTTAACATGATGATACAGCGGTACGGCAGGGATGCAGTAGCAAAAGCTTTTGATAAAGCGATGGTTAAGGACAAGCTTGAAACGAGTATTGAGCCGAAACCGCCAGCGGAAACTAAGCCACCTGAACCCAAGCCTGCATCTGTGCCGGAGCCAGCACCCAAGAAAACTGTTAAGACTGAACGGCTAACAGAAACCGAGAAACTCGCAAAAGGCGTAGCGAGCGCTAAGGAGCAACAAGAGATCGAGAAACTATTGAAACAGGGCGTACCCAAATTCAAAACTGCGATACCGGGTGCGTGCCTGCCATGTATAGGCGAGCCTGCAAGTGCTATACTATCTGTAGTTGCACTATGGTATACCGGCGAAGACAAGAAGAAGATACAGAATTTGGTGAAACAGATGCGTAATTCCGAGATATATGTTGAGGACGCAATAAAAGAAGTACTGAAGATGGACGGCGGACAGGACTGCTACAACGAAGTCTTGAAAGAGCTTAACCGTGTTACCGAACTCGCTGTTGATAGTGCACTGAAAGAGAAGCCCGAATTAGCGAAAAGCAAAAAAGAATGACCAGCGTGCCGTTAGTAACTCTTTCAGGCGACCGTGCAGTAATAATGGCAAATGATGGTCCACTTGTCACGTTTGTTGACAAGTGGAACTCGCATGGTTATATCGCTTCCTTGATTGAGAAAGAATCAGAAGACGGAAGCGGTTATGTCTATGCGATAGGCAAAGTAGTATATGATTTAGCGAAAGTACCACTGGAGAAAGTCCAAGAAATAGCGAGTAAAATAGCAAACGGTGATTTTTCATGCCCTGTTTGCAGACGATTAGCAACCCAAGCGGATAGTAGCAACCATCATGAAGCTGAAAAACACGAAGAACCGGCAGTAGAAGCGAGCAGTGTACCCGAAGAGCCTGAGATAGAACAAACCGAAGAGCCTGACGAATCAGAAGAACGAGAACGCGCACGTGCACGTGCGGTTAAAGAGATTGTGCACATGCTTGATGATATTCTTCTCATGCGCGCTGCGCTTGCGAAATAACGGAAATTAGGGTGGTATATTATATGC
>Ga0209410_1000162_pt1 | contig 28296 bp, 41 predicted proteins | sample Mar14436cmmetaG_FD_184135 | JGI IMG/M metagenome (GOLD analysis project Ga0209410, IMG submission 184135) | Marine hydrothermal vent microbial communities from Guaymas Basin, Gulf of California to study Microbial Dark Matter (Phase II) - Marker... ... | reverse complement strand
CCCCGATACTTATATGGTCCATCGCTCTCAGTTAGTATGTTTTCTATACTTGCTTGTTTTAGAGCTTGCATATGCTTTTTGTTTATGACCACCGTAGGGTTTATCGTTATGTAGTAACCGCTGTCCACGATTTCCCTCAATAGGTCTAATGGACCGCTGTACCAGTGAAAGATAGCTCTGCTAACGTCATATTTCTTGACGAGGTTATAGACTTCTCTCCACGCTCCAGCAGCATGAAGATTCACTAACAAGTTGTAGTTTCTAGCATTTTCTAGGAATTCTTGGAAGATTTTTAGTTGAAGCTTGTACGTTTTGGGAACGAACCGTTTGTCTAATCCTATTTCTCCTAGACATTTTATCTTTGGAAGGAACTGCTTAAGACGCTCTAACTGCTTAACGCTTTCCTCGTTTATTTCCCAAGGATGTATTCCTATACATGGAATTACATTCAAATATATACGCGAGAGGTTTATCGTTTTAATTGACGAGCTTAAATCATCAGACACTGCTAAAATTTTAAATTCGCCAAATTTTTCAATTTCCACCGTTGAAAATTCATAAAGATGACAGTGAGCATCTACAAAAAATTCTTTATTATTCGAAGAAGCCCGCGAAATTTCCATCTTCGTCAGCTCTCACAATTCTTATTGGTATTCCCGCGATAGGATGAGGCTGGAGGAAGACAGGTTCATCCAAGTGTCTCATTAGGGCTTTTAGCGCGGCCATCGTCCCCTGCCTGAATATCCCCCCGGCAAGTATTATCACGTTGCTTAAATTCCATGGGTTAGGTAGTAGAGCTAGTATTCCGGCATACTTGTCGGGATCTTCACCAGCTGAGTAGAATTTTTCTGTTATCGCCGAGTAGATTTCGCGTCCCATCGGAGGCTCGAATCGTATAGGTGGACGTGTTTCCTCCATTATTTTCGCGGTTAGCAAGTTCACTATTCCCGATCCTATAACGAACAGGTTTGAGCCGAGTAGCTTCTTGTTTGTGGCTACTTCAACGTCGGTATTTGATATTATCTTGACGTTTTGCCTCGGCACGCCCTTGGAGAAAGCTTTGGACAGTATCTTTGCAACGACTTCTGGAATACCTATCGCATCGTAAGCCTCGGCTTTCTCTATCCTACCGGAACCCCATACAAAAACGAGTTCAAGCTTTTTCTCTCTAAAAAGGAGATTAGGAAAATCTTTCCATGAAAACTTGTATTTAATTACTTTCTCCTCGGGCTTCGCCTCAAATGGGAGAAGACGTAGTTCTTTGCTGGCAATAACTATCCATGGCTTCTGGTTTTTCCTTATTCTTACAATTTTTAAATCCTCAAATTCTTTAAGATAATCTACTACAGTTTGACGTTTTAAACCGGTTCTTCTAACTAGCTCGCTGGTCGTGATTATTTTTTCTCGAGCTATTGTTCTTAGCAGGTTTCTCCTACCTTCGGATCTGAATATTCTACGCAGCAACTCCTCCTTGTTCTCGAATCCACCGCTCATGCCTTAATTATACACGCTGTCGCTATTTAAAACTGTCATCTTACTGACAAAGAGCTTAAAGTCAGCTGACATGTTAACACGAAGCTGAAACCATGAAAGAAAAAGTTATGAGAATATCGATAAACACGATAGTAGATTCATGCCCTAAAAAGGGCGTGGCAAGCTTTAAAGAGTGTAGCAGATGCCCGTTTTTCCAGGGTATAGAAGGCTTATGGCCTGAAGTCAAAGTAAAATGCGGATTTTGGGGGAATTCTAGAAAATTAAAAGTAAGCTTGCTCGTGCCTTGCTCGCTAAAGGGTAAAACAATAGATTTCAAGACTTGCCTGAAATGCCCGCTTCACAGAGGATTCTATGGTTTTCACGACAACAATCCGGTAGTTTACTGCCTCTTAAGAGGTCCATTCGAAACTCCAGAAGACAAGATTAGGCTAATCGCTAGAATTCCATTCTTTTAAACTCCATAGTCCTGAGCAACGAGATACTCTATCAGCTGATCCACGTCTTTGAAGATGTCCGTTGTATAGTATTGGAAGAACGGGCTTATGCTCTCGTGCGGGAAGATCGTGTAAACATCCTTGTTGTGAGTAAAGCCGTAGTTTATTTCGCTGAGCACGCCGGGCGATAACGTGGTAACGGGGTAATAAACTACTATCGCATCGGATTGCTCTATTAACTTATAATCTCTCGCAACAACTTGGTTTACTATATCCTCTCTAGCTTCTTCCAATTCCTTGACAGATACCTCGAACTCGAAATCGTCTACGGTTACTATAATTGTTTCTTTTCCCTCCATTTTCGCCTCTTCTGCGAAGCCTAGAAGTTCAACCTCTTTTATGCTTATGGGATCGAACACTATTATTCCAGCCTTTTTCAAGCGTTGTTTTATTTCATCTTTTTCCTTAAGAAACTCTTCTTGGACATGCGTTATGGGATAGCTTAGATAAACTTTAAGTGCCGGTTTCTCGTTTCTCATTTTCCTTTTTTCAACTCTATAAATGAGATTGTACAATAGTTCCGGTCCCTCGTCTCTGGCTATAATATAGTATGGCTTGTTCTGATACTGGGCGAGCATTTCGGTTACGAAAATTTCCTCATCACGCCATATGAGTATGTCTTTTATGCTAAGCCTACCTTTCCAGTGCTGAACTTGCTCAAGCCTCCCCTTCACCTTGTGAACATTGTCTATAATCGTAACGTACAAATCCGGATTCAGCTCGTTCAGATAATAGAAGTTGAAACCCGGTATCAGATGCTTTTTCCATCTAAAGCAGGTATGCGTGCTGAGCGTTAAATCAAGGTTGTCGCCGGTATAAATATTCCTCTCTTTCAGCAATTCCTCGAAAATAGCAGCTCTAAGATAGTTCAAAGCGAAAGGATCTAAGTCTAGTATCTTACCTTCAGGTATGTTAATGCCTAGTTGTTTAGACTTCTCGAACATGAGCGTGCCAATATCTTTAACTACCATGTTTTCGGATAGTCTTTCAACTCCTTTTAGATAGTCCAGGCGTCGGCTGCCGCTTATTCCTGTCGCGAAGATTATCATAACACCACACCAGTTATTAATGATCTCCAATACTTAGTTATTTCGCTTTTTCCTTATAACAGCGTCCTCCCATAGTATTTTTAGCCGTGAATTTAGTTTCAACCATCTCTTTACGTGCCATATTAAAGTATTGACATGCATATTACATACTTAGACTGAAACATAACCAATAATCTGTTGTAGCGGAAATTGATATGGGTGATGGTATGGCCGTGCCAAAAATTTACTTATTTACCGACAACAACGAAGAATGTATAAAAGCTGAAAAACTGCTTCATAAAACCGGTATTCCATATAAGAAGATCGATGTCACTAGAAACGGTATAAGAGGCTGGATGCTAGTCGAGTTTGGAACTATGCAAACTCCTATGATAACCACACCAGACGCCGTCATTGTTGGAATTAAGAACATAGAAAAATATTTTAAGTCATCATTAAGGATTGTTTAAAGCAGACTTTTAATAGATTCTATAGTTTTAAGCGAATATTTTTCAAGTATTTTCTTTAATTCTATTCTTAATTTTTCATCTATTTTTACGTTCACTGATTCTAGCTCATTTTTAATCTTCCTGTACAGCTCCTCACCTCTTCTGTCAAAATCTGTTAGAATAAGTATTTTCTCATGCCGATGTTCTTTTCGAATTACCAGAGAAAGACCTAGAACACCACGCGTTCTAGAGAGACGGAGAATACATCCTTCGTAGCCTATTCTTCTTAAAGCGTCTTCGTCTCGAATTCCCTCGACTATGATTGTGTCGATTTCAACATTAAATCTTTCTATTAACCTATATAACTCAGGGGCATCTCTTTCGTGAATACCAGTTTTCCACAATTTATCGTCACCCTAAGCTAGCTTTGAAATGCGAACTTTTACTACCTCCATATTATCTAGAAAATCTTCAAAATGATCTAGAAAGTCTTTTAGCATTGAAACAGGTACTATCGGGCAAGAACCTTTAAAATCGACAGTTAACGTAACTACCATCGGTATCAAAAGCACCTCATTATAAAAATTGACAAATTTTGCTACTTGAGTCTTCTCTAAAACTTTGGAAAATGCAATGGCTCGTTCTAGCTGTTTTTCAACTGCCTTTAAAACGCCTGATATTGGATATCTTCGCCATTTCTTGCAATCAATTAACAAGATTTTATCTCCTTTAATCCCTACGACGTCAATTTCATATCGTCTTCCACCGCTTTTAAACCTTAAATTTTTTAAAATTTTAAAGCCGTTTAAAGAGAGTAAAGCTGCGCATATGCTTTCAAGCTCTTTCCATCCTAGATAAAAGAGGATTTCTTCTATGCTAAATCCTTTTTTTAACAAATTGAAAATTAAAACCTCGTAATCAGATACTTTAATCTTATTTTCTTGCACATTGAAACCATAAACGATAACTGCTTCCATTACCTCCCCCTCGCTTATCCCCAAGCTATCTGCAAGTTCTCTTATCGAAATCTCCTTTTCAGCCGAAACTTTTCTTAAAATCAACCTGACTAAGTTTTCAAGCATCATTCTCGATACCCTAACTTGCTTACATGAATAACATTATATCATCATATTTTAGACGGCTATAATCTATCCAAAATGGACAAAAATTCGTTAAGATTGCGGGTTTAAGCTAAATAAAAGCCGCGAGCTTCTACACTATTATCGAAGCCATGCCCGCAAGTTTCGGCCATCTCTCGGCCGCTTCTTTAGCCAAAGGCCCTCTAATCTCGCTTCCTTTCGGCTCGCCTTCGGGAGTTATCAATACCACAGCATTATCTTCAAAGGAAATCCACGTACCATCACGTCTCTTATACGGTCTTCTCTGCCTAATTACTATAGCGTGCATTACTTGCTTTCTCAATTCCGGCTTGCCTGCACGTATAGAAACCACTACTACATCTCCTACTCCCGCCCCTGGTACGCGTCTCCAAACAGTTTTTCTATGTAGTACGCCTATAACGCGCGCTAATTGAGCGCCAGAGTTATCGGCTACTTTCACCAAGCTTTCATTGAAAACCCCGGGAGTTATGTGTAACCTATACGAAACACCCACAACCTTAAATCCTCTTTTCGCCATAATAGTTCACCCCAATCATTCGACTTTAGAAAGAACGACGAACGCGACAGATTTGGCGAGAGGCCTTGTCTCACCAATGATCACTTTGTCTCCAGGCTTTACCTCGATGCATGGAGGCAAGTGAGCATGTATTTTACTTCTCCGTCTTTCATATCTTTTATATTTTGGAACAAAGTGTAGATAATCTCTCGTGATAACGGCCGTGTTTTTCATCTTGATTTTTTCAATTCTACCCTCAATAAGTATACCCCTAACTGGCAGTCTGCCATGCCATGGACATTTAGGATCATCGCAGGTATTCTCTGGAGGCTTTATCCATGGAATTCCTATATTCCTGGTTTTCGCAGCCATTTCACCACACCATTTACCTTTGTCAGTTTTTACAAAGAAGTATTTAAATCTTAACTAGTTACGACAAACAATCTTATTGTTTTAATTTTAATCACCAGCTTTTTAGCTTTTTCTTCAATCTATCTTCCGGCCTTCCCAGTATAACGTTACCTTCCACTGTAACTTTTAGACCATCCGGTAGCCAAATCTGAAAGAGCCTATCCTTTTTTATTATGATTTTTCTGCCTCGCTTAGTCTCTACGTGCAAAGTGTTCATTGTTTCGTAGATAATAACTCCTTCAATTCCAAGCTCTGAAGAATTAGGACTTTTAACTATTTTTACTTTTAAACCTATTAGCTCGTGTCTTGGTAAATTTTTAGGAGTTATTTTCATTATTTCTGCTTTTGTTTCATTTGTTCTTCCTTTTCTATAGTTAATATCCTAGCAATAGTTCTTCTTATCTCCTTTATACGCGAAGGGTTTGCCACAGTACCGCCTGCTACGCGGGCTTGGGTACGCAAAACTATAAGTTCAGCCCTCAACTCTTCAAGCTTTTTCCTCCGCTCCTCTGGACTCATATTCCGGATTTCCTTAACCTTCAATATAGCCATGCTATCCCACCTGCAGCGGCTGTTGCTCAGCAGGCATCCGTATCTCGATCTTATCAGGAGGTCTTACAGGAGGCATTATTCTAACTTTAACACCGTAAACGCCAGGCTTTAACAACACATGAAGCACGGCCTCATCAACAAATTCTTCGCGCGGTCTTCCAGATTTAATAATAACTCCAGCTCTAAACTTTTCAAATCTTGCACGTTCCGATGTTAACTTACCGCTTATAACTATTTCAGCTCCCTGAGCTCCAGCCTCCATAATTCTTCTTAAAGCTATAAATGCAGCTCTTCTAAATTTCACGCCTCTGGCCAAAGCCCTGGCAATTCTATAAGCCATTATTTTCGCATTTAACTCGGGGTTCTGTATCTGAACCACGTCTATCTGCGGATTTTCTAGTTCAAACTCTCTCTCTAAAATTTGAGCTATCTCTTTAATTGTTATACCTCTTTTACCTATTACCATTGGAGGTCTTTCAGCGAAAATAACTACGCGAGTTCCCACGGGAGTGCGGAAGATCTGGACGTCTATGTATCCAGCCCTACTTAATCTTCTCGAGAGATACTCGTTAATTTCCATCAGGCGTAAGCCTTGATTTATGAACGTTTTTTTAACCGACATGCTATCAACCCAATCTTTCTTCTACTCCGATCTCAACATGAACAAACTGCTGGAAATATGGAGCCGCTCTACCGAATGCTCTAGGCTTGTATTTTCTTATCTTCGTACCTTTATGAGCCGCGGCGTGCACAACCCAAAGCTTAGATACATCTAATCCCTTATATTCAGCGTTTGCCTTAGCTTCCCTAAGCACCTTAAGAATATGCCTGGCAGCTTTTACCGGATATCGACCAGCTCCAAAACCGCTACCCTTTCTATGCCCTACCTTTCCATAAAATCGTTTATATGGAATTGGTCTTCGCTTCTCTATAACGTCTTCTAGCAATTGCTCTGCCTTATCTACGTGAAGACCTTTAATTTCTTTAAGTATCTCAACTGCCGCTTTATACGAAATTCTCAAATCTCTACCTGCGGCTATAGCCGTTGTTTCAGGATCTAACATTGCGGAATATTTCCAGGAAGGCATCCGAGCACCTGTGACCCTCTATTTATACTCCTCAAAGCTAAGCAATGATCTTATTTATAAGTTTTTAGCTGGTATTTCAACAGTTACCAGAGTAACTGTTTATATAATGATCGACACAACAATATTCCTATGGTGTCCATAAAGCCTTACCTAAAATTGGCTAGAATCGATCACGGCATAATGGTTGCCTTGGCAATTTTTACGGGAGCATTCGTCGCCAAGAGACTTGAAGTTCTAGTAGAAAAAGAGTTGATGTTTCGATTAATGATTGGGATTATTTCTGGAATTTTAGTTGAAATCGGAACTTTTACCTTTAACGATTACTTCAATATTGAAGAAGATAAAGTCAACGCGCCCGACCGCCCATTAGTCACTGGAGAAATATCTTTAAGAAATGCTTTTTATTTCGGCTCATTAACCATTATATCGGGCGTCTTATTAAACATTTTAATTAGCATACCAATTTTCCTATTAATATTATTCACAGTTTTCATCGGCATGATGTATAACGCCTATTTAAAAAAGAGAGGATTCATAGGAAATATTCTCGTAGCTTATTCCACCGCTCTACCATTCTTTTACGGCGCGCTTATAACAGGCAAAAACTTTGAAATGCCTACATTTAATGTTATGCTTTTTACGTTTATCGCGTTTTTTGCAGCACTAGGAAGAGAGATCGTAAAGGGGATACGCGATATAGAGGGAGACCGTAGGGTTAACGTTCAAACGCTCGCGATAACAATCGGATGCAGGAAAGCCGCTTTTTTTGCCGCTTGTTTCTTTACTTTAGCTGTTGTTTTAAGCGTTTGCGCTATCCGTTTCGTTGACAACTTACTAGCCTACCTACTGGCGCTTTTACCCACAGATGCTATATTCCTATACGCATCGTATAGCATAATCCAAAGCCCGATTGTAAGTAATGCCGAAAAAATAAGAAAAAGCACACTCATAGGCATGTTATTGGGAATTACAAGCTTTTTGTTGAGCGCCACGCCCTAGCATACTTTATTGCTTCTTTTTGCTAGAAGCTCAAGCCACGGATTATTTTCTAAAAATGAAGGTATTGCTGAATCTTTATCGTCTTCTATTATAATATTATCCGATGAAAAATTATTTTGATACACATTTTTTAAGTCTAGTTTGCCAAACTTGAACACATAAGCTAGAATGTGATCTAATACCTCATAATCATAAACATCAATTTTCAATTTATCAATTTTAATTGATGCTATCTTCTTATTCCTCAAAAGCCCCCAAGGTTATAACGTTGGAAACTAGAAAATAAATAATGCGTGCGTGTGCAATGCACAACGCTGATTATTTCAATGCAACAAACATGCTCGATCTGGTAGCCTTTAAGCCGGGAGCGCCGTGTTGAACTCTGGCAGTTGTAATCGAAAATTCGCCGAGGTAATGGCCTATCATTTCAGGTTTTATCTCTACAGGAACAAATTGCTTACCATTATATACGTGGATCGTCGATCCGACCATTTCTGGTAATATTATCATATCTCTAGCATGCGTCTTTATCATCGGCTGTCTTTTACCGCTTTCAACAATCTTTCTGGCTTTCCTTATTTTTACTAGTAATTTCATTTGAGCCGGAGTTAAACCTCTTAAGAGGCTTCTTCTCTGTCTGGATGGAAGTAACTCTATGAACTTGTCCATTGGCATTTCAAGTAGCTCTTTTAACGTGTATCCCCTATACGTGAATTCCCTCGACACGCTACTCACACCCCTAGATTACAATACCTAGTATTTATTAGTTACGCGAATACTCATCATCTTTTCCTTCCTTTTCTTCTTCCAGTAGATTTTGGAGCAATGTGTCCCACTTTCCTACCTGGAGGCGCATTTCTCGGAGCCGGACGCAGACCCTTCGGATGAGAGCCGCCGCCAGCCGGGTGAGCATAAGGCGACATAGCTTTTCCTCTTACCGTTGGATACTTGTACGCTTTTGATCTGGACATGTGATAAGCTTTACCAGCCTTTAGCAATGGCTTTTCTATACGTCCTCCCGCCGCTACGATTCCAATAGTGGCTCGTGCATTTGAATCTATATTTTTAACCTTTTTAGACGGTAATTGTACGAGCGTTCTATCTCCTACGTGCGCAAGTACTATAGCATATGTTCCGCTGGACCTGGCGAATTTACCGCCATCTCCAGGTCTTAGCTCTACATTACATATGTGAGAACCTTCAGGTATCCTTTTTAATGGAAGGATATTTCCAAGATTTGGCGGCGCGTTTTCACCATAAAATACTTCTTGTCCTATAGCCATACCCTCGGGCGCTATAGTCAACATTTCAACACCATCTTCGAATCTTATTCTAGCAACTGGCGCGCCTCTACCCGGGTCATGGAGCAATTCCACTACTTTACCTCTAATAACCTGGGTACTGTACGTTTTAGGATCATACTTTCTATATGCGACTCCTCCAATTTTTTTCCATCCAGGACTTCTAAATACGGACCCTCCACGTCCTCTTCTTTGAACAAGTAATCTTTTACCCAAAATTTACACCTCCTATGGAACACCGATCTTAGCGGCAATATCATTCGCATCATATTCAGGCGCTAATTTAACATAGGCTTTTTTCTCGCCTCGGGGTGTTATAAGAGTGTTTACCTTTATAACCTTAACGTGATAAAGCTTTTCAACAGCCTCTTTCACGTCTCTCTTTGATGCTCTCCTGTCAACTATGAAAGTTAACGTATTATCCTTTAATCTTAGCTGATGCGCTTTTTCTGTCGAGACTAGTCTCAACACAACCTTGAAAGGATCCACTCTAACTCACCCCCATCTCCGCCTAAGATACTCTATAGCAGCTTCCGTCCAAACAGTCAATCTGCCAGGCTCTCCTCCCGGAGCTAAAAGCTCTACATTTAGCTTATCCACTAATGCCACATCAACTCCAGGCAAGTTCTTTGCTGCCTTCAACACGCTCCCCTTATTCCCTACGACTATAAGCACGCTTTTCGGCTTTTTATATCGCCGCCCTCTCATCTTACCTTTACCAGCGCGAACTCTAATTCCCTCTTTAGCCCTAATAACGTCTGCCCACACGCCTAACTTTATTAATAAATCTCTTACCTCTGCTGTTTTTTCGAGCTTCTCCAAATCGTCAATCACTACCAATGGAAAAAGTTCGATTTCCTCAACTACATGTCCTCGTTTTTTCACAAAAAACTTATAGGCTGTAGCAGCTATAGCAGATTTCAAAGCCAGGCTTTTCTCTTTCCTATTTATGCGTTCCCTTATTTTCTTTTCAGTTGTAGGCGGATGAGCCCTCCTACCTCCTACAGTCATCGGAGCCAAAGCTGCCCTACGCGAACCTTTAATTCTCGGCACTCTTGCAATACCTAAGCCGACTCCGAGACTTCTCGCAGTGGTTCTCTTGCCTGCCATTGGATCCCTTCCTTGAGGCTGTATTCTGGCAGTCTTTATTGCTAGAAAAGCTCTGCGTATTAAGTCTGGCCTGACTGGCGTTTTAAATACTTTCGGCAGTTCAATCTCTTTAACAGCCTCACCTTCTAAATTTAACACTTTTACTACCATGTTTTCAACTTGTATTTGCGTACTCATTGAGTTCTACCTCCCTGAGCTATACTTGCGTATACTATATTTACTTTTATTTCTTCGGTTTTCTTAGGCCGTATCGGATACCTGATCTTTATCAATCTTTTAGGCGCTCCTGGAACACTACCTTCAATCACTATATAATCGCTTTTCACTAATCCATAATGTGGCCATCCACCAGCCGGATTAACAGTAAAGTCTTTATCAGAAACATTCCCTACCTTCAGTATCAACTTGTTATATTCTGTTCTTTGGTGAAAGCCAACCTGTCCTGCTCTTGGAGTAGTGAACATTACCGCCGGTTTTGCCGGTCCCACGCTTCCTATTCTTCTATGACCCTTTCTGTGTTTATGCCACCTTGGCATTATTTTCACATTGAAACGCTTTATAACGCCTTGGTAACCTTTACCCTTGGTTACCGCGATCACGTCGATAAATTGACCTTCTTTAAATACTTCAGTAACTCTTATTTCTTCTCCAAGTTTTGAAATAGCATATTCTAATGCTTGTTCCACTTCTCCCCCTACAGGTATTTCAAATATTTCAAGTTTTTTCTTGTGAATGCCAGCCTTTCTTGGTTGCGTCGCAACAATTAATCTTACTTCACTTACGAAAGTTTTAAGTTCTTCAATTTTCTTTGAGATTTCCTCTCTAGCCAATATTCTATCGGGTTTGGGTATAGTAAGGACTTTCTTTAAATCATTTACATATTTGCTCATGTAATCTTCCTTTACAGCTGCTTCGAAAATTTGTCTATTCCAAAACTCGGTTAATGATTTTAGGCCGTATGGTGTTTTTGTGTAAAGTCTTATTCCGAGAACTCTTAAAGGTGGTGCTTCAATAACAGTAGCAGCTTTCATTACTTCCTGCCCGTAGAATGGGCTATTGGGATTAGTTTCTAGCCTTATTACGTGCAATGCTCCAACCTTATATCCTGCAAACCCTAAAGGTTTCACCTCGTCTATTCTAGTCCAATTCCTGACTCTTCCAACTATACTTCTCGCTCTTTTCCTGGGATATACTCCCATTGATCCTCTTCGCGGCCTGTGACCTTTACCCATTGCTAAACCCCTTACTTAATTACAGTCCATAGACGTTTTAACTCTCGGGTTTTTAAGTATTTCCTTTCTCCGATCCCTTATTTATTCTTTACATTAGGGTATTAAGGTAATTGACTATGGATAAGGTAGCAAAAATCGCTTCTTCCGTTCTAACGGTTTTAGTTCCTTGATATGGTACAAAGTTTATGATTAAATCAGAAATATCGGGTAGTTTCCTCCCTTCCCTTTTTGCTATCTCAAAAAGCCCCTCTTTTTGTGAGCCAAAAAGCAAGATCAGCTTCCTCGCGTCATGCATTTTTTCAATAAACCTTTGAGAAATATCTTGTATTAGATCTCCTTTTCTTGAAGTTGCAACTACCAAATCTGCTCCTGATTCTTTGATTGCTCTTGTTAAACTTTTTGAAATTTCAACGGTATAACCCCAATATATTCCTATATTATCCCGCTCTACTATCTCAGCTTTTTTAACATTACCTTGAGAATCATAAGATATAACTATAGATACTCTCTCGCCATCGCGAATTCGTTTTTTGGCGAAAACTTCGACAGGAGATTCGAGGCCAACATCGACTAAAACGTAGTTTCTTCTTCGACGTATAACAACTCCTTCTCTATACGTCGTTTTTTCATTTTTCAATGGATGATGCGGAGTTCTTAATGGAGGAAGTATACCAGCATATTTTAGCACAGGATCCTTTTTGAAAAGCCTTGATCTAATGTATTGTGGGCATTCAAGATATTCTAGTATCTTTTTAATAATGTTAATGTTTGCTTCGTCATTCACGCCGGAAATTTTATAGATTATAACTTCTTCTACCCTAAATACAGCAAAAGCTCGAGCTAATAAGCCTATTCTTAACGTTTTTTCCCTTAAGTGATTTTTTAGAAAAAGGTTAGATGGAATTGCCACTATACGTTTAGGTTTTGGTTTTTTAGGATACATTAAATATACTTCTACTTAGTTTTCTTTTTCGACTTCTCCTCTTTTTTCTTTTCTTTTTCTACAAAGAAAATAGATGTTCTTTGCCTACCACCCATATTTTCACCCTTATTTTCTAACCCTCCAAAAAGCTATCTTACCTCTTTTAATTTCTTCAATAAATCCCTCCTTTAATAACAATCTAAGAATATAAAATACTTGAGAATGAGACAACCCCAGCTCGTTAACTATAGCTGTGGTTGTGGTTTCCCTTTTACTTTTTATGAACTCATAGACTTTTTTCTTCCTATCAAGGATTCTACTTGTAGGATTGCGCGGCATGAAACCACCAGCAAAGACCTGCAGTATAGTATATTAGCCAAGGAAAATAAATAATTTTACTTATTCACCCAGCACTTTAGCTAGCAATGGGTACATTTCCAAAGCTTGTTCCCTAGCTAATAGTTGCTGATACTGGACAAGAATACCAACCATCAATAAGATTCCTATACCCGACCCGAGCACTCCGAATAAGTCGCTTACAACAGCAATTACACCGATTAACAAGCCGCTTAGTATAGTTAAAGGCCATATATATCTTGAAAAGAGCGAAGAGAGTATTCTCGTCGACTTCCTAAATCCCGGTATTTGTAAACCCGCTTCCACAAGTTGCTGAGCTTGAGACCAAGGATCCATACCTGAAGTTTCAACCCATGCAATGGCAAATAGCACTGAAAAACCTATGAATAAAAACGCGTATACCGCCACGTGAACCGGATCTCTAAATATAGCCCATAAAGAGCGGGGCGGGCTTATGTAGTAAACTAGCGAGCCTTGTAGGGGAATCAGCCCCGTCTCGGTTCTATTATATTTAGCGATTATGTTAAACCAAGGATTCGTATTCTCCGCATTGAAACGAGGCCATAAGGCTTGAGCAAATATGTGAATATCAGCGTACAATGCCGATACTAGGATTACTGGCAGGTTTGATACGTAAAGGAATTTCAGCGGTATTTTAGACCTCATACCGCCATATCTTGATACTGTTATAGGAATTTCTATTCTCATGCTTTCCATGTAAGCTAGAAGCAGTATAAAGAATATCATCGTCAAGAAGCCCATCACATCTGGAAAGCCAGTTTGCCTAGCTAACACGTTAGGTAGCAACGTCCAGTTTCCTGTAGTCGCGCCCATGTATATCGAGTAGATTAAGGACGTCATAACTCCATAATAGAGCCCGTCCTCCATGGGTCCTATAGGAGAGAAAAGCTCCCAAAAGATTTGCTGAGCAACTCCAGCTGCTATGAACAAACTTATTCCGCTACCTATACCCCATCCTTTTTGAAGCAGCTCGTCCATTAAAAGAATGATCACGCTAGCCACAAACAATTGTGCAAATACAGCTGCCGATTTATCAAAAGATAATACTCCGTAAGCTCCTCCAACTATGTAAGCCAAAGCTTCTATAGCCGCGAAAATTATGGCAAAAAGCTTTTCTACTCCCGAGAAAAGCTTTCTCCCTTCAGGCGTTGTGAGATCTATATCCACTATCTTACTTCCAACAAGTAGCTGCCAAATAAGCCCAGCAGTTACGATTGGCCCAATGCCAAGTTCTAGCAGGGTACCCCTCCGCGACGCCATGATGACCTGCAGGAAAAATAACTGCTGATACTGAGTCTGGGCCCAAGGAATGCCATAGAGCGGAACCTGGGACATCGCGAAGTATATTACTAATATTATTCCAGTCCAAAACAATCTTTCCCTTAAGCTGAGCTTACGAGCTGGCTTCTTCACTTCCGGTAAAATTCTAAAAATTGGTTGAAGCGTTTCGTAAGCTCCCACAGCTTTATTCACCTCTTAACAGTTCAACACGACCTCCAGCTTGTTCTACCTTTTCTATAGCAATTTTTGAGGCGTATAAAGTTTTTATTAACAGTGGCCTAGTTATTTTACCCCTACCCAATAGCTTGGTATAGCCTAGCTCGGGGAGATTTACTAATATCTTATTGTCGATTTTTTCAAAGAAACCCTTGTCAACCAACTCGGAGATCATCTCATTTAACCTATCTAGGTTAATGCATTTATGCTTTACCACTATTTCAGGAGGTCTTGTAAAGCCATGCTTTCCATACATTTTAGGCTCATATTTTAGAGTCCACGACCATTTATGCTTGTGATAGCCTACGTGTCCACGACCACCCTTCCTACCGCTTCTCCTATGCTGCCCTGTTCTACCCCAGCTGTGGCTTCTCCATCCTCTTAGATACTTTCTTTTTTTCTCCCTTCTTACAACCAAGTTTTTCACCAGATTGTTTGAGCATTGTCGAATTGTCTCTTATTGCCTTTAACAAACTAAAATATATATTTTAGTGTTCTAAAAGTAAAGTCGCTATACGAAAAACTTAAAAGTAAAGTATTACTTTGGGATTGAAAGGTGGAAAAATGTCCATGATTGACTACTGGAAGCCCCGCACACGGCTGGGAGCTCTAGTAAAGGAGGGAAAAATAGTATCCATAGACCAGATATTCGAAATGAATATTCCGATCAAGGAAGTCGAAATTGTTGACGCGCTACTACCGGATTTAAAACACGAGGTAATAAACGTTAATTTAGTACAGAGACAGACTGATGCTGGAGAGATGAGCAGGTTCCAGGTAACAGTCGCCGTTGGTAACGAAAATGGCTATGTAGGAGTGGGGTTGGGAAAAGCCAAGCAGATACGAGCAGCGATTGAAAAAGCTATAGTTAATGCCAAAATGAATATAATACCCGTTAGAAGAGGGTGTGGAAGTTGGGAGTGTCTATGCGGCGAACCCCATAGCATTCCATTTAACGTAAGAGGAAAAAGCGGAAGTGTTGAAATACTTTTGCTGCCTGCGCCGAAAGGTGTAGGCTTAGTCGCTGGTGACGTTGCAAAAGTGGTTTTACGCTTAGCTGGGATAAAGGATTTATGGACCAGAAGTCGAGGAGAGACTCGTACAGCTCACAATATGGCGAAAGCTGTTTACAACGCCTTGAAGGCTACATATGCTATAAAAACTCCGTCAGAGTGGTAGACATGTCCCTGCTAATAGTTATTAGATTGAAGGGACAATCAGGAAGAAAGCCAGATGAAGAAAAAACTTTAGAATTATTAAGATTACACAAAAAATTTCATGCAGTTTTAATCAAGGACAGCCACTCGTATAAAGGCATGCTACAAGTTTTAAATAATGTAGTTACATGGGGGGAAATCGACGAAGCGACTCTTGCAAAGCTTATTGAAAAAAGAGGCTATGTTACTGGTGGTAAGAGAATAACTCTAGATTACTTAAAGAATATAGGATATGAAAGTTTTGAAGATCTTGCACGTGATTTAATAACTGGTAAAAAGAAAATAGATGAAATACCAGGTTTAAAACCAGTTTTTAGGCTTAGGCCGCCAAAAGGCGGATTTAAAGGAACAATAAAGAAACATTTTAGAGAAGGCGGGGAGACGGGATATAGAGGAGAAGCGATAAATGACCTTGTTTTAAAAATGATTTAAGCCGAGAAAAATTTGATGATCTTCTCTTTTATTTCAGCAAAGTGATTTGGTAGTTCCTCGGGCGGCAAGCCCCTCTTCAAGTATGAGGAAAACTGCCTATCATATTTCTCAGGATCTATTTCCTTCAACATTTGAGCATATTTAGCTATGTGTTTCCCCGAGATTCTATCATCCCCTGGAAACATATCCTCCCTCACGGGGATCTTTAACCCCGCATCTAAAGCTCCCTTGACCGCCGCGTATATTATATTTCCTTTAGTTGATCGGTGTAAGCCTATGTCTAGTATAGCTTCGCCTATGTTCTTTTTCATTGCTTGGAATCCTGCAATAAGCCCTAGCAAGTAAGCAGTTGGAATATTTCGAGTATATGCTTTCCATTCGAAATTTTTTACTAATTGTTTTGAATGTGCTGATACTAGCGTAACATCTCCCTGCGGCTCTGCCGTAATAACTTGCACAAAAATGTTTTTATTCGATTTTCTGACAACCAATCTCGGCTTTCCCGAGAGAATAAGTGCCCTTCTCTTTTTGTAATTTGTCAAGCATTTTCTTCTTCTTTTGAAAGGAATCTTATACCTGGCGCCCATCTTAGGCATATCACAATCGCCTCTTTTTAACAAGTTTATGCTCAGTTATATAGAGCTTTAAGTGCGCAATGTTTCTGAAAAATCCTCCTTTGGCAAGCCTGTATAAGCGTCTGTACGTTTTCCTATCTACCAGCTTTCTTTCTCTTAATTTTTTAAGAAACTTCCTTTGCGCCCTTATTTTATTTATCCATAACTCTTTTTCGTCAAATCTAGGCCCTTTTCTTTTACCGTGACCTCTTCTCCTACCCTTCCTTTTTTGCATTTTTCGTATTCTTATCCTACCACGGGAGGGGGTAGACGGTGGTAGCTTTTTAATAACACCGTCGTGTATTAACTTTTTCACCTGCTCCCTAGACACCACATCGTAAAGTGTATTTTCCCTTTCTGGATCGATCCAAATCCTACTCTCCCCTACTTTAAGAATATCAGCCGCCATTCTTTTTATAGTCTTTATTGTCATAGTTTTACCACCACTACTCGTTTAAAATTTTGAAGCCTAGTTCTTTAGCCTTTTTAACTATTTGGGATTTTTTAAGCTTACCCACGCGAGACGATATTCTAATAGCATGAATGTCTGGATTCAAATTCTCCAACTCCTTTGCATTGTGTACTAGGGCTTCGACCATTCCGCAGGGATGAAATCCTCTCACTAGCTTCGGCTTACGATAGCCAATCTTTACTCTAGCAGGAAAACCCTTTTTCTCTCTTTTAATTTTATTGTCGAGACCTTTAGGTCTTTTCCATTTATCTCCAAGTCTGGCTAAATACCAAGAATTCATTTGAATGAATCTTGGTTTTTTCATTTTCATTAACGTTCTAATTTTTAACAACCTAGCTATTTCTTTTTTGGATTCTTCGCTAGTAGACATAGGCTACGAGCACCCCTCCAATACCCATTTCCTTCGCTTCTATATGACTTATAACTCCTTTAGATGTAGAAACTATGAGTATTCCTATATCTCTAGAAGGCAGGAATTTTTTCTCCCATTCGCTAAACTCATCCTTTTTAGTAGAAAAACGCGGCTTTATAACGCCGCATTTGTTTATACGCCCCAAAAGTTGAATACGAAACTTACCCGCTCTACCATCATCAATATACTCGAATTCCCCTATGTAACCATATTTCTGCATTACCCGCAGTACTTGTGCTATGAATTTTGAGGCTGGATAGACCACGCACTCCTTTTTACCTCTCATTTCATTATTCATTATAGTAGATAAAGCGTTAGCAAGATTATCTATAACTACCACTAAATATCACCCCTACATGTATTTTTTAAAGCCCATGATTTCGGCTACTTCCCTGAAGCATCGCCTACACAGGTTTAGGCCGTACATTCTCACTAAGGCTTCATGAGTCCCACATCTTACACATCTTCGAGCGCCTTTTCCATATTTCCTTTCCTTAGGAGGTCTTATCTTCCCCATCTACTCCTCACCACTCTCTTTTTTACTAACTTAGCGCCTAACACCTTTGTTATAAACTCTACGGCTTCTTCTTTATTTACTCTATGTCGTCTAGGTATTCTAGCTCTTCCTCTTCTCCTTCTTTGAACTCTATAGCCAGGACGCTCGAGAGCAACAATAACATCAAATCCAAAGATTCCTATATTAGGATCGTATTTCACTCCAGGAAGATATATATGCTCCTTAACTCCGAAAGCGAAATTACCGAACTCGTCTATGCTTGATTCATTTATCTCATAATCTACGGCTTCCAGCGCTTTTTTCAGAAATTTATATGCCCTAGCCCCTCTTAGCGTTACCATACAAGCGATGTTTTCACCTTTCCTCACTCCAAATTCTTTTATCGTTCTCTTCGCTTTTCTAAAGCTAGGCTTCTGACCCGTCAGCTGCTCTAAAACCTTCGCTGCATTTGCTAGACGCTCTCCAGATTCGCCAACAGCCATGTTAACTACTACCTTTCCTAAGATCACCCGTCTCATTGGATGATCGGTTTCTAAATATGTTTTATTTTCGGACATTGTTTCACCATTCTGGCAGGCTTATTAAAGGTTCCTCTTTACCTATGACGAAGAGAAAGTCCAGAATTGTGGCTTTCTTGTTGCCCTCCTTGTCGGTAACCGTTACCGCTGACCTTCTCCTCTTAAAAACTTGCTTTATCTCCTCCAACTCTCCCACAGTACCTACATGCGAGCCGTCAATTATGTAAACCAGCACACCCTTTTCAAGTTTAACATGCCCAATTATTTCTTGTTGAGGGATCGAAATCTTTACAGTGTCAAGGGTACTATAGATATCTTCCACGGGATCAAAGGGATCGTTAATTTTAACTATGCAATTTCTACCATCGTGAAGATTCAGCTGTATATTACCTCCTCGGATCATTATTTTATTTTCTATTCTACAAAGCTTGAATGAAGCTTCTGATTCCTTTATAGGATGCAACCATAAAAACTTTTGAGGATGAGGAAGTATTCTAAAGTATTCATTTGTGGGTTTTACATGGATTACGTCCATTAATCCTACAGGATATTTATAATCTCTAATTGTTTTACCATCAATTTCGATTTTCCCTTCGCTTAAAACTCTTCGCGTCTCTCTTATAGACGAAGCATATCCGAGAATATCCCTAACGAGTATACCCAAAGGTATACAACGACGAAGTGGATGTGGGCCAGGGCTTGGTTTTATAGTCCACCTAGATTCTTTACGTAATATTGGCCAATACCAAGGTGCTTTAGCTCGCGTTAAATGCCTTAGACTACCTCTAGTCTCCTTCATTTAACCTTACCCCCTTTACGTTTTATAATTTCCTTTCTTTTTTCGTCGGAAAGATCTAACTTAGTAATCATAACCTTAGATGCATGAATAGGCACAGGGATTTCAGTTCCATCAGCCTTTCTTCTCGTTACTCCTTCAATATAAATTCTTGCCTTCTTAACACTGACCCTGACTACACGGCCTTCATGGCCAGCAAATTCTCCGCGCATTATCAAAATTGAGTCGCCCTTCCTAACAGGTAAACGCTTCACCCCATACTCCCTAACTAAAGTTGGTGATAGTGGAGCGGTGAGATACTTTTGTCTGAGATGATACGGGGCATTAAGCATTCTCTTCCTAACCTTCCTAGGTTGCGAAGTCATATGACTATACATACTTCGTACACTCTCTCAACCATTAAAAAATCATCAATATAAATATTACCACAACAATCTAACGTTATGATTTAAAGTTCTAGGGCTTATTTTTCAATCATTCCTATGATAATCCTTTATCATGATTCAGAAGTTCATAGCCAAAATCCAAATAATATTCATAGTTTATAGAATCAACATGTTCCTTTGACATCGCTGTCAGCACTGATTTTAAGTATTAAGTCAATTGGAGAAATGAAAACTTTAAAAATTCTCAAAAGATCAAAGTGCCCGCAGGGCTTCCCCACGGGTCGCCAATCGTTCAAACTCGGAAACTATGGCAACTCCAGTCAGCCCAGCGCTCCCGCAAACGTCGCCGCCCGTCCTTAGGGCCGCTCCCTCCCGGGCCTAACCCACTTCGGACAGTTCGGTGATTCGGCCTCTCCTACGAGAGACCTATCACCCGCGGCGACCCTGCGGGACTGAGCTTCATACCGAGTTTGCCATAGTCCGGGTTTGAAGAGGATTGACTGGCCGTGGGTTAACGCCTCCCGCCGTAAGCCCGGTTTGCGGCGCATAGCCGTATAGGCTATGCGGAGGCCAGGGCTAGGGCCTCGAGGCCTTCCCCTGCGGGCGTGTTAAGTATTTCTATGATAACTTATTAACATTTCTACGTGGTTTTGCTGAAGTTATTACCTTGTTTAGCTGATAATTTCGGTCGTCCTATAACATCACAATTGCCGTTTTTGGTTTAAAAACATAGGTAAATAAGAAATAAAAGTGCGCCGGCCGGGATTCGAACCCGGGTTCAGCGGCTTGGGGGGCCACCATCCTACCAGACTAGACCACCGGCGCTCTAATGATTATACCTTACGTATTTGTTTATTAATTTTATTTGAAGAGCAAGAGGTAGAGAGCGATGGCTATTGTTCCTGTCGTTGTTTGGTCTTTTAATCCCTTTATATAAATTGTTTCTCCCTTTTCCAGTTCCCTTCTTGTGAGTCCTGGTTCAGCCCCTCCGAATACCAGCATTACTCTACCAGCATTTAATGCATTTCTTATTCTTTGTGGGTCATATTCTATTTTTGCGTAGCCTTCAGGAACGAAAAGAAATATTTTGGATGGCTTTAGGATCTCTATGGCATCGTCTAAATCTTGCAAGTAGATTAGGTTCGCACTTTTTTGCATTGCTAATTTTTGAGCTTCAGGTACTCCCATTTGTGCTGCCGATCCTTGCGCCTTTGTGATTACAAAATTTCTAAAACCTAATCCATAGACTATTTTTGCTGTTTCAATTATTTTTTGCGATGAAAAGATATTGTGCAAGACTATAATTGTATTGTTTATGACCTGTTCCTCCATTTTATTCACCTTTTAATTTTTTAGCGACTTCCTGTGCTATTGCTTTAGCTAAAGGAACAGGAACAGCTTCTCCTACTTGGTTAAATTGTAGGTCGCGTCCTCCTATAAAAATATGGTCATCGGGAAATCCCATAAGTCGCGCATGTTCGCGAACCGTGAGCAGTCTATTTTCGAACGGATGAATAAAACGAGACGAACCCATAACCGTCGGCGCTATTTTATACGGATGAAGTCTGGTTAGGTTAGTGTATATACGTCCCTCCGCTCCTTTATACCTTACCAGCGATTCACCCCATTTGAGCTTTGCAATTCTTTTTAATTTTCTAGGAGAAATTGGAACTGGTTCATGGTTAGGAACGTCATGAATTGAGTCGGGAGCGGGCAGGTCTCCGATTGCTTCTATTACTACTTTTCTTGTATTACATTTTTTGGGTTTTATTTTTATATTGGAAATGAAAACTCTCAATCTGTGAGATGGAGTGCCGTAGTCTTCAGCTTTCAAAAAGTTGAAATATATTTTTCTATATCCTATTCTCGAAAACTCAAGCATTAATGCCCTTTTTAATTCGCCCTCTAAAATGCCGGGCACGTTTTCCATTATAAATATTTTTGGTTTTAAATCGCCTACAATCCTGATAAAATGCAGTACCAATTGTCCTATAGGATCTTCATAAAGTCTAGCTAGCGGGGACTTTTCTCGCTTGGGATTAGCGCGTGTAAATGGTTCACATGGCGGACTCCCTATAACGACATCTGGTTCGTTAATAATTTTTTCAATATCTTCAGATCTTACCTTTTTGATATCTTCGAGTATTATCTCTACACTAGGAAAATTGGTTTGAAAAGTTTCTGCTACCGGTTTAAAGTTTTCAACTCCAAGCATTATTTTAAAGTTTTCTTCTTTAAATCCTCTGGAAAATCCTCCTGCTCCGCAGAATAGATCGACAACTGTAAACATTTTACCATTCGTTATTGGCATAACAATTATAATAGGTTTTTCGCTTATTTTACTCCGTGATAGTATGGAGGACGAAGAGATTGAAATGTTGATTAGACAGAAAATGCTTGAAATGCAAAAAGAGCTGCTAAAAAAGAATAAAGCCGGAAAAACAGAGAAAAAAGATCCTTGGTCTATAATAAAACCATATTTAACAACAGATGGTATGGAAATGTTGCTTAAAGCTAAGGCACAATATCCTAAAGTGGCTTCTGTTATCATAAAAGAGCTAGCTCGTTTGATTCAGCTTGGTAAAATACGAGAAAAACTGAATGCAGAAGATATTTACGGAATTTTCTTCTACCTAGGCTATCCTATCAGAGTTGAAACTAAAATCGTGATAAAGCGTAAAGGAAAAGTTAAAAGCATTAGTGATTTACTAAGAGAAGATCATGATTGAAATCTGTTTCGCAGTTTGAAATCATTAAATGCTTAAATATGTGTATATATTTACTCGTGTTTGAAAACGGTGGTGGCATGGAAATAAAGCGGAAACTTAAAAAGTTTGCCGGCAAAGCTAGAAAAGCCTTCGTAAAGTTCCTTGATGTAATGTCTGATAACAGGATATTAATCGCGTTGATTCTAACGTTCAGCTTTTCCATAGCTATCTTGATAAGAATAACGCCTATGCGCTGGGGCGTATACTTGAATGAATTTGACCCCTATTACGAGTACTACCTCGCCGAGAGAATTATCGAGAAAAGCGACGGCAATATTTTCAAAGGTATCGCGTGGTGGTTTAACTGGTGGTTCGAACCCTCGCCAAAACCAAAAGATACTCTCTTCTGGGCACCTTATGGCCGCGATCTAAGAAAGTCAAGCCAGCCGGGAAGCGCCATATTCTCGGCAATAATTTACTACATTCTTAATAACTTGTTCGGATTTCCTGTTAGTCTATACGAGATACATGCATTCTTACCAGCTATTGCCGCTTCATTTGCTACGTTCACAATGTTTCTTCTAGGAAGAAAGCTTAAAGACGATAATCTAGGCATTTTCAGCGCGTTTTTCATATCTATCAGCTTCCCCTTTATTTATAGGACTAACCTGGGAGCAAAGCATGAGGGCATAGCAATACCTGCGATTCTATTTGGTCTTTATGCTTTTCTAAAATCGTATAGAGAAGAAAAAATGTCATGGGCAATAATTGCGGGATTAAGTTATGGCATTGTAGCTTTGGCATGGGGAGGCTACATTTACATATGGGAATTACTTTCCCTGTTGATCGTTATATGGCTTCTTCTTCATCCAAACGATAAAAACGCTGCCGAAAGCTTCATCATAAGCAACGTAATTTTCCAAGTTTTTATAGCGATAATTCCTAGATTTGGTCCTGACAAGGCTTTCATGTCGGCATATGCGCTTTTACCCATGGCTGGTAACATCCTATCACTATTGACTCTTATGAGACCTCGTTTACCTGCTATCAAGAATCCTAGAAAACTTTATTTAGCCGCGTTTCTAGTTATAGCTGTCCTCATAACGATTCTATCTATTTACAACGTTATACCGCGTCTAGCTGGTAGAATGCTAGCCGTGGTATTTCCATGGTTGAGAGAAGTTGGTATAACGACCGTAGCTGAGCATGCAGTTCCGTCATGGTCTCAAATTTACCAAGATTTTGGCATGTTACTAGTGTTTTCGCTGTTTGGTGCCTTTTATTCTTTGAAAAGAAAGAGCTTAGAGGGTTATCTTTTAGGATTATTATGGCTTACATCTACGTATGCCGCGGCGTCACTGGCAAGATTATCGCTGGTGCAGTCATTACCGGTGATCTTAGCTGGAGGTATGGGTTTTTTAATTATAGTTGAAACACTGCTCGACATAATGCGCCCCCCTAAAAGGCTTAAGTTCAAAAAAGAGGCTGGATTGAGCCGTGAAGTTGTGGCTTTTTCAATAATAATTATCATACTTTTGCTAGTGCCTGTTGTTGTTTCTGAAACCACGGTTAGATATTCTAACCAACCAGTTCTTATCTTAACTTCGAGCACTGCACAAATCGACGCTGATTGGCTTTCAGCCTTGGAGTGGATTAGAAATAACGTTCCAGAAAACTCTGTTATAGCCACGTGGTGGGACTACGGTTATTGGATTACAGTAATGACTAGACGTAATACTACATGCGATAATGGTACAATCAACAGCACTCAGATAAGGCTGATAGCCAGAGCTTTTCTATCTAACGAAACTGAGGCATTGAAAATCTTCAAGCGGCTAAAAGTGTCATATGTTGTAGTATTCGAGCCTTTCCTCGGTGGCGAGAACACACCGCTGCAAATCCCCAATCCTTATAGCAGAACGCTGCCTATGCTAGGGCAGTACGTTTACACCTCAGTCGCTCTATCCGGGTATGGTGGCGATTTCGCTAAAAGTTACCAAATGGCTAGGTGGATTGGATGGGATCCAAATCGTTTCCAAACAGTAACGGTTCTCCGCACGAGAAGTGGACAGGTACCTATAATCGTTCCTGCCGATACTCCAGAGGCTAGAAATGCGACTCTATATAGACTTTTATTCAGGAAGACGGATAGAAGGAGAATGTTCGTCTTTGAGCCTTTAGACTTTCTCGGATTTGGCAAGCCAATGCCTTTTCCGGGCTATGGACCTGAAGAAGGGGGCGCTCCTATGGTGAGAATACCTCCACCAGAACATTTTGAGCTTGTCTATGCTTCAGAACCGAACCAATGGGTTCTAGTGTACAAGGTTATTTATCCTGAGTCTTTTTCTGGATGAGAGAAGCTAGTTTTATTTTTCTTCTATATTCCCCCCATTTATCCTCAGGAGAAAATTTAGGCGGATGAGGTACTCTTACTGGACCCCCGCAATAAGGACATTTATCCTGTTTTAACGTATATTTTCCGCATTTTTTACACATTCTGAGAATACCTTTTCTGACCATGGTTTAATCCTTTATACGTTTAAAGCTTACTATGCATCTCTGTTCTACTGATTTTTTATGAACACGATTTAGAATTTCTTTCAATAATTGTTCAGCGGTTCTATAGTCTAATGCCGTTAGATTTATTCTATAGCGTGGAGCCCCTTCAGTGTATACGCGAACTTCCACGTCTTTGTAGTTGCTTAGTAAGTCTTGCCAAGATGTAAGAACACTTTTTATCCTTTCTACGCCATCTCTCTCGTAGCATTTTACTATGAATTCTCCGCTAATTTTTACTCTTCTAATTTCAATATGGGCTTTAGCCAGCTCATATATTACGGAAAGCCAGGGATCTTTTACGCCAGCTTCCGATAGAACCTTCTTCCCATGGAGGACCGCTTCCTCAAATCCCGCGTAAATTTCGCCGAAATAGTCCTCCATTTTCCATCCTGCTTCTGCGTAAGCTTCGTCTAATGTTCTGTTAAGGCGCTTTGCAGCCAATTCAAGAAGTTTTTCAGCTCGCTGGGCTCTCTTCCATTCTAATATCTTATCCCTTTTTTCGCTCTCGCTAACTCTTTTAAGCGAAACATCTATGTGCATTTTGTATGGATTTACTCTGATAACTTTAAACACTCTTTTCTGTCCTTCTTTTAGTACTTCTCTTATATTATGGAACCATGAATGAGATACTTCGTTTAATGGACAGTAAGCCTCTAAACCGCCGTACTCGTCTAATGTTATAAAGGCTCCGTGCTCAAATATTTTTTTTACAGTTCCGATGACTAACTCATTTCTTCTTGGATATTTCTTGCGTTTTCTCATGATTTTCAGCCTAGAACTTTAAGTATCTTCGCATAAATTATGGCCTTTCCTCCGCTTGGTTGCGCCAACACTTTGCCGCAAACATTACATTCTACTTTGATCGTAGCATGATCAAAAATTATTTGCTCATTTTCGCAATCTGGACATTTGACTAGAATAAAGCGGCTTTTTGGCTGTGGAATTAGAATTTTTCTTTTTTTCATAATCTCACCTTACAGCTTTTCTACTATTTCTATTTTCTTTAATCTTATTCCTTTCTTGTGAAGTATATAACCACATTCTCTACATTTTAACTTCAAAACTTGTTTTTTAGTTACTTTAGCCGTTCTTTTTTGCTCTGGTTTCCTCTTCGAACCATATCCCTTTTGCTTAGCACGATATCTTCGCTCACCCTCTGATAAACTTCGCCTTTTTCCAGCTTTATATAATGTGACAGTATGCGCTGTATATTTCTTACATCTTGGACAGTATGTTCTTATCTCTTTAGGCACTTTCATGCTTATAACACCCGTAGTGTCGATTAAGGAATAAGACCCTTCTATTTAAATTTTCTACTAGAAGAATATACCGCTAAGTTCACGAGCAAACTATAATAATCCCTATATATAGAGAGAAGCATGCTTTGCCCTATTAGCATTAAAAGAAAAATAATTTTGATTTTAAAATTTAACTTAAACCAGTTAGCTTTAGTATTCTTTCCCAGTTTGCTTCAATATCTCGTTTTATTTCTTCAAGCAACCATCTATTCTCCGGTTTTAGCAAATGTCTGAACCTTCCTTGTAGTCGAAGATACTCCTCAACGGGCTTAGGCTTCTTAACATTAACATTTAATTTCCACACTCCATTGTCACACTCGTACAATGGCCAAACCCTAGTCTGCACAGCTAGTCTTGCAATCTCGATGCTCCGGCTTGGATCAGCTCTCCATCCTGTAGGACAGGGGGTAAAGTAGTGAATTACGGTTGGTCCCTTTACTGATGCAGCTTTTCTTATCTTATTGAAAAGATCTATAGGATATGCGGGATTCGCTGTCGCAGCGTATTTTATTCCATGAGCTACAGCAATTCCTATTAAATCCTTTTTTCTTTCGAGTTTTCCGGGTATGACCTTGCCGGCTGGGCTTGTTGTTGTTGAAGCACCCTTAGGTGTTGCGCTTGATCTTTGGATACCTGTATTCATATATGCTTCGTTATCGTAGCATATATAAATCAAATCATGACCTCTTTCCAATGCCCCGCTTAGCGCTTGAAGCCCTATGTCGAATGTTCCTCCATCTCCGCCAAAGACTATTACCTTCGGTGATTTTTTACCTTTCTTTTTTTCAAGAATTCTAAATGCAGCTTCAATACCGCTTGCCGTAGATGCGGCATTTTCAAATGCGCTATGAACCCATGGCACCTTCCAGCTCGTATACGGAAATATTGTGGTAGCAACTTCCAAACAGCCAGTCGCATTTACCACGACTTTAGGACCTTCAATAGCTTTCAGAACAAATCTAGCTATTATAGGCGCACCACAGCCAGCACAAAGCCTATGGCCAGGAGCTAGAAGTTCTTCACGTGGTATTTCTTTTAGAGTTTTTATAAGATTTAAACCGGACATAACCACCACCTTTATTCTCTCACACCAATCCAGATTTCTTTTTCAGAGACTTCACCCAATTCCGCGTATTCTTTAGCTTTTTCAATTATGCTTAATACGTGGTTAGGAACTAAATCCCTGCCTCCAAGTCCATAGATTACATTGAATATTAACGGTTTTTCCTTCATGTTTATCAAAGTTGCTGTAACATCCATAAACAATTGAGCTCCTGGGCTGCCAAAGCTGTAAGATCTATCCATGACGGCTAGCACTTTCACCCCTTTGAGCACTTTTTTAAGCTCTTCCTCTGGGAAAGGTCGATACAGAGTTAAGCTTATAGTCCCAACTTTTTCACCTTTTTCACGCATTTTCCTAACAACTTCTCTAACGGTACCCGCAGTTGATCCAAGAACCATTATGGCTATTTCAGCATCTTCCATCCCCAATGTTTTTATTGGCTTATAGCTTCGGCCGCTAAATTCTTCGAATTCTTTAAATGCCTGTAATATGTGAGGATACGAGGCTTTCATTGCTTCCGCCTGTTGTTTTTTAAATTCTATGTAAGAGTCAAAGAGGCCTAGAGGCCCGTATGTGATAGGATTTTCGGGATCAATAGGTTGTATGGGTTCTTTTGGAGGCAAAAACTTGGCAATATCTTCATCCTCGAACACGTTAACTCCTTCAAGTGAGTGAGTTAATATGAAGCCGTCTAGATTTACTATCGTCGGTAGGAGTACGTTTTTGTCTTCT
>Ga0209410_1000161_pt1 | contig 28307 bp, 34 predicted proteins | sample Mar14436cmmetaG_FD_184135 | JGI IMG/M metagenome (GOLD analysis project Ga0209410, IMG submission 184135) | Marine hydrothermal vent microbial communities from Guaymas Basin, Gulf of California to study Microbial Dark Matter (Phase II) - Marker... ... | reverse complement strand
GGCAAGGTACTTTCATTTGAGCCGACGCCGAGTACGTATAGGCTATTGAAAAAAAATGTCGCTAATTGTCCTAACGTTTGTGTATATAATTGTGCTGCCTTTAGTGAGGAGACGAATATAAAATTCTATGATTATGGGTTAGAAAAGTCTAGCTATAACTCAGCGTTTGGGATAAGGATGAGAGGATATTCCCCTAAAATGCAAAATGAAATCACAGTAATGGCGAGAAAAGTTGATAATGTGGTTAAGGAAGAGGAATGCAGAGAGGTGAACTTTATCAAAATTGATGCGGAATCTTCTGAGATGCACGTGTTAAGCGGTTTAACTGAGACCATAAGGGAATATAGACCATACATTATAATAGAGGTTGGTGATTTCAAGATAGATGGAGTTCCTAATTCGCGAGAAGTAGTGGCGTGGCTGGAGAAAAGAGGTTATATCCCTCATGAAATCCAAAGTAGTAAATTCGTAAGACATAGAAAGAAAGCATTCTATGAGTACATGAATCTCTTATTCATTCCAAGATGATACAGAAACGGCGAGTACTTATAAATGCAATTTCATCTGTTATACAGACAATCACGGTTGCTGGTGTTTTATTTGTACTTTACCGCTTCATACTCCATACTATAGGTGTGAAAAAATTAGGAGTTTGGTCCGTTGTACTGGCGATTACCTCAGTGGCTTCTATTGCTAATTTAGGTCTTTCCGCTAGTGTTGTAAAGTTCGTAGCAAAATATGTAGCACGGGATCAAAAGGAAACCGTTGCTGGAGTGATACAGACTGCGGTTGTATCTATCGCCGTAATTATTGGTATTCTTTTGTTGGTTATTTATCCTTTCGCGGGTTGGCTGCTTCGCTTTGTCGTTCCATCTGAGAGTATAAAAGACGCTCTTTCCATTCTTCCCTATGGTTTGATAGCATTATGGCTCACGATGATAGCCAGCGTATTTCAATCTGGGCTTGAGGGACACCAGCGGGTTGATCTTCGAAGCATACTTTTTACAGCAGGAGCAGTATTTTATCTTATTCTTTGCTTTCTACTTGTGCCATCATATGGTTTAATGGGCTTAGCTTATGCACGAGTGATCCAAGCTATTGCTTTGATGGCTGGGAGCTGGTTGCTACTTAGGCGGCTAATGCCCGGACTGCCGATTATCCGCTACCGGTGGAATCGAAGATTGTTCCGTGAAATGATGGGCTACGGACTCAATTTCCAAGTGATATCAATTAGCCAACTGCTCTACGACCCTATTACGAAAAGTTTACTCACAAAGTTCGGTGGCCTTAGTATCACAGGATTCTATGAGATGGCGAGCCGGATGATCTTACAACTCCGGGCTCTACTTGTTTCTGCTAATAGAGTACTTGTTCCTACTATAGCAGATTTGCAGGAAAGGAATTCAAAGATTATAGATGAAGTTTATAAAGACTCATATAATCTGATGCTGTATCTCGCCTTGCCATTATTTTTCATAGTAGTTGCTTTAACGCCTATTATTTCTCGACTATGGATAGGATATTATCAAAGTACGTTTGTTACGCTTTCGATTCTATTAGCTATTGGCTGGTTAATAAACACTTTGACAGCGCCTGCATATTTTGCAAATTTAGGTATTGGCGAGCTTCGGTGGAATACCATAGGACATGTGATAATAGCGGTGCTAAACTTTAGTTTGGGATTATTATTGGGGAGAATATATGGCGGTATGGGAGTGACAGTTGCATGGGTGTTTGCGTTGATTGTGGGGAGCCTTGTGATAACTCTTTCTTATCACCTAAAGCACAAAATCCGATTACTGGAACTATTATCCAGAGAAAACAGCTTTGTCGTGTTGGGAGCGCTTTGTGCATCGGCAATAGCGATAAGCTTATATCGGATGCTAAATAGCAGGTTGAATCTAGCATCTATGCTGCTGCTTTTAACTTTCGTGTTTTTGGGTGTTGTATCATTCCCGCTCTGGAAGCACCCGATACGAAGAAAAGCGATAAGATGGATTAGCGCAGAATTGCTGAAAGGAAAGTAGGGGTAGATGAGTCGCTCGGTATACTCTTTATTGATGTTTGCTAAGGAATAGGATAGGTTAATGAGGCTATCAGATACCGAAATGTTGTTAACAGCGACAATTAGACGATATTACTACGTTCCCTTGATACTTCTTCTAATCGTAGGATCTATGGCTACAGGCTACTGTGTTATTCGCTGGGGAGTAAAGTCTATCCTTGGTTTATCGGCTATTGCAATCTTAGTGATAAGCTTTTTGAGCACTTTTCATGGACTTCTTCTTGTGTTACCTGTGCAGCTTGCGACGCTTGGGATGACTTCTGAACTATCCGTGGCTAAGTGGTTACCATTCTTTCAAATGGTAGCTTTGCTTGGCGGATACATAGCAAGAAGATTGACACAAGACGGGAAGCATTTTCGCCATAATCTATGGATTACCAAAGGGGTGGCTGCATTTGGTGCCTTTTTAGCAATTTCATTTCCTGTAAGCATTATTTTAGGCAATGATGTTATTAGCTGGGTACGAGACGTAAGCCCATTTGCAAACTATTTTCTCTTTTTCCCTGCAGCGGATACTATCAGAACCAATCAACGTTTGAAGGTGTTGCTGGTTTTTGTGGGAATATTTCTTCTCTGGTCTGCAATCTCAGCTTTGCTCTTGTGGGGGGCAGCCAGAGGTGTGTTACCTCTCGGCAAGAGGTACTTGTTAATATGGGGGACCCCTTTTGCTGGATATATTATGTTTCTGTGCTTATTTGCTTTGTGGTTGGAGCGCGGAGCTAAATTTTCTGATTTTACATTGCTGGCTGCTTTAAATTTTGTCTTCGTCACATGTCTCATGCAGGGCACAAGGAACATATTGATAGGATTGGCCCTATCTATTGTGGTTATATATTGTTCCTACGCAGGAGGGAGAAAAGCTATGAACAGACAAACTCTCAAGATAATGGTCGGTGTGTTACTTATGGGTCTAGTTTTTTATCAGATAATAAGCACCTTACAATCAAAGGGAATCATTTCTACATCACCTATAATTAGACGGTTTTCTACATTAACTTCGCCAGTGGAACTCTTTCATCGGGATACATCAGTTTTTGGACGCTTTGCAGAATTCCAAAGAGCTAGAGATGCTCTTAGGGAGAATCTATTGTTTGGTAGAGGATTAGGATATTGGTTTATTGGTTTGCCGGAAGCCCTGCAGGGATATCACTGGTGGAGAGAAAGAGCCATGACACCAGATTTGAGTATAGATAATGGATATGCATACCTGTTAGTTAAATTTGGCCTAGTGGGTACGTCTGTTTTCGTTTTCTTTTTCATCGCTTTGCTAATAACAACTTATAACTCACTAAAAAATCAAACCCGATGGAGATTTTTGGTGGTGACCTTATGGACGCTGTTGATAACAATGCCTTGGTTTATGATTGCGTCAGGCCCAATATTTAGGGACCGAGTTGTGGCTTATGTCGTAGCAGTCCTTTCAGGTATTGTCCCACGTCTCAAATGCGGTGAATCATGACTTATGGAGTGATAATGCGAGTACAGCTAATCCTGTCTACAAAGTATTGGCAAAAGGTTGGGCTCACTGATGAGTTTTTGGCAGAACGACTAGGGCAATTAGAAGGATGGATTTATACTTATCTGTTGCCTCCTTTTGACGGAACTGGTGGAATAGGAGGGCCCGTCGCTACATATTGGGCTTCTTCGCCATATGCCATTGGTCCGTATGTTATGAATTCTTATGGTATCATCCGGGGACTCTGTGCGAGAGCCGCGGATGGTCCAGATGCACGAGCGAGAGCTGAAAAATTCGCTTTGTTTTATCTCCGTATTCAGGACCCTACCTCTGGATTATTCATATCCTCTTGGGGCGAAACGCCCTTTATACCTTTGGGATTAGTTCAACAAGCCTCTGTGGTGGCGGCGTTATGGGACCTGCATCGAGTATGGCCGAACAATGAGGTAGCGAAGATAGCTGAGCGTGGTTGGAAAGCTTGCATAAGGCATCCAACCATGAAACGCCTGTGGAATGTATATAATCAGGCATTGCGAGCTTGCGAAGCGTTAATACTAAGGGCATGGGCTTGGGGCGACTCCTACCCGCTGAAGCAAGATAGGCAAATTCTTCAACGTGTAGGACGCATGATTCTATCGGCCCAATGGCCCGATGATGGCAGTATAGTGGCTGGGGCAATACCGCAATCTGCAAGTGATGATCGGATTATTATGCCGTATCAGGGTAAGTGCTTGTATCCTCTAATCCTGCTTGGGGAAGTGCTGCAAGCGCCTCAGTATATCGAAGCCGCACGCAAGTTAGCGGATTTCATTTTAAGAATAATGGATGTCGAGCAAGAATACCTCTTACCCGGGAGTTTCCTACCCAAAGGACGACGCCTAAGGACTGCTCGATGGTTTTACCGAGGTCGATATATCTGGCCTTGGATGGAGCCTGTGTTACAACAGTATCGGCGTTGGCAAATCGCGGATTGGTACTTTAATCCACGGCCCAGGTGGATTGCGCGCGGATTTGATACCGCCAGAGGCCTATTTTATTTAGGCCAAGTATTGGATGAAGAGAGGTATAAGTTAGCTGCTATAAGGATGGTTCGTGAGGCGTTGAGATACCAAAGCCCAATAGGTGGTATTCGGAATACCTTAGGATTTTTTGGTAGAGACCCCCAGGAGATTGGAGGTTTGGTCTGGCAGGATGCATTGCCAATCCCTCGATGGAACTCATATGCTATACAATTCTTACATGAGTTGCTTTCGGGAACACCCTTGCGCTCACCTATAGTGCCTTCTACAGACGCTTACGATGAAGTGAAGCTGGCTTATGGATGCACTCTTTTTGAGACTGCTGATGAGGTTAAACTAACCGATGCTAGTGGCAAGCAAATTTGGATGATACGTAAGGGATTCCGATGGGGACGACCTTTCAAACCTGCTTTAGATTGGAATGAAGGAGCGGCGGTTAACAATGAATATAGATAAACTAATACGCTGGGACACAAGGACAAATTGCATCACCGAATGGCTTGTTCCGAGCTGGTCAAGGCCTTTACGTTTCGTTGGCTGGGGATGCGAGATTGGTAACTGGTTTGGTTTCTTTGCCCATGAGCGGTTAGATGGAACGTCGTGTAAAATTTTGGATAGGAAGTTATACCTTATTGAGGACAGTTCTATTGGAAGTACATGGCTTATTAAACTACCCCATGCTCGGTTTAGCGTAGAGGTTTTGGATGAGTTTAGAGGAGAGAGTTGCATTGTGCGAAGATTAACGATACGTAATAGCAGTTGCAAGGTCTCCTGGATAGGGGATGTCGCTATTCGTACAGTTGTGCCATGGGAGGAGGGATTGGTAGCTAAGTTTGAGGGGACCGTTATTCAGCATAAGGACCGCAATTTCTATTACGACACAGAGGAAAAGGCTGTTGCTCTATACTGGAAAGACGGGAGACAATTAAATTTTACTTGGGTAAACAGGCCTAATTTCCCCTTGGCATTTACCCCTTACCTCTATATTCGGGACCAACCTGCAAGACCGGAAGTAGGTCACTTACATTGTGCCACACGAGCATGGGTAGTCCATGCAAGAGTTATAGTAGATTATCCTGCGGCTTTCGTATATCGTTTAGGACGAAATCCCTTTGTGTTGTGGAATAGGGGATTTTTAGGCCGGTTCATAGTAAAGCCACATCGGTTGGGACACCGCTGGAGAGCAGCGGAGTGGAAGCTATTGGGGCGTGGAAGCCTATATGGGGTATGGCCGATGCTACCAGGAGATCAATGGAGTATGTCCTTAAAAATTAATGCATCATAAGGAGCTTTTCGCTATGGACTCCGCTAATAAGATTTGGGCTGTTGCCCAGGAAGAGGAGTATCGCTGCTGGAAAATGATCGAACCGGAGATGCGTAACGAAATATACTGGGACCTGAAAAGGAAATTCTGGCGACTTGTCTTCGAGAAACTTGACATTACAGAGCTTATTTCTTCTATCCCAGCAGTCTCGGGAAGGAAGAAAATTGTGATTCTCGACTTGGGATGTGGACCGAGTGGCGCTCTAATTGAGCTCCCGTTCTACATCTGTAGTATCGTGAGGGAAAGATGCGAGTATATAGGGCTTGATCCACTGATGGATAAGTATCTTGAAATCTCTACAAAGTTGCGAAAACTCCCGGTTCGTTGGGTTAAGGGTTGTGCTGAAAGATTGGGTGATTATGTAAACAAAGTGCATTTGCTGTTAAGCTTCAACGCAATCGACCACACATATGATATTCAAAGAGTTATACGCCAAATATGCAATAATTTGTCTCAGGGGGGCATTGCTATCGTGAGTTCAAATTGTCACACATCCCGTCTGACTGCCTATCTTATGGTATCTTCTGAGGCAAGTTTTGTTTCTTTTTATTGAACAACATCGGCTATTGGATGGACGGTGTATTTTATCCGCACGGTGACATGGCCAACTGCCTTGGCTATGAGGTAATATGTCGGAAATCTTAATGACAGCTTGACCATGCAGAGAGTTTTCCTTCTCCTCACATACTACTTCCCTCCAGCGCCGATGGGACATGCTCAGCGGGTAGCGAAACTATGTAAATATCTATCTCTTGAAACCCATTGGATCCCCCATGTAATCTGCGGCAGACTTCCTTATGACATATTACCAGGGCAAGACCAGGTGTTGGCTGATGAAATACCCCAAATTGTGAAGGTAAAACGAGTACCTAGCTTCATAGCTTCCGATTTTGCAGCAACCCTTCGCAGATGGCGGATATATAAACCTGTTGCCGTTTTGCGGAAACTTACGGTATTGCCTGATGCCTACGGGGATTGGATAAACCGTGCAGTTGAAGCTGCCGAGAAAGAGTATCCAGGTGGAAAAGGGATTGCTTGCATCTTAGCATCTGGACCACCTAATAGCGTATATATAGCTGGTTTGCGATTAGCACAGCGTTGGAAGCTGCCATTAATAATAGACATGCGTGACCCTTGGGAACGTCCTGCGATAACCTGGCCCACTTTAACTCCATGGCATAGAACTAGACTTCGATTTATGGAAAAAGCCGTTTATAAAGGAGCGGACGTGATTATTGCTAATACCGAAGGTAACGCAGCCGATTTGAAGCGTAGATATCCGGAACTAGAGAATAAGATTAGAGTTATACCAAATGGATTTGATCCTGAAGATTTGGATCCAGAGCGTGGTCCACGATTGCGAGAACCTGGTGAACCTGAGGATACTATTCACTTCCTTTATTTAGGCGGTATCCGTGGTGCTATTAGAGGGCGTGCATTTGAGGGAGATTTCCTGCAGGCTGTGGCAGATTATTTAAGCGCTCATCCAGACGAGCGTCCAAAGATCAAAATTCACTTTGTAGGAGGAACAGCCGCAGAGCTCGAATCAATATTGGGTCCTTACGGTCTGACTGACATAAGTCGGGCCTATGGCGTAGTGGCGTCAAATGACGTAGGACGTCCTTTGTATGAGGCTGATATTTATGTCCTAATACTTCCGGATCTCGGGCCGGATCAAGGATGGATTCCTGCGAAACTATATTATTACCTTGCTGGTGGTAAATATATTTTCGCTCTAATACCAAATGGATCTGCTAAAGACTTACTTTTGTCGGTGCATGCCCCTGCTGAGTATGCCAGTCCGAGAAACAGACAGGAGGCGGTGAAAGCCTTAGGTAGGATTATTAACCGAGCGCGGTTAAATCCAAGAATTGCAACTTTTAATGAATTGCCAGCTTATGCTCTGCGTTTTGATCGGCGTGAGATTGCTCGCCAAGTTGGTGCTGTGATGGACGAAGTCTCAAGCAGAGGTACAAAATGAAGATATGCTTTGTTTACGGAGGTAAAGATAGAACTGACGGCGGCTTAGGATTTCTACGAAACTTATCGTTGGTTTTAAGAAGAGAAGGACATGTCTGTGTTGCTATACTCGGCGAGTGTAAAGGGTTATTACTTAAGGGCGCGGTAGATCAGGAAATTCAGATTGGCTTAAATTGGAGCTTAGGATTGAAACGAAAGCAACGACTAACCATCAGAAAACTACGGAAAGCCATCTTAGATATAAGCCCTGATGTTATTCATATTATCCATCCGTGTGGTGGATTTGGCTATAATGGTCACATTCATGCCCTACCGATAGTCTGGAGAGATGCTCCAACTGTAGTCACATTTTGGGGGTTGAATATTGGTCCAAAATCAAATTGGCTTGCTCGTTTAAGCTTTCTAACACTACTCTGGGGAGCAAATTTAGTAGCAGCACATGATTTCGACCTAATTGCAATTCTTCGAAAGATAAGTCTTTACACCCGTCGTATTGAATTTCTCCCTATAGGGTCTAACGTCATCCCTTCACCCCACATATTAAGGCTCTCACGTGTCCAGTTACGTCTTCAACATGGCCTTGACCTGGACACACGCTATATTTCCTATTTCGGGGGGTTTGATGAGAGCCGAGGATTAGATGAACTATTCAGAGCTGTTAAACTTCTGTCGAGAAGAAGACGGGATAGAGTACGGTTACTTATGATTGGTTGGCAACGACACGTAAACCACCCGGCATTTACTCATGTGAAAACCAAAATTGAACAAGAGGGTATCGTTGATCTCATTGAGATGACACCTTACGCTGAACCCAATGTCGTTGTGTCGCTACTAAGGGCATCGGATGTTTGTGTGTTACCATTTCGCAGTAATCCTGTAGGTCGATCCAGCCTCATGGCAGCTTTAGCTGCTGGGGTTCCTGTTGTCCTTGGGGTTCGACGCAGGGATTTAGGACCCTTGACTAATGGTGTGAAGACGGTGAGATCTGGTCGTGTCGAGGACCTTATAGGAGCTATTGAGGAATTACTTGATGATAGTTCTTATGCATCCGAGCTTGGTTCACGTGGACATTGGGTCTGGTCGAGGTATTTCAACTGGGATGTTATTGCCTGGGCACATATTAGAGCATATCAGAAGGTTATAAAGGGGATTTCCTGAACGATGCCTAATCGGAAATTGCGAATTGCTATACTGACGAACATTCCGGCTCCATATAGACTTAACTTATTCGAGCGGATTGCTCACCAACGTAATATGGAACTAAAAGTCTTTTACTGTGCACCGATTAATCCAGATCGTAGTTGGAATTTGGATTTGTCTAGTAGGAAGTTTAACTATCAAATACTTCCAGGTCTTACATTGAATCTAGGTACTATGTTCTCCCGGGACTACTGGTTTGTATATATCAATCCGTCCATAGTAAAGGAATTGGCCGAATACAGGCCCGATGTATTTATATTATCCGGCTACGAGAGTCCCACGTATATAATGGCTTATATAACTGCCAGAATGTTAGGGGCTAAACTCATATATTGGACAGATAGCGTTTGGACCAAGCCTCCACTATTGCGTAGACTAGCCGGCCCTCTTATTCGCTTTATCGTCGGACATGCAGATGCATGCGTAGCCTCAAGTTCTCGATCAAAAGAGTATTTAATTCGATATGGCGCGAAAAAAGAGCGAATATTTTTATCACCTTTAACTACTGACATCAGGTTCTTTTTCGACAAGGCTCTCGAAGAAAAAGCCAAAAGGGCTTCTAGTAGACAGCTTTTAGGTATTCCTCCATCAGCTAAGGTTATCTTATTTGTGGGCCGGTTAGTTGGAACTAAAGGGATTATGTATTTGTTAAAAGCTTTCAAGAGCTTATCACGTGATATAAATCATGCATACCTTTTAATCATCGGCAAAGGCCCAATGGAATCTGAAATTATGAAATTTTCTAGTGAGACTGGGATAATCGATCGAGTCATATTAGGTGGATATATCGAAAATCACATTCTGCCAAAATATTACTCGTTATCGGATGTGCTTGTGCTGCCATCTTTGTATGAGTCGTTTGGTTTGGTTCTATGTGAGGCGATGGCAAGCGGTCTCCCTGTGGTAGCATCGGATAGAGTAGGGGCTGCTCAAGACCTCATCAAGGACGGCTTCAATGGGCGAATAGTTCCTGCTGAGGATGTAGAATCCCTGGCGGAAGCTTTATATAGTATCTTGAGGAATCCTCGTGTCATGGAGAAAATGGGCAGGAATTCTCTCTGTATCATAAAAAATTGGACGATCGATCAGGCATTCTCAGGATTACTCTCAGCAATTAAGTATGTGATAAATGGAGCGTTCGAAGATCATGAGAGATAAGGAGAGGTTCAAGCTTCTTGCCGTTGGTCCTCTTCCTCCTCCAATAACAGGTGAAGCCCTTGCTGTTCAGGGTATCGTTAATGCTACTCATCTCCGTGAAGTATTTCAGATAAAGGTCATTGATAGAACTACTGAAGGGAAGTCCTTTGTAAGTTCGTCTTGGCGGACGCTGCAGGTATTGTTACGGTATTGTTATTTGCTTTTAACATTTCGACCCGACATTGTCTATTTGTCCCTCGGTCAGCGCATGAGGGGAATCCTTCGCGATTGCTTATTAATCAACTTAGCGTATATAGCGGGTACCAAGACCGTTGGACATCTGCATGGAGGGGCTTTGAAGAACCGATTTAAAACAGCGAATTGGTTAATAAGATGGATTATGAGAAAATCATATAACAAGCTTGCTGCAGGCATAGTCTTAGGGAAGAGTCTTACCGATCAATTTGTAGGAATATTGCCCCCTCACAGGATAAGGGTTGTACATAACGCGGCTTGGGGCATGGAAGCTTTGAATAGGCAACATGTCAATAAGAAATTAGCAAGGAGTGAGCCGCTTAGGATATTGTTCCTCTCAAATGTCCTTCCTGATAAGGGCTATTTTGATGCATTATCAGCGCTTCGCATTTTAAAATCCAAGGGAGTGCAATTTAAATTTACGTTCGCTGGCCGTTATGTGGGAACGGACGGTTATTCGGAAGAAGAGCTTAGGAAGAAAGCAACAGATTTCATTAATAAACATGGACTCCAACCATGGGTAGAAGAGGTAGGGGTGATCCAAGGCACTCGTAAGTGGGAGGTCCTAAGCTCAGCCCACGTGTTCCTACTCCCAACCTATTATTATGAGGGACAACCTATCTCGATGATTGAGGCACTACATGCCGGCTGTGCCATTATCTGTACCAAGCGCGGTGGAATTCCCGATATAGTGGACGAGGGGATCGGAGGCTGGTTCGTGCCTACTAACTCACCTGAAGCTATAGCTGAGAGAATAGAGTGGATATGGAACCATTCAGAATGGCTTGAAAAAGCATCTAAGCACAATATTGAAAAGGCCAAGAGGGAATTCTCGTTGGAGCAATATGTGTCAACTCTTGTCGAAATATTTGCCGAAATTTGTGGGGAAAAATGAAACAACTTTTCCAAAACTACAAAACAGGTGAGCTTATCCTTGCCGAAGTTCCGGCACCTTTGTGCAGGGGCAATGGTGTGTTGGTGAGAAATGCCGCCTCGCTTGTGAGCGCTGGGACCGAGAGGCAGATGATCGAGCTGGCCCAAAAAAGCCTTCTTGGCAAAGCGAAGGCCCGTCCGGACCTGGTCAAACAGGTGATCAACAAGATTAAAACCGATGGGCTCCTGGAGACCTATCGGCAGGTGATGGCTCGGCTGGATTCTCCCGTGCCGCTGGGATATAGCTCGGCGGGAGTGGTTGTTGAAGTAGGGGAGCAGGGGAGCAGAGAAGCAGGGGAGATTAGGGTTGGGGATAGGGTGGCGTGTGCGGGAAGTGGGTATGCGTGCCATGCGGAGGTGATATCGGTTCCCAAAAACCTCTGCGTTAAGATACCCGCAGGCGTGAGCTTCGAGGAGGCTTCGTTCGTAGCCCTGGGGGGAATCGCTCTCCATACAGCCCGCATCGCTCAGGTGCAGTTAGGAGAAAGAGTTGCGGTTATAGGATTGGGGCTTTTGGGGCAATTGCTCGTTCAGATTTTAAAGGCTTCAGGATGCTTCGTTTTGGGCTTGGACATAGACGCTCACAAGGTATCCCTGGCTCGGGAACACGGAGCCGATGCAGTAGGAGAGATAGGTCAGGATGATGTGGTCTCTATATCAAACACCTTCTCGGATGGGCTCGGCGTGGATACGGCCATCATCATGGCGAGCACGCCGAGCAACGAGCCTTTGGAACTTGCAGCGGAAATCGCCCGAGAGAAAGGAAAGGTTATAGCCCCCGGTCTGGTTGGACTCCAGATTCCCCGAAAGCTTTTCTACGAAAAGGAGCTCGATTTCCAGATTCCTCGTGCCTGGGGTCCGGGGATGTACGACGAGGATTACGAGAAAGGGAAAGTAGACTATCCCAAGCCCTACATCCGCTGGACAGCTCGGGAAAATATGAGGGCCTTCTTAGAGCTTCTGGCCCAGGGTAAAGTCCGGGTAGACAGGCTCATCACCCATCGTTTCCCTATAGACAGAGCTCTGGAAGCTTATGAACTACTTATGGGGAAGCGTAAGGAGAGGTACATCGGGATAATTCTGACCTACGGGCAGGAAGAAAGGCCGATCGAGAGAAAGGTCCTGTTTGAGCAGAGGAGCAAGGGAGCGGAGGAGAAGGGGAGCAGAGGAGAAGGGCAGAGAGTGAGATTAGGGGTTATCGGGGCGGGGACGTTTGCAAGGAGCACTCTGCTCCCGATCCTCCGCAAGATAGAAGATGTGGAGCTGAGGGGCATCGCTACGGCTACGGGGATTTCGGGATATAACGTAGGGAGGAAATTCAGGTTCGCTTATACGACCACCGACTACAAGGAGATACTTGACGACCCCGATATCGACGCCGTCGTCATCGCTACGAGGCATAACCTTCACGCTCAGATGGTAACTGAAGCTCTCGAGAAAGGGAAGCACGTGTTCGTGGAAAAGCCCCTTGCCATCAACGAAGAGGAACTCCGCCAAGTGATAGATGCCTATTGCAGGGTAAAGGAGCAGGGGAGCAGGGGAGCGGGGGAGAGATCTCCTCAGCACCCCAGCTCCTCCGCACCTCTGCCCATACTCATGGTGGGGTTTAATCGGAGGTTCTCCCCATTGGCTGTGAAAGCAAAGGAGCTTTTGTCCTTCAGCAGAGAACCGATGGTGATACAATACAGGGTGAACGCAGGATATGTCCCCAAAGACAGTTGGATTCAGACCGAGGAAGGAGGGGATAGGATCGTCGGGGAGATATGTCATTTCGTTGATTTGATAGAATACCTCACGGAAGCACTACCGGAGAGGGTTCAGGTGGAGAGCATATCCGGTCAGAGCGAAAGGTTCCTTTCGTCGGATAACCTTATAGTCCAGATAAAGATGTCCGACGGCTCGGTAGCTTCTATCCTCTACTCTGCTATGGGCGATAAGGCGTTTCCGAGGGAGAGGATCGAGATCTTCCGTGATGGCTCAGTATGTCTTTTGGACAACTTCAGGAAGTTGGAGTTCGTTAAAGGTGGGAGGAGAAGGTCCATCAAAAGATTTGGGATCCAGTGGGGACATAAGGAGGAGCTGAGGACGTTCTTTTCGTGTATAATGGAAGGGAAGCCTCTTCCGGTAGGTATACAAGAATACATCGCAACCACCCTTACGACCTTCGCCATACGAGAGGCGATGGTGAAGGGAGAGTCAGTGAAGGTAATGAAGGGGATTCCATAGGGAGGTGAGAGTGATGGCTAAGCTGCAAAAAATTTATAATTTCACGGTAATCTTTGAGCCTCTTGAAGAGGGAGGATATGATGTGATCGTCCCAGCGATCCCTGAGATATGTACCTTCGGAGAAACTATCGAGGAAGCGAAAAGGATGGCAAAGGATGCGATCAAATGCTATCTGGAGAGCGCCATTAAGAGAGGTGAACCGATCCATTCAAAAGACGTACCAAAGGGAACTCTTAGGAGAATATTGAGGCAAGCCGGCCTTACAGTGGAAGAGTTTATGAAATTGCTGTGAGCCCAAGGTGAAGGATAGGATCTATGAAGGTCTTTCTGATGATATACGCATTTCCGCCCGAGATAACGGGAAGCGGACACCTATATTATGAGCTTGCGAGGGACCTTACCGATCGGGGACATAAGGTGACGGTGTTGGCTCCCCTCCCCAGGCAGAGGATGGGAGTTCTGAAGGACTGGATACTTGCTCGGTACGGGAGGAAGTGGTGGCTTCGGGAGAGAATGGACGGATTTACCGTAGTGCGGACCAGGGTACTGCCGGTCCCTCTGCATCTTCCTTCGATGAAGGGGGTGGACCATCTGGCCGTAGCCTTTAGCGAGTGGGTCGGAGGATTGCTGGCCCACGATAGGCCCGATGTAGTATTGGCCTATTCCCCTCCTTTGCCTCTGGGCCTTTCTGCCCATTACCTCGCCCGACGATATAAAGCTCCCTTCGTGTTCAACGTCCAGGACATCTTTCCACAATACGCTATAGATTCAGGTCTGTTGACGAACCCCCTTTTGATAGACCTCTTCCAGCGGATGGAGAGATACCTATATGCCAAGGCCGATATGATAATCGTGCACTCCGAAGGCAACAGGGAGTACCTTGCCTCCCATCGGTCCGTCCCTTACGATAAATTGAGGGTTGTGTACAACTGGGCCGACGTCCAAAACATCAAGCCTGGACCGAAGCATAACGAGTTCAGAGAGGAGTTCGGCTTAGGGGACGCCTTCGTGGTTTCCTATGCAGGCACGATGGGATGGGCCCAGAACCTGGATACAGTATTACGGTCGGCGGTTTTGTTAAAGAATTATAAGGACATTCTGTTCCTGCTCGTAGGAGATGGCCCTAAGCGGTCGGAGCTTGAGAGGAACGCACAGGAGTTGGGGCTTTCCAACGTTCGGTTCCTTCCCCTCCAACCGAAGAAAAAATATGTCCAACTTCTGAGGGCTTCGGATGTATGTCTTATAAGCTTGAACAAAGGGTTGACCACTCCGGTGGTCCCCGGGAAGCTGATGGACATAATGGCGGCTGGCCGACCTGTTGTGGGATGTGTGCCGCTGGAAGGGGATGCCCCACGGATAGTTAGAGAGGCAAAGTGCGGGTTCTGCGTGGATTCTAAAGATGCAAAAGGTATGGCTGATGCTATCCTCAAGCTATACCACCGAAGGGAACTTGCCGAAGAGTTGGGACGCAACGGCAGAAGTTTTGCAGAATCTCGATTTGCTAGGGAGGTCTGTACCCGAGGATACGAGAGAGCCCTTAAGGAAGCTGTAGAAAGGGGGAGCTGATGAACTATCGGGAAAGTTACAAAGACAAAACGGTTTTGGTCACAGGAGGTGCAGGGGCGTTCGTGATAGTCTTGGACGATCTTTCTTCCTCGGAGCGATGGAACGTGCCTTCCCGGCCCGAGGTGTTGTTCGTAGAAGGTAGTGTCTTGGATGAGATCCTTCTTAAGAGGGTGTTCTTCGAAAGGCCGCAGATCGTGTTCCACCTGGCCGCTTTCTTCGCCAACCAGAACTCGGTGGACCATCCGGAGAGGGACTTGATGGTCAACGGACTGGGGACCTTGAAGGTACTTCAGTATTCTCAGCTGGCCGGGGTGGAACGTTTCGTATATGCATCTTCAGGGTGTTCCATCTACGGTAGCTCCGCACCTTTGCCCCTTAAGGAAGAATTTATGTCCCTGCACCTAAGCTCCCCATACCAGATCACCAAAATGTTGGGAGAGTTGTATTGTAATTTCTTTTACAACCATTATGGGTTGAAGGTGGTCAAGCCGAGGTTCTTCAACTCCTACGGGCCTGGAGAGGTACCGGGACAGTACAGAAACGTGATCCCGAACTTCATCTACTGGGCGATGCAGGGACTTCCTTTGCCTATCACAGGCACTGGGGAGGAAACCCGAGATTTCACTTATGTAGGAGACATCGTGGACGGTCTGTTGAGGGCAGGAGCTATGGAACAGGCGGTGGGGGAGGAATTCAACTTAGCTTCTGGTGTGGAGACCAAGATCATAGATCTGGCCAATATGGTCAACGATATCGTAGGGAACAAAGCTGGTGTTAAGTTCCTCCCGAGAAGGAAATGGGACACTAAACCCCGGTTGTTGGCCTCTATTGAGAAGGCCAAAAAGCTTATCGGGTATGAACCCAAGACCTCGTTCGAAGAAGGGTTGAGGAATACTATAAAATGGTTCCGGGATAACTGGGATAAGATAAGGACCTCCGCCCGCTTTGGTCCGGGTACTTCTTCTGCAGTTCGAGGGGTGGTGCCTTCGAAGGAGGCTTGATGTCCAAGAAGCGCGTGCTTCTGATATTTGGAACAAGGCCGGAGGCCATCAAGATGGCCCCGGTGGTGCATGAGTTGTGGAAACATCCTGAAGTAATTGAACCCATAGTCTGTGTCACCGCCCAACATCGGCAGATGTTGGACCAAGTCTTAGACCTTTTTGGTATAATCCCCGATATTGATCTGAACTTGATGCAGGAGGACCAAACTTTGGCCTCACTGACCTCACGGACTGTGGAAGCGATCACCGAGGTGTTGGAAGATGTACGCCCGGATGTAGTATTAGTTCAAGGAGATACTACAACAGCTATGGCGGCAGCTTTGGCCTCCTTCTATCGGAGGATACCTGTAGGTCACGTGGAAGCTGGGCTTCGGACGAAAGACCGTTACAATCCTTTTCCAGAGGAGATCAACAGGCGTATGATCAGCGTGTTGGCGACCTATCACTTCGCGCCCACATATACAGCGGCCCGGGCTTTGATCCAAGAAGGAATACCGGAGGATTCTGTCTTCGTGACGGGCAATACAGTGATAGATGCCCTTCTTATGACCGTGCGCAAGGAATTTAAGCCCGAATTTAAGTTCCCTTTGGACGGTCGGAAGGTCATCTTAGTCACAGCCCACAGACGGGAGAACTTTGGGAAACCCCTTGAGAACATCTGCTATGCTTTAAGGAAGATCGCCCAGAGAAACCCTGAGGTGGAGATAGTCTATCCGGTACATCTGAACCCCAATGTATGGAAGCCTGTATGGACCATCCTCTCAGGGCAGGAAAGGATCCATCTGATAGAGCCTATGTGGTACCTGCCCTTTACCCACCTGATGAAATCGGCATATCTCATCTTGACCGATTCCGGAGGGATTCAGGAGGAGGCTCCCGCTTTGGGGAAGCCTGTGTTAGTGTTACGGCACGTCACGGAGAGGCCGGAAGCTGTTGAAGCTGGTACGGTGAAGTTAGTTGGAACCGATCCACAGAGGATCGTAGAGGAGACCGAAAGGCTCCTTTACGACCGGGAAGCATACAACCGTATGGCCCAGGCTGTGAGTCCCTACGGAGACGGCCATGCAGCTGAGAGGATCGTAAAGGTTATTTTAGATATAATATGACAAAAATTTCCTCTACTAGGTTCCTGCTTTGGCTCCTCGGCGGCTTCTGGAGCAAGAAGTTCCTGCTTTTGGGACTGGATTTAGTTGGAGCCTCTCTTGCCTTCCCCTTAGCTTACCTGATCTCCACCCGGGGCTTCTTAGCAGGTGCGCGGGTCTCGGATTACATCCCCCTCCTGTTTTTCCTCCTGTTCTTCCTGGTCGCCAGTATGCACCTTCTGGACGGGTACAAGCCTGTAGAGGACAGAAGGTCAGAAAGGGAGCTTGAGATAGTGGTAAAGGCCGTATGTCTTGCCTTCTCCGTCACCTTCGTCATGACTTTCATGGTATTTAAAGGGAAGGTATTTTCCCGATATGTCATGCTCTCCTGGTGGATTATCTCCCTCTTTATATTGCCGTCCTTGAGGTTGGGCCTCAGGGAGGTCTATAAGGCCCTCTGGAGGAGGGGATACCTGAGACAGAGGGTTTTGATAGTGGGAAAAGGGGAAGGAGCAAAGGCCTTAAGGGATCGGTTGGCGATACAGAGACATTCTCGTTTCGAGTACGTCGGTGCCATAGCGGAAGGTAACCCATCGCCAATCCGTGAAATCCCAAGCCTGGGGTCCTTGGACGATATAGAAAGAGTGATAGAAAGATACGGTGTCCAGAGGGTGTTCATAGTTCCGTCGGGGCTTCCATATGAAAGGGTCTCGGAACTTATACGCATATGCCATAACCATAGGCTTGCTGTGAACATCCTATCTGACGAGTTCAGCGTAGTAAATCAGAGGATATCTGTGGACGAATTTACGGGACTTTTGACCATAGAGGCCTCTGAGGCGGGACCCTTCGAGAAGGGGCTGAATCTGGTCCTCAAACGTTCCCTCGACCTTGCAGGTGCTTCTTTGGGGTTCTTAGCTCTGGTCATCGTGTATCCACTGCTCGCCCTCCTCATAAAACTTGAGGACGGAGGACCGGTCATATACCGCAGGAGGGTGGTCGGGAGGGGAGGGAAGGAGTTCGATGCGTTCAAGTTCAGGTCCATGAAGGTGGACGCCGACGAGATATTAGAGAGGAACCCGGAACTTAAGAGGGCGTTCGAGGAGAACTACAAGCTTAAGGACGACCCCAGGCTCACCAGGGTCGGAAGGTTCATAAGGAAATACAGCATAGACGAACTTCCCCAGTTTTTGAACGTTCTGAAAGGCCAGATGAGCCTCGTGGGGCCGAGGATGGCGGTGAGGTCGGAGATAGATAGGTACGGGGAGTATGCGGAGAAGAGGCTCAGCGTGAGACCGGGCATCACAGGGTTCTGGCAGGTAAGTGGAAGACAGGAAACAAGCTACGATGAACGGGTGAGGATGGACATGTTCTACATAGATCACTGGTCCATATGGATGGACATCATCATACTGATAAAGACGGTCTGGAAGGTGCTGAAGAGTGAAGGGGCGTATTGATTATAAGGAGACAGGGGAAAGGAAACAGGAAGCAGGAGAAAGTGAGCGAGAAGATACAGTATCATTATGTGTATCATATGTCGGTTGAGGCTGAAGCAGGGGCGACCCTCGTAATCGCCCAGTAGGGGCACAGCGTGCTGTGCCCCTGGGGGTGGTGAGAAAAGACAAACGGTAACCGTAGGGACTATGCGAATTGGAAGGTATGGAAGGCGTTATATCCAAATCGGAGGTTAATATGAAGCTGCCGGTAACCGTCTATCAGGACGAAGAGGGGTGGTATGTGGCAGAATGTCCGGCCATCCCCGGCTGTGTAAGCCAGGGAAAGACGTTGGAAGAGGCGCTGGTAAATATCCGGGAGGCCGTTCAACTTTGCCTGGAGGTGCGAAAAGAGAAAGGGCTGCCTCTGACCGTTCAAACCTTCGAGATCGAGGTTCCCTCCTATGCCTGAACTTCCCCGCATCTCGGGGCGGGAGGCCGTGCGTGCCTTTCAGAGGGCCGGTTGGGAGGTGGCCCGCCAGCGGGGAAGTCATGTGGTTTTGACCAAGCCGGGCTCTATCTATACTCTCTCGGTCCCTTTGCATCGCCAATTAGGGCCAGGATTGCTCCGCAGTTTGCTCCGTAAAGCGGAATTGACGGTTGAGGAGTTCAAAGAGCTTCTGTAAGTTCAACTTTGAAATAATCGCTCTAGCATTAAAATTGGGCTCGCTGGGTCCAGTCCTCTACCGCTGGAAGGTGCTGAAGAGGGAAGGGGCGTATTGATTGCAGTATGCAGTAAGGAGTAGGGAGTATGGAGTATAGGGGGTTTCGGGACTTGAAAGTTTATCAGCTTGCTTACAAGTTGGCGATGGAGATATTTGAGGAGACGAAGAATTTTCCCAAGGAGGAGAAGTATTCTCTCACAGACCAGCTCAGGAGGTCATCACGGTCGATTGTCGCCAATATAGCTGAAGCGTGGAAGAAGAGGATGTATGTAAAGAGCTTCGTGAGCAAGTTAATTGATAGTTACGGAGAAGAGGGCGAGACAGAGGTCTGGCTCGACATGGCCTTTGATAGTGGCTATCTGACTGAGGAGAAGCATAGGTATTTTCGACAAGGGTATGATGAAGTGAGCAAAATGCTTCACAGCATGATATCCCATCCCGAGAAATTCTGCACCTGACCCACTCCCTACTGCTTACTCCTTACTGTATAAAATGGAGGTCCGAAGTCCGAGGTCTGTAGGGGCACAGCGATGCTGTGCCTTTATAGCTTGCGGGGACGACTGTGAGGCGTTATATTTGGAGGGCAGGTCATAGGCATGGTGTTCCACAGGCCATAGCGCGGCCTTCGTGGCCGCCTTTTTGTACCGCAGGATAGATCATGGGTAAGCTCTTGATACCGTTCGTAGGCGTGGGGGTCCTCGCAGCCGAATATGTGACCTTCCTCCAATTCGGCCCTCTAAGATACATCCTTTTCGTGATGACCATGCTGGTCCCCTTCTCGATAAGCCTCTGGAGGATGGAATACGGGATAATGCTTGTGCTATCATCGGTTCCCGTGGTGAACGTATTTTACTACGCCCTGAACGTACGCTACTCGTCCATTCCCGCTGCCATCTTCATGTCCGTGTTTCTGGCCTGGTTGGCGAGGCTGTTCTTGGGGAAGGCGAGGTTCGTGCGTAACCCTCTAAACCTCCCTACGACGGCGTTTGCAGGGACAGTGATATTAGCGCTTCTGACTTCAAGCTTCAAGCTCAGGGGGTACTTCTTGGGAGCGATGGGTGGAGAAGGAAAGTTCGGGGAACTCAGCTTCAGCGTGCTGAGGACTGGGTTCATACTGCTGTGTGGAGCAGGCGCTGCTTTGTTTTTCGCCAACAACTTAACGGATGAAGGACGTAGGAGGAGGGCGCTCTGGGCAATGTTCGTGGCGTGTCTGGGAGTGGGAGTTATAGGAATTTTGGAGTGGGTAGGAGGTAAGGAAGTCTTCTTCATGATACCTCGCCTCGTCCGTGAGGTGACGGTAGTTCCGCCCGCCAGGGGACCTTTGTTGATATCCACATTCCCCCAACAGAACGTGCTCGGAAATTACTGCCTGCTCCTCCTCGGTCCGGCCTTGGGTTCGTGTTTAGCCTTCAGCGGATACAGGAGGGTTCTGGCCTTAGTGGTTGTGTCCTTGAACATCTTCTGCCTCCTGCTTTCTGGCAACAGGACGGGATGGTTCGGGGTGGCGTTCGCCTCGGCCTTCGGCCTTTGGCTTGCTCGCAGGGAAGGAGCGATGAGGTGGAACCTGGGACGGGCCGTAGTATCGTCGGGCCTCGTGCTTTACCTCCTGTACGCCTCGGTCACCTCTTCGGGACTTATCGGGGACCTGGATAACTTCAAGGTGGGTAGGATCATGATCAAGAAGGTAAAGCTTCAGGACATGGCCAAGACTATGTTGCATGGAAGGTTAGTCCTCTGGAGGCAGGCTTTCCGGGATTGGCTTTCAAGTCCCTTGTTCGGAATAGGGCCGGGGACCTATCCGTACTATGGAAAGGGAAGATACCACACCAGCGCTGTTGTAGAGAACCCCTTTAGGGGGAAGGGGCCTATAAATCCCCATAATTACTACATCTGGCTTCTGTGTGAGACCGGAATCTTAGGGCTCGGGGCGTTCCTCTGGGTCCTATATAGGGCCCTTAAGACTGGGATGGAGAGGGTGAGGTCCGCAGGAGGAAGGTGGAAGTTCGCCTACCTCGGGATGGTATCTAGTTTGGCGGGGTACCTCCTTGCCCTCACTGCGGACCATACCCTGGGCTTTCTGGAGATGCAGCTCGTGTTCTGGGCGGTGGTGGGGATGTTGGTCCAAGGTCCGAGGTCCGAAGTCCAAAGTCCGAAGTCCAAGGTCCAAGGTCTTTAAGGGCAGGGCGAGGTTGTGCCCTCGATGGTAGCTTGTGGGGACGACCGTGAGGCGTTATATTTGTGGTTCAATGTTCATGGTTCGAAGTTCGATAGTGCTATACATTAAGGAGGTGCAGTAACATGACACATAAGAAGACCGTCTTGAGCGTCCCTCCTTCCTTCTTAGAAGTGGAGCAGATGGCCCGGTACTATGCCAAGGGGAGAGGTATCCCCTTCTCAGCCTTCGTCTGGCAAGCTGTGGAACATTATCTCCGAGAGCAGTTAGGGGAGGAGGAGCTTCCAGATGAAGTCCTTATGGAATTGGATGCTATCGAAGAGGAGATGGATAGAGGCGAGTATGTATCGCTCGAGGATCTGTGATGACATGGGAAGTCAGGTTATCTAAAGATGTCGCCCGTTATCTCTCCCGTTTGGAGGAAAAACGCCGTAAGATGCTCCGGAGGGTGTTGGAGGACTTCCGGGAGAACCCCTTCGTCGGGGATGTGAAGCCGATAAAAGGGCGGTCAGGCACATACAGGAGAAGGATAGGAAGTTACAGGATAATCTACTCGGTCGATTACGAGGCTCATATTGTCAAGGTGTTGAAGGTGGGCACAAGGGGAGATATCTATAAGTCAGACATATGATGAAGCTCGGTTCGATGTTAGTTCGAGGTCCAAAGTCCGAAGTCCAAGGTCCGAGGTCCGTAGGGGCAGGTTTATGTCCTCGATTATAGCTTGTGGGGACGACCGGGAGGCGTTATATTGTGGGCGAGGCAGAGCGAGGGCGGGAAGTGCCCCTATAAGCCCTAAAATAGGAGGTGGACATGGCAGCCAAGTTACAAAAGATTTATAATTTCACGGTTATTTTTGAGCCTCTTGAAGAGGGAGGATATGATGTGATCGTTCCAGCGATTCCTGAAATATGTACCTTTGGAGATACCCTTGAAGAGGCAAAAAGGATGGCAAAAGATGCGATCAAATGCTATCTGGAAAGCGCCATCAAGAGGGGCGAACCGATTCCTGAAGACCGTTACCCATCCGTTGAGAGGATAACAGTCGAAATAAGCGCTTGATATGGTTTCACTCCCCGTTCTAAAACCTCAAGAGGTTATAAGAGCTTTACTCCGGGCAGGTTTCTATGTTCATCATCAGACTGGCAGTCATGCTCGTCTGCTTCATACAACTAACCCAGAGCTGAGAGTTACAGTTCCTATTCATTCAAACGAAGAAAATATACTCTTCCTCAGTGCGGCGAGCGCATGGGGAAGTCCATTTGGGTTTGTTGCGTTTATTGCGTTGTAGCGTTATGATCTGATGTCCAAAGTCCGAAGTCCAAGGTCCGATGTCTTTAAGGGCAGGGCGAGGTTGTGTCCTCGATGGTAGCTTGTGAAGATGGCCGTGAGGCGTTATATTGTGAGGGAGACAGAGGGGCGGGGGAATATGGGGTGCGTGGGAGATAGGGAGCAGGGGAGCGTGGGTGCGAGGGAGATGAGGTGATAGGGAGAACAGGAGATGGGGAGATTTATTCAGGGGCATCAGGAGTTGGATGTGTATAAGATGGCGTTTGAGGCTGCGATGAGGATATTTGAGCTGACGAAAGGTTTTCCAAAAGAGGAGAGGTATTCTTTGGTAGACCAGATAAGGAGGTCTTCAAGGTCTGTGTGTGCAAATATAGCAGAGGCTTGGAGGAAAAGGAGATATGAGGGTGCATTTGTGAGTAAGCTGAACGATGCTGAGTCTGAAGCTGCTGAGACGCAGACATGGATAGCATTTTCGGTAAGATGTGGTTATCTTGAAGAAGGTATTGGAGAGGAGTTAGACCGGACCTATGACCATATAATCGGCAAGCTTGTGAGCATGATACACAATCCATCCCCCTGGTTGATCGCCACATAATCTCCCTCGCTCCAACGCACCCTAAGGGCGGCCTTTGCTCGCCCTTTTTTGTTGCCAAAGAAGGGCCTTAGGTGTATATTATAAAAAAGATGTGTTAGAGCTGGTGCGGGAGGGCATCCCATTTGATGAGATCGTCCGAAAGTATTATCCAGATTTCGAAGTAGAAGACATAAAAGCCTGCCCGGAGTATGCTGTTGACTTAATCCGTTCCGAGGAAATCACTTGGAAGTGGCATAATGCGTATCCTTACAGATATCTGTGTCGAAGGGGACGGAGGCTGGGAACAGATAGTAGGGATTAAACACCTTCCTCCTGGCGGTATGCTATCCGAAGTCCGTTGGGTATGGCACAGGACGTAGGGCGGGAGATTAGGTACTTGGGATAGCAATACCTCAATAAAACCTGGAGGTGAGTTATGGCAACATTAGATAAAGTACTCCAAGAGGCACGTGAGCTTGCTCCCTCCGAACAGCTCCGTCTGATCCGTGCCCTGTGTGAGGAATTAAGTTTCAATTTAGCTCCTCAGGTGATCTCCCTGGAAGGGCGCTGGGCGGAGCTCCCCTTCGATGAGGAAGAGATAGACAAAGTGCTTCAGGAACTCCACCGTTTGAGTTGGCAGCATTTGGAGGAAGAGGTCTGTGAGGAGTAGGCTCCATCGGTATGCTACGGATACTCATCCGTTGGTATGGCATTTACGCAAAAGTGTACGTTTGAGCGGAAGTGGTTCTTGGTTTTTAGACCTCGAACCATATAGCTTGTGGGTATGGCCGTGAGGCGTTATATTTACGGGTGTTCAAGGTTCGATGAAGAGGTCCTTCCCATCGCAACTGGAATATACTCCTAAGAAACGAGCGGTGGCGATGCTGGAAAGCGTTTGGATATCCCCCCAGGCCCTTGTGGTATAATGAAGTCAGGGCATGAAGTTAGCAGACATCGTTAACCGTGTGATCGTTGATCCTCGCAAGCTGACCGATTATGCGTTGGACCCTGAGTCACCCTGGGGGCATCATAAAGCCAAGGTCTTCAAAGAATCGCTTGGCTTTACCAAAGAAAACTATGCTGATCTATTGGCACAGATCGAAGAGAAGGCTTTGGAAGGCGAAGCAACTTTCCATAGCGAGGATGAATTCGGACGGCGCTACACCGTTGATCTGTCAATCCAGGGAACGGAAGGGCAGGAAGCCATCGTGCGGACGGGCTGGCTTGTCCCTCCTGGCGCCCATGAAGCTCGCTTGATAACGCTCTATGTGAAAAGCCCAAGTTCTGAGGAGGTGAGGTAGATGCCAGACTTGTTCGACGTGGTTGAACTTATAGTGGACATTCCCGAGAGCGGTCTACATGCCGGAATGCAGGGAACTATCGTACATTGCCATGCTGATGATGCCTACGAAGTCGAGTTTACGAATGAAGCCGGTGAGACGCTGGACCTTTTAGTCCTGCGTCCGGAGCAGTTCATCGTCGTCTGGCGGGCCAAGGAGAAGGAGTGGGTTCCGATCTCCGAGCGAATTGCAGCTTTGATGTCCCACCTGCCCGAAGAGGCGGAGAAGGAGGTTCTGGACTTCGCCCGCTTCCTGCATGCGCGGAGGCGAAGGTCCCCGGCCGGGAAGCGATGACGGGTCGAATGGGACCTTGTCCGCCAGTACCACTAGTTCACCGTCCTGGGCAGCTTGTAGTTCATTGTTCGAGGTTCGTTGTGCGTATAGGGTATAGAGCTTCCTTCTCCCTTGCTCCGACGCACCCTAAGGGCGGCCTTTGGTCGCCCTTCTTTGTTGCCAAGGAGGGGGTTTAGGTGTATATTTAAACCTCGGATTTGGCCTTTGGCTGAATTGGACGGTTAAGTTAAGGAGGGAAGAAATTATGGGTAAGAACTACAGAGGACGCATAACAGTAAGTATGCTGCGGAACTACGAGATGTTGATGGATAGGAACTTAAGGGGGTGATTTTATGCATGGTAGAAGGGTTATCTACATCTCCTTAGTCGTAGAACCCAACGACGGTGGCTACCTGGCTCGGTGTCCAGGCGTTCAGGGGGCCTTCGCTGAAGGAGATACCATTGAGGAGGCCATATTCAACTGTATCGATGTAGTGAAGATGATAGCGGATTATCGCCGAGAACGTGGAGAAAGCATAGGCGTAGGTGAGGTGGAGTTGGTTCCTGAAGCCCAGGTGGCGGTATCCATCCCTGTGGGGATAGAGAGATAGGCCTCACCGTGGAAGAGTTTATGGATCTATGAGACATTGTCCTCGGAAGGAGGCAGGAGGAAATGGGGAGCACAGGTGCAAGGGAGTAAGGGTGTGGGGGAGCGTCCATTTGAGTTTGTTGCGTTTATTGCGTTGTAGCGTTATGATCTGATGTCCAAAGTCCGAAGTCCAAGGTCCGATGTCTTTAAGGGCAGGGCGAGGTTGTGTCCTCGATGGTAGCTTGTGAGGATGGCCGTGAGGCGTTATATTATTAGAGCGAGGGTGTGGGGGAGCATGGGAGATAGGGAGTAGTGATGGAAGAACCTAAAAAGATTTATCTCGATGTCTGTGCTTTAGCCCGTCCTTTCGATGATGTGAGTTTCATTCGTATTCGTCTGGAGGCGGAAGCAGTCAACCTTATTCTGGCACATGTACATAAACGTCTTTACAAGATTGTTTTCTCGCCTGTTCACGTCAGGGAGATATCAGATATCCCGGAAGACTATGAAAGGGAGCAATTGTTGATGTTCCTGAAGGAATATTCTGCTAGTGTTAGATGGAACCTGAGCCAGATTCGAGCGAGAGCTGAGGAGTTGTACATTAAAGGTCTGGGAATTGCCGATGCTGCTCATGTGGCCTTTGCTGAATTTGCTAGAGCTGATTTTATAACATGTGACGACAGGTTGATCAAGAAATGTAAAAAGCTTAACCTTGATATCTGGGTAGGCAATCCTATAGCCTTTTGTGAGAAGGAGGGACTTCGATGAGAGGTGTAAGATACAAGAAGGAGGAAGTATTAGTCCGGGAGGCTTTGAGAACTTTGAACGAGAGGTTCGGGCCGGTGGAGACGATGAGGTTTCTGAAAGTGGTCAAGGGGGAGACGAAGGACGATATCGTCAAGTGGCACAGGGAGTGGCAAAACAAACTAAACAAGGAAAAGTTTTTCCGGGATATTTTTGAGGTAATGGGCGATGATATGTGAGTAACAGACCATCGGTTGCTGTAGCTGGACCTGAAGATTTTGGTCAAGACCGTGGTTGTTGTGTTGAAGGGAACGGAGGCTGGGGAGAGAGGGATTAAAGGTCCGAAGTCCAAGGTCCGATGTCTTTAAGGGCAGGGCGAGGTTGTGCCCTCGATGGTAGCTTGTGAGGATGGCCGTGAGGCGTTATATTGTGAGGGAGCGAGGGTGTGTAGGACGGATGAAAAGAGAGCCCAATTAGCTCGTAGCTTTGTTTATGGGGGTGAGCACGATGCCTTTACAGGTGAACGTACATGAGGCCAAGGCCCATCTTTCTCGTCTATTGGCCAGAGTGCAGGGGGGGAAGAGGTGATCATTGCCAAGGCAGGTCGAGCTATCGCTAGACTTGTGCCTTTCAAGAGCTCTAGGAAGCGCACTCCAGGAAGCGCAAAGGGGAAGGTGGTGATCAGTCCTGACTTCGATGCTCCCCTGCCCGAAGCCTTTCTTAAGGCATTTGAGGTCCCATCTTTTCCTCAGCGCGGCGAGCGCATGGGAGATCGCCATTAAGGCCAAACTCGGCCGCCTGAAGCTTCCGGACGATCCTGAACGTTTTATCCCGGAACAGATGGCTTTGAACGCTATCGAAAGCCTCCCCGTTCAGGTAAGTCATGCCCTCCATGTCTACATCCTGCCAGAGTACCACAGCGATCCCTTCGACCGCATAATTATCGCTCAGGCGCAATTGGAGGGTTTGCCCATCCTGACGGCGGACCCTCAGATATCCAGGACACTATCTGGTGATGTGAAGATGAAGGCCGGAGGAGGTTATATTTACAGAATCCGGCGCAAGAAAGCCCATTCCTTTAGGGATGGGGTGAATTGCGACTTTCTGAGGTCCGAGGTCCATTTGAGTTTGTTGCGTTTATTGCGTTGTAGCGTTATGATCTGATGTCCGAAGTCCGAGGTCCAATGTCTTTAAGGGCAGGGCGAGGTTGTGCCCTCGATGGTAGCTTGTGGGGACGGCTGTGAGGCGCAGGGGAGCATGGGAGTATGGGAGATGGGGTGCAGGCAAGGGCAGCCGGTTTCGGTCGCCCTTCTTTGTTGCCAAAGGGGGGCCTTAGGTGTATATTTAGGTTTACGGTGCTTCGCTGCGCGTGGGGTATAGAGCTTAGGCTTCGGACCTCGACGGTGGCTCAACGTAGGCGTTCAAAAGAAGCTGAAGGAGGTGTTAGTTATGCAAGGTGAGAAAAGATATGGTCTATCGGGGGTGAGCGTTAAGCCTCCTCTTTTGACTGTGGTGATATTTCCGGATTCTGGAAAGTATGTGGCTAAATGTATAGAATTAGACCTCATTACAGAAATGGACACCTCGGAGGAAGCTATACGGGCTATGGTGGAGATGATAAGGGAATATGCTGAGGATTACCGGGCACGTGAGGAAGTGTTCGCTCGAAGTCCGAACAGAGCCCATCACAAGCCCTATGTGGATATTCTGTTGGAGTGTAAAACGGATTGGGAAGTTCAAGAACTGTTGGAGATCAGGTATGGCCATTTACACATACAGCCAGTTTCGAAAAGTGCTACGTAAACTTGGATTTGCCTGTATCCGAGAACTTTTGAGGCAAGCTGGGATAGATGAGGGGACTTTCAGGGAGTTGCTATAGGTAGCTAATTGTTTTGGCTGGGGGAAGATTAAAGAAATGAAGG
>Ga0209410_1000160_pt1 | contig 28318 bp, 28 predicted proteins | sample Mar14436cmmetaG_FD_184135 | JGI IMG/M metagenome (GOLD analysis project Ga0209410, IMG submission 184135) | Marine hydrothermal vent microbial communities from Guaymas Basin, Gulf of California to study Microbial Dark Matter (Phase II) - Marker... ... | reverse complement strand
ATATTACGGGTGATTTAGGAAAGGTAATAAAACACGATTATGACCCTAACCATAACTACATTATTAATCGCACAGAGATAAAGAGTCATACGCAGGTCATTTTTCCTAGTATTCCTTCTTTAAAGGCGGATTTTAATTATCGGGGGGAGATGAGGAGTGGTCATCGTCAGGCTATTACCTTTTCCATGTGTGCTCGTTGCCATGTGATGGGTTATGGAAAGGGTATAAACCAAAGGATGGATGATTATAGTATAAAGCTTACCCACAGGAACAAATTATTCACCGTGGTCTATAACTTTTTCTATCGGATATTTAGGGAGCATGAACCTGCCCCAGAAGCAGATTATGTCCTGTCAGGTGCCTATGACCCTGCCCAATATATTCCCAAATTATTGGGATGGCAGAAGAAGAATGGAAACGTAGAGCCTTATGGCACTAATAGGGTTCTGTATCCTATTTATAATGCTTATGAGGTTGATGGTGAGTGGAAAAGCGATGCCTCTATGGGCAGACTTCCTTTTGATGCCGTCCCTGAGGTGAAAAAATTGAGAAATAGTCTCAAGGTAAGAGCTGACCTTCCTTATGAGACCACGGTTTATACTGCAGGGGCATATTCTTCTATTAGTAATGAAAACAATGGAGCGGATCAGCAATTTGCTAGTTATGACTTAAGGTTTTCCAATCACTTCTTAAAGCCTCTAAGCTTTACTGGTTTCTTTCGCTATAAATGGATTGATAATGATGATATTGAAAGTATCTGGGCAGATACACTCTCCGACTATATTACTCCTACCAGATTTCAGGGAACCGTGCCTCCAGGTATTGCAGCCCTTGGATATACCTCTCTTTATGACTGGTATTGGGATATAGCTACGGCCCAAATAACCAATTCTTCCCTCTCTCGTAAGGTTTATACCTTTGGTTTTGATGTGAGCATGCCCTTACCCCTGCGCAGTTTGGTTAAGCTTTCTTATGAAAGGGAAAATATTGATCGTGCTCATTTTGAGACAGGCTCAACCATTAAAAATGAATGGAGGGTATTTTTAAGGTCCCGGCCCATAAGGGATGTGAGTTTAAGAGGGGAATTCAAGTATGACTATATTTCCAATCCGTTTACCAATATCCGTGCTGCTGGCGAATCTCCTATGCCTTCAAGTTATGCAGGTCTTCCCCAAGGCTATATCTTAGGAATAGCAAATCCCAACCTAAGGACAGTAGACCTTTCCAATCAGCCCAATAGGATTTATGCCGTCAATGCCCAACTTTCTTGGAGAGCTTTAGCTAAGCTCTTTCTTTCCTTAAATGTAGACTATACACACAGCCTGAATGGAGATGTGGGTTGGGATGAAGAGTTGATTGTGCCCACTTTTAATGTAAATTATACCCTTTCACCAAAGCTTAGCCTAACCGCTGCCTATGGTTATCAGTGGATGGATTATGAAACTGCCTTTGTTATTCCAGCAATGGCATTGGGAACTGGATTATATAAGTATGATTTTGGATACCATGAAAGAAAGGAGAATTACGATGGCCGTGTCCACTTTATCATGTTGGGATTTGATTCTCCCTTGACCGAGAGATTCCGGGTATACGGTAATACTACTTTTAATTTGAGTAGGGCCAGTTTTAATTGTGATGACTTGGGCGAACTGGAAGAAATAGGGACAGAGCACTTTCATGAATGGCTGGGTGACATTGATGAATATTCTCAGTTACATATGGAGCAATATGAGATAAATCTGGGTGCTAGTTATCAATTGACAAAAAGCCTGACTCTTTCTGCCTCTATGAACTATTACGACTTCAATGATGTGGGGAAATACCTCTATGACCAGAGTGGTGAGGCTTGGGTAACTACCTTAGCCATAAGCTGGAAAATGTGAAGGCATATTAGTCCATCACAGCAAATGAGGCTTATGATATGGCAGGAGAGGTAAGTGCCCTCCTGCCTATTATTTCTGGACAGGGATTCCCGCCACTGTGGAAAAGATGGCACGAAGTAGTTCCTGATATCGGATTTGAGTTATTTTTACTTGGTGACATTATTGCCTTTCTTATAAGGTATGAGATGGACGGTATAGAAAGGTTTCATCTCCTAAAAAGCTCTGTTCCTATGCAGGCATAGTCCTCCTGGCAAAAAACCCAAAAACTGATTTTTACTGAATGCCTCATTATTTAAACAGTTATCATGATCATTAAAATTTGTAAATGCCAACCTATTTTTTACCAATTGACATGAGATGGGTAGGTGATACACTTAAAGATATGACAGGACTTATTACATTTGAGGAGATAAAGCAGAGGTATGAAAGTGGTGAGGACCCATTTGCCTTAACCCTAGAAAAGTGGATAAGGATTAAAGAATTTCTTAATAGGCAAATAAATTACTCAGGGGTTGTTCAGCTATTTGAGGCAGCTACGATGAAGGTCCCATTTTGTCTTGATTATGCCCCAAATTGCAGTCTTTGCCCCTTAGAGAGGATTTGCCAAGGCCCTTCTACTTATCAACAAATCTTAAAACTCCTTTATTACTTCCTGGCTACAGGAATGCCCTTAGAGAAGGAACCACTTATAAAATTAGTAGACAAACTGATTGAGGAGATAAAAGAGGCCCAGATGGAATGGAAAAAGAGACTGGACTAAATTGCATTAGGGTCATTGGGGCATCCCAGAACAATTTAAAAAATATAAGCTTTGATTTACCTTTAGGAAGGATCACTGTAATCACAGGGGTAAGTGGTTCGGGAAAGTCAAGCCTTGCCTTTGACACACTCTATGCAGAGGGGCAGAGGAGGTATATTGAGACATTTTCCCCCTATGCGCGCCAATTCATTGAGCGCATGGATAGGCCCAAGGTAGAACGGATTGAGGGCATTCTGCCAGCCATTGCCATAGACCAAAAAAATCCAGTGAAGACCTCCCGCTCTACTGTAGGTACCATGACCGAGATCACAGATTATGTAAAACTCCTATTTTCTCAAATAGCAATACCTTATTGTCAAGTGTGCAATAGGCCTGTTAGAGAGGATACGCCCCAAAGTGTATGGGAGGAGATTAGGGATTATTCTGGTAAAAAGGCCATCTTAACATTTCCATATAGGATAGAAGACCCAAATCTGGCAAGACAAGCACTGCTGCAGCTAGGATTTGATAGAATAGTAGAGGGTGGGGAGATAATTTATCTAGATGAGGCAAATCTTAGGCCCGATGAGGAGATTTATATACTTGTAGATAGATTTCTAATAAAGGAAGAGAACAGAAAGCGCATCCTTGATTCCTTAGAACAGGCATTTAAATTTGGCAAAGGCCATATTGATATAAATATAGAAGGTAAAAATTTAAAGTTTAGTGATAAGCTGCATTGTCCCTATTGCGATGTCTCATATAGAAGGCCCTTTCCAAATCTATTCTCCTTTAATAGCCCGTTAGGGGCATGTGATGTATGCCGTGGATTTGGAAAGATTATTGATATTGATCTAGATTTAGTAATTCCTGATAAAGAAAAGTCCTTGGCAGAGGGGGCCATCAGGCCTTGGAAGAAAGATACATATGAGTTCTCTGAGCTTATGGATTTTTGTCACAGGCACAGGATACCAGTTGATATCCCATTTTCTAGGTTAAAGGAAAGACAAAAAAGGATGATTATAGAAGGTTATGGAGATTATTATGGAATTAAGGGATTTTTTAGGTGGTTAGAGACAAAGAGCTACAAGATGCATGTAAGGGTATTTCTCTCACGTTACAGGGGTTATTTCACATGTCCTGCCTGTAAGGGGACAAGGTTTAAAAAGGAGGCCTTACTCTATAGGATAAAGGGGAAGAATATTGCTGAGGTATATGCCCTTAATATCTCTTCTGCATACAAATTTTTTAGAGAATTGGAAGAGGATATAAAAAATAACATGGCGGCTAAGCTTATTGTTGATGAGATCAAAAGGCGCCTAAGGTATTTAATAGATGTAGGGGTAGGGTATCTCACGTTAGACAGACAATCTCGGACACTCTCAGGGGGGGAGGTGGCAAGGGTGAGCCTTACAAGGGCACTAGGTGCCTCACTGGTGAACACACTTTATGTCCTGGATGAGCCAAGCATTGGCCTTCACCCAAGGGATAGTCACCGCCTGGTGGGTATATTAAAGAAGCTATCCGCTGAGAATACTGTCGTGGTTGTTGAACACGATCCAGAGATCATAAAAAATTGTGACTATATATTGGATTTGGGCCCAGGGGCAGGTGAGGCCGGGGGAAGGATTATGTACTTTGGGAGGATAGAGGGCATAAAAGATGCAAAAAATTCACTGACTGCAAAGTATCTTACGGGAAAACTATCTATCCCTGTCCCAAAGAGATATAGGGTACCAAGGTCTTGGTTGTATATAAAGGGGGCAAGGGCACATAACTTAAAGGATATTGACTTAAAGATACCACTAAATGTAATGGTCTGTTTGACCGGCGTGTCAGGCTCGGGAAAGAGCACCTTGGCAGAGGAGATTATCTATAAGGGGATAAAAAAGGAGAAGGGGCAATTTGTGGGAAGGCCTGGCAAATACAAATCTATTAGTGGCATAGAGGAGATAAAGGATGTCATATTTGTCAATCAAAGCCCTATTGGAGAGACCCCAAGGGCAAACCCAGCTACCTATCTAGGTTGTTTTGGCCTGATTAGGGAGGTATTTTCTCAGACGGAGCAGGCAAGGGAACTTGGTTATAAGGCAGGGATGTTTTCCTTTAACTGCCCAGGTGGAAGGTGTGAGGCATGTAAGGGGGAGGGGTTTGAGAAGGTAGAGATGCAGTTTTTATCAGATGTCTATCTAACATGCCCTAAGTGTCAAGGAAAGCGATACAGACCAGAGATTTTGGAGATAAAGTATAATGGGAAAAGCATAGCAGATGTCTTAGAGATGACCTTTAAAGAGGCGCTTATCTTCTTTTCTGATAAGAAGAAGATTTGTCAATGTTTTAAACCAATTTTTTCTGTAGGACTAGAGTATCTCAGGTTGGGGCAGCCTATTAATACACTATCTGGGGGTGAGGCACAGAGGTTAAAACTTTCAAGATATATGGGTATAAAGGATAAAGGGCCATATCTTTTTATATTTGATGAACCTACTATTGGTCTACACTTTTCTGATATCCAAAAGCTCCTTGATGCATTTAATAAACTTATAGAGAATGGTCACTCTTTACTGATCATTGAACACAATTTAGATGTCATCAAATCAGCAGACTACATAATCGATTTGGGCCCAGAGGGCGGTGATGCCGGAGGTAGGATCATTGCCCAGGGTACGCCAAGAGAGATCGCTATGGTAGAAGGCTCTTACACGGGTAGATATCTAAGAAGATACCTAGATGATTGTCTATTATAAAATATTTTTGACCCATCTGGGTGAATTTTGCCTATTTTCTACAGAAGATGGCATCTGTGCCCTCTCATTTCCTGATTTTAATTCAAAAAGACTATTGCCAATCTCAAAAATGTACTGCCTTAATCACCTTAGAAGGCACTTAGGCAAGTTTTTCCTAAAAGAGACAGATAACTTAGGGTCTATAACCGCTCAAATCAGTGCATACCTTAGTGGTAGGAGAAGATCTTTATCTGCGACCTTAAACCTAATAGGCACACCGTTTCAAAAGGTAGTCTGGCAGGCAATAAGGGAGATTCCTTATGGAGAGACCATTAGTTATAAAAGATTAGCTATGATAGTAAATTGTAGAGGGTATCGGGCTGTAGCAAGGGCATGCAGTGCAAATCCACTGCCACTGTTTATACCCTGCCATAGGGTAATAGGAGAGAGGGGATTAGGCGGTTTTTCACCTGGTCTAAAATGGAAATCCCTTTTGCTCAAATTAGAGGATAAAGATATAAGGTAAGGTCTAATTTATACAGGTTTTATTTCAATCTCAAAGATTACTGTTCCACCACCTGTATATTTGCATGGATCAAGGCATTGGACATATGCCTTATTCCCCTCCCTGGCAAGCCCAATCTCCTTTGGATCCACACCATGGCTTAATGCCACATGATAGGGCATGATAGCCGATAAGGAATGCATACAGATAGTACATGATCTTTTAGGGTTAATCTTATAGCCCCCTTCTAAGACAAAGGTATCTCCCACCTTATAGACTGGACAATATCCTATAATCTCTTTAACCCTGACCACCAAATCTATTAACATAACACCAATCTACCATTTAAAAGGCAAAGAGGCAACCCCTTGCCAATTATAATGTACATGCTTATCTAATATACAAGATTTTTTTACCTTAAGGAGGATAAAAAATGGCAAAGGCAGTAGGAATCGATTTAGGTACGACAAACTCTGTTATTTCTGTAATCGAGGGGGGAAAGCCTAAGGTTATCTACAATGCAGAAGGGGCAAGGCTTACTCCGTCAGTAGTAGCATTTACAAAGGATGGCCAGCGTTTGGTGGGGCAAGTAGCAAAACGCCAGGCCATTCTTAACCCAGAGAGGACAGTCTATTCTGCCAAAAGATTTATTGGACGCCGCTGGGGAGAGGTAGACCAAGAGATGAAGATTGTCTCTTACAAGGTGGTAAGAGGGCCAAATGATACTGTTAGGTTTGAAATAGATGGTAAACTCTATGCACCAGAAGAGATCTCTGCCATGGTCTTGCGTAAAATGGTTGATGATGCCTCTGCCCACTTGGGGGAGAAGATAAAGGATGTAGTCATTACTGTGCCTGCATATTTTAATGATGCACAAAGGCAGGCCACAAAGGATGCCGGAAAGATTGCAGGTCTAAATGTATTAAGGATCATCAATGAACCTACAGCCGCGGCCTTGGCCTATGGCGTTGACCGCCAGAAGAATGAAAAGATCTTGGTCTTTGACCTAGGCGGCGGTACCTTTGATGTCTCTATTTTAGAGGTAGGAGAAGGGGTATGTGAGGTCTTGGCTACTTCAGGGGATACACACTTAGGAGGTGATGACTTTGACAAACGCATCGTAGACTGGCTGGCTGACGAATTTAAGAAGGAATATGGAATTGATTTGAGGCAGGACCGTCAGGCACTACAACGCCTTTATGAGGCAGCAGAAAAGGCAAAGTGTGAACTTTCCTCTGTCCTAGAGACAGAGATAAATCTTCCCTTTATTACAGCTGATGCCACTGGTCCAAAACACCTACAGATGAAGCTGACCAGGGCAAAATTTGAGCAATTAACAGCCGATTTGGTTCAGAGGTGCCTTGGTCCAGTAAGACAGGCCATGTCTGATGCCAAGCTATCTCCACAGGATATCCACGAAATCCTATTAGTAGGAGGCAGCACACGCATCCCGGCCGTCCAAAATTTAATAAGGGATTTCTTTAAAAAAGAGCCCAGTAAGACTATTAATCCAGATGAGGCAGTTGCCCTAGGTGCAGCTACCCAGGCAGGTATTATACAAGGTGAGGTAAAGGAGGTAGTATTGCTAGACGTTACTCCCCTCTCTTTGGGTGTGGAGACACTAGGGGGTGTAATGACCAAGATAATCGAAAGAAATACTACTATCCCTGTAAAGCGCAGCCAGATCTTTACTACAGCCGAGGACAATCAAACAGCAGTAGACATCGTGGTACTTCAAGGAGAAAGGCCAATGGCTGCAGACAATCGACTCTTGGGGAGGTTTAGGTTAGAAGGCATAAGACTTGCACCTCGTGGTGTCCCACGTATTGAGGTTACATTTGATATCGATGTAAATGGGATCTTGAATGTTAGTGCCAAGGATTTGGACACACAAAAGGAACAAAAGATTACCATTACTGGCGCCTCTACTTTGGACAAGAGCGAGGTTGAGCGTATGGTAAAAGAGGCAGAGATGCATGCCGAAGAGGATAGAAGGCGCAAAGAGGAAATAGAGATAAGGAATCAGGCAGATAACCTCTCTTACCAAGTGGAAAAGACTATTAAGGAACTGGGGGATAGGGCCCCTGCTGCTCAAAAGGCCCGCTGTGAGCAGCTTATTCAAGATATAAGACAGGCCATTAAAGAAAATGCACCCATTGACCGCATTAAGACATTGATGAATGATCTTCAGCAGGCTGCCTATACACTCAGTTCTCAGGCCTATCAACAGGCTACGGGTACAACAGGACCTGGTCCTACAGCCGGACCTAGTCCAGGAAAGGATAAGGAAGATGTGATTGATGCGGAATATAAAGAGACAAGTTAATCAAAGGCTACAGGCCAAAAATTCAAGGCCTGTGGCCTAACCCCTCAAGGGGACACAGAGCACAGGACAAGGCAAAAGCCTTACCACCTTCTCGGCTGTACTACCAAAGAAGATACGCTCTAAATCCTTTTGACCCAAACGTCCATAACCACCCATGACGATGAGGTCAACTGCCAATTCTTTTGCTTTTTTTACAATCTCTTGAAAGGGTATGCCCTCTACTATAAGGTATTTTACTTGATGTATCCCCTCACCCAGGAATTTTTTTAATTCTCTCTCATGGATCATCCATATATTTTCTCTTATCTCTTTATTTGAGATGGAGGAGACCCCTTCCAGATTATTCATAAGACCTTGATCAATAACATGTAAAACAATTACATCTGCACCAAACCTATCAGCCAAGTGGAATGCATATTTTAAGGCCGCCTTGGAACACTCAGAAAAGTCTGTAGGTACCAAAATGCTTTTAATCTCCATCCCCTAATTTATTAAATATCGGATTTTTACCAAAAAATGTCTGGACTTAAATATTCTATAAATTTCTCTTAAGCATTGACTCTAAAACAGACTCAAAAACATCATCTGTAGCACTTATCCAATAGACCCATTTTCCTCTTTGGAAAACAGCATGGGCCTTTCCTATCCCCCAGAACGTATATATCTTTATCCCTTCCCTGCTCCTTTCTTTAAAATGGTGAAATGGTGTCTTTGGATTGCTTTTTATCCTATTCATCATAATTTCAGTTTGTTTAAGTGCTATTTGCTCGTTATCTGCCTCTGATAGCCAAATGACGGCCTCCCTCCAATTTCCCTCCTCAAAACTACCTCTATAATAGGCAATAAATCCTTTTTTTATATGAATTTGCCTACCATGAAGTTTATTTATCTCCTCTATAGCCTTTTTACCCTTAATCAATTTGATAAGATGGAGATTGGGTAATGTCCCTGGAAATATAGAATTGGGCTTTGGTTTTTTTCCACAGCCTATAAAGATAAAAAAGAGCAAAACCTGACATATTATTAAAATATCCCTTTTTCTCATATCTAATTTTTTCCAAAGATAAATTCAGACCTTTGTTTTTCTGAAGAAAACTTCCCTACCCTCCTCAATATGTAGAGCTCATATTCATCAGCCTCATATTCATTACGGAAAAATAGCCTCTCTCCATGAATAATATTGGCAGCAAGGAAGGGGTTTGATTCGGGAATAACTACTAAATTTACTTTGTTTACACCTAGGAAGCTCTGTAATGCCAGCTTTAAAAATACCTTTTCTCTAAATCCAAGACGTTTGCCGGGTATTGGCCTTACCCCAATCTCTATGTTTAGAGAATCTGGAGAGATAAACTTTTTCTTTCCAGATACCCAATCCATTACCTCCTTTGCCCGATTACCAAATACATAAAGGATATCTATATCAAAATCCCTACAAATCCTTTCTAGAATATCCCTTCTTATATTTAACATATCAAGGCCATATCATATATAGACCAGTATCTCAAAATAATCAAGCTAAAAAATGCTCTATCTTTTTATATATCTCTACATAAAGGGTGGGCTCTATTTGTTCAGGGCGCATTTTAAAGACAGAGAGATCGGCCAATATCGCCTTCAACTGGGCTTGAGGTATTATTAGCTTTTTCCTTAAGGCATTATAAATTGTCTTTCTCCTTTGGGAAAATGCAGTCTTTAGAAGCTTAATAAACCTATTCTCCCTGGATTTATCCAATATCTTTTCTTCCTCCCAAATTATTTTTATTACATCAGAACCCACCTTTGGCACAGGATAAAAGCTCTCTGGTAATAATTGCAATAAGGTCTCTATTTTTGCAAATAGGTTAAAGACAATTGTTAAAATACCATAATCCTTGCAGCCTGGTCTTGCGGTTAGGCGCTTTACTACCTCTTTTTGTAACATAATGGTAGTATCTGATAAGACACTGCTGTTTTCTAAAAGGAGAAAGAGTAATGGGGCACTGATATAATAGGGAAGGTTTCCCAGGATCTTTATCTTTTTATTATATTTTTTAGAAATGCTATAATAATCAAATTTTAGTGCATCCCCTATCCAAATATCTACATTTTTAATGCTGGCCTTCTTGATCTCATTTTTAAGGGCCCCTGCCAATCCTTTGTCATATTCAATGGCAATTACACCCTTTGCCCTTTTTGACAAGGGGATGGTAAGGGCACCTAGTCCAGCGCCGATCTCTACTACTATATCATCTGATTTAATCCCTGCCGCATCAACTATCTGCTTGGCTGTAAATGGATTGACAAGAAAGTGCTGCCCCAGCCTCTTTTTGGGTTTTAGGTCATACTCCTTTAGTAGCTTATGAGGTGAGGTAATCATGGGAAAGTGTGCGGGAGAAGGCATCAAGGTCTAAAGATGCCACATCTCTGTTTTTAAAATGATTATAACCGGCCACAGCAATCATAGCTGCATTGTCTGTGCAAAGTTCGGGTCTAGGAAAATAAATTTTTAATGAGTGTGCATCTGCCGCCATTTTCATTTTATGCCTCAATCTTCCATTTGCGGCCACTCCACCGGCTATCACCAGACGGGACACATTTAGGTCAAGGGCTGCTTGAATAGCCTTTTGTGTTAATACATCTACAACGGCCTCTTGGAAAGAGGCGGCTACATCCTGTATAAGTGCCTCAGGGTGCCTCTTTAAATATGTAGCTACGGCTGTTTTTAATCCACTGAAACTGACATTATATTCACCTTTAGTCAACATAGGCCTTGGAAAGGAGATGGCATTGGCATTTCCCTTTTTCGCCATGGCCTCTATGGAGATACCCCCTGGATAAGGTAGATTCAAAAGCCTTGCTACTTTATCAAAGGCCTCACCAGCTGCGTCATCCAGAGTTTGTCCCAACCCTTTAAATTTTAAAAAATCCTCTACTAGATAAAGGTTTGTGTGGCCTCCAGAGATTACCATACCAATAAAAGGAAAATCTATTTCCTTTTCCAAAAAGATGGCCATAAGGTGCCCTTCTAGGTGATTCACGGCCACAAGTGGTTTGTTTAGGCTATAAGAAAATGCCTTGGCGACACAAATTCCAACCAATAATGAACCTACTAACCCTGGCCCTTGTGTGACAGCAAATACATCTATTTGGTGTAGTTTTACCTTGGCTGTTTTTAGGGCCTCTTCAACAGTAGGCAGGATTACCTCAACATGCCTCCTTGAGGCCAGTTCTGGTACAACCCCTCCATAGGGCCTATGGATAGCAACTTGGGAGTAGACTATATTGGATCTTATCTTCCTTCCATCCTCCAAGATAGCAACTGCCGTCTCATCACAAGAGGTCTCAATGGCCATTATTAGCATGTCTTTAAAAATTTAGTATATAGGTAATTCCACCTAAAATGCCCCAATCCTCACTTTGTTTATTAAGCCCTACCCTGGTGCCAAAATCAAACCGAAATGGACCCCTTTGCCACTGGATTCCCACAGTCAGCCTTGAATAATTATTCTTATAATTGCTTGCTGCCCAGCCACTTACATCTGCCATAAAGATAAAACTCTTATTGAGTTGATAGCAAAGGCCAGTAGCATAGACAAATATATCATCTTGAGAATGGGCAGTTAGTGGATTCCCCAAGATTCCCAAACCAGCATTAGTAAATATATAAGCCCCTTTTATATGCTTAGACAAGAGTAAAAGGGAGAAAAAATCAAATTCATCAGTGCCAAATCGCCTTTTATAATCACTATTTGGCAATTTTGTGGAGATGGCAATAGAAATAGTAGGGGTATTGTTAGTCTCCTTAAAGATCCTTACCTTTCCCATAATACTCAAATCCCCAGAATGCCAACCAGCATTAAAACGATCAGAATCCCTGTAAATAATGCTATAGTTAAAATCTGCCTCTATATTTTCAGCTAGACCTATCATTAAATCAATAGATGGAAATTCTGCCTCCCGCCTATGTGTGCCATGTCCCTCAAATGGGAACCACCTCCCCTCACTGTAAGAACCACCCAATCTAAATTCCACTTGCCTTTTAGGCAGAGGACAGGCATCTATAGTATATAGTGGCCTTAGATTTTTGGCCAAGGATGTCTTCATAAAAATAAAAGATATGACCAAACAGATAATATTAATCCTTTTAGACATCTCAACCTCCTTTGTTTAATGTGCTTTTCAGGGGTATCCTCTTTTTTATACCAGAAGACTATATCTTTTTATTTGTGCTTGACAAGGGGTGTTGTATATGTTAAGAGCAGTTGTGGCCATTGGTCATGTAATTTTTATTTTTTAGGAGGTTTGAATGAGGTTTAAAGGAGTAGTGAAGTGGTTTAATGACAGTAAGGGCTATGGTTTTATCCAGCGTGAGAACGGAGCAGATGTATTTGTCCATTTTTCAGCTATTGAGGGGGAGGGATATAAGACATTAAAAGAGGGACAAAAAGTGGAATTTGAGGTTATAGAAACACCAAAAGGGGTTCAGGCTACCAAGGTGGTAAGAATCTAGCCTAAAATAGCTCTTTGCTGAAAGGCCTGCCATTTGGCAGGCCTTTTTTTTATGCTGCCTTTGGTTTAATAGTATCCCAATTGCCACATTGTGGGCACTTCCATGAGAGTCTATGCGCCTCATAGCCACACTGACTGCACTGGAAGGTCCTCTCTAAGGTGGATGTCTTGGCCAATTTTTTTATCTCCTCTAAGGCAGCCTGTGTTTGACCCTCTTCTAAGAGTATTTGTGCCAAAAACTGCCTGGCAGAGGTATATTGAGGGGCCTCTGTAAGGGCCTCTTTAAGATACCTCTTTGCCATAAAAAAATCACCCTTCCTGTGGTAATACCTGGCCAGTATCAAACAGGACCATAAATCGCACCTCTTCATCTTTTCTAAATACTTGATCAATTTCTTTAATGCCTCCTCTGCCTTCAGCTTATCGAGGTGCTCTTCTATACGCCTATAGACCAAAAATGCATAGTCAGAGGCATTCTTTATCACCTCTAACCAAATATCTAAGGCCTTTTTGATGTCTTTCTTTGCCAGGTATAAATCGCCTAGGTGTAGATAGGCATCTACACACCTTTTATTTATCTTGATTGCCTCTTTATATAGTTTTTCTGCCTTTCCAAAGTCCTCCCTTTGGGACACCTTGCCCATCTCTGTCTTAAAATGAGCCAACATCAAACTATAATTGTCTTTAGTAATAGCTGCCAATTGTTTGATACATTTAAAGGCCGCCTCCCAATCTTTAATCTCTTGATAAAGGGATGCCAGCTCTAGGTATGCATCTACCCTTTGGGGGTCTTGACGGATGACCTCTTTAAATGCATCGATGGCACGATCAATAAATCCACCTTTTTTATAGTCTATAGCCAAATCATACAGTGCCTGAAGCCGGATCTGCCTATCAAGGTGGGGGCGGGTCATGATGCTTTGTCGAATGCGTATAGCCCTTTCAATCTCTCCCTTGTCCCTAAAAAGATTGCCTAATGCCACATAGGTCTCTACAGTGTCTGTGTCAAGTTGAACGGCCTTTGTAAAGGCCTCTATGGCCCTATCTGGTTCATTGGATAGGAGATATCGGAAACCTGTCAGGAATGCTATTTTGCCTTTATCAGAAAGTGTAGGCCGCTTCCTTGGCCACTTTAAACCCACTATAAGCCCTATGATGCCGCTTAAACAACAAATCAATGGAAAGACAATATTCATTTTTCCTGAGTTATAGGGAAATTACGTAAAGAATCTAGCTCTTGCTTTAACTTTTTAATCTCTTTTTCCTTAGTTCTTGTTAATTTTATTTTTCCATACCATGTCTTAAATGTATAAAATGAGGCAAAGATCACACCAAGAAGAAAGGAAAGGAGCAGGAGTACATAAAATTTGAGTGGGCCCAAAGAGCCGTTGATAAAATAGAGATTTAATTTTATCTCTGCAGATTGATTTAAAAAATCTAGATTTTGAACTACAAATATTATAGCTACACAAAATAATAAAGAGAAAAGGACTGCCTTTATCCACCTCATACCTATGTCTCCTTTTTCTTTAGATCATCAAAATAGGGCTTTAGCCGCCTATAAGTAGATTTTAGATCCTCTGGGATGACACGTACCTCCCCTAAGACCGTCATATAACTGGTATCCCCATTCCATCTGGGGACAATGTGAAAGTGTACGTGGTCTGCCATGCCTGCCCCAGCAACCCGGCTTAGATTAAGGCCCACATTAAATCCATCTGGGTTCATCACCTCTTTTAAGATACGGATGGACTCCTTTACCTTTATAATAAGGTCTTTTAACTCATCCACACTTAGGCCCTCCAGATCCGGGGTATGGGTAAGGGGGGAGACCAAGAGGTGTCCATTGTTATATGGATATTTATTCATCATAACCATAGAATAGCGGCCCTTAAAGAGTATCAAATTTTCCTCATCTGTGCCTTTTCTATTATAGGGACAAAATATGCACTCTGGCTCTTTCTTTCCCAATATGTATTTTATACGCCATGGTGCCCATAGGATATTCATCTTACCCCCCTTTTATTGGCATAAGTTCAATTTGCCCCCAAGCGGCCAAATAATCATCTAAAATGATGATTACCCCTAAAATATCCTTTATCTTTTTAGCAAAATTAATTCCTTTTTCTATATCCCCCTTTGTCTTTATCAAGTTGCCAATAGCAGTGGCCAATGCATCTGCCAAGGCGGCATTATATGCCACTACCGTAACGGCATCGGCATTTCCCCTACTTAAAGAGTGACCTATCTTACCTGAAGAGGTACAAACTGCCATAGGCATTTTTGATGGAGATAAATGGATGGCAAGGCGATTAGAGAGTGGGGATGAACCAGCAAAGATGCCCACAAAAATAGGTCTCTTAACGCATATAAATATATCTCCACCATTTTCTACGATAACCTCTTTTGAGTATCTTAAAAGCCCCTTTCCTATTGCCTGGGCCATGGCCCCAGCCACTGCGGCCATAGGCCCTACCCCAGCCTCTTGGCTAGCCAATATCATCTCCTTTATCAATTTAGGGGCAAATGGGTCATAGTTTAAAGGAAAAAGGCTTGTTTTGAATTCAGGATACAGGCTGATATATTTTTCCAATTGAGCCCTATACTTAAAGATAAGCTCCCTTGTCTCATTTGTAAGTGGTCTCTCTGCCCTTAACCACAAGTCTGTTTCCTTAATGGCCACTTGAAATGGGGTAAGATGATTGCCCTTACACCAAGTTCGATAAAACCTTTGTCTTAAATCCTTCACTTTATCAATGCCTAATCTCTACGGCTGAATAGCCCAAAAAATCATTTATTCTATGTGCAAACTCCTCTGAGGGGTTTATATAGAGCTCTCTTGGCAGTGATACCACTGCCTCCCTTTCAAATAATAGATGAAGATAGACAGGACAACTGCCAGGATATGCCTTGATTATGTCCTTTATATAAAGTAGATGGCTTCTTTTTAATCCATCTGGCCTCAATTTTATATGAACTGCCTTAATCTCCCTCTTTCTTTCAGTAACCTCTGACAATGGACAGATATCATGGGCAATAATCTTAGAAAATGTCTCATCTTTGCTGATCTCCCCTTTAATCAAAAGTGGCTTATCACCTTTGATCAAGGAAGAGGCCCTTCTATATATCTCAGGAAAGGCAATGACCTCTACAAACCCCTTTGTGTCCTCCAGTGTTATAAATGCCATCTTTTCTCCAAGTTTGCTATCAATCTCCTTAATTGCCCTTACTGTACCCCCAATTGCTATATGCCTCCCATCCTCAAGGTGGGGGATCTCCTCTGTGTTTGTATTGGTCAATTTGGTCAATTGCCTTTGATACCTCTTTAAAGGATGCCCTGTTAGATAGATTCCTAAGGCCTCCTTTTCATTTGCAAGGCGCAGTTCCTCATCCCATTCTTCCATTTGCGGAAGTTCTATCTCTTCTTCCTTAGAGAATAGGGACAGTTGTGAGGCACCTGCCTGCCTTTGTTTTCTCTGTCCTATCTCTATTGCCTTAGATAAGATGAACATAAGCTGCTTTCTCTTTGCCCCCAGACTATCAAAGGCACCTGCCTTTATAAGACTCTCTATCACCCTCTTATTTACCTTCCTCAAATCAACACGCTTACAAAAATCTAATAATGATTTAAATGGCCCATTCTTTCTTGCATCTATGATAGAGAGGATAGCCCCTTCTCCTACATTTTTAATGGCTGCTAGGCCAAATCTGATCTTATCTCCCTCTACTATAAAATCTGCCTCACTCAGATTTACATCTGGTGGCAGTACCTCTATACCCTTTTCCTGGCACTCATTAATATATTTTACTACATCGTCTGTAGAGCCCACCTCACAGGTCAGAAGTGATGCCATAAATTCTAAAGGATAGTGTGCCTTTAGATAGGCTGTACGGTAGGCAATAAGGGCATAGGCAGTACTGTGTGATTTATTAAACCCATAGCCGCCAAACTTTTCCATAAGGTCAAAGATATGTTCGGCCTTTTCTCTCTTTATACCATTTTTTATGGCCCCATCCAAAAATCTACTGCGCTCCTTTGCCATAATCTCAGGCCTCTTTTTCCCCATGGCCTTCCTTAAGACATCTGCCTCACCCAGTGTATAGCCTGCCAGTGCCTCTGCAATCTGCATCACCTGCTCTTGATAGACAATTATACCATATGTCTCCTTTAAGATGGGTTCAAGTTCTGGAATTTCATATCTTATAGGTATCTTTCCATGTTTTCTCTTAATAAATTCATCTATCATACCACTCTCTATGGGCCCTGGCCTATAAAGGGCAATTAGGGCAATCAAGTCCTCAAAGCAAGATGGTTTAAGGCGCTTTAGTAAGTCCCTCATCCCCGGACTCTCTAACTGGAAGACACCACATGTATCCCCCTTGCAAAGGAGTTCATAGGTTGCTCTATCTTTTAAGTCGATCTGGGAGAGGTCTATCCTCACCTTGCGATTTTTCTCAATCAAGTCGAGTGTCTTTTTAATGGAGGTAAGGGTCTTAAGGCCAAGGAGGTCAAATTTAATCAGACCTACCCGCTCAATCCCCTTCATATCAAACTGTGTGACTACCTCACCCTTGGTCCCCCGGTATAAAGGTAGATAATGGACAAGCGGCCTATCTGAGACCACCACCCCGGCTGCATGGGTAGAGGCATGTCTGGGGAGGCCCTCTAGTGACCTGGCAATTTTTAAGAGCCTTTTTACAGTAGGGTTTTGGGAGGCCAGGGAGGAAAGACGCGGCTCATTAGAGATGGCCTCTTCTAATGAGATATTTAGTATCGCTGGGACAAGCTTTGCAATCTTGTCAACCTCCTGATAGGGCATATCTAAGGCACGTCCTACATCCCTGATAACGGCCCTTGCCTGCATCTTTCCAAATGTAATGATCTGTGCGACATGATCCCTCCCTCCATACTTTTTTGAGACATATCTTAATACCTCTTCCCTTCTCTCCATGCAGAGGTCAACATCTATATCTGGCATACTCCCCCTTTCTAGGTTAAGGAACCTCTCAAATAGCAGGCCATAGGGGATTGGGTCTATCTCTGTAATATCCAAGGCATATGCAACAAGGCTGCCTGCAGCAGAACCCCTGCCTGGCCCTACAGGGATGCCCCTTTTTTTGGCATAGGAGACAAAATCAGAGACAATAAGGAAATAGCTAGCAAACCCCATTTTATTAATGATGTCTAGCTCCCTCTCTAGGCGCTCAAAGTAGATGGCATAGTCTTTCTCCTTTTTACCATTGAGGATGAGCTTTTTCTTCAAACCAGATTTTGCCTTCTCTACCAAAAAATCTGAGAGGCTTATCCCCTCTGGGACAGGGAACTTTGGGAAGTGATATCTGCCAAGCTCTAACTCAAGATTGCACCTTTCAGCAATGGCCATGGTATTTTTAATGGCCTGGGGATAGTCTGAGAAGGCATCTACCATCTCCTCCTTAGATTTAAAATAGAACTGATTTGTAGAAAAACGTAAGCGATTTTTGTCATGGATATTCTTCCCTGTCTGTATGCAGAGTAGTATGTCATGTGCCTCTGCGTCCTCTGGTCTTAAATAATGGCAGTCATTTGTTGCTACAATTGGTAAAGAGAGCTCATTTGATAATCTGATCAAACCCTCATTTGCCTTATTCTGCTCCTCTAGACCATTGTCTTGGAGCTCAAGATAAAAATTCCCCTTGCCAAGGATGTCTTCATATTCCCTTGCTACCTTCTTTGCCTCTTCATAATTATTTCTCAATATAAGTGATGGGACCTCCCCGTGTAGACATGCACTAAGCCCAATAAGGCCATCGTGGTATTCATTTAAGAGCTCTTTGTCTATACGTGGCTTATAGTAAAATCCCTCTAGATAGGAGATGCTTACTAATTTTAGAAGATTTTTATAACCTTTTTCATTTTCTGCAAGAAGGACCAGGTGATAAAGGTTTTCCTTCCCCGCCTTCTTTTTGTAACCATTTGGGGCAAGGTATACCTCACAGCCAATGATGGGCTTTATCCCCCACTCCTTGGCCATCTCATAAAATTCTATAACACCAAATAGATTCCCGTGGTCTGTCATGGCCACTGCTGGCATATTATATTCCTTTACCTTTTGCATAAGGTCTGGCAGACGAATTGCCCCATCTAGGAGGCTGTATTGGGTATGGACATGAAGATGAACAAATTCCATTGTTAATTTGAATTAATACAGTCCATTTTAAGGCTTGTCAATTGGTAGGGGTGGCTTAAAATAAATTTTAAAATGCAAAGTGAAATTTTACAGGACATAAAAAGGGAACTGAGGCACAGTTGGTTCCCATTTTTTGGGCGCTTTGGAACACTTACCCCTGTGCAGATGGCCACAATCCCAAAGCTTTTAGAGGGAAAGAATGTTATTGTCTCCTCCCCCGCGGCCAGTGGAAAGACAGAGGCCGTCCTCGCCCCCCTTGTGGAGAGGATATTAGGGAAAAAGGGACTGAATTTGCTCTATATAGCCCCTACACGTGCCTTGGTAAATGACCTCTTCCACCGCCTAAAGGAAACGCTTATGGCCTGTAATCTAAAGGGCATTGCCCGGACTGGAGACAGGCCAAATATGCCAAGTGTCTTGCCCAATGTATTATTTACTACCCCAGAGTCATTTGATTCTCTGCTTTGCAGATACCCAAAGATATGGTCAGATTTAAGGGCTGTGGTCTTGGATGAGATCCACCTCATTGACAATACCTATCGTGGTGACCAGATGAGGGTCTTGATAAAACGCTTGACCTCAGAGTATGCAAGAGGCCCTATATTTGCCGCACTCTCTGCTACCTTGTCAAGCCCAAGGGCAGTGGGGCAGCGCTATTTTGATGTGCAGGCAGTGATAAATATTGGGGTGCCAAGGAGGGTCAATCTATATTTGATGAAAGACTGGAGGGAGATCATTCAATTTTTGAGGAAAAGGAGGTGGCATAAGGTAATTGTCTTCTGCAATGCAAGAAAAGATGTAGAAAGGCTCTATCCTGAGATATCGAGATTTTGGCCCAAAGAGAGGATACTTCTTCATCATGGAAGCCTTTCAAAGGTTGTACGTGAGCAGACGGAGAGGTGGCTTCGGGAGTGGTCATGGGGTATATGCATATCTACTATGACACTAGAGGTAGGTATTGATATTGGCGATTTTGATGCAGCCATCCTCTATCACCCACCCCCTACCCCATCCTCCTTCCAGCAGAGGATAGGGAGGGCATGCAGGGAGGATGAGGACTTTGAGGTTATTGGCTACTACGAAAATGATGCAGAGAGGCAGTGTTTTGAATTCTATAAGGAGTTGGCAAATGAGGGCCTAGTAGAGGAGATAGAGTATAGCCCAGACCTATCAGTGGCCGTGCAACAGATATTTTCTCTACTCTATGCCCACCCAGGGGGTGTGGATGAAGAAAAGATGATAGATATCTTAGGCCCTATCTGCCAAGAAGAGACAGCAAATGAGATTATCTCCTACCTCTTGGAAAAGGGGTGGCTTGCTGTAAGGCATAGTCGCATCTTTGCTACAGAAAAATTGATGAACTTGGGAGAACGTGGGCTCATCCATTCCAATATCCCAACCTTTGGCCACTTTCAAGTGATAGAGTTTAATACAGGAAGGACAATTGGTGAGGTCTTTACCTCGGCCAATGAGGGGGATGTATTTGTCCTTGCTGGTCGCCCTTGGCAGATAGTAAGTATCAAGAAGAGGAGATTGTATGTAAAATTACTCCCTACCTTTCCAGAGAAGATCTATTTTAAAAAGAGGCCATCTAAGGGGGCATTTACCCGCTATCTGCCAGAGCACTTAAGGTAGAGAAATTTACTTAAGGGAGGACTTAGCCTCCCTTGATTTTTGCTTAATTATTTCATCCCCCATACCTGAACCCAGATGACTGCATCCTGGGAAAGTTCTTTACCCTTGTATTTTAGATCCCCGCCTGCACCTAGGGCTGCAAAGCCCCACCAGCCTTCCCTAGGAAGACCATAGGTGAATATGCCATTTGAGTCTGCCTTGATAGTCTGGGTAACAAATGCATCATGAGGGGCCTCTACCTTGGCCTCCTTAACAAAGGCATTCCCCTTGATATCATGATTCATGTACTCCACTTCGATCTCAGCATTGGGCACTGGTTTGCCACCACACGTGACCATACCACGGAAAACATTACCAACCCACAGGGCATAAGGTTTGTCCAAAGGGATAATCTCAACCGGTAGAGGGTCACCTACTGCTGCATCCCAATCTGTTGGTATACCACCTATGTTGAATATGACCTTTGTGCAATGCTGTATATATATGTCTTCTGAAGGTTCATAATATGGAGCAGGTACAAAATAAAAGACATGATCCCCCATGCCTTTTAGTTTAACATCAGCCTCATAGGCCCTACCGCTATTGGTCAGACTCCTAAAGGTAATTGGCCTTAGTTTTTTTAATAAATCCTTCTTCTTTCCCTTGTGCATCACACCAAAGGCTATGGGTGGGTGTATCTTACCACTTTCATCCTTTCCGATGTCCATGGTATGACCTGCCTCAAATGGGTGGGTAAAGATCAGCTTAAGATTAATCTTTCTCGTTTTCGGTACACTATTTGGGCTATAAATCATCTGAAAGTGGGCAAATGCAGAAATACTTAGCATAAATACAAATACCATACTTAGTAACATAATCTTTTTCATCTCTTATCCTCCTTTCTATTCAGTGATGTCTTTACTATCTACCTTTACTACATGACCTGGCCCTGCATCAAAGACAACTGTATAAGGGACATCTGGCTTTTTAAAGGTAAATTCACTATCTTCATTCATCTTTCCCTTTATCAATACCTTTCCGCTTTTATCCAACACAGTCATACTTACGCCAGCAGCAGAAGAACCATCAGAGAATCCACCCTCACATGTCACAGTGCCATCTCCATTGTCACAACAAGAGCAAAGCGGGGTGTGGGCATAGGAATAATTGGCCAAAAATACCATAACTATAAGACCAAATAAACAAATTAAGGCCCTTTTCACACTCTCACCTCCTTTCTATGCAATTTTTGGCTCTCTTCTGATAAATCCCATTGTTGCTGTGCATATTATTGCCAATACATAAAAGCCAATCATTGCCTGAATTCCTGAAAGGCCTAAAAGATTTCCTCCAGTGAATACAAGGATTGCTATTGTAAGCCCCAATATAATGGGATAGATTGTAGCAAATAACATCCATTTTGTGCTTCCGGTCTCCAACCGGACCATAATCAGTGTAGGGATGCAGGGAGGATACATGGCCATAAAAAGCATTATGGCCAGGGCATGAAGTGGTGTCCAACCCGTCTCTTTCCTCTTCATCCTCTCCCCAAGTTGTGCCTCTTCACCTGGTGGAGATTGATAAATGCTCCCTAGGGTTGCTACAGAATTCTCCTTTGCTGCAAAGGAGCTAATAAGGGCAATATTTATGCGCCAGTTAAACCCTGCAAACCTTGTAAATGGCTCTATAGCCCGGCCAACACGCCCAAGATAGCTTGATATAATTGTCTCATCCTTTATCTCACGCCTAAGTTTCCTTCTTACCCTAGCAAGTTTCTTGTATGCCTTATAGACCTTTTTTGCTTCTCTATCCTTTATCTTTTTCCCATCAAGTTCATACTTCCCCTTTTTCACTATCTTGTAAAATTCAATATTTTTGGCCCTAAACTTTTCATCAATAGCCCTCTTTTCCTCCTTCCCCTTTGCCCCCATCATAGCAGCCTTATATGAGTCCCAATATCTGGCAAATTCCGTAAGCCCTTTACCAGCCAAGGTCTTGGTATATGGATTTTCTCTTCCTATCTCCTTATAGAACTTCTCAATTGCCTGATTTGCCCTCTTTTCATAATAGGCCCTTCTCTCTTTACTTATCCCAGGCATGCTAATGAGTGCATAGACAATAATGGCTACTACGATAACAATGGTTATGACCTTTCTTACAAATAGCCATGTCCTTTCTAAACAACGACGCAAGACACCAGAGACTGTAGGGATATGATAAGGAGGAAGCTCCATTACAAATGGTGCACTCTCCTTTCCCTTAAGCACAGTGAGGTTTAAGGCCTTAGCTACACCCAGGGCTATGATCAGTGTAATTGTGGCTATAAAAAACATAACAAGACCCTTGTATGCAGCAAAGAACATTCCAATTAAGAGTACATAGAGTGGGATCTTGGCCATACAATTCATAAGAGGTACAGTAAGTATTGTTGCCATACGGGCCCTTTCATCCTTTATGCCACGGCACGCCATGACACCTGGTATAGCTCAGCCACCTACATATACACCACCCAATATATAGGGTAGAGTGGATTGTCCATGGAGGCCAAAACGCCTAAAGATACGGTCTAGGATAAATGCCATACGCGCCATATAGCCTGTATCTTCAAGTATGGCTATTAAGGCAAAGAGGATAAGAAAGATAGGGACATAATTTAGGACTGCCACAATCCCATCAATGACCCCTAAGGGTACCGAACGAAGGAGTGGGTCAAAGATGAATCCTTCATGGGGAAGGATTTTTGCCATAAGGTTTCTAAAGGAGGCCAAAATGGGCCAGGTATAATTGGTAATATTGTAGCCTTGGACTATAGAGAGCTCATATAGACTATAGATAATAGCAGCCAGGATAATAAAACCAAAGACCTTATGGCAAACAACTTTATCAATCTTATCAGATAGGGTTAAGGCTATCTCCCTTTTTCTCTTAATAACACTTTCTACAATCTTCTCTGCAGTAAGATAACGCCTCTGAGCGATAACCTTCTCTGGGGCCTCTTTATATTGAGATATAAAGCCTCCCCTTTCTTTTTTTACATAATCTATAATTTCCTTTCCATCTTTTAACCGCTCTTTAATAAGCCTCTCTGCCTCACTGTCACCCTCCATAAGTTTTACAGCAAGCCACCTTAAGGGATAGTCTTGAGAGAGTGCAGATTCTTCTGAAAGCCTTTTTTCTAAAGAGGATAGTATAGCCTCTAGGGCATCACCATAATTAATGCGTATAAGACTAGATCTGATATTTCCCTTGGCAACGTCCCATATTGCCTTCTGGAGTTCTTTTTTTCCTTTCCCTTTATTACCAATTGTTGGGATTACTGGGACCCCTAACTTTTTGCTCAATTCATATATATCTATCTCAAGTCCCCTGCTTTTTGCTACATCCATCATGTTTAAATCAATTACCAATGGGATCCCCATCTCACCAAGCTGAAACGTAAGATAGAGATTTCTTTCAAGATTTGATGCATCTACTATATCAACTACCAATTTTGGCCTTTCATGGAGGATAAAATCCCTTGCTATACGCTCCTCTAATGTGTATGAGGTAAGGCTATAGGTACCAGGCAAATCAACCAGTTCTATCCTATCCCCTTGAAACTTAAATATCCCAGTCTTCTTCTCAACAGTTACACCAGGGTAATTGGCCACATGCTGCCTAGCCCCAGTAAGGAGGTTAAAAATAGTGGACTTACCAGAATTTGGCTGGCCTGCAACTGCTACTATAATTTTTTCCTTTTTCATAATGGCTCCACCTCTATTCCTCTAGCCTCTGAATGACGGAGGCTGACATAATATCCTCTAATAGAAAACTCAACTGGGTCTATAAGTGGTGCATTACGCACCACCTTTACCTTTGTCCCAGGCATAAAGCCCATGTCCATTAGGCGCTGCCCTGTGGCACCGCCTATATTTACCCTTATAATGCGGCACTCTTGACCAGGCTTTATCTCATCTAATGTCATAGCTATTAAAATTTATGAGACATATCTCATATTGTTGAGCTAATTTATCACTAAAAAATCTTTTTGTCAAGATGATATTGACAAAATTTTTTTCTTAAACTAAAGTTAGCAATTGTCAAGATTATGGACAATAGACTGACCCCACTTAGTATGGTAGGTCCTGGTAAAGAGGTTACGCTAATATCAATAAATGCAGGAAGGGGTCTACAGGCAAGACTCTTTAGTCTAGGGCTCATTCCAGGGGTTACCATAAAGGTGCTTAGCAACTCACGCCCAGGCCCTGTGCGTATATCAATAAAGGATACAAGGCTGGCCCTTGGCTGGGGTGTAGCCCAGAAAATCATAGTAAGTGAACCACGTTAGTAACTCCAAAAATCCTTAAAGATTGCTATTTGGAATGAATTGGATGGTCTACACCCATCTTCATACTGACAACCAACAACGAACACTTCAGTAATAAAATTTACCATTTCTGGAACCCAATGGGCACTTGTTACATACAGGATGCTTACTCATATTTTTAATAAAATTAATCCTTTTTAGATATATGTCTTTTACATCATCATGGTTAAAGGCATCCCCCAGGTAAAGCTCTGGAAGGTAAGGGCAGGGGGTAATTTTACCTTCAACTGTAACAAAGATACTATAATTAACTGCAATACAAGGTATAGAAGGTCTTGGAGGCAGATATAGTTTTATCTTTAATTCTTTTGCTAACTCCTTTGCTTTCTTAAATAACTCCTTTTCCTCCTCAGCAGAAATATAGTCCACACTGGGGTGAACCTTAAACAGCCTGTGTAAGACTACTGCGTCGATATTTAACTGAGAGGCAAATTTTACTAAATCCAGAATTTGACTAAGATTTTCTTTGTATATAACAATATCCATATAGATTTTTGGCTTCCTTAATCTCTCTTTATTTCTTCTTATTATTAACTCTTTAATTTGTGGCAAAATAGATAAAAGGATTTCCCTATTATGTATTCCAAGGGCAATAATACTTAAACCACTGCCAAAGATTTTTTCTAAGTTTTCTTTAAGCAGAGTCCCATTAGTAGTAAGCTCTGTAGAAATTCCTTGTGATTCAGCATATTTTATCATTTGAAATATCTGAGGATTAAGCAGTGGCTCACCCCATCCATGCAGACAAACATGCTGAAAATTGCCAAAATTCAATACTCTTTTAAAATTCTCTAAAGATAGTTGAATATTACTTTCATTTAAATTCCGTCGCATACATATCTTGCAGTTTAAGTTGCATCTGCGAGTAGGTTCAATCTGCAAGGTTAGATGTCTATTTAGCCAATTCATTTAAATATCTTTGACCTTCTTCCACGTAAAAAGTTCCAAACCAGGCCAGCAAAAAGGGCTACTAAGGCACTTATATGAGGCCAAAGCCTACACAGCCCTGTGCAACCACTAATCTTTCCTTTTGTAAGTACACTTATTGGAACACACATACCTTTCACCTCCTTTCAAAAAAATTACAATTTGGCCAGAAGTTCTTCAGTCTCTTTTATTACCTCTTCAAATCCACGTCCTTTTGCCAACTCTATTGTCTTTTTAAAATATTCTTTTGCCTTATCCCTGTTTCCTGCTCTCATATAGGCAATGCCAATATATTTATGGGCATCTAAATAATAATTTGTATGATTAACTGGCCTGTCTGAAAATACCCTTCTTTTTATTGTCTCTTTAAAGTCAGAAATGGCCTTACCATACTCATCAAGCTCCAAATAGCACAATCCTCTTTTAAGATATAGTTTATGAATGCTGTATCCATCTGCTTCTTTAATTTTTTTATTATACAATTCTAAGGCCTCCTTTATTTCTTCTTTTGCCTTTCTTTTATCACCTTTCTTTTTATATACTCTACCTAACCATAATCTTGCCTCTGCATCCATCCCATATTTTGGCTCACTTAACGCCTTTTTAAGATTAAGAATCGCTTCATCATACTTACCAAGTTTGTAATAGCACCTTCCTTTGGTAAAATAATAAAATGTAGCCTTTCCATATCTTTTAGGATTGCCTTCCTTTACCTTAATTGTTTCATCAGCATATTTAATGGTATCTTCCCATTTTCCTAATTCCCAAGCTGCAACTGTTCTATGGGCAAGGGCATTGGTAATATTTTTACTCAGTCCCACCTCTTTATTTGCTCCTTTTTTGTAGTATTCAATTGCCTTTGTAAAATCAGAGATTGCCTCTTTAAGTTTCCCTGCAGCTAAATAGTTTCTTCCCCTGCTATTATATACACCAGCTAAACCTTCTTCCCCTACTTTTTTTAATATCTCATCTTTATAACTAAGTGCCTTATTGTATGCTTTAGTTGCCAAATCCCAATCTCCATGCCTATAAAACAAATTTCCCATTCCCTGATAGGCCAGAATATAAGAGGGGTCTAGATCAAGGGCTTTATTATAATCTAAAAGGGCCTTATTATAATAATCCATCTCTTCAGAAGGGAATTTAGGAGGAATGGTCTTATATTTATGATGGTAGTGAATTTGCTCAGTATAAATTAATGCTCTATTATAATAGGCATCTACAAAATCTGTTCTTAATTCTATTGCCTTAGTAAAATCGGAGATTGCCTTTTTACGCGGCTCAAGATTATAAGGAGAGCCTTTTCTGAAATATGCCAGACCCCGATTATAATAAGCATCTGCAAAATCTGGCTTTATCTCTATAGCCTTTGTATAATCGGCAATTGCCTTATCATATTGTTCCAAACCATAGTAAGCCAGCCCTCGATTGTTATATAAAGATGCATCATTTGGATTATATTCTATTGCTTTTGAAAAATACTCTATTGCCTCTTTATTATTTCCCTTTTCATATTCAGTAAGACCCAATCTCTCATACCTTGCCATTCTTTGAGTCTTTACCATAGAGACAATAACCAGACCTATAAGGACTACTAAAATTATACTTATTATGTGCCTCTTCTTATTTCCCATAGGTTGACTCCTTAAATTTATTTTCTCTCATCTAAAATTCCCTCAATATCCCAAATGTATAGGTTATGCCTGGGGCAGGGTAGCCATCATGGGGCTCATAGTATCTGTCTAATAAATTGTCTATCTCTATGTAAGGCTCCCAATTTTTCCACTTAAAGGCAATCTTTGTATCAAGCACAAAATATGGGGATAGAGGCTCCTTTTCTTCTGGCTTGCAAAATTTCCTTGAGACATAATATCCATGAAATGTGACAGTTAAATCTGGTGTTAATTTCAAATAAAGGTTTGATTGGATTTGATGCTTTGCCTGATAAGGCAATAATTTACCAGTTCTCTCATCCTTGGCTATAAGAAAAAGATAACTTACATTGAAGGATAAAAATGAAAAAATTTCAGAGTTTATTGTGGTCTCAATACCCTTTTTGCTTGTAGAACCTAGATTCTTATACCTTATAATGCCATCATTGCCTTTAATGGCGGTAATTCTATCTTTTATATCGCTATAAAAAAGGGTTAAACTTGGTTGAAACAGTTTATTTATCTTACTAGATAGACAAAGCTTATAATTCCATGCCATCTCCATATCTAAGTCAGGGTTTCCTTTGATAAATGTGGTCTCATAAAACCTCTGATAAAAAGTAGGAGAATTGTGGGAGCGATTGATAAAGAGCTCAAATTCAATAGGTAAAAATCTACCACTTAGCTTAAATTGTGGGTCAATTGTTAAACCAAACTCTGAATGCCAGTCAGCCCTTAAGCCAAGACCAAAATTAATCCCTAAAAAAGGCCAGTCTTTTGACCCATAAAGGGCAAAATCACCTTCTCTGTGGGATTTAATATCTTTTCCTTTGACTATGTTAAGGCTGCTATCTATACCGGCATTAAAAGGAGAGGTAATTTGTAAACTCTGCCCCAAGACATAACAGGTCATATCTTTATC
>Ga0209410_1000159_pt1 | contig 28353 bp, 23 predicted proteins | sample Mar14436cmmetaG_FD_184135 | JGI IMG/M metagenome (GOLD analysis project Ga0209410, IMG submission 184135) | Marine hydrothermal vent microbial communities from Guaymas Basin, Gulf of California to study Microbial Dark Matter (Phase II) - Marker... ... | reverse complement strand
GGATGATGGGGGGGGAGATAAGGGTCGAGGGGACGATAGCGAGCATAGGACAGGTCGGGTTCGGCAGGATATTCGAGAGGGGCCGCCAGGTCTACCCCCCTATAACGAGGCCTCGGAGGATATGATGCTTTCCCAGGAGAGCTTCCTCAGGATATGGTCGTCCGTGAGGAGGAAGCACCTCTTCCCTGAACTTCCCCTTCCGGAGCTGGTGGAGGGAGCTGGGAAGGTGGCTATGGAAATAAAGAGCAAGAGGATGCGGATGGACATATCGTTCTGCGAGAGGATGGCCGGTAGGCTTCCGGAGGAGGAGGTGGTGGAGGCCCTGATGGACCACGGCGTCGCCCACCACACCTGCTGCCCTTGGGACTTTTCCACCTACCTCAAGCTCTACGCTCAGGCCAAGAAGGTCCTCAGGGACCCTAAGATGGCCCGCAGGGCTGTGGGGTACTTCACCGATGTGGTGGCCGATACATATTGTGTCCGGAGGGGGGACACGAAGCTCCCCCAGCTCTACCGCCACATGGAGAGGGGGGAGGTGGAGGAGACCTTGGTGTCGCTTTATCAGGAGATATGGGGGATGGACCTCGGAGCTTCCGGACATGGGGATGTGGTAAGGAGGCTTTCGAGGATCCCTTACCTGGACAGGAAGAAGTGGGAGGAGAACGTAAGGCGCTTCGCAAGGGCCATAAAACCCCTCCTCGAGGAGGCCGAGGACGAGGAAAATCCCATGGGGGAGCACGGCCCATCCGATTTCTCTTCCGAGGAGATAGGCCAGGGCCTCAGGATGCTCGCATCGCAAGGTCTGGACTCCTTCAGGGAGATAGTACAGGACCTCGGCGAGGAACTCCTGGCAGCCGGAGGGATGGGGAGGGGAAGGGGGAATCCTGTGGATGTGGATGTCCTGTTCTACATGAAGCTTGCAGAAGGCTACGCCCTCCCCGTACAGAAGGTCCCCATGGAGAAGAGCGGTTCGCTCTACCCCTACTCCCACTCCCCGTGGGAGGTGGGGAAGCCTATAAAAGATTTGGACATATGGACAAGCTTCGGCAAGCTTCTCCCGGGGGTGTCCCAGATATGGGAGAGGAGGGAGGGGGAGGTCTTCGGGAGCTCGGAGGGGACGCCGGACTGCATAGTGGTCATAGATTCCTCGGGGAGCATGACCGACCCCAGGAAGAGGCTTTCCTATGCGGTCTTGGGAGCTGCCTGCGCGGCGGATGCGTACCTCAGGAACGGCGCCCAAGTTGCGGTCTACAACTTCAGCGACGCTCTGAGGGGAGGTATGGAGGTCCTGCCCTTCAGCTCCGAAAGGGGAGCAATATACAGGACCATATGCAGGTACTTCGGCGGCGGCACGGCATTGGATCTTAGGGCATTGGAATCTTTGAGGACGGACGACCCGGACATATTCCTGATAACGGATATGCAGATAACGAACCTCAGGAAGGTGGTGGACTACCTCAAGGGCGTGCGCAGCCGGGTCACGGTGGTCCACATAGGGGAGAACAGGCACGTGCAGGAGTTCAAGGAGAGGACCGAGGAGAGCGGGCACATAAGCATCTACCCCGTGGAGAGGCAGGAGGACATCCCTAAGATAGTCCTCGGAAAGGTGAGGGAATACCTAAGATAGGAGAAGCCCTCTTAATCCGCATAGACGCTCACGTACTTCCTCTTCCCCACCCTCTCGAACGCCACCCTCCCGTCCACGAGGGCGAACAGGGTATCGTCCCCACCCCTTCCGACGTTCCTTCCTGGGTGGAAGTGCGTCCCCCTCTGGCGGACTATTATGTGCCCAGCCCTGACCCACTGGCCGTCCGAGCGTTTTACCCCCAACCTCTTGCTACGGCTGTCCCTTCCGTTCCTCGAGCTTCCTACCCCCTTCTTATGTGCCATCTCCCTCCACCTCCTCGAGCTTTATATCCTCGACGAGGACCTCGGTATACGGTTGACGATGTCCCCGCTTCCTGCGGTACTTCTTCCTTCGTTTCATCTTGAAGACTATAACCTTCTCGCCCTTCCCGTGCCCCAACACCTTCGCCCTCACCGAGGCCGAGCGCACCGTGGGCGTCCCCACGAGGACTTCCCCGTCCGCCTCCACCAGGAGGACATCCTTGAACTCCAAGGTCTGGCCCTCCTCGGCCCGCAGCCTTGGGACCTTTAACCTTTCCTGCGGGGCCACCCTGTACTGCATGCCTCCTATCCTCACTACGGCGTACACCTCATCCCCTCCTCGATAAATTATAAGGTGCGAGCCAGCCCGCACCTGTGGAGCGGGAGACGGGAATCGAACCCGCGACCCCCAGCTTGGGAAGCTGATGCTCTACCGACTGAGCTACTCCCGCTCTTTTACTAAATATACTACACTTCCCTCGTCTTGTCAAGGGGGTTCGAAGGCCGGGTCGGCTATGTAAACTACGGGCTCCTCCGCCAGGTCGACCCTCCTCTGGCTCACCCTTTCCCCCTGCTGGTCGAACAATATCTCCACCACGGGTCTTGTGGGATGCGTCCTGCTCACGTCCACCACCCTGGCCACCTCGCCGGTGTTCAAACGGACCAAGCTTCCTAAGGGGAAGACCGAGAGCACCTGAAGCAGAGCTTTTATGAGCTTAGAAGGAAACTGCTTGTCCCGCACGGAAAGCAGCCGTTGAAGGGCCCTGTACGGATGGAGGCCATCTACGTGGATCAGGGTATCGTATGTATCGCAAATTCCGACGAGCTTGGCGAAGTCGTGGATGTCCCTTCCCTTTAGGCCGTGAGGATATCCGCTCCCGTCGTCCCTCTCGTGCTCCTGCAGCACGACCTTCGCCAGCTGGGGGAACCTCTCCTCGAAGGAAGCTACAAGCTCGTATCCCAAAAGGGGGTGTTTCCTGACGGTGTCGAGCTCCTCCTTCGAAAGGTCCTCCTTCATGAAAAGTTCCAGGGGAAGCTTGATCCAACCTACATCGTGCAGGAGGGCAGCTAAGGCGAGCGAAAGGAGGGAGTCCTGGTCGTAGTCCAGTTCCACAGACGTCGAGATCGCCAGGACCGCCACGTCCACCATGTGCTCGGCCAGACGTTCCAAGGGGTCCCCTTCTGACTTCTGCGTCACGCTTGCAAGCAGAAGGTTCCTGTTGCGGGATGCCCGGACCAAGTTCTCGGCCAGGGGGACCAGGACCTTCGGGTCGGGGAGCCTTCCGCTCGATGCCTTCCTGAGGAAGTCCCTCAGGTACTCGACGGCCTCCTTCAAGGTCCGCTCGGCCGAAGCTTCGTCGGGACCGGCCGTGATGGACGGAAGCTTCTTCGTAACCGGAGGAGGTCCCGCCTTTTCGGGTTCCTCCCGAGGCACCTCCGGGGGCCTCTCGGGGACCTCGGCTTCGACCGAAGGGACCCGAGTTTTGCCTCGAGCTCGGATCAGGTCCTTCGCCCGTATCCCCCTCCACGCCCTCCTTTCCTCGGGTTCGGGCTCAGATGTGACCTCGAACGGCACTTCCGGGGGCACCGATATTCTTATGTGCACAGTTATGTGTCGCTCCCGGGGCTTTCCTTCCCGGGACTCGGTCGTTCCCTCGTCCGGATGCCTTGGTAGGTTCCTCGAGCGCATCATTTCTCCCTCTCTATAAGTTCCTCTATCAGGTCCGCTCCTACCTGTTCCACCTTTCGTATGAAGCCCATCAGCAGGGCGAAGTCGCAGATGTTGACTATCTTCCTCGGTATCCCGCCGGTGTGTTGGTGGATCAGGGCTATGGCCTCCTCGGAAAATATCTCCCTGTCGCAGCCTGCCACAGCTAACCTATGGAGTATGAGCCCCTTGGTGTCCTCGGGTCCGAGCGGGCCTAAGTGGCTCCTCAACCCGATCCTCTGCTCGAGCTGCGGTATCCTCTGTACCATGGGTCTAAGCTCCGGCTGTCCCACCAGGACTACGGTAAGCAGGAACCTGTCGTTCAACTGGTAGTTCAGCAGTAGTCGGATGTCCTCGAAGGTCATCTCGTCGGTGATCAACTGTGCCTCGTCTATAAATACCGTTGTGATCTTGTCATCCTGTAAGTTCCTGTACAGGAGCTCCTCCATGTTGCGCATTACCTCCATCCTACTGCTCGGCCTCCCCTCGAAGCCCAACTGGTAGAGTACCTCCTCCAGAAGCTCCTCCCCCGAGGGAGGGTTCACGACCAGCCCCACCTCGAACCTCTCAGGGTCCAGTCCTTCTATCAGGGCCCGCACGAGCAGCGTCTTCCCGCATCCGTAGTCCCCCGTTAGCATGGCGGCACCTTTGTTCTCCACGACGGCGTACTGGAGTGTGAGCATAGCCTCCCTATGCTCCCGGGAGTAGTACAGGAACCTCGGGTCGGGGGTGTTCTCGAAGGGCTTCTCCTTTAAACCCCAATATTCCAGGTACATGTCGGACCTCCCTGGATATCGAAACTCCTGGCTCAAGGACGATACATCGATCATCGCCGGGCCGCATCGCAGATTTCCTCCAACCTTTTACGCTCCCCTGGCTCATCCGGCAGGAAGGTCCCCTCCGTCCGGACGAACCGCTTTTCGACGAAGAGCATAAAGTAGCCTATGAGGAAAAAGATGATCCCTGCTTGGATGAGGACCAGCAGGGCGTCCGTGTCCGTGGCCCCTTTGAGCACGAGGGCGGAAAGCCCGAGCCAGACCGATATCACGTATATCGTAAGGACCGCCCAGTTCCTTCCGAGGCCTATGTCCAAGAGCCTGTGATGGAAATGGTCCCTCCCCGTGTAGCTCAGCCATCCTCCGAAGCTCCTCACCTGCCCTGTCCCGACCCGTACGACGGTGGTGAAGGTTACATCGAATATCGGAACCCCGAGTATCAGCACAGGTATGGCTATGTTTACGAACCTTTCCTCGGCCCACTGTCCCATAACGGCTATCCCGGCCAGGGTGAACCCTAAGAAAGTGCTCCCCGCATCCCCTAAGAATATCGAGGCCGGTTTCTTAAGCCTGAAGTTATGGGGCAGGAACCCCAGACAGCTTCCCAGGAGGGCCACGGACAGGAAGCCCATGTACTGCTGGCCGGTCTGCTGGGCCATCACCGTAAAGAAGAGGGCGTTTATCGCTGCCAGGCCCGCCGCCAAGCCGTCCAAGCCGTCCAAGAAGTTCATGGCGTTCGTTATCCCCAACACCCATATCGCCGTGAGGACCCACTCCCCCAATGTCCCTAAGGGTCCCTCAGGAAGGAAGCTCAACACCACCCCGAACCTTATGAGTATGCCGACAGCGCAGAGCTGTACAGTAAGCTTCAACCATGCGGGGAGGGGGCGAAGGTCGTCCACGAGCCCCAAGAGCAATATCAGGGTCGCACCTATTGCAACCCCCTTAAGCTCCCACGAGAATTCAAAGTTGAGAAGGACGACGGCGGCGAACGCCGCATATATCGCCGCTCCTCCTAAAAGTGGCGTAGGGCTTTCGTGGACCTTCCTGCCGCCGGGGATGTCCAGCGCCTCCAACTTCCATGCGACCTTCTTGGCTAAGGAAGTGGCCAGGAACGCCAGGGAGAAGCCTAAAAGGAGGAGGTAGAGCCACCTCATCCCCCATCCGAGCATGGCCCCTCTGATCGGGGGGGCGAGCAGGACCAGGGCCACGCCCGATGAGATAATCAAAGTCGTCCTCCGTTCCGAGATGGGCATGAGGCTTTCTCCTGCACCTATATGATGATGAAAAGCCTGGAAGGACAGAAGGCCTCAGCGTACTTCACCCTGCCCTGGATGCCCCTGAAGTTAGCTGTGGACTTGGCGAGCTCCAGCACCGTCATATCTGCGATGTTCGTCTTCGTAACCTGGGAGCGGTGGAGCCTCAGAAGCTCGAACTTATCCTCCAACGTCTCCTCTATGTCCACATATACGGAGGGGTTGAAGTTCTGGGTCGTGAGCCCCTCGTAGAACAGGAAGTTTCTGGTGTACCTGGTGGCGGTTATGGTAGCCTGCGCAAGGGTTCTGTGGTCCTGGTGGGTGTCGTCTGGGTAGTGCACGAATATGAAGTCGGGTTCCACCTGTCGGACCACCTCCTCTAAGCTGGCTATGAGGTCCTGGCTCATGGGTATCTGGGTGTCCTTGTAACCTCCCCAGAAGATATGGCGTGCTCCTATCTTCTTGGCGGATGCCTCCTGCTCCTTCATCCTCACGCTCGGGTCCCCCCCGAAGTCGCCGGCGGTGGCCACGTATAGGTAGATGTCGTGTCCCCTTCTGCTGCACTTCAGGAGCGTCCCACCGCATCCGTACTCTATGTCGTCCGGATGGGCTCCTATGGCGAGGATGTTCATCCTTCCACCAGGCTACCTATAAGGCTGGCACCCTCCTGAGGCCTTCCGGTGCGGAGGCAGAGACATTCGGTCCCTCGCACCAGCTCCACCATCGCATCCAAGGCGTCCCGGCCTAAGAAGTCGAAGTTCAAAAGGTTCCGGGCTAGCTTCAAGACCGCCTTAGCCTTCGATATTCCGACGATCTCCCCCTTCCCCTCCCGCTCCGGAAAGATTATGTACCTCACCTTCTTAGCCTCCCCGGAGACGCCGGAGCCCAGATCCGACGGGTCCAGATACCAAAGGCGACCCATTTCTCCTCCCATATCCCACTCCACATATAGGCCCTTGGGCTTCAGATGGGGGAAGAGCTCTATCCCTCCCTCCTTGAAACACAGACCCTTGGGAAAGGGCAACACCCTTAGAGATTCGGGGTCTATAAAGGCGAATTCGTCCGAGAGGTACTCGAACCCCTGCTCCAAAAGGGCCGCCACCAAGCTCGTCTTCCCCCCGCCGGACTCCGCCGGGAGGACGACAGCGATCCCGTCCTTGGCCACCGCCCCTGCGTGGAAGACCAGGCGGTCCCAGAGGGCCTCGACCATCTCCCCCTCCACCAGGCGCTCCAAGGCCGGTACCAGTTCCCCGTATTCCCCGGTCTCGTACAGGACCTCATCTCCACCGTACAACGCGTGCCTCCCCCTCCCGACCACCACGGAATAGACCACGTGCACGTCCCCTTCGGCCTCCATGTGGCCGAACACCCTTCCGAAATCCTCCGAGAACCTCCGGGAATTGGACCTTACGGCTAAGCGGAAGTTCGACACGCCGTAGATCCTCTCGTATTCAACCGGACCTTTCATCCCGAGGCTCCGCTTTGAGCAAGCCCAGCGCCTGGAACTTCCTGACCGTCCCCTCCACATCCTCCCTCACCTCCTCGGGCCGGGCCTCGAACCTCCTCAATATCTCCTCTACGATGTCGTCTATGCGGTGCTCCCCGTCGCAAAGCTTCCATATGAGGGCCGCCGTCCTGGTGAGCGAGTGCATGGAGCCGGTCTCTGGGTCGAATATCACCGCCTCCCCATCTATCTCCCGGAAGATGAGGTCGTCCCGGCCCAGGGGGCTCTCCGGAATCCTTCCCATCTGCTCCCTCCCTTCTGCGTCCGGCCATCTGCCGCTGTAGGGGTCGTACGTGCACCTAGGGTCCTTGGCGTAGAGGTTCCCCGTCGTGGTATAAGCTATGGCCCTGCAGTCCCAACACGCATAACGGTACTCGCAGTCCCTGCACACCTCCACCTGGTCCAGGGTGATGCCCCAGAGCCTCCCGAGTTCCTCCCCGTGCACGATCTCGGCAAGGTTCCCCCCCTCGTACCTACCGACCACGAGGTCCCTGGCGAATATGCACGGGACGACATCCCCCTGGCCCGTTATGGCTATCTTTCCAGGCCAGCACCTGTTCCGGCTTACTTTCCCGAGCCGGAAGTCGGGACATGTGCTCCTCGGGTACCCGTCCGGGACAAGTTCGGAGTCCCTACCCCTCCCAGTGGGCCTTACCACGTCCACCCCTATCCCTCGAGGGTCAACTCCCAGCTCCTCCAGGAACTTCAAGGTCCCTTCCAGGTCCTCCTGGTTCCACTTCATCACTATTATGGCCATCCTGAGAGGAAGGCCCTTCTTCAGGGCGAGCTTTATTCCCTCCACGGTCCTGTGGAAGCTCCCCTTGCTCCCGGTTATGCCATCGTGCACATCGGGCCTGTAGGAATAGAGCGAAATTGCCAGGTTCACGCCGAAACCCGCCATCCATTCCACCTTCTCCTCGTCCAGGAGGGTGGCGTTCGTGAATATTTCCACGAATTCGTAGCCCAGATCCCTTGCGAACCCGACCAGGTCTTCGAGGTCGTCCCTCAGGGTCGCCTCCCCTCCGGTGAACTGCACCTGCCTGCACCCCAAGCAGAAGGCCTCCTTCAATGCCCCCTTCCAGTATTCGGTGGGAAGGTCGTCGGCGCCGTCGGGTCCTGCCCCTGCGTAACAGTGGACGCACCTGAGGTTGCAGCGGGAGGTCAGCTCGAGCCACATGAACTCCAAGTTCTCCTGTCCGGCCTCGGGCACGGGGAACGGCTCGAAATTTCCCTCGGAAGACAAGGTTATAAGCCCGCCCTCGCAGAGGGCCCTCATGAAGCCCTCCCTAAGCCCGAGCTTGGAAGCTATCTCCTCGGCGCTCGAGCCTTCGGAGGCGAGCCTCAGGACCTCCTCTGCCCTCCCCCCTACCTGGTAGACCTTCCCTTTCTTTAGGTCATAGAGGGCAAAGTTCTTGGCTCCCTTGACTAGGTAACATCCCTCCCTCAGGCGCACCCGCTTCATTTCGGTTCCGGAAGTACAACCGGACAAGGCACGACGCAAGGTCCGGGCTTGCAGGGCCCGGGCCTGCAAGGCCGAGGTTTACATGGCCATGGCCTGCACGGAGTGGGACCACAAGGAGGCACGCACGGCCTGCACGGCCGAGTAGGCTTGCATGGCACGACCTCCTGGCCGTAAGCCGGAGGGCCGAACAAGGTCTCGACGACGGGCTTTACATATTTCTCCTTGGCCATGCCATCCCCCTATACGCTTATGAGGCCTTCCCTGTGCATGAGGGAGAGGAAATCGAGCACGTCCTTCAGGCAATCGTCCTCCGAGACCTCGAACCTCCCCGTGAGCACCTTGGCTATCTGTCTCGGGCTGTGGCGTCCATTGCAGAGTTCCCATATGGCACTTGCGACCTTGTTCAGCCTGTAGGCCGGTTCTTCATGACCCGAGGGCACGAGCACAAGCCCATCTCCATCTGGCCTCGATGTAAGGTAAGGGCTCCTCCTGGGGAAGCTGTCAAGCAAGCTCCTTGGGACGTCCTTCCCGATCCGTCCCAGGACGGGCGCTCCCCGAAGGAGCACTATCCCAGCTCCGAGCACGAGCCCGGCCTTTATGAACTGTCTCCTGTCCGTCATCCCTGACACCTCCTTTAGGGGTTCAGGTCGCCCTCCTGGCCATCTCAAGGGCAAGCTTTCCAGCCCTGAAAAGTCTCCTGGGGTAGAACAGGGGTCCTCCTTTAGGGTCCACCTGTGGCCTTACCTCTGGCCTTAAGAACACCACTTCCCACAGGAACCTCAACTTCTGCGAAACCTTGGGGATCGAGAACAGATATAGCGCCTCGCTCAGCCCGTCCGTGCCCAGGCCCGAAATGGCCAGGTCGGAGAGCTTCCTTTCGACGTATCCCCTGCGGACAGATAGGAGCAAGAGCGCCTCCTCGGGGACGGGGGCGCCGAGAAGTTCCTTAGCGCAAAGGAGCCCGTAATATACGGGCCTTTCGAGCCCGAAGTCCCGGGCCCTCCGGATGAGGGCGTCCCAGTCTATCCTGTGTTTCCTTACGGTCTCGGCTATGTCCACCGTCCAGATCAGCCTCCAGAACGAATGTTTGAAAGCATGAAGACATAGGAAGAGCAACCTGTCCACGGCCGATAGGGACAGGACCTCATACCCCTCCATCATCAAAGGCCTGGCATCGTTCCATACGGCATCATGGTCGAGCTTTACCCCGAAACCCCTGGAGCGCACCCTCCCGGTGCCAACGAGGTCGGAATGCAGGTCCACCCAGACGCCCCCCCTGTGGAAGAGCAGTGGATGTCCGTCCAAGGGCGAAAATCCGTTTTCCCTCAGGATGTCCTGGGCCTTCCCCAGGTCACCTTCCCTCGTCCAGATGTCCACGTCCGTGAACCCCCTGAGGCCGGGGTCGCCGTATACGAGCCTCACGAGCACTGGCCCCCTCAGAAGGACGAAGGGGATATCCCCTTCCCAGAAGTCCCTCAGTACCGGGCCGAGATCCCTGGAGTATAGCTCGTAATTCATTACGTTCCACAAATATGAGGTCTTAAGCCTCCTCATGGCCCGAGGGGGCACGCCCTCGCACCCCAGGACCTTTAAGTTCCTCCAAAGCAACCCTGCCACCCCCTGCTCCTCGGCCCTGTCCGAGATATGTTCCCAATCTACTCCATCCTTCAGGAGGCGTTCTACCCCACCCCTCGGGACGGTGCCCGAAAGATATCGCAACAGGATGTCCTCTGTGCGCATCCCTTGTACCTATCGGCAAAATTAAACATCTCTTTAGGAAAGATAGTAAAAATCCTAAAAATTTGCAACATCCTCGCCCAACAGCTCCAGGTAAACTTCCTCAGTCCTCTTTACCATCGTCCTTACGTCGAAAAGCTTGGCTCTCTCCCTGCCCTTCCGGGAGAAAAGTTCGGCCTTATGGGGGTCGTTCAGGACCTCCAAGATGGCCTCGGCGGTCCTTCGGGGGTCGGCTGGGGGGACCAGGAGCCCCGTCTCCCCGTGGATCACGATCTCCGGCACTCCTCCGACGTGGCTCGCCACGACCGGCACCCCGCAGGCCATGGCCTCCAAAAGCACCCTCCCGAGCCCTTCGTTCAGGGACGTAAGCACCAGGAGGTCGAGGGCGTGCATCACCTCCGGGATGTCCTCCCTCGCTCCCGAGAAGACCACCTTCCCCGAGACCCCGAGCCTTTCGGAAAGCTCCTCCAACTTCTTCCTCAAAGGTCCGTCGCCCACCACAAGCCCCCTTACGTCCGACCTTTCCCTCAGGACGATCTCGAGGGCATGTAGAAAATACTCGCATCCCTTTATGGGCACGAGCCTTCCGACCCAACCCACGACGACCTCACAGGAGAAGCCGAACTCCTCCCTCACCTCCCTGCGGGTCCTCTTCGGCGAGGAGAACTTTGAGAGGTCTATGCCGCAGGGGACCACCACGAACTTATCCGGGCTCCCCACGCCGAACCTCAGGTGGTCCCTCTTCCCCAGTTCGGTCAGGGTGAATATCCTGTCGGTCATACGAGCGGCGAACCTTTCGGCCAAGACCACGCCCCAGGTCCGAAGCCTCCCGAAGTAACCGTAGAAGACGTGCCCGTGAGGGGAGTGGACCACCACCGGACATCCAGCGAGCCTGGCCGCTGTCCTGCCCAAAAGTCCCGCCTTTGAGGAATGGGTGTGAACTATCTGCGGCCTCTCCTCGGCTATGAGGGACCTAAGTTTGATCAAAGCCTTCAGATCGTTTATAGGGCTCACCTCCCTCCTCAGCTCCTCTATGCGGACCACGGGGACTCCGGTCCTTGCGGAGAACTCATCTATGTCCTCCTGGGGCTCGAGGGTGAGACCTGTCACGAGCTTGACGCTGTACCCGTCCCTTTTGAGCCCCTCGGCCAACCGCATGACCGCCTCCGCCGAGCCTCCTCGGTCCAACCTGGTTATGATGTGAAGGACCTTGGCCATGCCTAAAACCTATAGAATTCTGTACATTTGGGACAAACGGGGAAGAAGCCCCGTTCTTTAACTATCCTCCTGAAGCGCCTGTACTCCTCCCCGTTCCATATCTCCTTGAAGGAGCCCTCCCTTATGTTCCCGACGGATAGGTTCAAAGAGAGGCACGGCCTCACCGAACCGTCCGGGAAGATGTAGGCCACCATCCAGGGGCTGAGGCACCTACGTTTGTAACTGTCCGGAAGGAAGTCGAAGGAGGTGTAGTAACGCCTTACCTCCTCATCGGTAAAGTTGGGATAGAAAGTTACCTTGACCTTGAGGTCCCTCCGGCGGCGGAGCTTGTGCATCTCGTCTATGAGGACGTCGGTATCTATGTTGGGCAGCTCGTCCTCCACGAACCCGGCCCAATCGAAACTCTCAACGCCGAAAAGCTCCCTGAAGATGCGGTTGTGCTCCTCGTAGGTCCTCCGGCTTATGAATATAAGGTGGTGGAAGGTTATGGTCCTCGCCCCCAACCGGTCGGCTATCTCCGCCATCTCGGAGAGGAGGTGGTAGTTGAAATCGAATATGGTGCTATTTATGTTTATAACGGGCCTGTCGGTGCCCCTCTCCTTCTTGAGGCGGTTCACGGCCGTTATGCCGGAGGTGGCCCTCCTGAAGGTCCCCTTGCGGTTCCTGATCTCGTCGTGCACTTCCTCCGGGCCGTCCAGCGAGAATATGATCTCGTCCAGGCCGAGTTCCACGACTGCCTCCGCGTGGTCCTCTAAGAGGGTGCAGTTGGATATCATATTGGCCCTGAGCCCCTTCGACTTTATATAGGCGACCAGCTCATCCCAATTTCTGTAGAGCAAGGGCTCGCCCCCGAAGAGGGTGATGGTGGGCTTAAAGGAGGAGAGCTCGTCCACTAAGGTCTTGAGCTCCTCCAGCCCCAGCTTCTGCCTGAGGACCTCGGGGGTGTAGAACTTGGCGGACCCCGTCTCCCCCCACTGGCCGCACATCTTACACCTAAGGTTGCACATATAGGTGAGAAGTATGGAGACGGTCTCGGGATAGGAACTCAGGCCGTCGAAGAGTCGGTAGGTAAGATAAGATCTGAACCTCTGGCCGAAGGCCCTCCAGGCGTAACCTGGCTGGGAGAGGGCCTTCTTTACGTTTCTGGCTATGTTCCTCCTCTGCAGCATGCTCCGCTCCCCTCGGATAGATGTCCCTTGATCAGTTCCACGACCCTTTCGAGCATCTCCCTCCGGACGAGGGGGTGTGTGGGGATCAAAAGCAACCTTCTGGCCAAGTAAGTGGAGTTCGGGAACGGGTCCCGGCTCGCATCGTACCCCAGGTCGTATATCCTGTGGATGGGCTCCGGATATAGGAGGGTGGTCTCCAGCCCCAGTTCCTTCCGTATCCTCAGGTGGAGGGAATCTCGGACGGCCTCGTCCTCGAGCAATATGGGGAACTGGTTGAACGCCACCTTGGAATTTGGGGGTATCCTCGGAAGCTTCAGCCCCTCGATCCCCGAAAGCGAGTTGTAAAGGAAGGTTCCGTTCTCCTCCCTCGTGCGGAACACCTCCCCTGCCCGCATGAACAGGGAGCCTCCCATCCGGGCCTGGAATTCCGTGTACGCAAGGGGCTCGAAGTCCGTGTGAAGTTCCGTATATTTGAACCTGACCACTATCGGGTATAACAGGGTGTAACCTAAAGGTCGGAAGGCCAGGGCCAACCCCACAGTTTTAGCCGGTATGAGCAACCTGGAGATGCCGGAAGGCCTGGGCAACTTCCTCCACTGCCCCTCTACGGCATCTCCCAGGCAGTCCGAGTCCGTGACGACGCATCCTCCCGTCAGGGTGGTGAGGTTCTTCCCCCTGTTGAAACTGTAAAATCCCAGATCACCTAAGGTTCCTGTAGGCCTTCCGTTCAACTCCGAACCCATGGAGGAGGCGGCGTCCTCGACCACGAAGGCACCCTTACCCCTTGCGATCTCCCCCACTCCGGTCATGTCGCAGGGCAGTCCGAACATGTGGACGGGCACGACGCACAGGGTATCCTCGTCCACGTAATCCTCCAACCGGTCCACATCCAAGTTGAAGGTATCGAGGGAGACCTCAGCCAAAGCCGGCCTCAGGCCAGCCTTCCTTATGGGAAGTATGAGGGAGGGAGCAGTATAGGCCGGAAGCACCACCTTCCTCCTCGAGGACAGGGTCCTCAGGGCCCGGAGGATCAGATAAAAGGCCGTCGTCCCCGAGTTCGTGAAATAACAATACTTGACCCCGGTGTACCTCCTGAAGACCTCGGGGAGGTCCTCATCTCCCGAAAGTCCCTGCAATATGTCCCTTATGCCGATGGGAGTTCCGACGGAAGGGACCATAAGCCGCATCCGTTCCCCCTTCAGGTTAATATCCCTTCGAGCTTGAGAGAAAGCTTCCTCCAATCGAACTGCTCTGCCCGTCTCCTCCCTTCCCTCCCCAACCTCTCCCTCAGGTCACGATCCTCCAGAAGCTCGATCACAGCACCTGCCACCTCCTCGGGCGACCTCGGGTCCACCAGCAACCCCGTGACACCATCTACCACCGCCTCCTCGACCCCTCCCGAACGCCCCCCTACCACGGGCTTAGCACAGGCCCCTGCCTCCAGGAAGACTATCCCGAACCCTTCGTAATCTCCACGCAGATAGTCCGACTCCTCGGTCTCCCGGTTGGGAAGGACAAAGAGATCGCAGACGTTATAATATCCCGGAAGTTCCTCGTCCGGCACGAAACCGACGAATATCACCTTGTCCTCCACCCCAACCTTACGGGCCAGAGCTTTCAGCCTTTCCTCCTCCCTCCCCTTGCCGACGACGAGGTATTTCACCTTCGGGAACCTCTCGGCTACCTTGGGAAGGGCATTTATCACCACATCGTGGCCCTTCCTCTCGTCCAGCCGTCCCACGGTCAGAAGGGTCGGCCCGTCCAGACCGTACCTTCGGACTATTTCGAGGGGCTTTCCTCGGGGGGCGAAGGCCTCCGGGTCCACCCCTGGGGTGATCTTGACCATCTTCTCCCGTGGGACCCCGAAACGCAGATATTCCTCGAGGGTGAAATCGCTGTTCGGGACGACCTCCTCGGCCTCTTCGGTTATCCTTCCTATCAACCTCGACAGGAACTTGGAGCGGGAGAACCTTACGGTCTCCGAACCGTACACGTAAACTGCATAGGGAATTCCTAAGAGCTTCTTGCATGTAAGCCCGGCCAGTCCGGCCGATACCACCTGGCCGCAGTGCAGCTTGGTCACGCGAAACCTCAAGGCCAGATACAGAGCCCAGAAGATGTTCAGCGAGGTCTTTATCACCTTTTCCTTCCTCGACTTCCCGACCGGCATCTCCTTCCTCACGATTTTGAAGCTCTGCCTCCTGTCGAACTCCTCGCATCCTTCGACCCAAGGGGCTAGGACCAGGACCTTCTCGGGGGGCAGATGTCTCCATAACTGATAGAAATATGTCGATATGCCGCTGACTATAGGGGGGAAGTCGTTGGTCACGAGCAGAGCCCTCATCTAAGGCCCCTTTATTTCGAACACCTCTAAGCCGTTCAGGCGAACCACATAGACGAAATCGCCGTAGACTGCTAAATCCCAGGTATAAAAACCTGGAACCTTCTGGATCACCTTGGCCCTGCCGAGCCCCCTGCCGATGTCGTAGACGACCCCGTTCTTCCGGCCTGCGTAATAGCGGAAGGTATAAAGCTTACGGTCCCGTACGAAGAAGTGATAGCTCGAATCCGAGGAATTGAGCTTGTTATACTCGCCCAGGACCTTGGGATGTGCGGGGTCCCCGATGTATATCTCCGTGATCTGGGGGTCCCCATATGGTGTAGCAGAACCTACGTAGAGGCGATCTCCCACGATCTCCATATGACGATATATCATGGAGTCGTCCCCGCCTATCGTGAGAGCGGCCACGACCTCGGGGTTCGCAGGATCGGATATGTCTATAACCTTGAAGTTATTATATCTCATTGGCTTGCGAGACTGCACCCAATAGGCGTAATTTCCGGATGCTACGTAGGTACCGGGTCCCGCCAGGTCGGCGACGTGCCTCGGATGGGCTGGATCCTTTAAGCTGTAGATACCGCTCCCGGCCAACAGGTAATCCCCGGCCACGGCTACGGGGTCCACCCATTCGTTCTCCCAGTGGACTATATGAGGGTCCTTCAGATCTCGGATGTCCATAACTCCAAGCCCGAGCCGCACGATCCCTCCTTCGGTCTCCTCGGAGAAGTATATGTAGCTGTCCTTGTACACGGCGAACTTGTAGACGTAACCTCCCGTATGAAGGTAGCCGATCCGCCTGGGACGGGCCGGGTCCCCTATGTCGAAGACCGTGATCCCGCCGCTCAGATATTCGCTTACATAAGCCCTCCCTTCGCCCAAGCGGATACAACACATCTCTCCGCCACATTTGTATTCGGCCACTTCCCTGATAGATGCGGGGTCGCTTACATCCAAAACCCTCATCCCGAAGAGCTCGTCCGAGACGAACGCAAAGTTTCCCCGCACCTGGACGCTTCCGAACCTGATCATCACCTTATTCCGTCGGGCGTATTCCGCCCCCCAACGTCCTATCACCTTGGGTTCGGCCGGATCGGAGACGTCGAGGACCCACAACCCTGCACATTCCGAATATTCGGGAGGGAAGTTGGGGGCGAAGCCGAAGGCCGCGCACACGAAGTACGCCCTATCGCCGACCACCTGAAAGTCCCTCTGGTAGCCGGAATCGCCCGCCCAGGACCAACCGAAGGCGGCGTCCCGATAATCGGGATCTATGGGCTCCTTGAAGTTATATACCTTGAGGGCGTAGACCGGCCGGTCCCGGAGATAGACCAGGATGTAGGGACCCCGGCCGATGTAGAGGTAGTCCCCGACGGTCCCGAGGATCCTCCCACCATTTAGGTCCATCCGATACAACTCCCTCGGCTCGGACGGGTCGGATATGTCGAAGACGAGCAGGGTGTCGCCCCGCCGCCCCCACGCCGTACCTCCGGATATGTGCTTTATCTCCACATCCTTCAACGTACACAGCAACTTCGGACGGCGAGCGTCCTTCACCTCGTAAAGCCGGGTATCCTTCGACCAGACGGCCAGCAGGTCCCCAGCCAGCACCGGATACGGGTTCATGTGAGTGTGGCGCAACCTGCGGATTACCCTCGGACGCCCCTTTTCCGAGACGTCGTAGACGACGACCTCCTTAGAACCCCTCGGGGCCGCGTAGACGACGTCGTCCTTGACCTCTACGACGTAGGTCCACCCCTCCACCCTCAGACCACCGGCATACGAGGGATGGAGGGGATCGCTTATATCCACTATCTGGACGTTTTGGTCGCTCTCTCCCATCGGGATATATGCGTAACGGCCGTCTATGCGTATCCTAGAAGGTATCCCCCATACATCCCAGTAGAAGCTTACCCTCTTCAACCCTCCCTTGGGGACCCGCCTGGGGGCGGCCACCTTCTTAGGGCCGAAACTTCCGGAGGGCTCCACCGCACCCGGGAGCAAAATCGCAGAGAGCACCACGACGGCCCCGAGACCTACCGACGAGAAAGTCCTTCCAGAAGCTCGACCAGCTTTCGACATATCCTTCCCCAGTCGTACTTCTCTATCACCTGGTCCCACGATGGGTCCCAAGGGGTACCCTTGACCCTCATAAGCGCCCTCACCCATTCGTCGAGCGACCCATATTCGGCTAAGAGGACGTTCGGCAGGTCTATGCGCTTAAGCTCGGATATAGGGGTGGAGACGACCATCTTCCTCGCAGCGCTGTATTCTATCACCTTCATCGGAAAGGAGTAATCCCGAAAGCCGACCGGAGGGCTCGTGAGTATGCCCACGTCTATGGAACAGAAATACTTATGTACCTCATCCTGGCCGACAGCTCCAGCGAATATGACCCCCTCCTCGGACCTTTTCCTGTGCTTATCCACCTCCTCCCCCGAACCCACCACGAAGAGCACAGCATCTTCGACGTGGCCTTTGAACTTTTTGTAGACCTCCACGGCGAAATCTAACCCGGACCATCCCCCGAAATAGCCGATGTAGCCTATCACGAACTTCCCTACGAGCCCGAACCGTCGCCTTATCCCCTCGACCTCATCCTGGGTCACCCCCTCGAACCTGGCCATATCGGCCCCGTTCGGAAGGTAATGAACTGATCGGCCATATTTGTGCTCGAGGTACTCTACGATACCGTGGGAGACGGCCGTCAGGAGGTCGGCCTTCCTTATCTCCGTCCTCACGTGACGATCTATGACCCTGCGATAGAGGAAGCTGTTGGCAACGGGTAAGTCGTGAAAATCGTAACAGTAAACTGCATCCTTCAGCCTCGGCAGGGGATGGAGGTAGGTAGAGGCGTTGAAGATGTAGCTCGGGGATATCTGACGAATTAGCTTGGAAAGCCAAGCTCTGTTGTACACCCCCGCTACCTCGAAAGGGCCCCTCAAGGTCGGCAGATGGACTATGTTCAGTCCCTCCTCTTGGTATACCGTAGGGCTCCGCAGGAGATCGTCCCAGCCGGCCCTGACCCTGGAAAGGAGGGTCCTATCCTCAGGTACCCTCCAGGAAAGGTAATAAACTTCGTAAAATTCCGTTAAACGCCTGGCCAGCTCCCTGTCCCGACGTCTGTAGCTCCCCAGGGTCACGAAGCTCGGAGGAATTACGAGGACCGATCTTCGAGCCTCCATCGAGGCCCCCCAGATGAGGCAAGTTCTTCCAATATCTCCAGAAGCCTTCCGGAGAAATCCTCAGATGAGAACCTCCGTGATCGGTGTGATCCCTTCGACCCGAGGTCCTCCCTGAGCCCTCCGTCGGTCAACACCCTTTCCATGGCCTCGGCAAACAGTTCCGGCCGATGGGGGTCCACCAATACGCCGGCTTCTCCGACGACCTCGGGGAGGGAGGAGGAATTGGAACAGACCACCGGCGTGCCGCAGGCCATGGCCTCTAAGGGAGGGAGCCCGAAGCCCTCGTAGAGGGAAGGGAAGACGAAGACTTCGGCCCCGCTGTACAGTACGGGCATGTCCTCCTCCGGGACGAAGTCCAGGAAGACCACTTTTCCTTCCAGCCTTAAGGATCTGACGCGGGTTTCTATCTCCTCCCTAAACTTATCCCTCCGGCCACAGAGGACTAAATAATACTTATCCTTCAGCGGATCGGGCAGTTCCTTGTAAGCGTCTATAAGAATTCGAACGTTTTTATGAGGCTTAAAATTGCCCACGTAGAGGATGTAATCTCCAGGAATTCTGTATTTGTGTTTTATCCGCTCTATCAACGACTTATCTTCAACTCGGCGATATTCGTCCGGCACCCCGTTCGGGACGACCTTCACCTTATCCTCTCGGACCCCGAACAGCTTCAGGATGTCCCGTTTAGAACGTTCTGATACGGTTATTATCAGATCCGCCCTTCTGGCCATAAGCTTGCGCGTCACAAAATAGGCCCGGCTCAGGAAGGCCCCGTGCTCCGGAAAGAAGACGAAGGATAGGTCGTGTACGGTCAAGGCCAAAGGGCACGGCAGGAGGAGGGGACCTTTGTCGTAAGGCGAAAGGAAGAGGTCGATCCGGTCCTCCCTGGCCAGCCTCGACAGGACCACCTGGTCCCACCAGAGCGTGATATGCTCCGGAACGATCCGGAACCTTATGTTCGGCCCAGAAAGCTCCGGCGAGGTGAACTGATTGCCGTATACTACAAACTCATAAGGAGAGCACCTTACAACTCGGGAACTTAAGAAGTTCCTCAGGTACCTACCGATCCCTGTGACGTTCGACCTTAGAAGTTCCCTTCCATCTATGCCTATCCTCATCGGACGGAGAGCTTAGGGGCCCCAAGAACTTTTTTGTGCTATAAACTTCCTCAAGTTCTCTAAGATCTCATCCGCCCTGACGGACCAGGTGTTCCCCTCCATGAACCTGAGCCTCTTCCTCGCCCTCTCGGGGTCGTCCTCGTTTAAGGCCCTGTCCAGAAGTTCGAGGAATTCCTCGTGCGAACGGGCTATGTAGATATAGTCCTTAAACCTCAGTAGCTCCTCTATAGCGGTGGAGACGACGGGCTTGCCTGCAGCTAAGTAATCGTAATGTTTTGTGGGCTCGTTGAGCCTTATCCTCTCCGGGATGTAAGGGATTATCCCCACCTTAAAGGCCGCTATATAGCCCGGAAGTTCCCGATATTCCCTCTCCCCTAGGAAATACACGTTGTCCCTCGCCTTCAACCCCTCGAGGACTTCGGGATCTATGCGGTCCTTCAAAACTCTCCCCACCAACACCAGCGAGGCCTTCGGAAAGCGCCGACTTATCTTGTAAAGCAGCTCCACGTCCACCCTCTCACCTATGGTGCCCACATAACCGACGATAGGTTGAGGGATCCTTCCGATGTCCTCCGGGATGTCGTCCTTCCCTATCCCTTCGAACATCTCCAAGGAAGCCCCGCTCGCCAAGAAATGGGAGTTAGGGTTCCATCTTCTAGCCCGCCGCGTCAGTTCCTGGGAGACGGTGAAGACCAGATCGCACCCACGGATCATCCTCTCCTCCAATTCGGCCACGAACTTAAGGCGCTTCGGAGAGAACTCTACGAACCACTCGGACCAAAGTTCCGCCCAGTCGAAGCAGGCCGCCTTTCGGTCCTTCCAGTAATCCAACACACATGCATCGTAGGGGTGGTAGAACCACAGCACTGGCTCCCTTATGCCTAAGGACCTGAGCTTCGATTTCAGAATTATTACGTTCATAAACCTATCGATCTTGTAGATGGGATAGAAACGCCAGAGGGGAAGGACGAAGAGGGGTGTGAAGAGGATCAGCTTATCGTTAAGCTTGGAGAAGCCGAAGCTTAAAGCCCTCTTCCATCTCTCCATCCCCTCGGGGGAGCCCATCTCCGCTCGGGGGAAGAGGAGGAGCCTTATGAGGTTCATGGCGGGCTCCACGTAGACCACCTTTCCCACACACTCCTTACGGGAGAGGCTGAACATAAAGTTATGTTTTCTGTCCCATCTCTTCTCCCAGAAGTTCACCGAAAAGCAAACGAAATCTAACACCGGTTCGAGACCTCCTCGAGGGTCCTCTCCAGCCTTCGGGCGCAGATCCTCCAGTCGTACTCCCTTTCGACGAGTCCCCTCCCGTTCCTGCCCAATCTGCGACGCAGGTCTTTATCCTCCATAAGCTTAACGACATAGGATGCGAACTTTCGAGGACCCTCGGCCACGAGGACCTCCCTGCCGTGCCTCACCCTGAGCCCTTCACATCCCACGGGAGTGGAGACCACTGCCTTCTCCATGGCTAAGGCTTCCAATATCTTGAGCCTGGTGCCACTACCTATCCTCAGGGGAACGACGTACACCCCAGCCCGTGCTATGTAAGGACGCACATCCTCAACTTCGCCGGTGACCGCCACCGAGCTGTCCTCCTCGGCGAGCCTCTTTACGGGCTCGCTCGGGTCTCGTCCCACTACGTAGAGCTTCACCTTTGGGACCCTTTCCTTGATGTACGGCAGGACTTCCCTCACGAAATGGACCATGGCATCGGTGTTCGCCAAGTTGTCCATGGTCCCGGTGTAGACCAGGATGTGATCCTCCTCCTGGTCGGGCCGAGGGCGGTAGAACTCGGTATCCACCCCGTTCGGGACGACGGAGAGTTCGAGGCCGGGGCACCTCCTCCTGAGGTGCAAGGCATCCTCTTCGGAGGTGACGATCACATGGTCGAACTTCTTATACATCCGAGGTTCGTACCTGTAGAACTTCAAACAGTCCCTGAACGTCCCCAACTTCTCCATGAGGGGCTGTTCGGCTTTGAGGTACCTTTTAGTTTTGATGAAAAAGATGTCATGGGCCGTGAAGACCTTGGGAACATCTCCTACGTAGTCCACATATTGGGCGACGCCCACCAGGTCAAAGTGGACCAGGTCGAACCTCTCCTTTGAAACGGTCTCCTTCAAGGCCCGGGCCATCTCCTCCGACCAGAAGTCCTGGACGTAGTAGGGAGGGCCGAAGAGGAAGTCGAGGGCCCTTGTCACGGCGGCCTTGTACCTCCTCGGTGGACGATGGAAGCATCTGATCTCCTTACAGTAAAGTCCCATATGGAGCATATTTCGAGCCTCCTCATCTCCCCTCACCATACAGATCAGGGATATCCTGTGTTTGAAAGATAAGTTCTTTATCAGGTGATACATCCTTATCCTATCCCCGGAGTTCGGGGGGTAAGTGGGCTCCGCCGCGACGAAGAGGAGGTTCATCGTCCCACGAGCTTCCGGTAGATCTCCTCCATTTTGGATGTGATCTTCTCCCAGGTATACTTAGCCAGCACCTTCTCCTTCCCCCTCCGCCCCATCCGTCTACGAAGTTCATCGTCCTTAAGAAGTTGTAAGATCTTAGTCGCTACCTCCTCCGGGTCCTGTTCCACGAGAAATCCGTCCACCCCGTCCTCTATCAGCTCCCGCTCGCAGGGGATGTTCCCCGCTATCACGGGCTTCTCCATCGCCCATGCTTCGATGAAGACCCCACCGAAGCTTTCCCTCGTAGAGGGCATGCAGAATATGTCGCAGGCGGCGAACGCATCGGTCTTCTCCCTTTCGCTTAAGGGGCCTACCTCGACGATCCTCGGGTCCGTGTAGAGGGAGAATATCTCCACGGATTCCCTGGTCCTCGGGCCTGCGAACACAAAATAGGTGTCCGGGAACTCCTCCCAGACCTTGGACGATGCCTTTAATATCTCTAAGTAGCCCTTGTACCTATATTTCTGCCCCACGAACAACACCATCCTCCCGGAGATGTTAAATTTCCTTTTGAAGCTCTCCCCATCGTAATCCTCGGTCAACACCGGACCTACCCCGAGCGTATGGACCTTCTCCGGCCTCGCACCCTGTTCTATCAGCCATCTCCTCTCGTATTCCGTCATGGCGATCAGGGCATCGGCCCTTTTATATAGCTTCGAGAAAGCTTTGAAGACGTTGCCCTCCCCATCTATGTGGGGTATAGGGGTGAAGACGAAGGGAACCTTCAACCTCTTGGCCGCATCCCACGAGGCATAACTTAGGTGCTGAGGACCGGCCCTCACGTTGTGGATTAGGTCGCAACCTCGGGCTACCTCCTCCACCTTCCCCCTGAAGGTCCTCCTCAACAAGGGGGATGTCACGTACCACAACGCCCCTATCTGGTCGGTCATCCGGACGAGAGGCCCCAGGACCTTCCTTTCAAGTTCGGTAGTAGTTACGATGTATACCTCGGCCCTGTCGTCCGAATATACCTCGGGCTCGGAAGGGGCGTACATAGTAATATCCCTCAGCCAATCTGTGCAGGCGGCCTTAAGCTGAGCGACCACCTTAACCCGGTGCCTTTCGGACAGCCTCTTGACCAGCTCGTGGGTATGGACCTCGGCCCCTCCCACGGCGGGCCAATATCGTGTTATCGTGTAACAGATGTTCATTGCTCCATCAGATCGAGAAAAATCTTCTCCAGTTGGTCTACGGCCCGGTCCCATGTGAACCTGCGGATGTACCGGTATCCGGCCGTGCTCAGTCGCCTCAACTTATCCTCGTTCCTGATGAGATCAACGATGGCGTCGGCCAGCGCCAGGGGGTTCCTCGGAGGATAGACCAGCATGGTCTCTCCTGGCACCCCGATGTCCCTGACCATAGGGATGTCGGCGCAGATCACGGCACATTTGCAGGCCATAGCCTCCATCGGCACCAAGGCTAGTCCCTCGAGCCAACTTGGCATCACCCATATGTCACAACTGGAATATATCTCCCTGAGCATATCCTGCGGAGGGTCGTGATGGTACTCGACATATTCGGGGACGTCCACCCCCCTGAAATCCTTGCCGAACATAACGAATTCTACCTCCGGAAATTGTCTACGGACGAGCTCGAAGGCGAACAGACCGTCCGCAGTCCCCTTCCTTATCGTAGGGTCGTAGACCATCCCTATACGCCTCGGATTATGGTAGACCTTCTCTGGGTTGTAGAACATGTCGAAGTCGACGCCGTTTAAGACGGGGCCGTAGACCTCCTGTCCGGATATGGACTCCACCAAGGTCTTCAGCCAGGATGAGACCGCTATCTTTTTTAAGGGCATCCTGTAGGTCGCCTCCACCCTGTCCTTAGGACCATCCCATATTTCATAGCTCTGTATCAGATAAAATTTTATCCCCTTAGCATCGCTGTATCCGTTCACCCACTCCGCTGTATCCCAGCGTGTGGCCACTATTATGTCGCCTTCCGGGACGAACCTCTCGGAGGGGTTAGGTATGGGTTTTAATCTAGCCTTCAGGTCGAACCACCTCGGGCCTTCAGGTGGCCTCCGAAGGTAGATTAAGGCCCTCAGACGATCGGCGAAACCCGCCAGACCGTCCGGTTCTTCGTTCCTCTGGGGCCACAGTATCGTCACCTGATGACCCTTCAGCGTCAACCTGTTGGCATATTCGAAGATCACCCTCAAACCTCCGCCGACCACCATCCTTCCGGCCACCACGAAGCTTATCCTCATCGCAGTTCACCCCTTCAACATCCTCCTGCCTTCGAAGCCGTAATAAAAGGCCAGGTATACGATAGACCCCAACAGAAGGGCTCCGACCAACATCCCGAGGGATCGGAAGCTACCCCAAAACCATCTTACCGCCCCGACGACGAGGACCATGCCCGACACCGAGGCCAAGGGGGGAGCCAGGTTCTTCAGGATCCCCTTCCCGATACCTGGCAATATCCCTTTAAGGAAGTAGATCTGCAATCCTGCGTTGAACAGGCCGGCCAAGGTCACAGCTAAGGCCGCTCCGGTGACGCCAAGATACTCGATCGAGGGAAGGATGAGGACCCCTATGGATACAGATTCACAAAGCGATATTTTAAACGAGATATCGGGACGTCCGACCCCTAAGAACACCGGATCGGTCGGGGAAGCGAGCGCTACAAATCCGCCGAGGAAGCAGAACATCCTCATGGGTACGACGGCGGGAAGCCACTTCGGCCCGTAGACGACTTCGACGATCTCGGGCGCAAGACAGAACAGCAGGCCGGCCGCTGGCAGGATAAGGAACGAAGCCCCCTTCAGCGTCCTCAGATAATTGGCCTCCAGTTTTCCCCTGTCGTCCTGTACCTTAGAATAGGCGGGAAAGGTCACCTCCCATATGACCTCCCCGAGGCTCCTGAACATGTTGACTACCATGTACGCAAGGGTGTAAAATCCCAGGGCCTTTATGCCTAAGATCTTGCCTACCGCTATGTCGTCCCCCTTGGATATGAAGTAGATAACGATACCCTGTATAAATATGAACTTGGCGAACCGGAACAGTCGACGCCAGCATTCCGGGTCGAGATCGAAGCGAGGGCGGAAGGGATGGACGAAGTAGGAGCCCACTGTCCTCACGAGCGACTCGATGATATATGCTATCACTAACGCCCATACGTCCCTCAGAAGGACGGCCAGGACTACGGCTGCCAAGGTGCCCGTCCCGTTCGTCAGGACCCTGAGGAAGCTTCGGCGACGAAAGTCCATCTCCTTCTGCAGAAGGACGAGGCCTACGTTCCTGAGGCCGGAAATGAAGAAGACGACCGATGCCGCCCTAAGGAGGGGGGTCAGTTCGCTCCGATGGAAGAAGGAGGAAAAGAGGGGGGCTGAGAAGAACAGAAGGAACCAGAGGGCCGTGCCCCTCAATATCGAGACGGTCCAAGCTGTGTTCAACAGACGATCGTCCGCCCTTTTGTGCTGGACGATGGCCATCTCTACACCGGTGGTGGCATTCGTGAAGACCTCCAACCCTACCATGGCCACCATAACGACGCTCATCAACCCGAAGTCTTCGGGAAACAGGAGCCTGGCCAGAACTACGGACCTCACTAGGCCCAGGACCTTATCCACCCCTAAGGCCAAGGATACCCAAAATCCTCCCCTCAGGACCTTCTCAGCAAGTTCGTCGTTGCCTAAGAAGGCGCTGAGACGTCCTCTTCGCAGAACTGTGACGAGCTTGGATGACATATCTTCGGAGGGCTCCCTATGTGGCGGTGTTTAGAGGCATCGAGCCGATACGACATCCCCCTTTATTATCGTCAGATCGTTCCCGAGCTTGAGGGCTAGCCGAGATAAAACGTACGGACGCTCGACCTTTAATATATCTCCTCATCCTCACATATGTCAAGGAAATTGGGGTCATCAGGAGGGTTTCTCTCCTCGGCTTCCCCCTTGCCGTAGGGAGGATATATAGGTATCTTTGGACGGTGGCCCAAGGAGGGACCACAAATTTTATAGCCGGACAAGGTCCGGAGGACGGGGACAGTACTGCTGTGTTGGCAGTTCGGGCCGCAGGCCGAGGAAGGGTGAAGTTCCCGACCGCCCCCGGCCGTGCGGGGGCGATGTGAAGCTCAACTTCAGGTAAGGAGGGAAGAACATGAAGAAGTTGGTCTTGAGCTTGTTTCTGGGCCTGCTGTGGACCTGTGCCCCTCCTCCGAAGTACGTCCCCCGCCCGCCCCGCCTGAGGCCTCCGGCGAGGACAGTTCTGGTCCGGACCCACTACTTCGGCACGCTGGAGGCTTGCCTCAAGGCCTTGGGAATACCTTACGTCGAACTTCCGCCGGAAGCAATCTCGGTGGACACCCTGAGGACCTTCCGGCTCGTCGTGGTCCCGTACCTGCCGGAGCCCTCGCAGGCCATATCGGAAGCCCTGGCCGAGTTCGTGGAGGAAGGGGGGAAGCTCCTGCTCTTCTATTCCCTCCCCGACACCCTCGCCCACGTTCTCGGGATACGCAAGGTTATGTACCTTCGCAGGGAGTATCCAGGCCAGTTCTCGGAGATGAGGTTCGTGAAGGGCCTCCCTGAGAGGGTGAGGCAGCCTTCATGGAACATATTCGTGGTGGAACCCGACTCGCCCGATGCGGAGGTGCTGGCGAAGTGGTACGACAGCAAGGGGAAGGATACTGGATACCCTGCGGTGGTCTGTTCCCCATCAGGCTGTTACGTGTCCCACGTGCTTCTGGAGGGCGGGCTCGAAGAGAGGGCCCTCATGCTCGCAGGCATCGTGGGACGCCTCCTTCCGGACCTACGGCCGGTCATGGCCGTAGGGGCCTTGGAGAGGGTGGGGAAGGTCGGGGAATTTTCGAACCTTGAGGAGATGTGGAGGAAGGCCGGGGGAGGTTCCGGGCCCCTCAAGGAGGCAAGGAAGCTCAGGGCGAAGGCTATCGAAGAGATGGGCAGGAGGAGCTACTTCCGAGCCCTCCACCTCGCCCTTAAAGCCAGGAGGAAGGCGGTGGAGGCGTACGCGGAGATGCAGCCATCCAGGGAGGGGGAGCTCAGGGCCGTATGGGTCCACACGGCCTTCGGGGTCTCGGACTGGGGATGGAAGAAGACCGCAGAGGTGTTATCGAAATATGGCTTCAACGCAATATTTGCGAACATGCTCTGGGGAGGTGCGGCCTACTATCCCTCCGAGGTCCTGCCGGTGGTCGGGAGGAGGGACCTTATGGCGGAGGCCGTGAATTGGTGCCACAGATATGGCCTGGAGTTCCACGTATGGATGGTGAACAATTACTTAGGCTCCGGCACACCTGAGGACTTCCTGGAGAAGCTGAGGGCCGAGGGAAGGCTTCAGAAGGATAAGGACGGGAAAGAGCTTCCCTGGCTCTGTCCGTCGGACCCCAGGAACCGAGCTATGGAGAGGGAGGCCCTGTTGGAGGTCGTCAGGAGATATCCGGTGGATGGGGTCCACCTGGACTACATCCGGTACCCAGGGGCCTCGGCATGTTACTGCGATGGATGCAGGGAAAGGTTTCAGAGGGATACGGGTATAAAGGTAAAGGATTGGCCGGAGGAAGTCATCTCTGGGCCATATTTCGCCGACTTCCAAAGGTGGAGGAGGGAGCAGGTCACAAAGCTCGTAGAGGAGATAAGCAGGGAGGTACGGAGGATAAGGCCGGACGTCAAGATCTCCGCTGCCGTGTTCCCGGACTGGAGGTCGGCCCGGTTCCAGGTGGGCCAAGATTGGAAGCTCTGGGTCGAGAGGGGATACCTGGACTTCGTCTGCCCCATGGACTACACCACAGACCCCGAGAAGTTCGGGGAGTGGGTGAGGATGCAGTCGGTCTGGACCGAGGGCAGGATACCCCTCTACCCCGGCATAGGGGCCTACAGGATGACCGATGGGGGGGAGGTCCTGCACCAGGTCGCCCTGGCGAGGGAACTTGGGGCCGACGGCTTCGTGATCTTCTCGTACACCGTCCGCACGGCCCAGGACTTCTTCCCCCTCCTCAGGAGGGGTGCGACCAAGAGAACGACTTCCCCTCCCCACAGGTGGGACTGGGCCTCCTTCGAGGTTCCCGAGGGCCTCGGAGGACACAGGTATTCCCAGGGGGGGCCGGTCCACGTCCGGGTCGCACTGGACCGGCTTCCGAAGTGGGCACGCAAGTTCCGTGCTGAGGTGGTGTTGGAGAAAACCGACGGCGAAGCGAAAAGGCTCGGGGTTTTGAAGCCAGGAAGTCCCTCCATCTCGACGACGCTCGAGCCCGAGCCGGGGACGTACCGCATAGCCGTGCGGGGATGGGCCAAGAAGGGATGGTGGAGGAAGGAGAGGTTCGTCTCGAGGAGCCCGGTCATCAGGGTGCTCACTCCCCAGGAGGTGGCCGAGGAGTTCCCCTGCCTGGGCCCGAGGCCGGAGGGGGGAGTCGGGGTGTACGTGGAAGGATTGGGTGGAAGGGCCATACTTGAAGCCCTAAGGGAGGAGGGTCTCCCGGCCTTCCCGGTGTGCGAGCTTTCCGAAGATGTGCTCTCCTCCTGCAGGGTCCTCGTGCTCGCCCAGCCCAAGGACGTGCTCGTTTGGGACATGGAG
>Ga0209410_1000158_pt1 | contig 28470 bp, 30 predicted proteins | sample Mar14436cmmetaG_FD_184135 | JGI IMG/M metagenome (GOLD analysis project Ga0209410, IMG submission 184135) | Marine hydrothermal vent microbial communities from Guaymas Basin, Gulf of California to study Microbial Dark Matter (Phase II) - Marker... ... | reverse complement strand
TCCTCAAGATACATATTGGACAGTGTCACGATCCTCCTGAGCTTGTCCGTTGGATCGACCGCAAGAGCGGATAATTTCCTCACCCCAACCGGTTTGAAGATAGTCTTCCTTGGTGTCGTGGCTTTCGCCACCGCAACCGCATCTGGAATATTACTCGCCAAATTCTTGAATCTGTTTCTCAAGGATAAACTCAACCCTCTCATAGGTGCAGCCGGTGTCTCGGCGGTTCCAGATTCCGCAAGGGTGGCTCAAATGGTTGCGAGCAAGGAAGATCCAACGAATTTCATACTGATGCATGCGATGGGTCCGAATGTGTCCGGGGTGATAGGTTCTGCCATAGCTGCCGGGATATTTCTGAGCATGATAAAATAAATTCGGATGGTGGGATCGATGGAAAAAAGAGCGAAAAGTGGGAATTTCAATGTTGTGATAAACTTGGATTGGTGCAAAAGATGTGGCATATGTTCGTGGATATGTCCAACGGATGCCATAACCATCGATGAATTTAACACACCCATCGTCAACAACGATAAGTGCGTTGGTTGTCTTCTATGTGAAACGCACTGTCCGGATTTTGCCATAGAGGTGTTCAAAATCTCGGAAACCGCGAAGGAAGGTGGGGAAGATAGGCAAGAAAGCTGTTCTGATGCAGGGGAATGAGGCTTGTGCACTTGGAGCCATAAGGGCTGGTTGCAGATTCTTCGCAGCTTATCCGATAACACCTGCATCCGAGATAGCGGAAACGATGGCGTTGGAACTTCCAAAACATGGAGGGACATTCATACAGATGGAAGACGAGATAGGAAGTGCAGCTGCGACAATAGGTGCATCTCTCGCTGGGGTGAAATCTATGACCGCAACGAGTGGACCAGGGTTCTCACTCATGCAGGAAGCCATAGGTTATGCAATAATGACCGAAGTTCCAGCGGTGTTCGTCGATGTTCAAAGACTCGGTCCAAGCACAGGATTACCAACGAAACCATCCCAAGGCGATGTAATGCAGGCAAGGTGGGGAACCCATGGAGATCATCCGATAATAGCCCTTTACCCTTCAACGGTGGAGGAGGTTTACAGATACATAATAACAGCCTTCAACCTTTCTGAACTTTACAGAACGCCCGTGATATTTCTCATGGACGAGATACTTGGACATATGAGGGAAAGTTTCTTCATGCCATCCGACAAAGAGATAACCATTCTTCCAAGGATGGATGGGGAAGTCCCTGTGGAAGAAATATACCATCCCTTCGAATCCGACCTCGATATACCGACACCGTTGAGAGCCATGGGAAAGACGAGATTCCACGTTTCAGGATTGATACACGATGAGAGTGGATTCCCGGTTGGAACATCCGGAATAGCATCGAGACTTCTGAGGAGGCTGGAGAACAAAATAAGACTCCATGTAGACGAAATAGTCATATACGATGAATTCATGACTGATGATATGGAGATACTCGTCCTCGCATACGGTTCAGTCGCCAGAAGTGCTCTGAGGGCGGTGAAGATTGCGAGAATGGACGGAATAAAGGTTGGGCTGTTCAAACCGATAACGATATGGCCATTTCCAAGCAGAAGATTGAGGAAACTTCTGAGGAAGGTGGACGCTATCATAGTTGCTGAGATGAATCTCGGACAGATATCGAGGGAGGTAACGAGGTTGATACATGAGAATGTGAAGGTCGAGTTCGTGAACAGGGTGGATGGTGAACTGATAGAACCCGATGAAATTCTGGACGCTATAACCAGGGTTAAAAATGTGTTCAACGAATACTGAGAATGCGTTCCCGGAGGGGAAAACATGTATGAAGTCGATTACACGGACGATCACGTGATCGTCAGAATGAAGGGAGATCTCGATGTAGTCAATTCCGATGATTTCAAAAGGTGGGTCATCGATCACCTCATAGCGTCTGGGAAGAAGAACATAGTGCTCGATATGAGCAAGTTGAATTACATGGACAGTTCGGGACTTGGTGTCATAATAAGCATTCAGAAACACTGCAAGTTGAACGGTGGAGCTCTCACCATATTTGGTTTGAACGAGCAAATAAGAAAACTTTTGGAACTGACTTCTTTGGACAGGATATTGAAGATAAAGAACAATCTTGAGGAGGCTTTGAAGGAAGAATGAGAATATCGATGGGTAGTGACCACGCAGGATACGAGTTGAAGGAAAAGTTGAAGAAGATGCTCGAGAATGAGGGATATGAAATACTGGATCGGGGATGCTACGGTGAAGAATCCGTGGATTATCCGGATTATGCAAAACTCGTTTCTGAGGATATCCTGAATGGATTGGCTGATCGTGGAATACTGATATGCGGTACGGGAATAGGAATGTCAATGTCCGCCAACAAGTACAAGAAGATAAGAGCCGCGTTGTGTTTGTATCCAAAGATGGCGGAACTTGCGAGAAAACACAACGATGCGAACATACTCGTTCTGGGTGGAAGACTAATTTCACCTGCCATGGCTAAATGGATCACGGATACATTCCTGAAGACGAGGTTCGAGGGGGGGAGACACGCTAAGAGGGTGAGGAAAATGGAATCTCTCGGGGGATGAGAGAATGAATGTTCTGAGATCATTTGAGATCGGCGGTCTGAGGGTTGAAGTGGTTCAAGGTGATATAACGGAGGAAGACGTGGATGTCATTGTGAATGCTGCAAATTCACATTTGAAACACGGTGGAGGAGTTGCAGGAGCCATAGTTAGAAGGGGAGGAAAGGAAATACAGATAGAAAGTGATGAGTTTGTCAGGAAGAATGGTCCCGTTAAAACCGGTGAGGTTGCGGTGACATCGGCTGGCAAGCTCAAAGCCAAGTGGATAGTTCATGCGGTTGGACCAATGTGGGGAGAGGGAAACGAGGATGAAAAACTCAGAAATGCAATCCTCAACTCCTTGAGAAAGGCGGATGAGCTCGGAGCTGAATCCATTTCTATTCCAGCAATAAGTTCTGGAATATTTGGTTTTCCGAAGGATAGATGTGCAAAAATCTTTTTCAAAACCATAAGAGAATTCGTGGCAACCAATCCCAAGAATCTGAAACTCGTGAGATTATGCAACATAGATTCTGAAACAGCCAACATATTCCTGAAGAAATCGCTGGAATTCTTTGAGGAGTGAAGGTATGGAGGTTCTGTACAGAAAGTACAGACCGAGGAAATTCGTGGAAGTTGTTGGACAGGATCACGTGAAGAAGATACTTCTCAATGCGGTGAGAAGTGGGAAAGTATCACACGCTTACATATTCTCCGGCCCAAGGGGAACGGGAAAGACAACATGTGCCAGGATACTGGCAAAATCTTTGAATTGTCTCAATCCTCGGGATGGGGAACCATGTGGTGAATGTGAAAACTGCAGAGCCATAGATGACGGCAGTTTTCTCGACGTGATAGAGATAGACGCTGCGTCCAACAGGGGGATAGACGAAATAAGAAAGATAAGGGATAGGGTATCGTACAGACCTTTGCAGGGAAGATACAAGGTTTACATAATAGATGAGTTTCACATGTTGACAAGGGAAGCATTCAATGCACTTTTGAAAACATTGGAAGAACCTCCTCCAAATGTTCTCTTCATCCTTGCGACGACAAATCTTGAAAAGGTCCCACCAACCATAATATCGAGAGCTCAAGTTCTGGATTTCAGACCTCTACCCTCGGAGAAGATGGAGGAAAGACTCAGAGAGATTGCCAAGAAAGAGGGGATGAAATTCGACGACACCGCTTTGAAACTGATTGTGAGAAGAAGTGAAGGATCTTTGAGGGATGCGTTGTCAACGTTGGAGATGGTGGAAAGATTCGGTTTCGAAAAAGTGGGAGTTGATGAGGTTGAGTCGGTGCTTGGTCTCGTTCCGAGGGACCTACTTGAGAAATTTCTGGATGGAATCTTGAAAAATGATATTTTTGAGATATTCGAGATATCCGATGAAATATTCGAATCCGGAAAGAGTCCCGAAAAGTTCATGGAGGATCTGGTGGATTTAATTCTTGACAGGCTGAGGGATCCCAAAGAAGAAAACGTACAACTACTTTCCACCGTATCGAGAAAGTTAACCTTACTTCTCAGAGAGGTCAGATATTCGGACAACAAGAGAATCGTGTTCGAAACAGGAATACTTGGGATGATGAACGAAATTGCAAAAGTCGAGGAGAAAAAGCTGAGAACCGAGGTTCAGTCGGACACGGAAGATGTAGTGAAGGAGGAATCGGATCTTGAAAAATATCCGGAAGGTCTTTTGAAACTGATGGAATATCTCAAAGATAGCGGTGATCTTTCCATATTCATGTCCCTGATATTTTCGAATCCTTCGGAGGAAGATGGAACGATCATATTGGAATATGCCAAACCTTACAGGATACACTATGAAATAATACGCGAAAATTTGAGAAAACTGGAGGACCTTTACAGAACGATCACAGGGGATGAAAAGAAATTTTCCCCGATATACACCGAGAAACCTTTGAGGGAGATACCTGAGGGTTTGAACAAAACGCTGAGGAAGATACTGAGGATCTTTCCAGGAAAGGTTATCCTCGAGGAGGGAGAGGGATGAAGAAATTCAGGAGTTTTGGCGGTAGAAGTTATCACAGGAAACCGAAGGTTCCGAATCTCGGTGTTCCTTCCACGGGTGGTAATTTGGGAAACATTGGTAACATTGAAGAGATCTTCGAGAAGCTACAGGAAAAGATACAGGGAATAGAGGTTGAAGGAAACGCAGGGGGTGGGGTTGTAAAGATAAGGATGAACGGAGAATACAAGGTATCAGATATCGAAGTTGATCCATCCGTATTGGATGAAGAGGACAAAGAAATGCTTTTTGATCTTCTCACAGCAGCCTTCAACGATGCGGTGGATAAGGTGAATGAGGAGAAAACAAAACTTCTTGGAGATCTCGGACTGGGTGATGTGGATCTACCGTTTCCGTGATGAATCTTCATCTTGTATTCTTAGCCTATTTTAATTACTGGAATTCAGAAAAATCGCTCCATCATTGAGAATGGAGAAATTTCATTCCTGGAGGTGAGAATGTGAAACTGAAATCCTTACTGGTTCTCTTGATCTTCTCGTTTGCGTTGATTGTTTTCGCTGGTGGTACGTTGAAATTGGCTCTGGAAACCGAACCGGTTGGTCTCGATCCAACTGTTGTAACTGCATTCGCATCACATAGAATACTGGAATTAGTATACAGCTCGCTTTTAACCTATGACAGGGATATGAATCTAATTCCAGATCTTGCGGAGAGCTACGAAGTACCGGATCCATACACTTTGATATTCAAGATCAGAAAGAATGTGAGATTCCACGATGGCACCCCACTGACGATCGATGATGTGCTTTTCACATTTGAAAGAATAAGGAATCCAAAAACTGGATCACCCATACTCTCTTATTTCAAAGATCTTGACAGAATTGAAAGAGAAGGAGATGACAAGGTTATATTCAGATTCGGTAAACCCGTTGTCATGTCCATCCTCCCCGTCTTTGCCAGCGCTAACACAGCGATATTATCAAAAAAATTCGTCGAATCTGGGGCGAACTTGATGCTCAAGGCGAACGGAACAGGACCCTTTGTCCTGAAAGAATACGTTGCGGGTGATCACATAACTCTCGTGAAGAACAAATATTATTACAATCCAGGGTTGCCGAAGCTGGATGAGATAAAGATAATATTCATGCCGGAAGAGATATCCAGGGTCACCGCTCTTAAAACCGGACAGGTTGATCTCGCATTGATAAATGAAACACTCAGTTTGAGAAGTTTACCGGAAACCCAATTCACCGTGTTTAGAAAACCAGTTCTGAGTTATTACCTACTCGGTTTGAATACTAAGAGAAAACCACTCGATAATCCGAAGGTTAGACTTGCCATAAGTCATGCGGTGGATAGAGAGAAGATCGTTAAACTTGTAGCTATGGGTGAAGGACAGGTTACAGGTCCGCTGAGTCCCCTTTTGAAGAAATGGGCAGTTCCTTTGAAGGAATTACCTGGATACAAGAGAGATGTGGAAAAGGCGAGGGAACTTTTGAAAGAAGCTGGTTATCCAAATGGAATAAGCTTCAAAGTCATGACATCAAGGAAATACAATTTCGACAGGATAGCGCAAGTTTTAAAGGATCAGCTTAAAGATGCTGGAATAGACCTGCAAATAGAAATTGTTGAATGGGGAATATTCATAAAGAGGTGGAAAGAAAGGGACTTCGATTCCTTCGTTTCACTCAACTCCGGATCCATAGAGCCAGATATACAGTTGTACAGAACTTTCCACACTGGTGGTTCAACCAACGTCTTTGGATACTCCAATCCCCTGGTTGACAAGTTGTTGGATGAGGGAAAGAAAGAAACGAACTTTGAGAAGCGGAGAGAAATATACGCAAAGATACAGAAGATATTGGCTGAGGAATCACCCGTCATATTCCTCTACTCTCCGAACAAAATATACGTTGGGCAAAAATACGTCAAGGGATTCGAGGTTCTCAGCAATGAAAAGATAATCTTCCTGAAGGAGACCTATCTGGAAAAGTGATGATAAGTTACATAATAAGAAGGCTCATATTGGCTATACCCACGGTGATCTTAGTCACGTTGTTCACCTTCATCATGATACATCTCGTTCCAGGAGATGTTGTTGATCTGATGACAGGCACACAGAACTACCTTACTCAAGAACAACTTCGAGAACTTTACAGGAGTTTAGGACTTGATAAACCCTTGATGATCCAATACTTTTCGTGGATATACAACTTGCTGAAGATGGATATGGGTATATCGCTGAGAACGGGAGAAAAGGTGTTGAAAATGATCTTGGAAAGAATTCCTGTAACCTTCGAATTGGCTGTATTCTCAATAACGATAGCCGTGCTGATTGGAATACCCCTTGGAATGTTATCGGGCGTGAGAAGGGGAAGTAAGGTTGACATAATCGCGAGAATATTTGGATTGGCAGGTTTATCGGCTCCCACCTTTTGGGTGGGAGCCATATTGATCGTGTTGGTATCCCGAGCCTTTCCAAAATTCAAAATATTTGGCTACACACCGTTCTTTGAAAATCCAATTTCCAACCTGTCCTCCATTCTTCTTCCATCGCTCACCTTGGGACTTCTGATCTCATCCCAGGTGATGAGAATAACACGCGCGAGTGTCGTTGAAATACTGGCTCAGGAGTTCATAAGGGTTGCGAGATCGAAAGGATTGCCGGAGAAGATGGTGGTGTGGAAACACGTATTCAGAAATTCTGCAATTCCCGTTCTTACCACGGCAGGAATACAATTTGGTTATCTTCTGGGGGGAACAGTTGTCATTGAAAACATATTTTCCATACCTGGAATAGGAAGGTTGGTGTTCGAAGCTGTTTCAAAGAGGGATTACCCAACCGTTCTTGGATCGGTTCTATTCATAACTGCCACGATAGTCATATTGAACATCATCGTGGATGTAATATACACCTTCGTTGATCCAAGGGTGAGGTTAGAATGAGAAGATTCTTCAAGAATCCGTTGAATCTGATATCCCTTGCGATTTTCACTTTAATCCTGACCATGGGTTTTTTTCCCGATCTCTTCACATCCTACGATCCCTACGAGATGAACATAGAAGAAATGCTCGCGCCACCGTCTTTGAAGCACATCTTTGGAACTGATCAATTCGGCAGAGATCTCTTTGCGAGGGTTGTGTATGGTTTGAAAAAGAGCATACTCGTTGCTTTCTTCTCAATGGTGATAGCGTGTGCAATAGGTTCAGCGGTGGGAATAACATCAGCTTACTTTGGTGGGAAGTATGACATATTCGTGATGAGAATCATAGATGCGTTCTTCTCATTTCCTCCTTTGATATTGGCTCTCTTCATAGTTGCATTTTTCGGGACGGGGATGCTGAAACTCATAATGAGCATCAGCATAGTTTACACACCGATATTCGCGAGAACCGTGAGATCTTTCACATTACCACTACGTGATGTTAATTACGTTCTTGCGGCGAAATCAATAGGTAGAAGGGATGCCAGTATAATACTTTTTCACATACTTCCGAACATTTTACCCATGATCATGGTCACATTCACGATGAATTTCTCAACCGCATTTCTAACCGAGGCAACTCTCGGTTTCCTCGGTTTTGGTGTCCCGCCACCTGAACCTTCCCTCGGCGGACTCATAGGAGAGGGCAGAAATTATTTCCTTGGAGCACCTTGGGTCATGATATATCCCGGTTTGGTGGTTGCAATGATGGTCTTCAGTGTGAACATGATAACAGATTCCCTACAAGAACTGATGAATCCGAGGAAGTAAGAAGAAAGGTGGATGTTTTATCTTGGAAAGCTCAGCTTACCACATATCACAGGTTCTCTTGCTCCAGTTGCACTTGGTATGTTGTTCGGACTCCCGTTGAGAAATTCATGTGCCAACATTGCCATACAGACTGCTTCTTTGAACTTGCCAAATCTGTTGTCCACGCTCACCTCGACATTCACGGTCTTGAAAAAAGTTCTCATCAGGTTCATCAGGGTCTCATTCTTCGTTCCTCCACCGGAAAATACGATCTCATCCAACCCCTTCGGTATGATATGGATCGAATAATTCTGAAATATGTGCCAAGCTGTGAAATGGACAACGGTTTTCAAGATGTCCTCTGGCTTCAGTTCCCGTTTTAGATTCTCAAGGGCTTTCATGACGAAGTTCAGATTGTACACTTCCTTTCCCGTGGTTTTGGGAGGTTCTTTTTTGAAATATCCATCGTCGATTTTCACCAAGTTGTAAAAAAGTTCCTTTACCACATCACCACGGGATGAGATCTTTCCATCCTCATCGTAATTCATGTCAAAATAATGTTTCACCACTGCGTCTATCAAAGCATTCGCAGGTCCGGTGTCGAAAGCTATCACATCTTCTTTCGAGCATCCCCTTGGTAAATACGTCAGGTTGCTTATTCCTCCGAGATTGTGCACTGAGATGGATTTTTCCTCATTCCTGTACAAAATGTAATCCATGTATGAAACAAGAGGTGCTCCTTGTCCACCCGCTGAAAGATCTTTTTTTCTGAAATCCCCAACGGTCATTATTCCAGTCATGTATGCCAACAGATCCATCTCGCCTATTTGCATGGTTGATCTTACACCGTATTTTCCACCATTTGGGAGGTGGTGGATGGTCTGTCCATGGTAGGCTATACAGTCCACATCCTCCGGATTCAGATTATTCTCCTTTAGAAATTGAAGGACAAATTCTGCGTGCTTTTTGGCTATTAGAAAATTCATCTCACATATGTCATTCACCCTCGAACTTTCTGGATCGTAGAGTTCGATGATCTTCCTCTTGAATTCATCATCGTATTCGTAGGTACGGGCGGTGATAAGTTTCAGATCTATATCCGTTCCACCACCTTTGAGTTTCACCAAGGCTACATCGAGACCATCTGCGGAAGTTCCAGACATCAGACCAAGTATCGTTCTTTCATCTTTTCTCGTGATTTCGAGAAACTTTGAAATCATCCGATCACATCCAGAATGGAGGGAAAAATTCAGGCGTAGGAGTTGAGAACCGCACCCTCGATGACGAGATCCTGAACATCCGGATTCATCCTCAGGACGTCGATCATGTATTCTACCTGTCTGATTCTGTTCATCAACCTTTCTCGCTCGTGTTCATCATCTTCACGTGAGAGCCTAAGGAGCAACTCACGTTTCACCCTCTCGAGTTTTCTTATCTTCTCCTCCCTGCTCTCTCCTTCTATCTCTCCAGATTCCCTCATCAGGATCGATGGCATTTCCTCCGGTTTTCCCCTGATAACCTTCTTCTCTCCGTTGGGTTTGTATATCACAACTTCCGTTTTTCCAGCGACCGCAGCCAGATACATCCCCTTCTTTCTCAAACTCAACGATATCCTGCTGTATATGATGAAACCTCCTTCCTTGAGGGCTTTCGATTTGAACATGACAAGGTTGCCAAGCTCGTGGGATGCAACTCTCAACACACTCAAACTTGCGGGAGAGGCGTTCCACAAACCCGGTTCCCCTGGATCCAATCTGTAATCAATTATGGGGTTGAGGGTATCCGGATCGAGCTTCATTTTTTCCTTACCTCCGAAAGGAGGATTTTCAGAGATTCTTTTACAACCTGTGATACATCAGTCCCAAATTCCACATTCTTCATGGCTTCTCTCACCGCATAACTTGCCATTTTGGGGGAGTATCCCAAATTCACCAAGGCTTCCACCGCATCGGAGAACACAGATTTTCCCGTTCCAACCCTCTCAAATTTATTCTTCAACTCCAGCACCATTCTTTCCGCGCTCCTTTTTCCAACACCCGCCAACTTTGAGAGTCCATCCACATCCTCCGATGTTATCATGTCTATCAGATCCGACGGTTCGACAGTCGACAAAACCCTTAGAGCAGTTTTGGGACCAATTTTTGAAACACCTCTCAATTTTTCGAAAAGATCCCTCTTTTCCCTCGTATCGAAACCATACACCTCGAAAGAACCGTTGTTAATGTTGAAAACGAGGGAAGTGTAGATCCTGGTTTTCATACCTGTTTCGAGTTTTTCGACCAGGGTTTCAACCGGTATCAGTGCTATTCCAAACCCGTTCACGTTCACGATTATACTATTTTTATCGATCCATTCAATCCTTCCCTCGATGAAATCCATCATCTCCCGTTTCTCTCCAATCTCGCCACATAATCCCTGAGATACCCAACGAGATACAACGAACCTGTGATGACGATGAGATCCGCATCACTTTTCATCGCTCTTTTGAAGGCTTCTATTTTACTTTCCACAAATTCTGCGGTTGGATAATATCGTTTGACCACATCCATGAGATCCTTGATCTTGCATGTTCTCGATTCCATCGGGTTGGTGACCACGATACCGTCGAACGAACCGTCGAGGGCTCTCATTATACTATCCCTATCCTTGTCATCTATTATACCAACGATTCCAATCCTTCTGGTTCTTGGAAAATACACATTCAGGTTTTTCGCGAGCATTTCCATCGCCGAGGGATTGTGGGCACCATCCATGACCACAGTTTTCCCTCCCAATTGGAATACCTCGAACCTGCCCATCCATTTAACCTGCCTCAGTGTGGATTTAACTCTATCCACCTCTATTTTCTTTCCCCTGTGTTCCATGAACCTTTCGAAGGCAAACAGTGCCGTGGAGGTGTTTATTATTTGATTGTAACCATTCAAAGTTATGAGAAGATCGTCGATTCTCCCCTTTCCGAGATAATCGAATCTGTTTTCGTTCAATTTCAATCTCACGTTGGAAAATCCATAATCCTTGGTGCGCAGGAAGAACCGAGCATTTTTCTCCTCGACTCTCTTCGATACGATCTTCACAACTTCGGATCTCGTTTCCGCACAAACGAGATCCATACCTTCCTTGATTATTCCAGCTTTTTCCCACGCTATTTTCTCGATTGTGTTCCCGAGGGTTTTCGTGTGATCGAGCCCCACAGATGTTATCACCCCAACCTTGACATTCCGTATGACGTTGGTCGAGTCGAGCTTCCCTCCAACACCCACTTCTACAACCGCGACATCCACCTTTTTAATTTTGAAATACATGAAAGCCATAGCGGTAACAACGTCGAAGAAAGTGGGGGAGAAATCCGGATTCTCATCTTCCAGTTTTAACAACATCGGTTCGATTTGTTCCATCAGATTCACAATCTCATCTTTCCCAATCCTCTCGTCATCGACCCTTATCCTTTCTCTAAAATTCGAAAGATGTGGAGAGGTGTACAAACCCGCATGGAATCCATGGGATCTGAGAAGTTCAAACAATACCTTACTGACACTTCCTTTACCATTCGTTCCCGTCACATGGATGGATTCATACTCATCCTGTGGGTTTCCAAGGAGATTTATGAACTTTCTCATCCTTTCGAGAGTTCTCTTCTTACCGTAAAAGATCCTTCCAGTATAAAGTTCGTTGATAATTCGAAGATAATTCATCAAGCTATCTCCTCTATTATCTTCTCCATCCTTCCTATCTTTTCGTTGAGTTCTGTTAAGATCCTTCTCTCAGATTCAACTATCTCCTTCGGCGCCCTTTCCAAAAAATCGGGATTCGAGAGTTTCTTTCTCCTCTTTTCCCTCTCCTTGATCAACTTTTCGATCTTCTTCTTGATTCTATTCCTTTCCTTTTCAACATCCACATCCTCCAGCTTCACGTAAACCTCCAGTTCCTCATCCACATAGGCAGATGCGCTCATCTTCGGTTTCTCACAGATGAAATCAACCCCTGAAAGATTCGCCAAAGCGACGAATTGATCGTATTCTTCCCTGATGATTTCCCTCCACTCATCCCTTGAAACGATATTTACTTTAACTTTCTTAGTCTGCGGCATATCCATATCCGCCCTGACATTTCTCACGCCTCTGACGATCAACATCAACTTCTCGAATTTTTCAAATGGACCTTCATACGAGCGAAAATCCGAACTTCGAGGCCATTTTGCTATCGTTATCGATTCACCATGCTCGGGTAGCCTTTGCCACAGTTCCTCGGTGACGAATGGCATGAATGGATGAAGAAGTCTGAGACTCACATCGAGCACCCTTACGAGGATATTCTGGACGATCTTTCTGTCCCTTCCACCATTTCTCAATCTCGGTTTCACGGCTTCTATATACCAATCGCATAGATCACCCCAGAAGAAATCGTACAAGGTTCTCGCGGAGAGATTCAAATCATACTTTTCGAGGTTTTTGGTCACGCTTTCAACCGTTCTTTTAAGCTTGGTCAATATCCATCCATCTTCGAGTTTCATATCTTCAGGTTCCACATCGATTTTTTCATAATCCTCGAGATTCATGAAAACGAATCGTGATGCATTCCATATCTTGTTGACGAACTTTCTGTAAACCTCGAAATATGCTGGATCAAGTTTTATATCCCTCCCCTGAGCTGCGAGTATGGCTAAGGTGAATCTTACGGAATCTGCACCGTAGATCTCTATCATGTCGAGTGGATCTATACCGTTTCCAAGGGATTTCGACATCTTCCTTCCGTACTTGTCCCTCACGAGCTGATGTATGTAAACATCCCTGAACGGAATATCCTTCATGAATTCGAGTCCCTGGATTATCATCCTCGCCACCCAGAAGAATATTATGTCGAAACCTGTCACGAGAAGATCCGTGGGATAATATCTCTTCAGATCTTCGGTCATGTTGGGCCAACCGAATGTTGAGAATGGCCAGAGAGCGGATGAAAACCAAGTGTCAAGGACATCGTCATCCTGCTTCAAATTCGTTGAGCCACATCTTTCACATCTATTGGGTTCATCGATAGATACGTTCATATATCCACAATCTTCACAGTACCAAACTGGTATTCGATGACCCCACCAAAGTTGTCTGCTTATACACCAATCCCTTATCTCGTACATCCATCTCAGATAGAAATTCTTCCATCTCTGCGGATAGAACCTTATTTTCCCCTCCTCCACAACCTTTATCGCAGGTTCGGCGAGCGGTTTCATCTTCACAAACCATTGGTCTGACAACAGGGGTTCAACAACCGTCCCACATCTGTAACATTTACCAATCGAGTGCTTATAGTCCTCTTCCTTCACCAAATAACCTTGTACCTTCAAATCCTCAACGATCTTTTTCCTCGCTTCGTATCTATCCAATCCTTCATATTTTCCCGCATTCTCGTTCATATAGCCCTTCCTGTCTATCACCTCCACGAACTCCAAATTGTGTCTCATGGCTATGAGATAATCATTTGGATCATGAGCTGGTGTAACTTTCAGCGCGCCCGTTCCAAAGGAAGGATCGACGTATTTGTCCGCTATTATTTTCAACCTTCTACCGACGAGAGGAAGTACGAGATACTTACCAACGATACCCTTGTATCTCTCATCATCCGGATGAACGGCTACCGCAGTATCACCCAACATCGTTTCCGGTCTGACGGTCGCTATCTCCACATGTCCACTTCCATCTTCGAATGGATACTTTATATAGTAAAGTTTCGTCATCTCTTCCTCGTATTCCACCTCCTCATCCGATAGGACGGTGCCGCATCTGGGACACCAATTGACGATGTATTTACCCTTGTATATCAACCCTTTCTTGTATAGATCGACGAAGACCTTCCTTACGGCGAGGTTCAGATTCTCATCCAAGGTGAATCTTTCCCGCGTCCAATCGCAGGATGCCCCAAGTGCCCTTATTTGTTTCGCTATTTCCTTCCTATATTTTTTAGCCCAATCCCAAACTATCCTTAGGAATTTTTCCCTCCCCAGGTCCTCACGTGTCTTTCCCTGCTTCAGCAATTCCCTCTCAACTGCATTTTGTGTCGCTATTCCTGCATGATCTTCACCGGGAAGCCACAGGGTGTCGAATCCCTGCATTCTCTTGTATCTCACGATTATATCCTGTATGGTGATGTTCAAAGCATGTCCCATGTGTATCCTTCCAGTTATGTTGGGAGGAGGTATCACGATGGAGAACTTCTCCCCTCTGCCTTTCGGGGTGAAGTATCCTCTCTCTTCCCAGAATCTATACCACTTTTCCTCTATTCCCTTAGGATCGTATCTCGTGCCGAGATCCTCCGCTTTCCCGTTCTTTCTGATCCCCATCTGATCACTCCCTTTATGAATTCTTTTTTGGATTATACTCAGTCGTTTTGGATACATCAAGAGAATCTGAAAAATACGTCCAAGTGATGACGTGCTACAATATTATGAATCTAAGTATATGGAGCCGATGTTTATGAATCCACTTTATTTTACACCACCGATATTCTTTGTTGTTGCCCTTGTTCTATCGATGCTCGGCATGGGAGGATCCCAACTTTACATTCCCATACTTTTCTGGCTTGGAATGGATTTCAAAACACAAGCCATCCCTCTTGGTATGCTCTTGAACGTGGTGAATTCAGCATCCGCAGCCTATACATACGGGAGGGCGGGACTCGTAGAGTGGAAAACAGCCATAACCTTTGGTATCTTCATGATCATCTCCGCACCCATTGGAACCTGGACAAATTTATCCTTACCCACAAAACCTGTGATCGCTATTTTCGCCATTTTTTCTTCCATTGCAGCGATTCTCATGCTGAGTGGATGGAGACCCAGGAGAGGTTGTTCCTCTTCGAAATCGAAGGTAACACTCGGCGCAGTTGGCGGAAGCGTTCTTGGTTTTTTCGCCGGATTGATAGGAAGAGGTGGTGGAAGTTTCGTCGTCCCACTACTCTACATGGCTGGATTGGAGGCAAAATCCGCAGCAGCCACATCAGCCGTGGTGGTGACTTTCTCGGGAATTTCGAGCTTCATCTCCCACATCCTCACCGCAGCTAAACCCAATTGGACTTTATGGATACTCTGTGTCATAGCGGTATTCTTGGGAAGTCAGACCGGTTCCAGATTGATGGTTAGAAAGTTGAAGCCCAGGTCTGTGAAGTTGATATTTGGTATCGTCCTTTTGGGTGTGTCAGCTCTCTTGTTAATAAAGGATGTGATTTTGGAAGGAGGATGAAAACATGGTATCCATGTCCGCCGGGAAATTCAGAGGATTGTGTAGAATATCTGACGATCGTGGAAGATTCCTAATGCTCGCGTTGGATCAAAGGAATTCACTCAGAAAAATGCTGAGAGAAAGATGGGGAAAAGAAGATGATGAAATGATCAAGATGGTGAAAAGATCTATATTGAAAGTGCTTTCGCCACGTGTTTCTGCTGTTCTGGTGGATCCCGAGTATGCTTATCCACATCTCGCAAATTACATAGATCCGAGAACCGGTGTGATTCTCTCGGTTGAGAAGAGCGGATATTTCGAAGATGAAAAATTTCCGAATGAGAGGAGAAACGAGCTCCTATACGATGGGATCGTTGAAGATGCAAAAAGGTGGGGTTGTGATGCGGTAAAATTGTTGATATACTGGAACGATGAAGTATCTGAAAATACGATGGAACATCAAAAAGAACTCGTGCGGATGGTGGGTGGATCTGCAGATTCGAAGGATATAGTCTTCATCTTGGAGATATTGACGTATGGTTCAAGGAAGGGAGAAGCGGAGTTGATTCTAAGCGCTTTGAGGGAGTTTTCGAAGGATGAATACCATGTGGACTTGTTCAAGATAGAACCTCTGAAAAACACGACCAAGGAAAAAGTTGAAACAGCAGTTTCCGGCAAACCTTGGGTCATATTGAGTGGTGGTGTGGACATAGACATCTTTGAAAAGAAACTCATCCAGAATGTCGAGCTTGGGTCATCAGGTGTTCTCGCTGGGCGTGTTGTGTGGAAAAAGATCATCGATTATTCCGATACTGAGCTCATGGAATTGCATCTCGAGAAAACAGGAGTTGGGATCGTGGAGAGAATGGGGAGAATCGTCGAAATTGGTCAGAGTTGGTATGAATGTGGATCTTTTGGAGGTTTCGAGAATATACTAATCGTATCTGAGTGAGAGTTGGAAATGAGGTTCAAGTTGAATCATCTTGTTGTGCGATAGAATTATGGGGTATAATGAAATCACAAGTTCAAGGAGGTGCATTTGATGATCATGAGAAAAATCGTATTTTCTTTTGCAATCTTGATTTTATCGCTGATTGCCTTTTCCAACGTGTTGGATTTCGTTCCGGCTGATTCTGGGTTCTTCCTTTACCTCGAAAACAATTCCCAGAACTATGAAAAACTCAAAGAAGTTCCTTTCTTCAATTTCCTGCTTCAGAGCATGGGATTGGAGTTCATGATAAGCATGAACATCCAACAGCTCGGATCCTCGAGTGAAGTAGAGGATCCGATGGAAGTGATGAAGTTGTTGTCAAAGGATATGGTGATATTCTCCAACTTCTCATACGATGAACTTATCAAATCCATGGACACCGCGAATCCTGAGAACATGAAGAACATGGAAGAACTGCTTTCAAAATACCCCATAGGTGTGGTCCTTGGGGAATTCGAGGACGTTCAAAAACTCGTAGATCTCATGTTGAAACTCTTCCAGATATCTACCGAGAAATCGGATGGGGTTTACAACATCAAGGGAGTTTATCTCAAAGTTCATGGAAAATACGTTCTGGTGGCAACTGAAAAGGATCTGATAGATAAGATGGAGGAAACTTATTCTGGTTCTGAGAAACTCGTGAACAAGTATCCGGACATGATATCAAAACTTCTGGCTGAAGAAGCGTGGGGGAGGTTGTTCATAAAGCCACCGGATTTTGAAAAGATTAGTAAGGCATACGAAGAGGAATTTGGTAAGAACTTCCCGGTGAAGATGAAAAAAGCCGAAACCTACGGATACCTCAAGCTGAGGGATGGGAAGTTGTTCGGAATCCTCGAAACGAAGAGTGAATACGAGGGAGAACCACCATTTGAACTTCCAGAGAAACCCAAAGGTATAGAGGTGATCGAGGGGAAGATCAAATTCCCAGGACAAGTCTTCGCCCTTTGGAATGTGGAAGACTTCTACGGTTCAATGAAGGAATACTACAAGGACGTGTTGGAGCAGATACCCGAAGTTAAAGAAAAGATGACCGAAGAAGAAGTGAAAACGGTCGAAAAGATCTTGGATACTTTCAACGGTGAATTCCATTTCGAACTCGACGTTGGCCAGAGTTCCACCGATACGTATTTCAACCTCTCGGTTGGTTTGAAGTCTGGATCCAAAGGTGAGATCGAAGAATTGATGAAAGATGAGGAAAAGGTGGGTCCAGATACTTACAAGTTGGATGATGCGTATATGGCTGTTAAGGATGAAGAAATCATTGTCACGAATCTCCCACCCGATGATTACAAATCGAAGGTGGAAAAAGCCGGCAAATTGATCGATGATCCCATGTATTCCTCACTTCCAAAGAAAGAGGGAACGTTGATAAGGATCTACGTGAATTTGAAGGAGATCCTTGAAAAGTTCGCTGGGATGGGTTCCGAATCCTACCTCTTGCTCGATGTTATATACATCAACGACAAGGAATCAAAGGTTGTCTTGACGATCAAATGATTTCTGCTATAATCAACGAACCGTGATCGAAGAGGAGGAAAAAGAGAAGGGGTGGTGTTTGAAAGATGAAGAAGGGAATACATCCGGAGATGAAGTTGATAAAGGTCAAGTGCGCGTGTGGTGCAGAGTATGAAATCTGGTCAACGAGGGATAATCTCAGGATCGATGTCTGTTCGAAGTGCCACCCATTTTACACGGGTGGTTCAATGAGGTTCGTCGATACCGAAGGTAGGATAGAGAAGTTCAAGAGAAAATACGGTGAGAACATCCCATGATGAAGGAGGTTTGAAGATAAGAGATTCATCATGAACGAATCGAACAGTTCCGAGAATGGTGGTGGTGTTTTGAAGGGTAAGATCGTTGGTATAGCACGATATGGAGCTTTCGTCGAACTGGAGAATGGTGAAAGGGGCATGATTCATATTTCGAAGATTTCAAAGGACTATGTCAAGAGAATTTCGGATTATTTGAAGGTCGGTCAGGAAGTCATAGTGAAGGTCATAGGGAGAACGAAGGATGGGAAGTTGGATCTATCCATGAAGGACCTGCCCAATGAATCAAAAGTTGAACCCGTCGGAAATGAAGAAAATCAAAAAAAGGAAAGTTTCGAGAGAAAACTTGCAAGATTCATGAGGGAAAGTGACCGGAAACATGCGGATTATCGAAAAACGATGGAAAGAAAGAGAAGAAGGTGAATCTTTCGACCCGGGATTGAATCCCGGGTTTTGCTAACATACCGAGAATAATACCTTGGGAGTTGATATCTTGCACACTTTCAACATCGAAATTGGGGATGAAACTTTTACTGTCGATGATCTCACACCTTTCGTTTTGATAATCAGAAGGTTGTTCTACGAAGATGATTCTCAAATGATGTTGTTGAATGTATCGAACCTGAAAGAAATCCACGATGAACTGAAAAAGGTTATGAAGATGGAAGAAAAGTTGGGTGAGAAGATACCATCGTATTCCTACATGCCGATCTCATATTTAGAATTGATGGAATACATGGATGAGAATGGTGTATCCATCGAAGATTTCGCGGATGCATCCTCAAATGGGATTGTGAGAATCGCCGAAAGTTTGGCGGATTCCAACGAATACGATGAAGCTTTGAAGTTCATCGAACTTGCACTCAAGTTGAACCCGGATGATCCCTATCCATTGATGCTGAAGGGCTCTTTCTTAGTCGAAATGGGAAGAATGGATGAAGGTGTGGAATACCTCGAAAAATCCGTGGAGAAAGATCCAAGTTTGGTGACGGCATACTCCATTCTCGGTGATATATATTACAACAAAGGAGATTATGAAAGAGCGAGTTCTTATTGGGAGAGAGAAATAGAGATATCCCCCGAGAGTAGATTCACCTACTTCATGATCGCAGATGCGAAGAAGAAGATGGGGGATTTACGGGGAGCCATAGAAATCCTTGAGAAGCTTGCGAAGATGGACAAAAATGACATCCTCGTCAGGTATGAATTGATGGAGCTTTACAACTCCATTGGAAATGAAGAAATGGCGAAGAAATATGAAATGGAGATATTGGATTCCAAACCATGTTATTCCAACGATCTGGAGGTATGGGCTAAGGTTCAATACAAGCATGGAAACTACGATGTGGTGAGAGAAATTCTGGAAAGTGGGGAATTCAACATGGATGATCCCATGATAAAACTCCTCTTGATCGTCCCCTATGCAAAGTGTGGAAAATTGGATAGAGCACGGGAACTCCTTGAGGAGTTGAAAATGACGAGTAGTTGGTATTTCTATGGGAAGAAAGAATTCCTCTCGGAGTTTCTGAAGGGAAGCGAAATCGAAGAAATCATGAGGGAGTGATCGAAGATAGGGATCATAAATTTGGACGAACTGGTGAGGATAGTTGAAAACGCGGGTAATCACATTCTGAGAAATCTTAGAAGGTTCGGGAAGGTGGAAGTGAAAAGTTCTCACTCCGATCTTGTGACAGAGATCGACAAACAGGTGGAAGATATGATAAGAGCAGAACTTTCAAGATACGATATCGATGTGATAGGTGAGGAAAGCTGGAAAGGGGAGAAAGTGAGATCCGGCATTTTCGCAATGGTGGATCCAATAGATGGAACCTTGAATTTCGTCCATGGATTGAATTTCTTCGCGGTATCAGTCGCCATTTTTGAGAACGAGGATGTCATCATGGGAGTGGTTCACTCCCCGATGCTCGGGGAGACTTTCTACGCATCTCAAGATGATGAGAATGCTTACATGAATGGAGAACCGATCAAACCTTCCAACACACTCGATCTTAGGAATTCGATATTTGTAACTGGTTGGCCCTACGATAGAGATATGATGAGTCTAACGATGAAAACAATTGCCAGGATGATGGAGGAAGTTCAAGAGGTTAGGATCTTAGGCTCTGCAGCTTTAGAACTGTGCTACGTTGGAATGGGAAGGATGGATGGATATTGGGAATTCGGATTGGAACCGTGGGATGTCGCTGCCGGTGCCTTTATAGCGAAAAAAGCCGGAGCCAAGGTTTCAGGAATAAACACGGAAGACTATCTTGAAACATCCCAGATACTTGCAACCACCCCAGGAATATACGAGATGAGCAGGAAGATTCTTCGTGAAGTTTCCTAAGTTTTAACTTCAAAAAGGTGAGTGACGTTCATATGAATATCATCGTCTTAGTGAAACAGGTTCCCGCAACGGATAAGGTCAAGATGGATGAGAAAACTGGTACGATGGTGAGAAGCGGTCTCGATATGGAGTTGAATCCTCTGGATCTTCACGCCATAGAAGAGGCGGTGAGGATGAAGGAGAAGAGAAATGCGAAGGTTACGGTGATAAGTATGGGACCACCCCCTGCAAAATATGCGGTGAAGGACGCAATCGCGATGGGATGTGATGAAGGTTATCTCCTCTCCGATCCAAAGTTCGCCGGTGCGGATACACTTGCAACTGCTTACACTCTTGCGAGATTCATAGAGAGTTTGGGAAAGTTCGATTTGATATTCGCGGGGGAGAGAGCAACCGATGGCGAAACTGGACAAGTTGGTCCCTCGGTGGCTGCACAACTTGGTATTCCCGTCGTGACATTCGTCAGCAGAATAATCGAGACCACGGATGAGAAAGTCAGGGTCAGAAGATCGGTGGAAGGAGGTTGTGAATTCGTTGAGGTTGAGCTTCCAGCAGTTTTGACCGTTGTCAGGGAACTGAACGATCCAAGGTTACCGAATTTGGAAGGGAAATTGAGAGCCAAGAGAATGGATGTTCCGGTGATAGGTTTTCACGAGGGGCTCTTCGATCCGAACAGGATAGGGCTGAATGGATCGCCGACGAGGGTGAAGAAGATATTTTATCCTAAGATAACGAGAAAGACGAAGTTGGTGAAAGCACATGATCCGGAGAAAGCCGTTGAGGAACTTCTGGATTTCCTGAAGGAGAGGGGATTCATAGGATGAGATCTGGTTTGACCATTGGATTGGTTCTTTACCTCCTTCTTCCATCTTTGCACATTTTTCCAACCCTTCTGGATGATTATCTCTCGGAAAAATTCGATGAAAGTTGGGAGGTAATCTATGAGGAAGGCACAGTTGAAGATGGACTCACCGCTCTTCTCAAAGTGAAGAGCCAAAGATGGCGTGGAATCGATTGGTATCACAACGTTGGTGTATTTGTGCCAAAAAATTTGAAATGCAGGGATAGAGGAGTGATCTTCATCGCAGGTGATTACAAGCCCTCGGATTTCATCATTTTGAAAATGATAGCGGAGAAATTCGAGGCTCCCTTCGCAACGGTTTGGAACATACCTAATCAGCCGATATTTGGGATGAGGGAAGATGACCTCATAGCCTATTCTTTCCTCATGTTCGTGAGAACGGGAGAGAAGGATTGGCCCCTTCTTCTTCCGATGGTTCAGGGTGTCAAAGCGAGCGTGGACTCGGTCATCTCGTATCTCGAATCCAAGGGTTTGAAGGTGAAGAAATTCTTGGCAACCGGTGCATCGAAAAGGGGATGGACAACTTACCTCATAGGGGCAATGGATGACAGAATATTCGCCATAGCTCCCATAGTATTTGACAACCTGAATTTCGGAAAACAGATGGATCATCAAATAGAAGCTTACGGATGGTACAGTGAGGAGATAGAGGAATACTGGTCGAGAGGTTTGATGGATGAGTTGAAGACCGAAAAGGGAAAAGTTTTACTCGACGCCGTCGATCCATACAGTTATGTTGAAAAGCTGACTCTCCCCAAATTGATCGTCCTGGCAACGAACGATAGATACTGGATTGTGGATTCACTGAACATATACTTCGACGAATTGAAAGGATTGAAATATGTCCTTTACAATCCAAACGAGGAACATAATATATCTGACACCGCAAGAATCGTCGAAGGAATATCGGCCTTTTTCAAGGGTGTGATATTGAACAACCTGCCAAAATTGAGCTGGGAATTCAACAACGGCGGAACGGAACTCATCGTGTATCCAAATGGAAAGCTGGATTATTTCAAATATTACACCGCAGAATCGGATTCTCTGGATTTCAGGGATTCATTCTGGCAGGAACACCACGATTTCAGGATGGAAGGGGATCATTACATCGTCAAAGTCGAAAAACCATCGTCAGGTTACAGGGCGTATTTCGCGGAACTCAAATATTCGGGATATCCCGGCTTCATCTTCACCACCACGATGAGAATATTGAAAAGTGAAAAAGATTGAGAGTGATCAACGTAAGTAGGGAGACTTTTTCAACATGTATATCCTGATCATCGGTTTCAAAATTTTGAAAAGGATTCTTCCGCATTTCACCTTATTCCCCCTCATATCTCATCACCTTTCACCGCGTTTGCAAATGTGATCCAAGATTTTCAGTGGGTATACCTTCATACACGATCCAACGGGATTCTGAACACCAATGGTCTCGTCTTTAGGTATGTAGTATAAATGTTATCATCGATGATGAATCATACGAGGGAGGTAGGGAAGGAATGAACGGTAAAAATTTGAGGATCTCAAGGATCTTCGATCCAGTCAGTGGGAGAGCGGTGATAGTGCCTGTCGATCATGGTTTGATGATGGGGAGTGTGGAAGGGTTGTCCGACCCGATCGATGTTCTGAAAAAGCTTTTAAAGTGCGGTGTGGATGCAACTCTCATGGGTCCAGGTGTTGGAAAACTTACACTGGATCTCTTCGAGGGAAAGGATAAACCTGCGAGGATACTAACCGTGGATTTTCCAATGGTATCAACCATTCCAGGTGAATATGAAGGCGTTCTCTCTCACGAGCCTGTGGCAACTGTGGAATATGCCCTCAGATGGGGATTCGATATGATCAAGGTCCTTCTACCGTGGGGGAGTGATAGGGATGTTCTATCCAAGACGATAAAATTGATATCCGAATTTGTGGATGCGTGCGATAGGTGGAACATGCCGTTGATGATTGAACCAGTTTTGTGGGGAGGGAAAATACTCAGTGAAAAGATGAATGATCCGAAGATGGTGGAAAACTCCGCCAGAATAGCGGTGGAACTCGGAGCCGATGTGATAAAGCTACAATACACCGGAAACAAAGAACAATTCTCAGAGATCGTTAAAAGGCTCCACGTTCCGATTTTGATCCTTGGGGGTCCCAAAATGGAGAGCGTTAGAGATATCTTGAACATCGCGAAGGAAGCCATCTCCGCTGGAGCGAGGGGGGTGGTTTTCGGTAGAAACGTGTGGCAGAATCCCAACATGCTGAATTTTCTGAAAGCACTGAAAGAAGTTGTTCACGAATCTGCAAAAGTCGATGATGTACTCAAGAGATACAATCTTTGAGTGAATGGAAGAAGGAGGCTCAAGGATTGGGAACATTTTCCATTCTGATGGGTATATTCATACTCATCGCGCTTCAACGTGCACATTTTAAACTCTTCATCTCAATGGGTCTTGCGGTTCTATCGATCGTATTTCTTCAGATTTTCAAATCTGGTTTTGACTTGAAGAACCTTGTCGATCCCATCCTGATTTTCCTCGAGGATTCCAAATTCTATGAAATAGTGTTCATGATATATTTGATATACGTTCTTGGGGAGATGATGAAAAATTCCGGAGCAACTGAAAGGTTGAAAGAAACGATCAAAAAACTTTTTGAGGATCCCAAACTTCCAGTTGGTTTCATTCCGATGATAATCGGATTGATGCCCATGCCAGGGGGAGCAATGTTCACAGCTCCCATAGTTAAGCCGATGGGTGAGATAGCCAAGATGAACCATTTGGAAATAGCGGTCGCGAATTACTGGTTCAGACACACCATGGAATTCTTTTGGCTCGTCTATCCAGCGATGCTGATAGCATCGAGTTTTGCGGGAATATCTCTCAGGAGCTTCATGTTCAGAATGTTCCCAACCGCCGTTGGAGCAATCATCGCTGGACTTTTGATGATCAAGGTGAAAAGTTTGAAGGTACGGTTGAAAATATCCGACGTGATGAAACTCATCTGGACCCTTTTTCCGATATTGATGATAATCGCTCTCGTTCTTTTCGGTGTTCGTGGGATCGTTGCGGTTTCTGTATCCGTTTTAATATCCACATTCATATACAAGGATCTAAAATCCTTCGTCAAGGGTTTCAAAATGGAGGTGATACTGCTTATCTCCATGATTTTCATCTACAAAGCTGTGATAACGAGTTTCAATCTGTCCAGAACCATCGCGCTTGAAATGACCAATTGGAACATCCCCGCGATATTCATAGCAATTGCCATGCCATTCATACTCGGCTTGATGACGGGAATAACCCAGGCGTCCGTTGGGATGAGTTTTCCAACCATCTTCGCACTTCAATGTTCTTTGGATCCGATCACCTTGTCCATGGTAAGCTACTTTTCCGCTGTCATGGGAGTTCTTCTCTCCCCAGCTCATCTCTGTCTGGCCTTGAGTGCGGAATATTTCGGCGTGGGTATTTCGAAAATGTTGAAAAAGCTGGGTTTATCCTTTATCATTACATCTGTGGTATTCATGCTATCTCTGATTTTCTCAAATGGGAGGTGAACTGTCATGAAGGGAAAAATATTAAAATTTATCCTTCCCGTGGTCATGTTGATCTTCATCTTGACCGCCTGCGGAGGATTTGAAATGTGGGTTGAGGTTGACCTCGAACTCCCGGTCATCGAGTTCAGCTTGGGAGCTTCCGCTCCTTCGATATACAAGGTTCCCGTCTCAGATGATGAACAGATGATCTATCTTGGGGAATACCCGGTTGAGTTGGACGAAAATGCAAAAAATGAACTTGGTGGAAGACAGATAACGGATATGGAAATATCCATCGAATGGTATGTGAGCGGATTGAGCGATCCAGTCCACGTGAAGGTTTACATGACGAATGAGGAGAAGACGGTGGAAGAAATCGCGGACGAGGAGCTGTTCTGGGATGGATACCTGGAAAATGGTGAAGCTTCTGAAACTGTGAGATCCGAGAGCTGTCCCGCCCTTGGAAATGTGATAATACCAATTTTGAATTCTGAGGACAGGTCGGGAATGATCCACGTTTATCTGATACACGACTACAGTGGGACATCCGACGTGGAAGGTTCCCTCACGGTAAGGGTGAAGAAGGTGAAGGTGCGAGTTTTCTGATTTTAGATCGAGGAGGTATTTTTTCATGGCTGAACATTTGAAGGTTGGAGAAACGCTTTTCATAAGGATGGACGATGGAGAAAGTTTCTACGACGTCCTTTACAGCATACTGAAGGATGAGGGAATAACGAGTGGGGTGATACTGAACGGAGTTGGTATGCTGAGAAATTTTGAAATAGGGTGGTTCGGTGGGAGCAAATATGAAACTGAAAGGATAGAAGGAACGGCGTATGAATTGATCTCCATGAACGGTAACATAGCCGTGAAGGATGGAGACATATTCGCGCATGTACACGTCGGTCTCGCAAGTCCAGACAAAAAAATGATAGGAGGTCACCTGTTCGATGCAACGGTTAACAACACAGTCGAACTCTTCATTCTGATTCCCAAACTGAAACTGAAGAGGATGGAAAAAGGTGGATACACACCCTTGACCGCGGAATCATGAAAAGCCCCTTTCGGGGCTTTTCATAATATCAAGAGTCTTCCCTCAGGATTGAAACGCTCGTAGAGCGATTTTCTCAACTCTTGCCTTTTTCTGTATGATTCCACATGATCATAGTTCGGTTCCTCCCAGGGTGGAACTTCCGGAAGCATGGAGTTGAATTCATCTATGAGCTTTTTCTCGTATTCACCCGAATATTCCTTCTTGAGGAAAACCTCGAATGATTCTTCCTTGAATCTGATCCAGGATTCTTCTTCTTTCTCCGGTATCACCGGATAGAACAGGCCACCGTTGGATTTGACAGCCTTCAAATCTCCACTCGCATCTCCTATCATCAAAACTTCGTCATCCGCGTATCCACCAACTTTTTTGGCAACCTCTATGTGATGGGCTTTCGTTCCCATCTCCTGTCCAGCTATGGTGGTAACATAATCCGCTATTCCGTTTCTCTCCCAGTAATCTGCGAGATCCTCATAGGGTGTCTGTGAAACAACTACTATATCCGCATGCTGTGCCATCAATTCCAATGCGGGCTTGAAATTCTCGAACGGTGGGATCTTTGCGGATATGTGTGGAAAGGTTCTGTTAACCGCTTCGCTCCAACCGAGCAGTTTGTAAAGGGGAAAGAACTTTGGTTTTTCCTCGTTTATGTATTTCTCAAGACTTGGATTCCCAAGTCCAAGCTTATTCTTCTTGACATACTCTATAAAATCATCCACCATCTTCACATCCGGAAGTTTGACTTTTTTCTCCTCCATCACCTTTTTTACATCTTCTCTGGATTCCAATGCCTTCAGGGTCAACTGTACGGCTATGAATCTGTTGCATCCTCTGTGAACGGAGAAGAGGTTGTAATATTCCGCCACCTCCCTGAAGTAGGATTCTATGTCCCACAGATTGTAGAACTCCATGAAATGGGGATGAAATATGAGCATCTGCTTTCCGTTCATGTTGTCCGTTATACATCCATCCGTGTCTATAGCCACGAGGAAATCCTTCGTTCTCCTAAAATTCCTGAGCTGATATTCCGGATCCTCTCTCAGCTGTTGTTCGGACAATCTGACAAATCCCATCGTCATCCCTCCCTCGAATATGATTATTACTTATTATAAACGATCATCAACGAAAAACCCCTGCCTTGAGGCAGGGGAAGATCAGCTCTCATCATCTTCATCACGATCCTCTGTTCCCGATACATAAGTTGAGATGCCAATCTTAGCCACCACGTCAATCAGTTTCGGTATGAAAATCATCCCGAATTGGAATATCAGTGCCATCTTTATTGGATCGAGCGTTCCATCCATGAAATTTCTCAGGGCAGAAAACACCATGGCGAGCGCCACGAACTTTGGAAGAAAGGAAAGGAAAAACCAGGTGAGGAGAAGATTGAGGAGTTGAAGGATTCTCAAAGATTCACCTCCCCTCGTGAAGAGGTCGATTTTCAAAGATCGGGATTTATTCCGTTTCCTTTGAGAATCCATTCGAGGTTGATACCGGAGGAAACTGTCTGAGGATCAATTGGAAGGATTCATATTCTCTTTGCACATATTATATCATATCAACTCAACTTTTTTGTGTGGTATGATAGATCGAATTCTGCGAGCCGGGAGGGATAACCGTGGAGGAATGGAGGAAATTCCGGGCTCCGGGTAGAGTAAACATAATAGGTGAACATACGGATTACAACGACGGTTTCGTTCTTCCATTTTCCATAGATATGCACGTCCAGGTGAAATTGAGAAGATCCAATTCGCACAGATTCATCGTGTATTCCGAATATTTCGACGAGCATTTCGAATCCGATGAGATAAAGAGAACGGGAAAATGGGTGGATTACATCATTGGAGTTGTGTGGGCTTTTGAAGAGGATGGATACAAAGTTGATCCCATGGAAATACATGTCGAATCGAATCTTCCGATGGGCGTGGGGCTTTCAAGTTCTGCAGCTCTCGAGGTTTCGGTGGGATACGGTCTGTCGAAAATCATGAATTACGGAATAGCTAAGATGGAACTGGTTCGCATTGCGAGAAAGGCGGAAGTGGAATTCGTCGGGGTGAGATGCGGTGTGATGGATCAATTCACCGCGGTATTCGGAAGAAAAGATAATGCCATATTCTTGGATACGATGAAGATGGAATTCGAATACATCCCGTTGAATCTTGGAGAATTTGAATTCAAATTGATAGATTCCAAGGTGAAACATGAGCTATCCTTCTCCGAATACAACAGAAGAAGAAGAGAATGCGAGGAAATCTTGAAGATCCTCGGAAAAAGGAGTTTTCGGGAACTCGCCATCGATGATCTCAAAGATCTGAAAGATGAGAAATTGAGAAAAAGAGGAACACATGTTCTGGAGGAAAACAGGAGGGTTTTGGAAAGTGTCGAACATCTGAAAAGAGGTGAGATGATCGAACTCGGAAGGTTGCTATACGAATCACATTACAGTC
>Ga0209410_1000157_pt1 | contig 28529 bp, 31 predicted proteins | sample Mar14436cmmetaG_FD_184135 | JGI IMG/M metagenome (GOLD analysis project Ga0209410, IMG submission 184135) | Marine hydrothermal vent microbial communities from Guaymas Basin, Gulf of California to study Microbial Dark Matter (Phase II) - Marker... ... | reverse complement strand
CTTGAAACTTCTCAGTCATCTCGAACTCTATCAAGTATAGCCCAGAGTCCTTTTCCAAGCCTTTGTAGTATCTCTTGAGGGCTCTAACTAGCTCTTTTTTCGAGGGGAACCCATCCTTCCTAGCGTCTTCCTCGGTAAGTTCCCCCAGTCTTTTCTTCTCGATCCGCTTTATGATAGCTTTTCCTATCACGTATCCTCCGGAGTGGATGTAGACTAAGTCTCCTTCCTTGAATCCCCTTGCGCTTCTCCTTATAGTAGCCTTTTTCCTCCCCGACAGTAAAGCATCTATGTACTCCCCATCGAAAGTGAGATGCTTCACTTCACTGACCTCTGTGTTGGTATCCCAGCAATCCTTTTATCCCTTAGTCCCAGAGACCCCCCAGAGGCTGAGGACTCTGAAGGTCTTAATAGTCGGTGGAGGAAGGATAGGAAGTAAGCTGGCCGAGGACCTCTCGGAGGAAGGGGTAGACGTTAAAATAGTGGAGAAGGACTTAGAGACATGCAACAAACTGGCAGCTAGGATTGACGCGTTAGTCATAAAGGGAGACGGAGCCAGCGTGGAGACCCTAGAGGAAGTGATAGAGGACATAGACGTGTTCATAGCAGCTACTGGAGAGGATCACACAAACATGATGGCATGTCAGTTAGCTAAGCTATTCAAAGTGGACAGAATAATATCCAGAGTAAATAACCCAGAGCACAAGAGAGTGTTCGAGGAACTCGGATTCAAAGAGCTGGTTTGTCCTACAGACCTAGCGGTAGAGGAATTGAAGAACATGGTCCTAAGGCCGAAAATAACAAGTTTACTTCACACTTCAGTCGGAGAGGAGAGGATAATGGAAACCAAAGTTTCTAACAAAAAAGTAATAGGGAAAAGAGTAGCAGAGCTAGAGATACCAAGGAACGTGATAATAGCGGCTCTTTTCAGAGATCACGAAATGGTAGTCCCGAGAGGTGATACAGTTTTAAACAGGGGGGACAGAGCTATAGTCATAGGTAAAAAGGGAGAAATAGAGGAATTCGCCAACTATTTGGCGAAGGAGTGATGTGGAGAATTTAGTATGGGGAGTGAGGGAAATGCTCGTATCCGGTAAAGAATTGCCTAGGAGGATTCTTCTAGGAATAGTCCTGATATTGCTGACGTTTTCGGTACTGCCTCTCCAAGCACACTCAGGAGGAACAATACTCTTCGATAACTCCCATGGAGAGAAGAAGAGTGTAACAGATAGGGGAAACAATGGACTATCCAAGCTCAAAGAAGAAATAGAGGCCATGGGATACGAAGTGAGGGTAGCTAGAGAGAGGAACTTTTCTCTCGAGGGAGTCAAAGCATTGGTAATAGTACAGCCGACAGCAGGCTTCTCTCAAGAAGCTAGGAGGATAAGGGACTTCGTATACAGAGGGGGAATACTCATCGTTCTATCAGATCCAGATCCAGAAGGAAATAGAGCAGTTAATTCCCTATCAAGAGAATTCGAAGTCACTTTCTCCGGAGAAGCAGTAATTGATCCAATATATAACGACGGAGATCCAGAAAACATTCTAATAAGAGATCTACTCTTAGGGAGAGAGAAGAGAGAAGTAACGGTATATGAAGCCTGCTACCTAGTTTCGGGGCCATCTCCACTCAAGCTAAAGCCCATAGGGAAAGCTAGTCCTGGAGCTAGACCTTCTTCAGCCACAGTCTTCATGGAAGGAACACTAGGAAAAGGGAGGGTAATTTTCGGATGTGATTCTGATTTTCTCACTAATCGGAGAATCTCACCAGCAGCATTGGATTTCATAAAATACTCTCTTGGGGAATTAGGGAAGGAAGGTGGCACAATTCCGATATCGGTTTCTCTTCCGACCAAGTTCGGAATGGCATTGGGAATAATAATAGCTCTCGCCATATTGACCTTGTTCCTGATTTCCCTGAGAGGAGGCAAAGCCAGAGTTAGAAGAAGAAAATTGATCACAGAGAGAGAGGCAGTACCAGAGGAAAAAGATAGAAAAGTGTCTAGGAAGAGAGTTCTGAGGAAGAGGAAGGTAAGGAAAGAGGAACCGAAAAGAATACCAAAGAAAGCCCCAAGGGAGGAAAGAATAGAGAAGCCTCCTACCGAAATTGGGCCTGTAGTAGAGAGAGAAGCAATAAAAGAGGAGGAGAGAAGACGAGAAGTAATTAGGCCAAGAGAAAGACCAGAGACACTGGCAAGGGATGAAGAACTCAACAAGCTCCTATCAGAGAAAGAAAGAATAACTAGGCTCATATCTTCTATAGAAAGCTTAAAGGACGAACTAGGTCCGGAAACTTACAGAGATCTGAGAGAAGAGTACGAAAGAGAGCTAGCTGAAGTAGAGGAGAAGATAAGAAGGTTAAGAGGGAGAAGATAGATCAGAGAAGCTCAGTCCTATGGCCTTGGATTTGCCCCCTTCGTTTTTTATCCCTATTATCACGTCTGCTCTAGAGACCATTTCCTCCCTCAGACTGACTACTAGGAACTGACTATCGCTGCTAGCTCTCTTTATCATCTCAGCAACTCTTTCAACGTTTTCTGGGTCCAAATTAGCATCTATCTCGTCGAAAACATAGAACGGTGCAGGTTTGAAACTTTGTATCGCGAATATCAAGGCTATAGCCGTTAGTGCTTGCTCTCCACCCGACATGGCCTCTAGCCTCTTCAGCTCCTTTCCCCTGGGTTTGGCCATTATCCCGACACCACCTCGAAATGGATCGTTTCGATCATCTAGCGTCAATTCCGCCGTTCCACCAGGACTTAATTCAGAGAATATATTGCCAAATCTACGATTTATCTCTTCAAATGTCCTGAGGAAAGTCTCCTTTTTCTTTGAGTCTATTTCACGTATTAATTTTAGGATAGACTCTCTCTCCTCTAGCAATTTGTCTCTCTTTTCTTTTAGTTCGTCGTACCTAGATTTCTCAGCATCGTACTCCTCTATGGCCCTCATGTTTACTTCTCCTATCTCATCCAGTTCTCTCTTCAATTCTTCTATTTCGTCGAGAATTTCGTTTGGATCTCTGAATTCGATCTCTCTGGGTAAGCTAATCTCAAAGTTAGATCTCTCCTCCTCTAGTCTAGATATCTCCCCCATTAGGTATCCCTTTCTCTCCACCAGTTCCTTAATTTCTTTCTCTATTTGTTCTATCTCTCTAGAGATCTCCTTTAGATGTCTTTCCTTCTTAGCTACTATTTTTTGTCTCTCGAGTATTTCCTTAGATGCTCTCTCAATCTCTGAAATTAGATCCCTCTCTTTCTCAGCTGTCAATGACAGTTCAACTTTTAACTTATCCAGTTCTTTCTCAAGCATCTCCTTTTCTCCTTGAAGTCTTTCCACATCCTTCAAAATTACCTGTCTTAGATAATCTAATCCTTTTTTCCTGTTCTCTATCTCAGAAGCCTTCTTCTCAATTCTCTCTTTCTCTGAGATTAAATATGAGATCTTTGAGTCTATTGTCTCCAATTCGTTTGATATGGATTGTATTTCGTCGAAGTTCTTGCTCATAATCTCCTGCTTCATATTCTCAAGTTCTTCCAACTTAGTTCTTAGAGAACTAATCTCAGCCCTAACCTCCTCCAGTGATCTGGTTACTTCAGAGAGCTCTCTTCTTTTCTCGTTCAATGCATTGGAAATAGAATCTATTTTGGATGACAACTCACCCCTAGAGCTTTTAATTTCTTCGAGAATCTCTGACAACCTTTTGTTTTCCCTCTCCAAGGCAGATATCTCCATCATCATCTCGTCTTTTTCTTTTCTCAGTTTCTCGTATTCCGATGAAAGACTCTCCTTCTTAGATCTGACCTCCTCTAGCTCTCTCCTAATCTTTTCTAATTTGGCCTGGGACATCAACTTCTTTATTTTTCCCCCACCAACCGTCAGGGAAGCACTTCTCTCTATGAGGTCTCCGTCCAGAGTAACCATCCTGTATTTCCCTAGGAATTTCTTCGCTTCATTTAAATCTCTGACTACTATAGTCCCTCCGAATATGTGCTCCATGACTTTCCTGTACTGTTCATCGAAGTCTATTAGGTCTATCACTCTTCCTATTACGCTCTCTGGCGCATCTATGACTCTAGGCTTGAGCTCCTTTATGGGAAGTAGAGTCTCCTTTCTCCTCAATTTCATCTTTTTCATCATCTCTGCGCATCTCTTAGCAGTTTCCCAGTCCTGTACGACTATGTTCTCTAGCCTCCTACCAGCACACGCCTCTATGGCGTCTATGAAGTCTTTGCTTTTTGGTCGTATTAGTTCAAATACCCTGCCATGAACTCCTTCTGCATCTATTTTCTCCTTCGAAGGCACCCTTCTCTCTAGATCTATCAGTTCTATTTCCAGAGATTTTTGCCTACTGGACACTTCCTCTAGCTCACTACCGATTGCAGTCATTTCCCTCATGTTCTCGGAGACTTTACGTTTGAGGAGGCCTATCCTCATTTGATTCTTGGATATGGTCTCTGACAAGTTGGAAATCCTTTCCTCAACCGAGAGTAGTTTGAACTTATGCTCTTCCAAACTCTTGGCTAGGAGATTAACTTCCAATTCCACTTTTTTCATCTCAGAAGAGAGTCCACTCTCCTTTTCCTGATTTTTCTCCAGTTTTTCCTGAATTTCCCTAATATTTTTCTCTATTTCCTCTATTTTCCTCAGAGATTCCACCCTCTCCCTATCGAGCTCAGAAAATCTTCTCTTTATTTTCACTCTTCTCTCCTTCGTCTCCCTCAACTCGACTGAAATCTCATCTAGTTTTTCCCCTAGATTCCTTAGCTCCCTTGAATATTCTTGGATCTCCCGTAGTATTCCATCCTTCTCCTTAGTTTTCTCGTCAATTTCGTCTGATAAACTAGATATTCTGTCTTTTATATCCCTAATTCTAGTTTCTAAATCGCTCTTAGTCTTTCTTATGTTTTCAAGAACCGAAGAGAAATTTATCTTCTTTTTTGCTTCTATCTCACTTAGTTCCATTCTAATCTGCTTGATTTCCTCATTTATTCTTGAATATTCGTTCATGATGCGATTTCTATCAGATTCAAGCACCTTCAGTTTTTCATTGATTGCATCGACCTTTCTATGTAGCTCCTCTATTCTGAGCGAGAGCTCCATGTATTTACAAGCTTTAAATTCAATTTCTTTTCTGGAAATCTCATCGGAAATGGTCTTATATCTAATCGCCCGCTCTCTTTCCTCTGAAAGTCTGGAGACGTTTCTCCAAACCTCATTTACGAGAGCGTTGAGCGTACCGAGATTCTCCTCAACTCTTCTCAACTCATTCAGAGATCTTTCTTTCCTTTTCTCGTACTCTGATATTCCTGCAATCTCCTCTATTAGCTCCCTTCTTTCGATTTTGTTCATTTGTATCACTTTAGATATGTCTCCTTGTAAAACGAAGTTATACCCATCTGGTTTTATTCCAAGAGACGAGAGGAAATCCAAGAGTTCCTCTCTCTTTACTCTCCTTCCATTTAGGTAATATTTACTCTCCCCTTTCTTACTTATCACTCTGCTCACTTTCGTTTTTTCAGCACCGTTCCTCACAATTAAAGAAACTTCGCTCTTGTCTTTGACTCGCTTCCCATCAAAAAATATTAGGTCTGAAAGTCTCCCAGCTCTTAGCAACTTCGCCCGATTCATCCCTAGAACGAAGCATATGGCATCGACTACATTGCTCTTACCAGAACCATTGGGACCAACTATCGCCGTGAATCTCTCAGATAGCGGAATCCTGACTCTTCCGCTGAAAGACTTGAAGTCCTTTAGCACAATCTCCTCTATCCTAATCAATTCCTTAACCCTCTATCAGACCCAAATATACCTCTAAGACGTTATTTAACATCTCCTCCGGAGTGTATTTGCTCCTCCAAATCTTCTCTCCCTCTCTCCCCATTCGTTTCCTCAAATTTTCATCCATCTTCAGGGTGTTTATTGCTTTTCTAATTGAGTGAACGTCTCTGGGGCGGAAGAGTATTCCATTTACTCCATCTATTACTATCTCAGGTATTCCGCCAACTTTTGAGGCCAGTACCGGTTTAGAGAGAGACATAGCTTCTAGAAGTACCAATCCAAAGCTCTCCGATATCGATGGGAGCACTAGAGCATCCGAGTCATCTATGACATCTCCCGGGAGGTAATCCCTCAGGATGAAAACTCTTTCTCCAATTAGATCTCTCCATTTAGTTAGTATCCTCCTTTTCTCTGGACCATCCCCGAGTATCATCAAATTCACACCATCTGTTGACTCTATAGCTTCTAGAAGATACTTGATACCCTTTTGAGGCACTAGATTCCCCACGAACGATAGAGTAAATCCTTCTATCCCCAAATCTTCTCTAGGTCTTTTATCGGAAATTTCAGGTTTTGGTACACCGTGTCTGATCAACTTCACGTTCCTAGCGCCTAGCTTGAACATTTCTCTCACCAAGTTGGAACTCACTCCTATTGCCACGTCGTTCAGTTCGAAACTTAAGCGCACCATGGATCTTCCTGCTTTGGACTTCGACAAAATGTAAACGTCTGATCCATGAGCTGTTACTATACTGGGCACCCTCAATACCTTAGAGGAGAGACCACCAACTATCCCAGGAGGAACCAAGTAGTGAGAATGAATTAAGTCGAACTTCTCTGTGTCAATGTGTTTCTTCAGGATCAATGGAATAGAGGAAAAAGTAAAGGACAAGCCCCTTGCGAAGGGGTACTTAGGTATGGGAACGCTGATTACATTTTTCTCTTTACTGTTCCCAGCGTAAGTCACTACTGTGACCTCATGTCCTCTCTCTTCTAATCCTCTCTTGAGTATCCTCAGGTGAGTAGAGATTCCGCCTCTCTCTGGAGGATACTTACCTATTAGGCATATCTTCATCTTCGTATCATCCAAACAGAGCAGCTAGCCCCTCCATAGCTTCCTCCTCTTCCTTCTCTTCTTCCTCTTCCTTCTCCTCCTCTTCCTTCTCTTCTTTCTCCTCCTTCTCTTCCTTGGACTCTACGGTAGGTGGCTGTACCGCTGAGACAGAGGCCGAGGATATTGCTTCCTCTATGTCTACACCCTCTAAAGCGGACACTAATGCTTTCACTCTAGCTTCATCCACTTCAGCTCCTGCAGCCTCCAAAATCTTCTTAACGTTCTCTTCGTTTATTTCTTTTCCAAGACTATGCAATATCAAGGCCGCGTACACGTATTCCATAATAAACACCTCCTAGAGTCATCCAAACAGAGCAGCTAGCCCCTCCATAGCTTCCTCCTCTTCCTTCTCTTCTTCCTTCTCCTCCTCTTCTTCCTCCTTTCTCTCTATCTTTCTTTTTTTATCTACTTTTTTGGTGATTCCGGAAGTAGCTTCTTCTAATTCCTTATCCAAAGCATCCTTAGGTAGTTTTGATGCTAAAGAGAGCATTTTAATATACGCACTCGCCACTAGCTCCTTGATTACCTCGGGAGTTATTATTCCAGCCTCTATTGCCAGTGCTTTGGCCTTTACGAAAGCGGAACTCAATAGGTGTCCTATGTTATGCTCCGTTGGATAGCATATTCCAATCGAAAGGTTCAATGCCCTCGAGAACGCAGTCCTTAGATCCTCTAGGAAATCTTCCTTCCTAAGACCCAAAACCTCCTTAGTGAATATCACACCGTCGTCGTATGCTGCTAGGAGCTCTAGCCCGACTACTATTGGGCTTAGGTCAAGAGCATTTATTATCTCAGCCTTTTTCTCGCTAATCTTCTCTCCTTTCTTTGCTAATATGCTTTCCTTAGTTATTATCACTTTCCCCCTCTTAATGTCCGCTGGAACACCCATTACTTTTAGATCTGTAACTACAGGACCTGGAGGAAGATTCGTCTCTCCCTCAGGGATTATCACATCTGCAGGCATAATGGAACCAGGTTTTGCTGGAGCTCTGGACTTCTTACTTTCCAGATAGGAGTTCAGCTCCAATGGATTCATCTCAGTGAAGATCAGGCTACATTCTCCATCTAAGAAGTTCTCTAGTTTGCTAATCCCACTCTTACCATTCTTCTCACACTCTCTGAGAGCAAGTCTCATCAACGTCTTCCTAGACACTCTTATTTTGGCTTTTCCCCTTAGCTCTCTCCTTATCTCCTGCATTTTTCTCGCAGGTATTCCGGAGAGCCTCGCTACACCTATGACCCTATGGCTCTTTATCAGTTCCTTTATCTTCTCTACTTCCCTTATCTTCCACTCTGCGACTCTCAAGGTCACACCTCCACTTTAATGGAGGGTCCCATTGTGGTTTTAACGTGAATGGACGATATATTATGTCTCCCTTTGGGTAGAATTCCTTCTAGGTGATCCAATACAGCCACCACGTTTTCAGCAATTTCTCTTGGATCCATGTCCTCTGATCCAACAGGCAAGTTTATTGCGGGGTTGTCCTTTACCCTCATCCTGACTGTCCTCTTCAATTTCTCTACCATAGGTGTTAATTCTGCTACAGGAGGTACTGGTTTAGGCATTTTTCCCCTAGGGCCAAGCACGGGCCCTAGGAATCTACCAACTAGTGGCATTAAGTCAGCTTGAGCTATGAAGAAGTCTATTCTCTTGGCTAGTTTTTTCGCCCTCCTCTTATCCTCGGCCAATTTTTGTAAATCTTCCTTAGATATTGTTTCTAGTCCCATCTCTTTTCCTTTTTGAAGCAAATCCCCAGAGGCTATTACACCAACTTTAACTTCCTTCCCTCTGCCATGAGGGAGGACTACTTCCGTGTTTATCCTATTCTCAGGCTTCTTTAAATCCAAGTCTCTCAACCCGATTAGTAGCTCCACACTCTGTTTGAACTTACGCTCCTTTGCCTCCTTGATTGCCCTTTCTACAGCCTCTAGTATGGCTTCCTTATTATAAGTCATTGCAGATCACTCCTTCTCATTACTTTCGAATAGCTCATCGTACATTCCCTCATCTATTTCCTTTTGAACCTCCCTCGGGTCTTTTCCATTTACAGTCACACCCATGCTAACGCAAGTTCCTAAAACTTCCTTAGTTGCACCCTTTAGGTCATATGACAGCATAGATTCCAATTTCTTCTTAGCTATGTCTATGGCCTTCTCTAATGGTAGATCCCCAACAGTCTTACTACCAGGTTCCGAAGAACCCTTCTCTATTCCAATCTCTTTCTTAATCAGTGCTGATACAGGGGGTAATCCCACTTCTATTCTGTACTCTCTGGTATCTGTATCCACTATCACCTTCACTGGAACTTTCATTCCTTCATATTCTTTCGTTACCTCATTTATTTCTGCTACCACTTTTCCTATGTTGACTCCAAGAGGACCCAACGCGGGTCCTAAAGGTGGACCAGGTGTTGCCTTCCCCCCCTCTATCAACACTTCTACTGTGGCTTCTCCCATTGTCATCACTCCCTAGCACTAGCTAGATTAAATCTCCTCTTCCTCCTTCTTCTCTAATATCCTGACGTAATCGGCTTTCACTGTCACCGGAATTGGCACCGTCGCCTCTATTAATTCTATGGTTACTTCCTCCTTCCCTTTGTCCACTCTTATAACCTTTGCTTTCTCTCCTTTGAATGGACCACTTATCAGTTCGACAATATCTCCTATATCTAATCCCTTTATTGGAGGTTTCTCCTCCAAGAAATGTTCTATTTCCGAAAACGGAACTTCCCCCTCTAATACACCCTTCGCATGGGGGATTCCTGCCATGGCTTCTAGGACATCTCTCCTCTCAGGAGCTTCCACTAAAACGTATCCCCTTAGCTCATCGGGAGAGAAGAGAGAGTATATCTCAAGCTGTTTGCTCCTGCTTTTTGCCTCTATCATCCTTATCACATTTTTCTCTTGGCCTATTGTTGTTCTAATAGCAAATATTTTGCTTTTACTATTTCCTTCAGACATTTTTCTCCCCTATCCCGAGAGCATTTGAGATATCACGCGTACTAGGAATCCTATCAGTCCGACTATGATTATCCCTGCCCCGGTTATTTTAGCTACCCTCTTGAACTCCTCATTTGTTGGCTTTCTGGTTAACATGAGTGTTCTGTAGCATTGTTTAAGGAATTCCACTTTCCCCATTGAGAAGCCCGGGTGTAGTAAGAGAAACTGAATATAAATTTTACCTATGGCGAAAACCGGAGCCAAAGTGCGAATCCCATGTACCTCCACCATTCATCATCGAAAACGCTCTATGTCACTCATGCAACAAATTAATCGATCACCCATGGGAGAAATTGTAACATCTAAGTATTGGGTCGAAGCTAGGAACTGCTGTACAGCATCTAGGAATTGGCTATCCGGAACAATCGCGGGACTAACTTAAACCATCCAGGGAAAAATATTTAACTTCAGAATGCGATTCATCACCCCAATCAAGCGAAGGGGGGAAAAACTTGGTCGGGAAAAGGAGTTTACTGGCCATGGCAATGGTGTTCATGTTGTCCACAACTACTTTAGTGCAAGTATCCCTTTCTGGGGAACTACCCAGATTAGAGAACAGAAAAACTCTAGGATTTTGGCCAAAACTATTTGTTTCAGCAAGAGTATTCGCAGAGAAAGGAAGCGAAATACAAGTGACTATTGAAGACGACACAGGAACTTTGATAGAAGGAACCTTCCGAGTACCAACGTTGCAAGTGGAGGGAGATGAGAGGACTCTCCCAGTACTTGAGATTCCCAGAAACCCAGACGTGGATTGGGCGAAAGAGATGTTAGGTCAGCTAACTTCCAAGGGAATTAAGGTAGAGGGTAAAGTTCCAACGAAGATATGGATGGTTAAACTAAGGACAGATAAGGGTGAAGTGGTGGAATTAACTACAGGAAGAAGGGAAAACGAATTCTCAGATATAGAAGACGAAATACCGTTCCCTCAAGCAATATTCAGAGGGATTCCTATTGACGTGAATGTGAACGGAATTAAAGCGGAAGTGTTCCCAGTTAGGAAGATAGTGATTCAGGCAAGGAAGTTAACGGTCGAGACCTATTCCTTCGATGAAAGTAGAGACGACCCAATAATTTTCAGAGAATTCAATGTTTCTCGGCTGGAAATAGAGTTCGGTCCACATCCGAAGTATAGTAAGATGTTTGGAGATCCGGGTTTACCAAGAATACTCGCTCCGGGACTAAGCCTCGGTAACAGGAAAGTAGAGTTAATGCAATCTCTGGAGAGAACTATATGGGTAGGAGGAGTACACGGAGCCTACTTGCATCAAGAAATTGATTCAGATCCAGGATATGAGATAATAATAAACAGATGCCCCATGTTCGGGACTGGTCCTGGAATAGACGTGTACGATACAGATGGCACTTTGTTATTTACTATCCCTGGGTGCAACGATTCCTGCCCAGCTGTGGGAGACACGGATGGTGATGGAGAGGTCGAAATAGTGGTTTGCACCGGAACTAACCAAATGCTCGTTTACGACACTTCTGGCAATCCCGATACGGGCTCTGGGTTCTCAGTACCTGGGGGTTGTTATGACTCAGACCTAAGCCTAGCAGATCTGGACAACGATGGAGACATGGAGATAATAGTTGGAGGAAGTGGAGCTAAGGTTTGGTATTGGGACGGATCGTCTTATTCCACTTATCCTGGCTGGCCTAACCCCTCAGGATCCTTCAACAACCCAATAGTAATAGGGGACGTTGATTCAGACAACGTGCTAGAGTTATTCACGACGGATTACTCCAGATTGTATATATGGGAGCAAGACGGCACTGAATTCTGTACCACAGCGACAGGTAGCAACAATGAGACAGGGCCCATAGGACTTGACGTAGACGGAGATAATTACTACGAGTTCTTCTGGAACTCTTCCGGCAATCCGTGCAGAGGATTAGTCTCTTACGACCACGATTGTTCTCTGAGATTCTGTTTCTCCGACTCTGACTTCGACGGTCAGACTTTCCCGTCAATATGTGACTTTGACGGAAATGGAAGCTATGAAGTAGCGATACATGATGATTGGTGTGGAGGGGATCTCCACCTCATAGACGCAAATACTGGAACCGAACTCCCAGGATTCCCAGTAGATTTGGGATCCGGGTATTGTGGAGGATCTTTATATGAAATAGCTCCAGCACTTGGAGACGTTAACGGAGACGGAGACGTTGAAATAGCCACTTACGTCTGGTCTCCCCCATGGTCTGTGGACGGAGTAGTAATCCTAAATCACGATGGCACTCCATTGCCAGGTTGGCCCATGCAGTTAAACGGCATGAGAACAAGCAACTCACACGCGTCAGATGTGCTGCTAGCAGACATAGACGGAGATTCTAGGATAGAGGTAGTAGGGAAGAGCTCCTCTGAAGTTAGAATATGGGAGCAACCAGGGAGCGTTGATCAATACATAGGCCTCTGGGTCACCAATAGAGGAGACCGCAGTAGGTTCGGCCTCTGTAGAGAAATATTTCAGCCTCCACCACCCCCACCACCAGGGTATTGTTGCATCCTAGCAGAGCCTAAAGTTTCCTCGAAGAGTTCCTCACCAGAAACTGATTGTCACTCACCTGAGGAAGCCATACACGAGATCTATATCCAGAATTGCGATAACTACCAAGAAATTGTGGAGATATCCCTTAGCAAACCACCATATTGGTCAATTGTAATAGAGGATCAAAGCGGAAACAGGATAGGGGACACAAATGGTAATGGTTTACCGAATCTAACTTTAGATCCAGGGGAACAAGTTATACTGAGATTCAAGATCAGACCTCCTAAATACACTGAGCCCTCTAGGATGATAACTTGGGTCGACTTTCTGACTAGGGTGAATCTCTCTGCAGTTCCTCCAAACGTCACAGTCGAACCAGTGAATTGTTCGGCACAAGTCAGAATGGACACCAACGTTAAGGAAATCAAAGGAGTACTAGTAACTCACGTCATACCCATGGGCCACTTCACTCCAGAGGACAGATTGAGAGGAGCCAAGAGACTACAGGAAAGAACACTAACAATCGGAATGACCCAATCACAAGCATTTGAAGTAATAAACTGCGGAAACGTACCTGAGAGAATAGAGGTCGGATTCCATCCAACTATCCTCACTCAAACTCTCACGTTGGAGGGATACCCAGTGTTGCTTGCCGATGAGCTTGGAAGCCCAATTAGGGACATATACCTACTTCCCATGGAATCTAAAACTGTCTGGTTAAACTTATTCGCCCCATCGGGAGTACCATCAGGAATTTATCTGCTCAGAGTTTACGCACATCTGTCAGATGACACATCTGTGAGATCAGAGGCTACTCTTAGAGTTAGGGTAATCCAAGAGGCAGTAGATCATGTACCACCTCCTGGACCATCGGAAGGGCCAAGCAAAAAAGTCATTGCAAAGAAAAAGAAGACTAGGAGGGGCTAGTCCAAATATCTTATTCCCAAGTCTATTTTCTTTTTGACCCCCTCTTCTTCTACTTCTATTTCGGTTTCAGGTCCAAGTATGTATGGGGAAGACACACCCGATGCTATTACTAGGACTCTGAGGGTGTTTTCCAATTCATCGTCGATTTGCACTCCGTATATTATTTCGGCCTCTGGATCCATCTGTCCACTGACGATTTCCACTACTTTCTCTGCCTCTGAAAGGGTTATCCCTTGGCCACCCGTGACGTTTATCAGGGCAGCTTTTGCCCCAGAGATGTCTACGTCTAGCAGTGGACTAGATAAAGCGTCTTTCACCGCCTCTTCGGCCCTATTCTCTGTGTCTGATTCTCCTATCCCAATCATAGCCACTCCTCCCTTGCTCATTATCCTCCTAACGTCTGCGAAGTCTAGATTCACTAATCCAGGCTTAGTTATTAGCTCAGTTATTCCCTTCACAGCCCTAGTGAGTATCTCATCCGCGACTCTGAAAGCGGCACCTATCGGTAAGTTCGGAGCCACCTCCAAGAGCTTATCGTTAGGTATAACTATAACGGTGTCTGCACTATTTCTGAGCTTTTCTAATCCTATTTCAGCATTATTTTGTCTGACCAAACCCTCTACGGTAAATGGAAGTGTTACTACTGCTACAGTCAATGCGCCCAATCTCTTAGCAATTTGAGCCACCACTGGAGCCCCTCCAGTTCCAGTTCCACCACCAAGTCCAGCTGTTATGAATACCATGTCTGCTCCTTGTAAAGCCTCTTTTATTTCAGTTTCACTCTCTCTAGCAGCTTCTTCTCCCAATTTGGGGTCGTTTCCCGCACCTAACCCTCTAGTAAGCTCCCTACCTGCTAATATTTTTTTATCTGACACTGTGTAGAGTAAGTCCTGAGCGTCCGTGTTTATCGCAACAGTCTCTGCACCCTTTATTCCGACTTCCATTATTCTGGTTATGGTATTGCACCCAGCCCCTCCGACCCCTACCACGATTATCCTCGCTCTAGCTCTCTGTAAGAGTTCTTCTAGCTCATCATCTACTGGATGAACCTTCTTCTTTGGGAGTTCTTTTTCCCCAGTTGCAGCCTCTACTATTTGTTTCAAGAAGACTCCCTCCCCGAGTCTCTAGGGGATTAGGGTCACAGACATTATTTAACCTTTGTTTATCATTTCCAAGAACGCTCTAATGGTATACCGAATACGCTAGACCACTTCCTTGGTCTTCTTTATCTCTAGGCCTCTCGAGAGACAGAAATCGCTCAGGAACTCTCTGCACTCCCTTGTAGTTCCCTTCCAGTCAATTAGGATCTTGTCAGAGAAACTCCTTTCCAGCAATTCTTCCAAGCAATCCTCGTTTAGGAGCTCTAGCTTATACTTCGGCACTATATGTCCTAGGGAGACCTCAGTGGATAGAGCAACCTTAGTGAAGTTAGGGGCATAGTGTGGCCCACCAATTCCCAAGAAGTTCTCGGTGTTCGGCAGCTTCTCCCTCTCAACAAGGGAAATTATAGCAGAGGCTAGGATTTCACCAGCAACGGGATCAGTCCAAGCCTTTTCATCACTACCTATCTCTATGAATGTCATTCTCCTTGGTATATTTGGTCCGTGATGCGTGGCTTCATAACACACGTCATATGAAATTCCGAGATCAGAAGCTTTCTCGTACATGAATCTGAGGAGGAACCAAGACTCTCTGGGAGAGGAGTATGGCAAATCCTTAGAACAAATTTCCCCTGGGGTGTGAACGCTCAGAGTTGGCTTACCTGAAGAGCTACTATGCCTAGAGACGAATAAAGTCAAGTCAGCTCCTATTTTTTCTACTATTTCTCCGGAGTGAATACAATCTCTCTCCGATAGAAAAACAGACCATCCTTTCGAGACTTTCACAACTTCTCCAACTTCAGCTGAGACGCCCATGGCTTCCTCGAATTTATCGAGGACGTTCAGAGAAGCCAGATCTTGTTTGGAGAAAACAATTAGATTCAAACCAAATACCTCCTATTCTTCCCTTTATATTCGTAATCCATCAGCCGAACAATCTCTCTGGCCTTTTTCTTTCCTATTCCATTTATTCTGACGAGGTCCCTTTCTCTGAGAGAAAATATTCTCCTGAGACTCCCGAAGTTTTCCAACATTCTCTTAGCTATTTCTGGTCCGACACCAGGCAGAGAGCTGAGGATCATTATTTGTCTGTCTTCGCTAGTGTATTTCCTAGGGTATTCCTTCACCAGTATTGTTTCTTCGTTTCTCCCTGTGCTAGTATCCTCCTCCTTGTTATGGATTATCCTTATGAGTTTGGCACTCTCCCATTTGTCTGTGGTGTGGAAGACACTCACTCCGTATTCAACTGATATCTTCACCAAACTCCCCCATATTGCCTCAGGTCTTATCCTAGTCCCTCTTATTTCTTCCCATAGGTCCCCTTCTACTATCAATATGGGTTTGGAATAGGCCTCTGATAATCTCTTTAACTGATCAAAGAGTCTCCTCCTGAAAAGGGACGAAAGGTAATCCTGGGCTCTTTTCCGTTCAATCCCACACTCCTCACTGACTACGTAGTCAGCGACAGTTAATTTAGAGTACTCGACTTTAAGTCCGAATCTCTCGAGAATTTCTGGAATTCCCGATGCCTCTTCGTGTATATCCACCACTATTCTACTCAAATCCTCCCCCAGGAATATTTATATCCCATTGATATATCTTGAGTACATCATGCAGTACGTTGAGCACCCCCTGCTGAGAGAGGGGAAAATAGAGAGGAGGATATACCAGGAGGTAATAGCTGCCAAAGCTTCTGAGAAGAACACCCTAGTTGTGGCGCCTACCGCATTGGGGAAAACCATTATAGCTATAATGGTGATGGTACACGTCCTCCATAGGAGAGGAGGCAAGATACTATTTCTCTCACCCACTAAACCATTAGTTCACCAACACAGAAGGAGCATAATCGAGAAGACTAAGTTAAGCGAGGAAGAAGTAATAACGCTCACTGGAGAGATACCTCCAGAGAAAAGGAGAGAATTCTACGAGACATCCAAGGTAATAGTTTCTACACCACAAGTAATAGAGAACGATCTGATCAGAGGCTACCTGAACCTCAGGGATTTCTCTCTAATTATATTCGACGAGGCACACAGAGCGGTTGGTAATTACTCCTACGTATACATAGCGGAGAGATACGTCAGGGAGGCAGAGAACCCACTCATCCTCGGTTTAACGGCATCTCCTGGAGGAGAAAAAGAAAAGATAGAGGAAGTGATGAGAAACCTATACATAGAGAACCTAGAGGTTAGAACAGAGAAAGATCCGGACGTCAGACCCTATGTCCACAGGATAGAGATAGAGTGGAGGAGAGTCCAATTACCACGCAATTTCAGGGAAATTAAGGCTCTTTTAACAAGCATACTTAGAGATTATCTATCTGTTCTAAAGAAGAAAGGGTATTTAGAGACAAGGGATATGAGGAAGGTCAGTAGGAAGGAAATATTGGAGTTGGCTAGCAAAATATCTGGAGATCCAGAAGCACTAATAGCTCAGGCGAACTCAGTCAGACTAATGCACGCTCTGGAGTTACTTGAAACTCAAGGAGCCACCCCACTGAGGAAATACTTAGAGAGGTTGAAGGAGACTTCTCTCGGGAGAGGAGCCCAGAAGTCCTTGAGGGAGCTAGTCTCAGACAGTAGGTTCTCCAGAGTAATGGAAATCCTCAAGGGAATAAACGAATCTCATCCTAAAATGAAGGAACTCAAGAGGATATTATCTAAGGAGTTATCTGGAGATAAAAGAGCCATAGTCTTCACTCAGTACAGAGACACTGTGAAGGAGATAGTTAATGAACTCTCTGATGAAAAAGGAATTAAGCCAATAGCGTTCATAGGACAGGCGAATAGATCTGGAGAAAGAGGCATGAGTCAAAAGGAACAAGTGGAAATACTAGAGAAGTTCAGATCTGGGAAATACAATGTTCTAGTGGCTACAAGTGTTGCAGAGGAGGGATTAGACATACCTTCAGTCGATTTAGTGGTTTTTTATGAACCCATACCTTCAGAGATAAGGTCCATACAAAGGAGGGGGAGAACTGGTAGATTCGGGAAAGGCAAAGTAGTGGTCTTAGTAGCCAAGGGTACTAGGGACGAGACTTATTATTGGGTGAGCGTGAGTAAGGAGGAGAAGATGAGGGAAGAACTATCCAAATTGAAGTTCGGGAAAGCAAAGGAATATGGGCAACAGCCAGATCTATTGTCTTTCTCTTCTCAGCCTGTAGGGAAAATAATAGTAGACAACAGGGAAATTGGATCCGAAGTAGTTAGAGAGCTTGAGAGATTGGGAGTAGGTCTAGATTTCTCCGAACTCGGAGTCGGAGATTACCTGCTCCCAGATGAAATTTGCATAGAGAGAAAAAGAAGCGACGATTTCGCCAAATCCATAGTAGATGGAAGACTCTTCACACAAGCGAAATTGCTAAAGAGATATAGAAATCCAATCCTATTGATAGAGGGAGAAGGCTATAGAGGAGGGTTGCACCCTCATTCGTACTTGGGAGCCCTCATCTCTCTAATAGTAGACTTCGGAATACCAGTTATATTCTCCAGAAATGAAAAGGAGACTGCAATAATAATACACATGCTTCTAAAGAGAGCGATGGAAAGAGGGAAGAAGGAGATATCTCTCAGAATAAAGAGACCTAGAATGGGGACTAAAGAGTATCAGAGGTTTATAGTTGAGTCCCTCCCTGGAGTTGGCCCCTCCCTGGCAGACTCTCTGTTAAGGAGGTTTAAGACAGTCGAGAGGGTTATGACAGCATCGGAGGAGGAGCTGATTGAAGTTAAGAACCTAGGAGAGAAATTGGCAAAGAGAATAAGAGAGGTCCTCACCAAACCCTATACTGAAGGGAACAACTACTGAATGCCTTTCCTAATCATCTTCTCAATTTTCTTTTCTGCCTCGTCTGGGACCCTTATCTTCCAGAACCAACTACTCTCTCTTCTCACAGCTCTGACTTTCCCCTCCTCTAGGAGTCTAGTCAATATCCTCATGGTCTCTCCCATGCCGAGTCCAACTTCTTCTGCTATTTCCTTGGTACTCATCTCCCCTCTCTCTTTGAGGATCTCCAATATCCTATTCAATTATCTCACCCCCATCTCTCTCAAATGTTTGATAAGCTCTAATATCTCCTTGAGAACTTCTAAGTCTGTTATTAGCTTCTTAGGGTCCTCTTCTCCTTCTATTTTTTCTGAAATCTCTATAGCCTTAGAGAGCAACTTGTCGCTCACTACTTCAAGCCCACTCCTCTCTCTCCCATGGCAAGCTACGCACAACTCTTTTCCCTTCAACTCAAACATCGGTGCCCCGCACTTTTCGCATCTCTTAGAGAGCATTTTTCCTCCTGAAAGGAGGACACGGACCATTCTGTTTATCTCTTCCTCTTCTTCCATGAGTAAGGCTTAAATAACATGTTTATTTAACCCTATCCCAACTAGTTTTGGGAGGGATTTGGGTGGAGGAGTACGAAGAAATAATATCTGGAGCTATAGCTCAGCTCGAACAGATAGTCAATGACACTACAGTCCCTAGGAACATAAGGAGGGCCGCCAGTAATGCTATAGATGCTCTGGAGAACAAGGAGCACACTCCTGGGGTCAGAGCTAGTAATGCTATAGCCATCCTAGATGAGATAAGTAATGATCCAAATATGCCCATACATACTAGGACAATCATATGGAGTGTGATAGGCGAGCTTGAAAGAGTGGTAGACTGATCAACAATAATAATACATCACTACTAATTTTTGTATTAGACGATTTGCCCCATGAAATAAAATAAAATGAAAGACAACAGAACTGGAGAGGGTGGTCGTGCTCGGATACGGGACCACGACTGACGACTACTCGGCAACACTCTCTGAAATATTGGCTTTCGCATCCATATCACTTTTCTTGATAGGAGCCATTTTGAGACTCGAGTCCGAGATTCGAGCGGCACTGATACTCACTTCTGTATTAAGTGGGGTCCTATCGATATTATCATCCAAAAGAGAGGAAGAGACTAGGAGAAGGATGGAAGAAATGCATAAATATGGAGGGTCTCTTGAGGTCTATCAGAAAGAGGGAATTTGGTACGTTAGGAAAAGGAGGCCCTAGTATGAGAGTTCTAGTGATTGGTGATACCCACATCCCAGAAAGGGCTGAGGAGATACCAAGGAAATTATGGAAAGAAATAGTAAAGGAGGAGTTCGACTTAGTTCTCTGTACTGGAGACTTAGTTTCCGAAGAGGTGTTAGAAGAGTTAGAAGAGATAGGCGAGGTGAAGGCAGTCAGGGGAAACATGGATTACTTAGACCTACCCATGAGGGAAACAGTAGATCTTGGATTTAGAGTAGGGCTGACCCACGGAGCCGAGGTATATCCAAGAGGAAATAAGGAGCAACTCTATGACATAGCAATCGAAATGAACGTATCAGTTCTAATTAGTGGACACACGCACAGATCTGATTTCTCCATTTACAGGGAAGTGGTTCTATTTAATCCAGGAAGCGCGACTGGAGTTTGGTCTGGTGGAAAGGCAGATGGAATACCGAGTTTTGGAATCTTAATCCCAGAGGAAAGAGAATTCAGAATAAAGAAATTAATTCATGGAGAAGTGGTCACCAAGAGGTATAAGTTTTGACGAGGAAGTACAAGAAGATAGCATTTTCTGGGAGTTTTGCACCACTACACAAGGGACATGAGTTAGTGATAAGGAAAGCAATCACTCTTTCTGAGAGTCTGGTAATAGGACTAACCAGTGACGAGTACCTGAGAAGAAAAGGAGTATTCATGCCCTATAACAAGAGAAAGGAGGAATTAGAGAAGCTATTCTCTAAATTGAACTTTGACAAATACGAGATAGTAGAGATAAATGGCCCATTCGATGAAAAGGCTATGGACAAGGATATAGAGGCGATAATACTAACCGAAGAGAACTTAGATAAGGGGAAGAAATTGAATGAGATTAGAGAGAGTAGAGGGGTTAAGCCCCTAGACCTAGTGGTAATCCCACTCGTATTGGCAGAAGATGGAAGGAAAATAAGCTCTACTAGAATAAGAAGAGGAGAAATAGACAGGAATGGGAGGATTATAAAGAATAAGGTGAGGAACTAGGATTTAAAGACACGAACTAATTTCGCAATGGCCAAAAGTAGGAAGGAAACCCAAATTACCAGGAAAACACCCCTCAGGATTTCCCATACCGCTTCTATGACCAAGTATTCCCAAGCTAGGAAAAAGTAGAGAGAGACCAAGAAAGTCCCAGTGGTTCCCACTGCCCTGTATCTTCTTGATTTATCGTCCATGAACATTCTAAGAAGAGCTAGAACAGTACACAATCCTCCTATAAATAGAAACGGAAGGAATCCTATTTTCAACTCGTAACTCAGACCAATTACTTCCATTTCCTTGGAAAATATGTAAGGCCCAATTACCAGAAAGAAGAAGTTTATCAATGCTAATACGAGGTTGTACAACTTAGTTCCGATTCCCAAACACATCACCACGGAGTGACTATGTCAGCAATGTCCTTTCCGGTCTCTCCAATCATAGATATTAAAGTTACTGCTTCCCTCACGCTCATTTCCCTCAGGTCTATTTCTTTTATTTTTGACATAATCTCAGTGTATTTCTGTCTAGCTCTTTCTGCCTTGGAGTAGGACCTCTTCAAGAAGCCATTCATGGCCTCTTGGTGTATCTCCACGGTAGCTTTACCTACAGATATTACCTCGCTGGGAAACTTACCGTACTTGATCGAGAGTCTCGCTAGCCCCTCTGAGTAATCTCCAATTCTCTCTACGTGTTCGGCCACTACTCTGAAGTCTAGGCACTCGAGTGGGGTAATACCTACTTTAGATGAGAAGCTTGAATCGGTTATAGCCTTTCTCAGTTGCCTAACGACTAAGAAATAGAGCCTATCTACTCTATCGTCTCTTTTTATAACGTCCTTTGCTAGTTTTTCATCCCCTTCTTCCAGCGAAGTAATAGAATCCTCATTCATTGATGTGGCTATTACGTAAGCCCTTTTAAGAGCCTTCTTCGGTGGTAATTCAGACAAATCTAACAAATCGTGCATTAGTACTGAATTTGAATCCTCTTCAACTATTTCCAGTCCTATTAACTTTTCTGATATCCCTTTTATTTCCTCTCTGATCTCGGGAGGAATTCTTTTCCTAGAGACCACTCGTATCCTGCTGAACCCGGACAGATAGCAGGCTAGCAAATCGTTCTTCCAGTTTTCGCTCTTGGTTAGGTCTAGTTCTACGGATTTATCTGTATCTTCAGATAATTTCGGTCTTATTTCCAAGGACCCGTCTTCTCTCTCTGATATCCAAACCAAGTCCCCCTTTCTAAGACCAACCCTATTCACCCACTTCCTTGGAAGAGACACAACGAGAGTAGATTTCCCAGTCCTCTGAATTCTCCTAGCCTCCAATTTAATCAGCTCCGAAGTCATTCAGTACTTTTAGGTAACTCTCTCCCTCCTTTATCTCCCATGACTTGTACCCATCTACTAGTATTACTTTCGGTCTAGGGTAGAGGTTGTATTGGGAGGATTTGCTTATGGTATATGCGCCGCAATTCTTCAAAACTAGAAGACCATTGGATACTCTTCCCACTCCTAGTTCATCCCCAGAGAAACACAGTGGTCCACCGATTTTGACCTCATTGCCCTCGTTCCAGCTGGGATACGTCCTAAATAGGTAAAGCCTTTCTAGCAGGTGGTTGGTGCTTAAGTCAACTATGGACCATTCCACCCTTCCTTTCTTTTTCCTAGTCTTCTCTCTGGAGATGAAGTATCCACTTTCTCCCACTATGGATCTACCAGGCTCAAGTATGATTTTTGGGCAAAATCCAACTCTATCCGAGATCTCTAGGTATGCATCGGATAACTCCCCTAAGAAAGCTTCTAGGCTCGGCACAGTCTTTGAATACCTTATTCCGAAACCACCACCCAGATCGAATAAGTCGAACTCCTCTGAGTGAGGTAGTGAGAACATTCTCTCAACTACTTCCCTATAGGTGCCTGGTCTCTCTATCTGAGAACCTATGTGGGTGTGAATACACTTAAGCTCAAGTCCAAATTCATTTGAAATCCTGAGAGCATCCCTAATCTGTTCTGGAACCACTCCGAATTTGTCTTCTAGGGTAGAAGTTGAGACGATGTCACTCTCTCCCTTTAGGCCTAGGGACACTCTAATCCCAAAGATAGTCTCAACTTGGAAATCTAGATCCATCTTCATCTTACCAATCTCAGATAGTTCCTGTATCGAATCAGAATTTAGAAGAAATACGTTTAGTTTCATAGCAGCGGTGATTAAGTCACTGTCTTTAAATCCATCTAACACAATTCTATCCGGCTTTGAAGCCTTTAGAGAGACCAATAACTCTCCAGGAGACGATGCCTCTAGCAATACAGTGTCGGAGATCTCCTTGAGTAGTCCTGGAATAGGATTAGCTTTGACAGAGTAGCACAATAAATGAGGAATTTCCTTGAGATGTAGTTTGAATTCCTCAATTCTCTCCTTTACCTTAGAAACGTCTACGACTAAAAGAGGAGTTCCGTACATATCAGCCAATTCTTCAGGGGAGAATTCGCCTATTTGCAAATTCATCACCCGGGAGTATGTAATATCTTATCTTCCCAACGTGAAACTCTCTAATTAATTCCTTAGCAACTCTCTCTAGGTCTACCTCTCCTCCCTTGGTGAACCTACCTCTTTTTCTCCCAAGTAGCTCTAGAAATTCAATTGGATCTAAGTTCTCATCTATTTGGTATCTTTCCCTTAAAGCACCAGGCATTTTGTCTTTGACTTCCCTTATCACTTCGATCGCACCTTTAACAGGATCTTTGAGTTTATCCGGGTCTATCGTACCTCTCAGATAGGCATCTTTATCCTCTCTTTGGGGGAAGACTCCGGGAGTGTCTAATACTCGTATTCCCCCCTTTGCATCCAACTCCATTTCTTTTCTAGTATACCCCGGAATAGACGAGACCGGAGAGGACCTCCTTCCTTTAAGGGCGTTTATTATTGAACTCTTACCTACATTTGGATATCCAACTACAGACACCTTAACGGGCCTTTTTCCTCTACTCACCTTCCTTATAGCTCTTCTAAGTATTATAGTTCCGTGGTGATCCCTGGCTGAAGTGAAGACTACTTCGTCAAAGTGTTTCCTTAGAAAACGCTTCCATTGCTCTACCACATCTTTCGGAACCAGATCGCACTTATTTAGGCAAAGCACTATGGGCTTCCCCAATCTTCTGGCTAAGTTCTCAATTTCAGGACATCTGAATCTCTCTGGAGCTCTAGAATCAACTACTTCGAGTACTACGTCTCCTTCTCTAATTACCCTCTCTAGACTCCTCAAACTCAACTAGGCCCTAAACTTGTATTCGAAGAAAAGCTCCTTAATAACATTTCCTTTCTTAGATATACTTATCTTCCTCAGAATTTCTCCAATTCTCTCCGATAGAACTCTCTTTTTTTCTGGATCAGTAATTCCTTCCGGAATTTCAATTCTCTTTACCCTTATTGTGTTGGTTAAGGAGAAATCCCTTCCTAGTTCCGCATATTTCTCCAAACTTGAAAATTCCTCATCCGTTAATACATTCTCTAAGAAATAAGTGTCTCTCAATTTGGCAGAGAAGAATCTAGGCTCTCCTAATTCCATCGGTTTCGGAATCCTCTTCTTGCATCGCATTGAGGTGTTTTTATCACCAAATGAGATTATTATGAAGGCTTTTTCAGAATATCTAGAGTAAATGGACAGTATTTCATCGGGAGACATCTTCCCATCTATTTTGATTTCTTTCGATTTATCATCTATTGGAAAGTAGCTCCATATTCTTCCAGAAACTTTGTATTCGCTTCCTTTAAGACTAGAGGCAACTGCTTCTCCGACGGGTGTTTCATAAGTGAAGGAACCTTTAACAGATATAGTTTTCCCAGTTCTCCAAGCAATAGAAGGGCCCTTGAACTCCCCCCTACCATACCTCGAGAAGAACCTATGCGTTAAGTCATTCACTTCTCCGACAATTGCTCTCTTGAGAACGTCCAAGTGTTGCTCCCCCACCTAATCTAATTTTTCATTTTTTGAAATTTTCTAACGAGTTATTTAGATTCTCTAATTCCTTGTTTGCTATCTCACCACTTCCGTGTTTCAATATTGTTATCAGAGAGATAACTGATAAAATCAGAGCAAGAGCTATAACAGCCATGTATTCGACTTTAGCCTGCCCCCGTTCCATGTTGTGCCCTCGTGCAGTTCAGTTATTAAGTGTTTCCTCTACACCATCGTTCACTCTAGCGTCATTTGAGGAATTCGTGTCCACATTTAGGACACTTGACCCCTTCACACGATACAGAGAGCGGACAGGTACGGCATGAGGTCACTCTAGCATAAGACACGTCGAATTCGAATCCGCATCTCGGACATTTCACTATTCCACTTTTATTCATTTCATCGACCCTCCATGATCTCTCGCACTCTTCTACTCTCAACGTCGTTTAACAGGATTGTCACTCCCACTTTATTCCATCTCGGTGCAGCTCTTAGACCACCAACTACGTCACATCCCAAGAGTTCCTTAAGCATCCTCTGTCCCTCGAAGAATCTAAGCTCTTCTGGAGGGCCAGCTACCACCAATATAGCCTTAGAGGCACTAGTTGGATCGCAATCTAGGTACAGATTATTTCTAAGGGTTTCCTCCACCATGGAACCTAAGTCTACTTTACCCTCTTCAATTAATCCCTTCCTTTTTTTAGATAGTACAGATAGTAGCCCACTTTTTCTCTTTATCTCTCTTTCGTAGTATCCTATAGTTCCTATGCCCCCTTCTGATAGAACTGTTATTACTTCAGCACTTTTTAAGGAATATTCTCCTTCCTTTCCCCCGTCATCAACTGTGATCATCCTGATAGGCTTGGCTATCATCTCGTTTATCTCGTTGAAGGACGTTCTACCGAGTCCTCTCTCGAGGAAGAAGTCGTTGTCTACTAATATACCACTATCCACGTATCTGCTGAGTTCCCTTAGGGTACTCGAAGCGTTAGAAAAGAGGTTATCGGGTTCGTTCTTGCTGGGAATGACACCCAATAAATAAACGGGGACCTCTTCCCCATACATTCTCCTTAGACTCTCTGCCAGTACCGGAGCAGCTCCACCGCCGAAGGATCCACCCAGACCGAAGACCATCATGAAGGCTTGTATTCTCGAGGTATACACTCTCTCTATGGCATCCATGACGAAGTCTATTTGGTCCTCGGCAACGACTCTTCCTCTATCTCTCCCAAACTCGGGGACCTCAACCTCTTCGTATCTTAGTAACACTCTGTTTTCCATTGGAACGTTCTTTAGTGACATGAGGAAGTTCTTGGAGACGTTTACTACTATGCCACTTCTCTTCTCTTCCCTCTGGATTATTCCTCTGGAACCAACTATAGAGTCAGTGATTCTACAGCCCGCATCCCCGAGACCAATGAAGAGGAACATTTTTAATACACCCACACATCCCTTAGGTAGTGTACTTTTAAAAAGCGTGGGGTGCGGATCTTGAAGCCCTGGAGACTCCTCGGCCTCCTCTTCATACTGGATTCCCTAGTGATAATTTTAAGTAAATTCTACTTGTTAAACAAGATGCTTGAAGTTTACAGGCAGAAGGAAAAGCTGTATCTGCTGAAATCTTTCTCCGAAAAGATATCTTATCTGAAAGACTTCTTTACTAGTACTCAACCTATGGTGAAACCCTTCTTTCTCGGCAGCTTAGAATCGTTGATTCTGTCAGCGATATCTCTGTACTTCGGTTACAGAATACTACGAGGAGAGGGTAAGTCCAAGGTCTCAGCGTTCCTGGGGATACTCCTAACTTTATATGTAATCTCTGTCTATATGTTAGATAGGATGAGGTGATCTCGTGAGGTTCCTAGCCATAGGTATCGGAAAGGCCGGGAGTAGAATAGTTAACGAATTAGTTGAGACAGAGAAGAAAATGCCAACGAAAACTTTTACACCATTAGTCTTTAACACATCTAAAGCAGATTCAATTGGATTAAATAACATAAAAGACGATAGGAAGTTTATAGTCGGAGAAAGCCTAAGAGGTCAAGGAACGGGAGGAGACAGCAAGCTAGGAGCAGAAGTAGCAGCAGAAGAAATAGATAAAATAACTTCGAGGATAGAGCAATATCAGAGAAGTGAACACGATGCCATACTCCTAGTCGCGGGGCTAGGTGGAGGGACAGGCGGGGGAATGCTCCCAGTCTTCGCTAGGGAATTGTCCGACAGGTCAGACGTGCCCATATATGGACTAGGAGTTCTTCCCTCTAGAGACGAGGGAGAGGTCTATGCCCTAAATGCAGCTAGGAGCATAAAGACTTCAATAGGCGATCTGAACGGACTCATACTAGTGGATAACAGTGCCTTCGTTTCCCCTAGAGAGGGTAGTTCCGGATACGAGAAGGTAAACAAGGAAATAGCTAAGAGAATGACTCTGCTTTCTAGGGCGGGTGAAGTGTCTCCGGGAGGAGAGGTGGGAGAAAAAATAATAGATGCTTCTGAGGTCCTAAACACGATAGGCAGGGGAGGAATAACTACCTTAGGCTACTCTATGGAGCAAGTAGAGACAAAGAAAGGATTTCTCGGAATATTAAAAAGGAAGGAGGAAGTGGGAGACTTAGGGAAAACTACTAGGATAGTCTCAATAATAAGAAGAGCAGTTAAGGGAAAGCTGACGTTACCTTGCGATTACAGATCAGCGGAGAGAGCTTTAGTTCTAGTGGCTGGATCTCCAGAGCTACTAAGCAGAATGGGTACAGATAAAGCTAGGAAGTGGCTAGAAAGTGAGATAGTCGGACACGACGTAAGGGCTGGGGACTATCCAATACCCAGGGCCCACTTCGTAGCAGCAGTAGTGGCTCTCTCCGGATTGACTGATGTCCCGAGGATAAGGGAACTCTTTGAGGTTGCATCCGAGTTTCAAAGGAAAGAGGAAGAAAGTAGAAGAGGCTTCGATCTACCTCCTCTCTGACGAAAGGGTTACTGTCTGATTAGTCATCTTTGCTAACATTTCTTGGATAATCCTATTTGCCTCTTCCTCTTTTTCTTTTCTCCATTCTTCAAATCCTAGATCACTTGGTAGTGTTATTTCCCCGTTAATGGTGTCTCCATTCTTTCTAGTCACCCTGACTTCCATCCTGTAGTAGGGAGAGGCCCTACTCAACTCCTCCTTGGGAACACTAAGTAGTACGGAAACACTCTTTTTCCCCTTGTCTCCAGAGAACTGATGGACTATCGAGTAAAATCCAAGTCTCCCTGTGGCGAATTTCCTAAACCTATCCTCAACTTCCCTCTTTATTTCATTCTCTGGACCCTGCACTCCTTGGAAAGCATCTATGGTAACGTTCACGTCCGGGATTTCTATTCTGTTCACGGGGGAATAAAACACAGTAGACAACCCAATTCTCTTCTCTAGATAGAAGTCGAAATCAGCCAGAGAATAAATTGGAACTCCCATATTTACCATATTGGTTTTCCTCCTTATTTTGCCCCAATCGGAGGCCTCTGTTTCCTCTATTTTCCCGTTTATCTCGGAGAAAGGTTGTAGGAAAATCACGAGATTGACTGAGATATTATCTAGGTCCTCAGCTATCTCAGAAATTTCGCCCGAAATCAGTATTTTCTCATCTTTAGCAAAGTATTTCGACCAGATGTCCTCTTCTAAGGTCACTACGGAGAGTCTAAGCTTACAAACAGTTTGGTTCCCGAAACTCAAGTAATTCTCAGTGGATATACTCTCTGTCTGAAAGAGGGGAGCTTTAATGATTAGTGAAAGACCTATTCCAATCACTAGGAGACTATAAAGGAATAATCTAGTTGATCTGCGCCGACCCACTCCTTTTTTCCTCTTAACTACCTTCTTTCCCATAACATCACCCCTCTGTTAATGCGGTGGAATGGGGTAACTTTTTTCTCAGGGTACCTCTACTTCTTAAGCGGGAAGTCATAGATGTTGAGACCCTTGGCCTTGACGTCTCTATTAATACTTTTGTTCCTAGTCCTCATCTCAGGGGCAGAGGTACTCATAGTTAGAGATCAAAGCACTGGGGTTTTACCTCATTCAAGAGAGCTTTTAGGTACTACTACATCATACGGAGAAAGCATTACACTAAATAAAGAGATTGAGGATAAAGTG
>Ga0209410_1000156_pt1 | contig 28622 bp, 32 predicted proteins | sample Mar14436cmmetaG_FD_184135 | JGI IMG/M metagenome (GOLD analysis project Ga0209410, IMG submission 184135) | Marine hydrothermal vent microbial communities from Guaymas Basin, Gulf of California to study Microbial Dark Matter (Phase II) - Marker... ... | reverse complement strand
CGTTGTTGCTTGGTTTCAGAGAAAAATCCCATATAGAGGGAATTGAAAGGGTAGCTCCAACCGAGAACACTGTTAAGGTCAAAGCGTGAGTTTCAGAGAAAAATCCCATATAGAGGGAATTGAAAGTACGAGGGGGCCCGCGCAAGAGCATACCTCGCCTTTAAAGTTTCAGAGAAAAATCCCATATAGAGGGAATTGAAAGTTATCAATCCCAAAAATCCTCAGAAACCTAAAAAATCTTGGTTTCAGAGAAAAATCCCATATAGAGGGAATTGAAAGTCTGCACCATACTGATATATGGTTGGCAACCTTGAGGATCACCTTCGGGCTTGTTCTGTTCATCTCACAGTATAAGCCGAGGGTACGTGGATAAGTCATGGCTGTAACCTTGAGCGTGCGGAGAGATTCTCAAAACCACCGCTTAACATCTGCAGTCCCTCCATCAAGAAGATTCGATTAAAATTTTTGGCGGGGCCGCTGGTATTCAAACCCAAATGGGTTCAAGTCTAGAAAACTATGAGAAAGCAGGACGTGACAACTTTAAGACTTCGGTCTACCTTTTCCTTACTTATCTTATGTTCGGTGTTGTGGGGGGTTGTTGAGCGCTTCCATCTCTTCGAGAGGAATAAGGTTCCTTTAGATCTTAAGATACTTGGCTTAGCCTTCCATGTTGAAATTTCCAGTCTTAGGAGGACTGTCTGGAGCATTACCTGAGTGTAGGAGGGTTTCAAAGACACTGTTTGGAAGTGGGTTCAGAAGCTTAAGGCTCGTTTGAGGTTCTCCGTTGAGGTCAAGCCGAGACGCTTCATAGCCGTCGATGAGACCTATGTCAAGGTTAACAGCCTAAATTTGCGGGGTCTACGAGCTCTCTAAGTCTAGAGCTGAGTAGATCCCCTTCCGTGTTGTATGCCCGTCTCCATAGCGGTGGATCCAACCTCAATATGCTCCTCCTAAGCCCAGAATAGTCTGATGAAGGAAGCCTAGGAACAAGCCTATAAGGACGCCCAACCTTCTTACGGTTCATAACTTCCAACTCCTCATCATAACCATCCGAGAAGTCTAAGCTCAGCAGAAGCCAAGACCACGCCTAATCAAACGCTCATCAACAATCTTCACGATAAACGTCGCGGAGTATCAGCTCCCACTCTACATGGTTCAGCTAGACCAGCTCGCAAAGGGCCTCCTCACACTCATAATAGCAACGATAATCGTCAACATAATCATATACCTCTATGAGGGTGGGAGATTGAAGAGGCCGCTCTTTAAGCCGTCCGTATAGTCCTAGAAGGTTCACAAGGGGAAGAGCCGTCTTCAAAGTTTCCCGGGGAAACTTTGAGGTGTTGAGCAACCTATTGTTCATTTGAGGTTTTCATTTTTGGTGTGTATTCGAGGTGGGAAACCCTTTTTTGTTGCCCGTGGAGATCTGGGGTTTGAGGTGGATAGGTTTGGAGAAGAGGAAGGTTCTCGTCTCGTCTGTGCTTCTGCTAGTATTCCTCGCGGTGGCTTTCCAGGTCTCTACGGTGGCAGCGTCAACGTCGAGTTCAAACGTGAACGGGGAGCATAGCGGCGGCAACATCGGCTTTTGGTACAGGAAGGCTGTTAAGGCGATTAAGGCTTCAAGGTTCGCTATTAGACGTGCGGCCCAAATAATAAAGGAGAGGCGTGAAGAGGGAATAGACGTTTCAACCTCGGTGAAGCTGCTCAAGGCTTCGGTGAAGCTTCATAAGGCGGCTGTGAGGCTTCTGGTTGACGGTAAACCGAGGCGCAGCCTATTCTCGGCTTTGCTTTCAATCCTAGTGGCACGTGACGCTGTCAAAGCGGCGGTTGAAAACCCTGAAGAAGCCGTAGCAGCCATTCCAGGCCGGGTTGAAGCTAAAATTGAAGAGGTTAAGAAGTTCCTAGACAGGCTTGAAGAGGAAGACGTCGACGTGGCGTTGCCGAGGAGAATCCTAGAAACCGCCGAGAAGCTTAACGGTAAAGGCGGAAACCTTATAGGCGAGGGGAAACCTGTCCGAGGAGTAGTGACGTCTGAAGCGGGCAGAACGCTGGCTTTGCTCTCGCAGACGATCGCTTCAAGGAGCAGGTGAGAGAAGGGGAGAACCCCCAGACGGCTCCGCCCTTAAAGGCTAAGGAGAGGTTTCCGAACGGTAAGTGACATATTGCCGACAGCGAGTTCAGCAGCGAGAGGCTGAGAAGGTTCATGATGAAGTGAAGCGAGTCCAACCTCCACCCAGCGGAAGCCATGAACATCTAAAAAGCGAAAGGTGTTAAAGAATCTGAAGACGAGAGGCAACCCTATGGACGCAAAGAAGAAAAGATTAGAGACCGAGTAGCAAAACGTGAACGCTCATCAACAGGCGATGAAAACCAGTTTCGTTACACGCTGGCACGTTGAGAATTTTTAGATTATGCGGGTTCGCTTATTTTTTTGCCTGTTTTTTTGATCCATTCCTTGATTGGGATGGCGAATTCTTTTTCAACATTCGCTCTGTGAATGTTGTTGTATGTACAGAAAGACCTGAGTTTTCCGTCGGGGGTCGCATAATGTATTGCGCATCTCTGAACTCTGTCAAGATCCATGTTCCAGACATCCTGGAAATGCATTATTCCAATCATGATGACCTTGTACATTAATGATGCTAGAGCCTCCATGCTTCCCTTCGTTACTACGTCCTTTATTAAGCCTCTAACGAGATCAGACTTTATCATAGGTAGAAACTTTAAAGCCTCCGCTTTAGCTCTGGTTCTTCGGCCCTTCAGGCCGAGATAATATATGTTCCAGAAGATCTCCGCGAATTTGTCTACGTCGACATATCTGGTTATAGGCGTGTATGAGTCTTCATCGATGACAATGAAGGTTGAAGCTCCACACATAGGATGCATTGTGAACTCCGGATAGACCCTGTTCTTTAATACTTCCATTCCCTTAGCTATAGGCACAGGCCAATTTACGGGTCTCCAATCATCTACCAGAATCTGTCCGCTCGTCTGCTCTTCTATCAACTTAATTGCGTCTGGAATCGTTATGCGAAGTTTCCTCATAGCCTCCTTGCGTGCTCTTCCAGCCATGGAGATCGGCTGAATATTGACGCATCTAACAACATCAGAATTCCTCGCGGCATACTCGATTATTTCTCCCAAGTCCTTATCGTTCACATTTTTGGCGAGGGTGACAACCAAAACAATAGATCTTAAACCTATCTTTCTCGCATTCTCTAAGACTTTCTCTTTAATCGGTACAAGATCGGTTCTGCCTCGAAGCTTCTTGTAAATCTCCTCTCTTAACCCGTCAAACTGTAAATACAGCGTATTCAAACCGGCTTCATAGAGTTTGCGGAAATATTCTATATCCTCAGCTAATCTTAATCCGTTAGTGTTCACTTCAACATGCTTTATGCCGGCTTTTTTAGCTTCGCGGATTAGGTCTGGAAGATCGTTCCGCAGAGTTGGCTCTCCGCCGCTGAACTGGAGAGCATTACATGGCCATGGACTATTAGACCGGAAAAGCTTAATCATCTCAACGATCTGCTCGTAGGTCGGCTCATAAATGTAATTTGCCGCCCCAGCGTAGGCGAAACAGATGGGGCATGCCATATTGCATCTGTTAGTAACGTCTATTATGCCCAAAATAGTATGCGTTTTATGTTGCGGACATAACCCGCAGTCATATGGGCATCCCTTATCGATGCTGGTGAGAGGTTTCTCTAAGCCGAAGCCCATATACTTGGCGGAGTTCCATTTCCTGTAAAATCGTTTATAAAGTTCAGCATCACCCCAATAAACATCCTCGAATCTTCCATGCTCAGGACAGTTTTTCTCGAGGTAAATTACATCGTTTTCTTCATAGATTCTCATTGGCACTCTTCTCAAGCATACTGGACATATACTCGTTGAGTATATTTCGAATCTATCCTCCCGTTTTTCCATCTTGATCCATCCACCTCAATGAGCATCTCTTTTGTTCTTAAAAATTTTTTCTATAGCGTACATAATTAAAATATTATCTCTTTCTAATTCTCTGTTCTTTAGGCCTTGAGGTCTAAACGCCAAACTTGGGATCGATTTCACTCTTGGCGCCTACATTATTAAGGAGGCGCCGTCAGGGTCTAAAAATGTTTCTCATGGCAAACTTGGGACGAGCTCGTTCATCATTCTTCTCTGAGCGGCAACCCGGCCATCCTAGTCGAGGACGGTGGCGAACGTCTTCTCGGAGTAGCGTGCGGAGCTATAGTTTTTAGGCCTAGATCGCTACTACATATGCGGCCTAAACGCGCTTCCGGTATGTTGAGGAGATGGCTTCGAAGACATACCTTCAATATCTAGATTCATAAGCAGATCCTCTTCTAGTTCTTTCTTCTTCTCTCCGGAAGTCTCAGCCTTCATTAGTGTTACGCCGCATGCCTCGGCGAACAACCTCGTTAACTCAGCGTTCGGGTAATGGAACATCCAGCTGTCTTCTCGACTGGGAATCTTAGTCACAAGATATTTTACATCATATTCTTGTTTGAAAGCATGACATAATGCGAGAGCATTTTCCGCTGCTGATTAGAGCCGCAACGTCCATTTCTGTCATTCCTAAAAACGCTATTTCCAGAAGAGCCTCTTCGCCCTCTCAAAGACCTTGACAACTTTTTTTCTCCATTCTGGAAAAACGTCAGGTGTGGATGGATACTTATCATATAGGCTTCTAACTTCTCGAATAGTTCTCGCCATCACATACAGCGACTTTAGGAAGCTTAATCTGCCAAGTCCACTGAAGATCCTTCGAGCAGTCTCACCTATGTTGAGGTGAATCTCCTCGCCTAAACTTGCCTTTAGAACGTCTTCCTCGGTAATCAGCTGATACTTCATTCCATAATTTAACTCTTCATTAGTTAATCCTTGAAGGAAGATTCGGAAGATATCGAGTCCCGCTTGCTTCGCCCCATAGCCCTCCATGAATCTCACATTTATAGGCCACAGCGCCTTTGAGCTTACGTCTCCTCTTTCAAGAGCCTCAGCGATTACTTCTCCGGAGATCTTTCCTCCCATCATTGAAGGACCTATTCCTCCGCCGTGAATCGGATTAACTTGACATCCAGCATCACCTATCACTGCTATGCCGTTGCCGACGAACGAATCCAGGGGTCTACGTGTCGGCACGATTCCGCCTCCTTTATGGATTATTTCTGAGGATTCAAAAAAATCTCTAGCTAGAACATGTCTGTAAAAGTTGCTTTTGGGATTAGGCTTATTGGAGCGTAAAGAAATTCCTAGACCAGCGTTAACTCGCGTGGCGCCTTTAGGAAAGATCCAATAATACCCTCCTGGAGACGCGTCTTGATCTAGGTAGATCTCGCAGAATCTCGGATCTTCTACCTCCTTCTTCAGCTGCCGAATTTCACGGTAACAGACAACTAAATCATCTTTTCCAACATCAACCTCTAACCCAATTTCTGGCGGAAGGTTTCTGCGGAGAACAGCTGAAACACCGCTTGCGTCAACAGCAACATCGCTGAGTATCTCCATCTTCTCTCCAGTTCTCGCATTTACCGCTAAAATTCCCTTAACGTATCCATCTTTGACGAGGGGAGCGGAGACGTGAACCTCATCCTTCAAGACTGCACCTGCATCCACCGCGTCTCCCAATAATCTCTGGCCGAAGGCATAACGGTTTATGACGAATCCTGCTAAACCATACCCCGATATATTGAAGATCGAACTTTTATCAGGCGAGTATACCTTTACGCCCTCGATATCTCCCTCCTTTTCTTCTCCAGATGGATACGGTAAACCCAGATTATCGAAATGATGTTTTCCAATAGCATCTCCACAAACCTTGTCGCCAATCAACCTGCTACTTTTTCGGTCAACCAGGCAGACATTGAATCCCTTCGAGGCTAAGATCTTAGCTGCCATGCAACCCGCGGTGCCAGCGCCAACGATAACCACATCATACTTCTCCAACACGCATCATCTCGATAAGCTGAAACTATTTCATTCCCTTTTACCTAACCTAGACTCGAATGCGAACTACCCCAGCTATCGCCCCCTCACGGGCACTGCGTCTGGTCTACGCCTTCAACGCCCAGCCAGACGCCTCAGCCGCCGACAGGAGGAACAGCATCAAAGAAGAATTTAAGCCTAACGCCCATTCATCCCCCACTAAAGTGGGGGCTTTCTGGGCGCACTTTAATTCCACAGTTCAACAGTGACTATCGGGTTAGCCTCTCCAATGTCACAGGCTATTATGACTGTTTTGTCGGTTAGTTCCGGGTTTGGAACAGCCACCTCTCTCTGGACGACTATGTGAAGGTAGAAGTCTCCGTTACGCCTGAAAAGTTTTGACTCGCAGATCTCCATACCTAGCTCTATTGGGCAGTGAGGCTTAATGGCTACCCATACTCCACCCCCTTCTCCCCTTCACTGGGATCCCCGCCCAATACCGGGCTATCTCCGTGTTTCGCCGTTCTATCTTCAAAAAGTCTTTCCTGATCGACGGTGGATATTCCCCGTCAGGTTTAATCTTCTTATAGAAGCGTTTAGCCTGCTGGCTGAGTAGAGTTCGACATCCTCAACGTGCAGAAAACGTTGAAGGTTCTTGTATTCCTCTTCAAGAAGCTGCCGCTTAATCTTAGTCAGATAGACGATTTTGGCTTTAACCGTCTTCTTCACTTTCATCGGAGCCTGCGGCTCCGATCTTGTTAAGATGGAACCTAGTATTTTAACTAATATACCGTGGTGTAGAGACTGCCCCTACTCGACGTTAGGATGCTTCTACACAGAGACATACGAGATGGACTGCTGCATCAACGAGTCTGGATGCAACGAATGCATATACAGTGTAAACCTCGAACAATGCAGCATATAAAATTCCGTATCTTGATGTTGAAATCTAGACTCATGGCGAGTGGAAGATGCAAGGATAGGCTTACAATTATAAGTAACAGCATGATTGAATATGCTTAATTTGAAAGTTAAAATGGATGGGGTCTGTAATCTTAATGTTTAAGGGTGAGAAAGGAAACAAGAGAATTCTCATATATAACCCTCTATCTACCTTTTATCTTGCTTTTCTGCTTTTTCTTACGATATTTTTGCTTCCGTACTTGATCTTTGCTGGAAGAATCGTTAGTTACTCCTTAGAAATCCCTTCCCAAATCATTTTTATGATTTTTCTTCTCTCTCTTTTCGGAAGCCAGGTGAATCTTAAGATTAGAGAAGCGAAATCCATCCGGCCTATCCTTGCCTTTAGGGAAATTATCTTCTTCGGAGTTAAATGGTGCATTCCCGAGTTCCATTATGGCGTTAGAAAAACCATCATATCTGTAAATATTGGCGGAGCTCTGATTCCGGTATTGTTCTCTCTTTTTCTTCTACTTTATTCTATTCCAGCATTAGAACAGAACTTGACGGTTGCTTACCTCAAAGTTTTTGCAGCATTTATTGTTGTCACACTGGTTGTTCACAAGTTTGCAAGGCCTATTAAAGGTTTAGGCATCGCTGTTCCATTCTTTATACCTCCTTTAACAGCTGCCCTGGCATCAGCCGTCCTATTTCCAATTTATGTTAAAACAAACCCTTTCATAATAGCCTACGTGAGCGGGACATTGGGCACTCTTGTAGGCGCAGATCTACTTAACCTCAGCAAAATATTAGAGGTTGGAGCTCCCATAGTAAGTATTGGAGGCGCAGGCATATTCGATGGTGTATACATAACGGGGATAACCGCCATTTTCCTCTTATGGTTAATTGTCTGACGTTAACCACCGTCTAGGTGAGAAAGGTTTGCAACTGGAAGAATGGTTGATGGACATTGCACTGCAATATCAGCTCTTAGGAGTGTTCATTATAAGTTTTATTGGAACAGCTGCCGTTTTCTTCCCCTATATTAGTAATCGCAAACGAATGCTCTTTCATAATTATACCTTTAAAGAACATCTAATTAGTCAATTTAGCAACGTTTCCTTGTAGTAATTGTTTTAAATTCTAAAAACATTTGCTTTGTGGATTAACATAACTTTTACGGAGGTTCATGGTTTTCTTCTTTATGGACTGGAAGATTGTTGATGAGCGTTTGATTAGGCGTGGTCTTGGCTTCTGCTGAGCTTAGACTTCTCGGATGGTTATGATGAAGGGGTTAGAGGCTATGAATAGGGGTAAGGTGAACCATCCCTTACAGGCTTACGGATCGTTACGTGGAGTTCTTGGCTGTTGTTCGTTACCTATCCTCTATGCCTTACAAGGATGCTTGAGGGCTTCACCAGGGGCTCCATAAGCTTGTTCCTAGGCTTCCTTCATCAGACTATTCTGGGCTTAGGAGGAGCATATTGAGGTTGGATCTATCGCCTTACGGGCGTCTCTAGGCGGTTGATGAGCCATTAGTTATAACTGTGCTCTACTGGTGTTAGGGTTCATAGGCTGGTGGGTTGAGAGGAGCCATTGGAGGAAGAGACGCTACGTTAAGGTCCACTTCGCTGTGAACGTTGAAACTAGGGGGAGGGCTGTAAGGCTGTGTAGGTTCTAAGCCGTGAAAGATGGGTTAGGCTCAAACAATACGGGAGAAGATGGAGCGTCGAGACGGGGGCATACTCAACGTTCAAACGTGCATTCGGAGAGTTCTGCATGGCAAAGACCCTCAAAAGCATAAGGAAGGAACTCATGACGAAAGCATTCATCTACAACATGCTCATAAACCTATAAACAATAGAACCGGGAAAGAGACGGAAAGATTCAGAACCCAGACCCAAGAAGGAAGAAACAGCCACAAAAACCAATTAGTCCACAAAGCAATGCTTCTTCTCGTATTCTCCTGTCCCAGAACGACCTTATCATATGGGAAGTAATAAATCTTCATTTTCATGAGCTCCTTTACGCAGTGCTGAACGGCGTGCTATTTACGGCACGATTCATCTTCTCGGCTCTCACTATCAACTGCTTGCCAAACCTGCTTTCTTCCGAGGCTACCAGGTATAGTGTTAAAATTTAAATGTTCTAGTTATTAAAACATTTCATTATGGGTTTAATAAGCATATTCATCCCCGTTTACAGAGAGTCCGATATGTTGGAGGATTTACTGGAGGATCTTCTGGAGGACCCATATGAGGATAAGGAGATCTTCGTTATTATTGATGAGCCGAGTTTGAAAAGCCTCCGTTTGATTGAGAAGTTTGGAGGAAATGTTAATTTCGTGTTAAATGGCGAGAGAAGAGGCAAAGCCAAAGTCTTAAATGATACCGTGGAAGACTCAAGCGGTGACATCCTATTATTTCTAGATGCCGATGTGGCTATTGACAGGGAGAGTGGAGATTTCCTGAAGAAGGTCTCAGACAGTTTAGAGAAGGCGGATATAGTAGAAATAAAGAAGGGTGTAGTTAGAGATTCTATTCTTGCCCGTATAGTCAGCTATGATTATTTGGGCTTTAGCTCTACAAACTGGTTCTTCTCGCGGTTTCTGGGGAAGTGCCTAGGCTTCAACGGTGCAGCCTTCGCTATCAGGAGGGAAGCCTTCAATTCTTTGGGGGGATTCAGAAGAACCATCTGCGAAGACTTGGACATGGGTTTAAGATCCTTCCTTAAGGACCTCAAATTTAAATTTTTAGTAGACGCAAATGTTTACACGAAGGCTCCATCCTCATGGAGGGAATGGTTCAAACAGAGAAAGAGATGGGGGATTGGGGCAGCCCTCTGGCTCAAAGAGAACTATCGCAGCTTACTCGGAATTGTACGTGAATACCCAAAGATTCTTCTTTCACTCTTGCTTCTTTTTCCCTCATTGCCGACAGCAATGAGCATCCTAATCATTCCGGAAGACATCTACGTGAAGATCGCCTACATCCTCTTCTTCATATTATCTACGAGAGCAAGCATCCTTCTTCCCCCAACAGCATTCGCATCCACAACCCTCTCAATAATAAAGAATATGCTTATGACAGTCAGCAGCTTACTCGCTTACTTATCGCTATTTTACATTCTTGCGCAGAAGATGAATTTCCCATTCAACCCACTGGAATTTACATTTTACTATCTCATTTATTCTCCCTTATGGCTCATTACGGTGGCTGCAAGCATAGCTAGGCTTCTGCTCAAACCAGAATGGATCAACATTGATTGGAAGGTTTAGGACACATAAACTAGGCGAGCGTACAATATAATATGTGCGGGGGTGAGATTTCAGCATAAACTTAATGGTAAAATCTTCATTGCAAACGGTTTGCTATGAATGCTCTATTTCTCGTAGTATTCTCGACAGCAACTTTGGTTCAATTCTAAAGCCTTTGTTTACTAATGAAAGCGAAACTTCTAGAAGTATGGAGAAGATTAAACCTGACATTTCAAGTCTCCTCTACCAGCCTCTTTAATTTTAACTTTATTATCAGAAAAATTATCAGAAAATCACCTTCAAAATTATACTTTATGCTTTCAGCCTCATATCCTTCGGGAAGCCTATACTCTCTAGTAAAGACCGTCTTTTCATCCCTACATGCCTCTACATTTAGGATGCTCCCGAAAACTTCGATGCTGATGTCCTCGGACTTGAAGCCCGGTATCTTAAGGGTTAATATGTAATTCTTAATCACGCCGGCTCTTCTGATGACTCTATGGGGAGTTATGCTTCCATATTCTATTCTAGCAAGTCTTTCCGCTGCGGCGGCTCTAAATCTTCTGGAAACCTACATGCGGAGGGATTTACCCGATACTCAGAGAATTGGAGGAGAAAGGCTACATTGAAGGCGAATGGGCGTTTAGAGGAAAACGTAAGATGAAGATTTATAAAATAACAGATGAGGGGGGAAACTTCTTAACTTAGCGCTTGAGAAGCAGCGGGAGATATCAGAGGTAATGGCGAAGCTTCTTCATGATTATGCACGTAACGTGCTTAAGGTTAAGACTCCGGCAACAGCCGAGCTAATCAAATTCTTCGATTTTACATCCTTTAAGGAAATCTTGGAAAGGCAGCCTGTGAAGAAACAGATAAGGATACTTAAAAAGCTCGGAAGCAGCTAGAAGGATCAATCGAATTTATAAATAATAAAATAAGCTCAAAGAGCTGGAGAGAAAAGCAAGCGTCAAACCTTATTAATAGCCTTTTTCCGCGGCTTCCAGCCGTCTAAAGGCTTCTGTTAACAGCATGCACAAATAACTTTTTCATCTATAACTTCACTGCTGAGCTTCACAAACTTGGGATGAAAACAATTTTATGTATATGCTTTTTAGTCATGAATGGTATGATCGCCTTAAATGTTATAGATGACCCCCCGCCAACTCTCTTCATCTTCGAATATATAATAGAGTCTTCTTTTTTCTCTTCTTCTCCTCCATATGTTCAAGACTAGTTTGTTTCCAATGTAAGCTGCGATTAGCGCAGATATGGGATTAGAAACGCATCCAGCTACGTCGATTAAGGTTAAGCTGTATCCCCTGTAGGCTTCGGAGAGAGGAATGTTCTCGATGTAAAAATATCCTAAAGTCATGCCTCCCAGAAGAGCGTCTGCAAAGAGATACACGGCGAATGCTACAGCTACGGCGTCTTCCAGCCTTCTGACCCTAAATAGGAATATTATAAGTACAGAGGATATGAAGGATGGAATAAAGTAAAGCTGGATTCCCCGCGGTGTGAAAGAGGAGATCATTACTGAGAAAAAAGCACCTAATACACCTGCCTGAATGATATTCTCTATGTGGAGAGGAGGAATCCTCTCTGGTGCTTGCCTTCGCATTATGCGTGCTCCACAATTTGGACAGTATTTTGCATCTTCCGGAAGGGGAAAACCGCAACGATTACAGTACGACATAACATCACCAGTTTAGAAAGGCATATGCTAGCTGGACTTCTCGAGCTGTTTTAATTCTCTGACACCTTCCGACGTTAATGAGTAACGTGCACCTTCATATATTATTATGCATCCCTTATCCTTTAGCGCTTTCAGTTCCGCTGCGAGGGCAAAAGGCGCAGGATCTAGATCATTCAGCATCTTGAAAAACTGTTCCCCCCTCCCCTTACTATACTTCAATATCTTTAGTCTTAGATCCAAATTTCACATCTCCTATTTTTAAATACGACATAATTAAATAAAATATATATCATACATATATATTTTATTTTAGCCAAAAACGATAAACCAAATGATGGGTGATGCATCTTGATTGGTAGGGATACGCAAGTTTCAGGTGCAACTACCATAGGCGTGGTTTTTGATATAGGCGTCATCCTAGCCTCTGAGAAAAGAGTTATGTATGGAAACCTCATCATGAGTGAGCAAGGCAGAAAGGTTTTTAAAATTACCGAGAGTATTGGTGCAGCTTGCGCTGAGCCCTTCTCGGACATGCAAAACTTGATGAGAAATCTGCGGTCTAAAGCGTACATTTTTGAGCTTGAGACTCGCAGACCAATATCCGTCAGATCAATCTCTAGGCTCCTATCGAATATGCTTTCAGAACAGCGAAGCAGCTTCGTTGCTAAGGTTTTGATAGGAGGAGTTGACGATCAAGGAGCATCTCTTTTCTTTATTGACTCGCTTGGATCAGTTATTTCTGATAAATATTTTGCTGTTGGCTCTGGGGCTTCTCTGGCTCTCGGCGTTCTTGAACGGGGCTTTCATGAGGGCATAGCCTTCAAAGAGGCTAAGCACCTCGTGTTGGAATCTTTGAAATCCGCTGCTAGAAGGGATGTTATGAGCGGAACTAGTATAGATATACTCATCATCACCAAGAATGGCATTCAAGAAGAATCACTAGATCTTGATCTTTACCCTCGAATTTAGCGTCAAAGAATGCATTAAAAGATGCCAAATAAGGTGTAAAAATTCACTTTTTGGTTTTTGGCAGGTTCTTCAGCCGAACTCGACGCCCAGAGAATCTTTTTCAGAGCTTGAATATAAGCCGTGCGGCTAGGAGGATTGAGGACGAGTACGGCAGTTCTGGTAGGGGGTAGGCCTAGATATTCTGTTAGGACTATGCTCTTGGCTTTCATGCTCATGTATCTGCTTCGGATAACATCCATGTCTATGCTCTCTATACATCTTTGCAGGTATCGACCAAAGGAACGAACGTAGGATGCCTTTTATCCCTGCAGAAAGCACTTAACTTTGGGTGGTGTTCCGTTTCTTCCTCCTGATGGTGCATACTCACTTTTCCCGTAACATGCAGAATGCACAACTCAGTATTACCAACGGCGAATTTAAGTTTAGTATCGATATTCCAAGATCTTCTTCTTTTCAGCAAAAGATCGAGTAGGTCAACTTTTTTGACTCATACTCAGCTACCTCACTTAAAAATTAAAACGAACGGTGATTCTGACGAAAACCGGCTATAAGATGGTTCTAACCGCAGATAGAACTTTATTCACGGATTACGGCGGATTTTAGGCTACAATTAAAGTCTGACCCAGACCCATCATCCCCGACAATCTTTGGTTGATAACCATGAAGAATAACATTAGCATTACATCCTTAAAAATAAAGGAGAATAAATACCTCTTGTAGTTGTCTTAGCGTTGTGGTTTCCGTAGCAACAGCGATACCTCACCGACAACATGAGAAAATTGAAATTGACGTTAACGTTCACGTCATCATCTTTTCTCTCAGCCGCTACCTATAATTGGAGGAGATGCTCCACCGCATCTCTTCTCTTCAGCCTCTTTAGCCCTGAGTCCGATTGTTCCCTAGCTGGTTGCTAGGGATTTTTGATGTGAGTTCCAGTTCTCCTATAAAGAGGGGAAAGATTAATATTTTGGATACAGATATATAAGAAAATAAATGTTTTAAAAAATGACATATGCGCGGGATCTATAATATGGCTAAAGTGCTATTAACTGCGGATAGGACTTTAATGAGCGATTATCATCACCATGAGTTCGTCGGCTTTGGCACATGTGCGCCTCCAAATGTTATTCCAGACTGGCTCTACAGCTGGCTGTTCTTCCCACCAATTAAAACAAAGAATGGAATTCCGGTAGCAGCACCCTACGGATTAAGAAAGATAGAAGCTCAGCTCATAAAGGAGGGGATAGACGTTCTGACGGTTGACCCGGATCACTTAGACAAGTACATTGAGGACGCCAAGGTTTTAGGAATCCACGTTATGGATCCGTTTGGGTTGGGCCCCGCCTCGAGCACGTTCGCGGCAGTACTTAAAAACGAGCCTTTCCTAGCTAAACACTTCCGTCTGTTGATGGAAAAACCAACCATCAGAAGAGCTAAAAGGCGGGGGCTTAAGATTGTTGTTGGTGGACCGGGTGTTTGGCAATTCAAATATAAACCGGAATCTGTTAAGGAGTATGGAATTGATTGTATAATTGATGGGGAAGCCGAAAAAGTTGTTGGAAAGATTTTCAGAACGGCACTGAGTGGAGGTGATCTTCCTCAATATTACGAAGTCAGCGTTAAGGAAGTGCCAAGTCTCGAGGAAATCCCAAACATTACGGCTCCATCAATTAACGGCCTGATCGAGATTGGGCGCGGATGCCCGCGGGGATGCAAGTTTTGCAGTGTGACTTTGAGGCCTTTACGTTGGTATCCATACGAGAAGATAATGCGGGAGATAAACATAAATGTGGAAAGCGGCTATACTGCTAGCGTATGTCTCCACGCGGAGGATGTTATGCTTTACGGGTCACCAAACACCCTGCCGAAAGATGAGAAGCTAATTAAGCTGCATGAAATGGTCGTTAAAAAATGTGAAGGGGTGGGATGGAGCCACTGCTCTCTGGCCGCCGTAGCCGCAAAGCCAAAGCTTTTCGCAACCATAGCAGAGATAATTAGGCAGAAACAACCGTGGTGGGGTGCAGAAATAGGCATAGAAACGGGCTCGCCAGAGTTAGCCAAAAAGATTATGCCGGCGAAGGCACATCCATTCAAGCCGGAGCAATGGCCAGAAGTTGTGCGTAGGGGAATGGGCTTAATGCATGATCACGGCTTAGTTCCAGCCTGCACATTAATTGTAGGTTGCCCAGAAGAAACAGAGGATGACCTCATCAAAACAATAGAGCTGATGGACGACCTTAAGGACATAAAGAGTCTCATAGTTCCACTCTACTTCGTGCCTATGGGAAGACTGAAAAATGAAGATTGGTTTAGATGCGAAGAAATAACAGGGCTTTACAGAGAATTGCTGGTTAAATGTTTAAAACATGATGTGCGGTGGGTTTACTCGCTTATAGACGACTCTTTTGCAGGCAGATGGTACAAGCCTTTCATAACTTTACTCTACAAACTATTCGTTAGAATAGTTGAATATAAGTGTAGAAAAGCCGGTGTTCCCACAAGGTGAGCACATATGCAAATTGACGAGATCGAAAACGCCTTTTTCTCAACATTTGTAAATCCCATTTTAAGGAGAGCTATAGGATTTCTAGATTATAACTGCCCTAAAGATGGAAATATGCTTATAAAGTCTCTCAGAGTTTTCTTGGGGCAGAATGTTACGCTCTGCGATAGATGTAAAGCCGTTTACGAGAACTTGGCTAAGCCACTATATGAGATAGGTAGCAGGCTTTTACGAGTCGATAAAGGCTTTATGCGGCGTCAATTTCTTGAAGATCAATATGGTGAGGCTTGGCTTCGCGGATTCGCGCTTATGATGAGAGGGGTCAAAAAGTATGGTATTAAAATTCCCTTTGTGCCTGCAGCTCCGTTCTTAATAGTCTGGAACTACACTTACAAGTGCAATCTTAGATGTAAACACTGCTACGAGAATGCTGGAAGAAGCAGAAAACATGAACTCTCAACAGATGAAGCAAAACAAACAGTAGATCTTCTCTCGAGGCTTGCAGGAGTCGGGCTTCCAGCCTTATCCTTTAGCGGAGGAGAACCCCTCGTAAGAGAAGACTTCTTTGATATTGTATCCTACGCCAAAAAGAGAATTCCCTATCTTAGCTTAGCAAGCAATGGGACGTTAATAACGAAAGATAATGCAAAGAAACTTAAAGATGCCGGGATTGATTACGTTGAGATAAGTCTTGACGGCGCTTCAGCCGCTACGCATGACTGGTTCCGTGGGGTTCCAGGCGCATTTGAAAGAACAGTGGAGGGGATAAAAAACTGCATCGAAGAGGGAATCGACACATGTATAGCAACAGTTATTCATAAGCAGAACCTTGCTGAGATTGAAAAAATTTTGAATCTAGCCGACGAGCTCGGCGTGAGGTTCATGCACTTCAATTATATTCCAACCGGGAGGGCGAAAGCCCATGTAGAACTAGATTTAACGCCGAAAGAGAGACTTCACGTCCTACAGTTGATAGGAAATAAGATTACTGATTTGTACTTGAGAGCCAAAGAGGAAGAGTTGAGGTTTGGCAAGTCAAACGTGAAGGTTGACCGTTTCTTCAGCACTTGCCCGCAGTATGCTTGTGTAACTAGAGAGCTTTCGCGGCGGAAGGGTGAAAACTTCATGGTTGAGGCGCATTACGCCGCGAAGAAGGGCGTGGAAAACGTTGCGAATTTTCTCGGTGGATGCGGAGCTGGAAGGCTGTACTGCGCAATAGAGCCGAACGGAGATATAAAACCATGCGTGTTCTTCCCAACAAATGAGGAAACGGTGCTTGGAAACATCCTAAAAGACGATTTCGAAGAGCTATGGGACACTCATCCGCTTCTATGGAAGCTTCGTGTAAGAGAAAACTTGAAGACATATGAAGTAAATGGTAAAATTGTCGGTTGCGGCGTATGCCCAGACAAATATATATGTGGAGGATGCCGCGCAAGAGCCTACAGCTACTTCAACGGAGATGTAACAGCCGCAGACATAGGATGTATAAAAAACGAGGAATTATGGAGTTCTATAATCAAAATAATTAACGCTAAAGATTATACATAGCCTTTACAAAGAAGACGGGAAAAAGCGGAAAAATCACGGTTAAATTGAAGTTTATTAAAAGGAGAACCGTTACAATCGCTAAAAAGCAGGATTGCTAACGACAGTATTAGTGCTGAAACGGCAACTTCATAAACGCCCGGCTTTTCTCGTCTTTCTTCAAGTTTTTATATACTCTTATGGCTTCGAACATGGCGTCTTGCATCAGCTTCCTCCAAGTCGGCGAGTATAAGCTTTAGGGCTGAATTCAGATTTTATGGGTTTTTACTCCTGTTTTTCGCCCTACATCATCATCTCCAACGTAGAGAGTTAACGTTCAGATTTTTGCTCTCCGTTTTTACGGATCACCCTACTCCTGTAAACCTCAAATAGTAGCGAACGCGCGATAGCCCCCAGATTCACATCATCTGCTTCCTTTAACTATGAGGCCGTTCTCATCTAAGATCGTTACCAGCTTCTCTACAGCCGTATAGACTTCTTCCTCCCTCTTAGCTCCAACGCAGACAAGTTTTCCCGTCGAGAAGATCAGGAAGACGACTTTTGGGTCTTCCATGTGGTAGATGGCTCCTGGAAACTGCTCCGGCTCATACATGACTCTAATTCCAAGCCTGTGGGCGGCGTAGACGAGCTTCTCTACATCAATTGTTGCATCGTCCAAATCTACAGATGCAACTATGTTCTGGATTGTGAACTCGGGTTCGCCTCTTATCGCTATGCCAGCGTCCCTCAGCTCCCTGACAACCTCCAAAACCGCCCTCCTAGCTTCCTTCTCACCTTTCGTTCCAGTGCACACCATACTTCCACTATCGAAGAGCAGAATGCAGCTCCTCGGGTTTTTAAGTTTGAAGGGAAGCCCAGGGAAGACCTCCGGCCTATACTTGACGTTTGGGAAAGCCCTAACTATGGCTTTCAAGTCGATGTCATGTTTAAGCCTTGCAGAGGCAACCACATTCTGTATAGTAACTCTAACTGGGATGCTTCGGATAATACTTTTCACTTTATCTTCACTTCTTCCCCGTCTATAACGACGAGTCCGAAGCGCTCCATCATCCTGAGCCTCTCGTCAATCCTTCTTCTAGACTCCGCGTCGTCGCCTAACGCCCTGTAAATCTCATCTCTCGAAGCTGAACCGCCGCGCTCCCAAAAAACGGTAAATAGTATGTTCATAAACCTCAACCATGACCGTTCCACACAACAGTTTTACTCGTAGTAAACGATAACTGTTTCGCTCTCAGCGCACGCCAGCACGTAACGAAAAAGTGTTTCATTAAGCATTCCCACTTTCTTCCGAAGTTCCATTGATGATTCTCTAGAATCTAACCTTTATCTCCAAGATAAGTTTAATGTAATTTAGCGGTCTATGATTTTCGTTACAGACCGGCGCGTGGCAAAATGGACAGAAAAACTATCCGTGTTTACGCCGTCTTCCTTTCCACCCCTTTTAAATTTTCAGGGGAAAACGGTGTTATTGGAGGGTTGGAGAGTTGCCGCTGGAGGTTTCGGGAGGTGGTGTAAGATCAGGCGGGACGAGACGCTTGTTGCGCTTGGATGGGAAGGGCTGTTCAGCGAGGTTGCGTCCTTCCGTGACGTTGGCGAGGGAATGTTCTGCAACTTCAGGCTCTCGTATAAGAGGCTTGACTTTGAAATGTTCAGCAAGGGGGTGGTGGAGGCTGCTTCCCGCTTTGACTTTGGAAGGGTTGATCGAGGAGGTTATGAGCGTGGTTGAGGATTTTCCAGTACACGTCGTAGAGTTATGTACTCTTCTGGTATGCAATACCAGCCCCAGCCCACACGCCTGACCACGCCTCTCTTACTTAACCGGTGTAAGTACTCCTTAGCCCATGGAGTTATAGAGGCTTGAGGGTGAAGTTGTAAGGGGTATCATGCTTAAGCTTATGAGAGGGAAGCTTTATTACTAGTTACCTTCTCATAGGTGTGCTAAGATTTAATCTCTTTCTTACGCCATCCGAGTAGGCCTCCAAGCAGGATGAGCAAACCTACGACTACGATTCCTATACCAGCAACGTACGGGTATAGTAGGTCTGGGTTATATAATAGGCATGTTCCGCTCAGGGTTACTAGTATGCCTAGGACGAGTAGAGTTATCTGCCCGAAGCTCCTTGGTAAGCTTAGGGTTATGGGGGTCGGTTCAACCTTCTTAGCACGTAGTATAGCCATCAGGAGGAACCCCAACCCCATACCTATAGCTCCGTCCACATCCGGTCTGAAGGACTCGAACCCAAAAAGTGGCGGGCCCGCTGGGATTTGAACCCAGGACCTTCAGCTCCGGAGGCTGACGCCCTGATCCATGCTAGGCTACGGGCCCTTCTCTAAATTTTTTTGGAGCGCGGTTCCAGTTAAGGGTTTTGTTGGTTTTCTCTTTGTTCCTGAAGTCGGCTTCGTCAAGTCTGGTATCCCATTAAAGTATGAAAACACTTTAATCTCTGACTTGCATATTAGTGCTGAGATCGTTGAGGGCGTTGAGGGGGTATGAGTGGAGAGGTTAAGCTTCCCCCGGCGGTTCAGGAGAGACTGTTGAGGCTTCAGCAGCTCCAGCAGACCCTGCAGTCCATCCTAGTTCAGAAACAGCAGCTTGAACTTGAACTCTTAGAGATCGACAGGGCTTTGAGCGAGCTCGAGAAGACTCCGGATGACGCGGTCATCTACAGGTCGGTCGGTTCGCTCTTGGTCAGGTCGGAGAAGGATAAGGTTACGAATGACTTGAAGGAGAGGAAGGAGCTCACCAGCATGAGGGTCTCGGTTCTGGGCAAGCAGGAGGAACGTTTGAGGAGCCAGATAAAGGAGCTTCAGGGTAAGCTCCAAAGAGACTTGAAGCCGTTTTCGCCTCCAACATAGAAGAGGCTAAGAAGGTTGGGGAAGCTAAAGAGTCCTGTCTCCTCGCTTTCCTACGAGGAGATGGAGGAGCTTGGCGAGAGGGCTGAAGAGGCAGCCAGAGCATACATCTTGTCGAGGGTTCCCCGCCGCAAGATAACCGACTTGACGGTAGCCGTCGACGCTGAGAAGACCGAGGAAGGAGAGCTAAACGTCAACGTGGACGTGGAGGTCAGACTCTCACCGACTATGAAAAACTTCGACGTTGAGAAGCTGGTTAACGGAGCTGTTGAGGCCTCATTCAAGGCGGTTGAGGAGTATTTAGGTAATTAGAGGAGAGCGTAGGTGGCCATACGAGAGATACTCGCCCTAACGGATAAGGTTGAAGCCAAGCGCGTTCTAATCCTCTGCCACCACAACGCGGACCCCGACGCCGTATGCTCGGCATACGCGTTCGAGAGACTACTTAAACGTTTAAGACCTGGGATTCGGACGGATGTTAGGGCGCCAAGCATCAGCAAGTTGTCGAAGGCACTCCTAAACTCCCTTCCAATAAAAATCTCGGTTGATCAACCCCCGTTCGAGAAGGCCGACATCATAGTGATGATGGACACGAATACGGTCCAGCAGCTGGAGTCTTGGGGAAGCCTGATTACAGGTTTAGGCGTACCCCTAATCTTCATAGACCACCATGCAAGCCACCCGGAAACCGTGAAGATCGCGGACGTCTACATCTCCGACGAGGATGCCTCCTCAACGTGCGAGATCGTCTACGGCTTCTACAAGGAGCTCGGTTTGAAGCCGACAGCCGAAGAGGCCAAAGCCCTATTCTTGGGAATCTCCTTTGACACTAAACACTTCATACTCGCCACGTCCAAGACCTTCAGGATAGCGGCTGACCTGATCGAGGAGGGTGTCGACGCGCAGGAGGCCTTATCGCTTTTAGCCCTCCCCATGGACGCCTCAGAGCGTATAGCACGCTTGAAGGCTTGCCAACGCCTGAAGATTCTGAGGTTAGGCGAGTGGATAATAGCCCTAACCCACATCGGGGCCTACCAAGCCTCGGCCGCAAGAGCCCTGATCGACATGGGAGCCCACTTGACGGTTGTCGCCGGGGAGAAGGACGGCGAAGTGCAGGTAAGCCTTAGGTCAAGCCGAGAGTTCTACGAGAAGACGGGGATACATCTGGGGAGGGACTTAGCCAAACCTTTGGGCGAGCAGCTGCGCGGTATGGGGGGCGGACACTCAACCTCGGCTGGAGTCAACGGCTTCGGAACGGTTGAGGAAGCCCTAGAAAAGGCCGAGAGGATTCTGAAGAAAAACATCCCAGCCTCAAAACAATAAATCCTATAAAAGGGTTTCTCTCAAAGGTTAGGTTGTTGCTTCTTCGGTTGTGGAGGGGATTTGGTTGTTCGGTCGAGAAGAGATCGATGAGGTCAAGAGCATGGTTGAAGATGAACGGTCGGAGGTCGTCGAGTTGACCTCCAAGCTCGTAAGATTCGAGACCGTTGTGCCTCCGGGAGAGACCGGGGAGTGCGTCCAGTTCGTTAAGTCGTACTTCGACGACCTCGGGGTTGAGACGACCATCTACGAGAGAAAACCTAAAAAGGCTAATCTCCGCGCCAAGATCGAGGGGGGAGCCGGGGAGACCGTCATTTGGCTCGGACACTTAGATGTCGTCCCAGCCGGCTCCTTAGAGAACTGGTCCCACGACCCATTCAAGGGGGAGGTTGTGGATGGACGCGTCTACGGGAGGGGTACAACGGACATGAAGGGGTCCTGCGCATCCGCCATGGTAGCCGCCAAGGTTCTAGCATCGATTATGGAGAGAACCGAAGTGAAGGAGAGCCTCCCAACGGTCGAGTTCTGGTTCACATGCGACGAAGAGATAGGCGCCGTAGACGGGACCCGTTGGCTGGCGGGTGAAGGCCTCTTCAAGGGTGAAGTCTGCGTGATAGGCGACTCCTTCGGGAGCCTCCCAACAGACCCTTGGGTGGACGTGGGTTGTAAAGGGTACATCCGCGTTCTGTTAAGGGCTCGGGGAAAGACCGCTCATGGAGGCGTACCCTTCCTAGGGGAGAACGCCATAGAGAGGCTTTTAGAAGCCGTGAAGCACGTGAAAGAAGTTGGGAATTACCCCTTAGACCTCCCAGAGGATGTGGAGCCCATAGCAGAGTCAAGCACAGAATTCTTGTTGAGGTTTCCGGGGCTGACGGAGGCTCAGAGGGAAGCCGCCAAGAAGGTCTTCTGGTACCCCACTGTGAGCCTAAACATAATACGTGGAGGGGTCAAGGTGAACGTGGTTCCAGACGAAGCCGAAGCCGTCTTCGATATTAGGATCACCCCCGGGCACCCTGTATGGAAGGTTGAGCAGGTCATACGCGGCCTCGTGAAGGATTCCGGGGTTGAGGTGGAGGTCGCCGGAACCAGAGAGGGGTTCTATGAGCGGCTAGACTCCCGCGCTGTCAGAAGCATGATGGACGCCGTAGAGACAGCTTTAGGAGCCAAGCCTCATCCGAAGATACTTACTGGAACAACCGACGGAGTCCACGTAGAACGCATCTCAAAGATACCGTGTGTGGGCTTCGGAGCTGGGGTTAGAGGTGTAGCCCACGCTCCAGACGAGTACGTAACCGTGGAGAACTTGGTTATGGCCGCTAAGGTCTACGCGGTCTTCCCCTTCATCTGGGCTAGGAACACTTGACCAACCGAACTATACACGGCAGTCTCTAAGAGGCTGAGAGGCTTAGGGAACGTAACCCTTGACAGGACCGGGCGCATCACCTAGTCTTGACGCCTTCCCGCCTCATTATCTCCCTAGCAACTATGACCCCGCTTGCGCTGGCTTGGATGAGCCCCCTCGTAACGCCTGCCCCGTCGCCTATCGTGAAGAGGTTCTTCACCTTCGTCTCGAGGTTCTTATTGAGTTCGAGCCTTGAAGAGTAGAATTTGACCTCGGTTCCGTAAAGGAGCGTATGCCTCGAGTAGATTCCCGGCGCCACCTTATCCAAGGCCTCAAGCATCTCCCGTATATCCGTCAAGTAGCGGTAAGGCAGAACGAAACTTAGGTCTCCGGGGGTGGCGGCCTTCAACGTCGGCTTCACGATGCTCCTCTTGATCCTCTCTTCCGTCGATCTCCTTCCAGAGAGGAAGTCGCCGAGCCTCTGCACGATCACCCCTCCGCTGAGCAGGTTTGTGAGCCTCGCTAAGTACTCTCCATAGGCTATAGGCTCCTTGAAAGGTTCGGTGAAAGACGTGCTCACGAGCACGGCGAAGTTCGTGTTCTCGGTTCTCCTCTCAGCGTAGCTCTGGCCGTTGACGCTTATCACCCCGCCATACGACTCCGTGATTACCTCGCCGTACGGGTTCACGCAGAACGTCCTAACCTGGTCGTCGAAGGCCTTTGAGTAGTAGATGAACTTCGGCTCGTACAGGATGTCCGTGAGTTCCTCCATAACCGAGGCTAGAACCTCAACCCTGACGCCTACGTCGACGGGGTTGTTGAGGGTTCTTAGGCCTAGTTTGTGGGCCTCACTCTTAAGCCACTCGGCGCCGCTCCTACCCGGCGCAACTATCACGTACTTCCCGTGGATAACCTCGTTGTCGGCGGTCTTGACGCCTTTGATCTTCCGGTCCTTAACGATCAGGCTCTTAACCTCGGTTCTAACCTTTATCTCGACCTTGCTGTTGAGTTCTCTCCTGATCTTCATGAGGACGTTCATACAGTTTTCCGTTCCGAGGTGCCTTATCCTCTGCTTGATGAGCCTCAAACCGGCTAGGGATGCCTTCCGTTCAATCCTCTCGATCTCGTCCATGTTTGTTCCATGGAGGGTCGAGGAGCCCCCGAAGGACACGTAGATACTGTCCACGTAATCTAGGAGCTTGGCGAGTTCCTCTTGGCTTAGGTACTCGTTGAGCCATCCTCCAACGGAGGTTGAGAGGGTGAGTTTACCGTCGCTGAAGGCTCCAGCTCCTCCCCATCCGGAGAGGAGGTTGCAGGGTTCACAGTTTATACAGCCTAAACCTCTGCTAGCTGGGCATTTACGCTTCTCAAGGTCGTTGCCCTTGTCGAGCATGATTATGTTCAGGTCGGTGTTCCTCGAGAGTTCGAGGGCTGAGAAGATTCCAGCCGGTCCAGCCCCAACGATTATCACGTCGAACTGCAAGCGTCTCCCTTCCGCCAAACCAGAAAGTTATGGGTGAGAGGCTCGATATATGTCTTCTCCCATAAGTTGAACTGAAAAGGATACTGTGCTTCTAGCTTCGGGAAGTCTTCTTGAATAGGTTGCTCCACTCCTTCTCCTCCGTGAGGCTGGCTAACGCTTCAGCGTATATCTTCACCCTAAAGGCTTCAGGGTCTTCTGGAGCCTCAGCATCCAGATACTTCTCTCCAACGTTCTTCAGCTGCCTTAACATGGCTGTAGCAAGCCTCTCAAGGTCTTCAGACGAGATTGTGGAGACATGGTGGTAGAGCCTGAAGACGCTGAACATACCTCTCAGATGCTCTATCTGTAGCTGTATGAAGAACCTCTTAACGTCCTCCGGGATAGAGTCTGGGTCAACGATGAATAGGGATGCTACTGGAGCATAGTATTTCTGCATGATTCCATGCGTCTCGACCTCAAATTTTACTACTTGGATGAGCCCTGCGTCGAGGAGGAGATGTAGATGGTAGCCGACAGCCGTCTTCGTCAGACCCAGCTCCCCGGAGAGCTGAGTCTCAGTCATTGGGCGCTTACTCAGTAAACGTATGATCTCCATCCTAGTGAAGTCGGCTAAGAGACGTATAGCTTTCTGATCCTTAAGGATGAGTAACGCCCTCTTCTTCTTTGCGGACATCATTATGGTTCTATAATACTCTACTGGAACATATAAACCAATTATTGAGCAACCTTCGTGGATGAGCAGACGTTTCCGTTTGCATTAAAGGCCTGTGATCGTCGCCTGGAAGATTACGTACACCATAATCAGCATTACTCCACCCCATTTAGGTATTCCGCCCTTGGTAAGGAAACGCCACAGGAGAAGGGTTATTATAAGAAGGAAAGGTAGGATTTCCGTGAAGATTGTCAAGTCGACCGCGAAGGGTGATGTCAAAAGAACGAATCCTAAGATTAAGGCCATATTTGAAAGATTTGAGCCGATGGCGTCCCCTATTGCCAAGCGGATTCGCCCCCTCCTCGCAGCCGTCACGTCCAACGCTAATTCGGGCAGGGAGGTTCCTATAGCCACGATCTTCGCGCCTATAAGTATGGGGGGAACCCCTAGAGATGCTGCTATGTTGGAAGCCGACCACACTGTGAGCCTCGCTGCGAGGACGACGATGGCTGTTCCCCCGACAACCTTCATGAAGACCGATCTCTTGTTCATCCTATCCGTCTCTTCCTTCTTCAACTTGACTGGGGGCACCCTCCGGGCCTTAGCCATCACGTAGATGCTGAGGATGAAGATTCCGATGAGGAAGGCGCCGATGAGATGTCTGACCGTTTCAAGGTAGGCTGAGAAGAAGGGAACCACTAAGAGGAGGGGGATCGCCGAAGAGAGAAAAAGTATATCCACCATCTCCGTCAAGAAGTCCGATCTAACTCTCTCGAGAGGAGCTATCATAACCATTATCCCGACCACGATCCCGATGTTGAACATGTTAGAGCCCAAGATGTCCCCTATGCTGATTCCCGGTGTCCCCTGAAGCACGGAGAAGACGGCGACCGTCATCTCGGGCACGGAAGTCATGACCGAGAGGATTATGAATCCAGCTGACGCTTCGCTGAGACCCGTGAGTTCGATAAGGTCTTCTATGGAGGCTATCGTCAGGTGACTGGCCTTCGCTAGAAGAGCAAGCGATGCTGCAAATATGACTCCTAAAAGAATCGGCGTCATCTCGTTGTTTGAGGTGTACACGGTACTCAACACCCGTGAATAAATATAAACGTTTTGATTGATCTAAAATTTTTGATCGATGTTAAATGGTTTACGGATCGTCAAAGCGGTTTTTCGGAACGCCTCCTCAACAATGGGGGAGAACTCTCTTTTCTGAAGGGACGGTTCAGCCTTAAAGGCGCTTTGAAGTCTTGACTGTTGAGAGGGCTCTTATCTTGGAAGTTTCTCCTCTTCAGTTTACATGATGAACTTCGAGAGGAGTCTCACGCCCACCAAGATTAGGACGACCGCGAAGAGCCTTTTGAGAGACTTCCCACTAACCCTCTTCGCGACGTGTGCTCCGAGCTGGGCTCCGAAGATCACCCCGAGAGCCATGGGGATCGTGTATTCAAACATAACGTTCCCGTAGGCTAGGTGTTGAGCCGTCCCGAAGATCGAGGAGAAGATCATTATGAACATCGAGGTGGCAACGGTCACGTGTATTGGCAAGTTCATAACTATGTGCAGGATCGGGACCATGATGGATCCGCCTCCGATACCTAAGAATCCAGACGACATCCCTCCTAGGAAACCCACGGAGAAGCCTAATGGGAGACTTACGGAGTACTCGAAGACTTCACCGTCCGCATCTACGATCTTACGCCTCAGGCTTCCTAATGACCCTAAGGCATGACCCCAACGGAGACCCGTGTTGAGGTTAAGGACCATACGTAGAGCGACGAAGATTAGGAAGAGGGCGAAGATTATCCCCAGTTCCCTCTCGTTGATTAGAGTTGTTAGGTAGGCTCCGAGGAGAGACCCTGGTATAGTGGCTGAGGACATCACTAAGCCGATCTTATAGTCGATCCTCTTCTGCCTGTAATAGGCGAACGTCGAAGCTATTGATGTAAAGACTATCACTGAGAGGCTTGTCCCGACGGCCTTATGCGTTGGGAGGTTGAAGATCAAGGTGAGGATCGGAACCATGAGAACTCCGCCGCCGATCCCGGTCATGGATGCCAGAACGCCTACGAAGAAGCATATAAGTGCGAGGAGAGAGATATCAAAGAGGTTCGTCAGAAGCCTCCGCCTCCTCACTTTCCCGCCTTCGCCTCTTAGGCGCCCGGCTGACCTTCTCTCTCAGATACTTTTCAAGGAACCTTTTTAGGGCGTCCATGAACTCTTCGTCGCCTTCGAGCTCTTGGAACTCTTCCTTGAAATCTTCGAGGCTTGGAGGAAGTTCCACCGCAAGCCTTATCGTTGGTCTCCCTATAACCTTCTCGAACTCTTCCTTAGCCTCTTCATATTTGATTAAGGTTCTTCTCCTAGACCGTATCCATTCCCATATCTTAGACACCGTTCAACCCACCAACCCGAACCTGAAAATTAGGTAGACCGTTGAGAACCCGAGTTGTATGAGTGTGGTCAGGCTTCCAACCTTAGTGAATTCGCCGAAGCTCACGGTGGCTCCCTCCCTCTTAAGGGTGTTCATAGCCATAACCACGACGACCCCGCTCATAGGTGTTGCGGCCCCGCCGAGGTTGGTTCCTAAGACCAGAGCGGACCAGAGAGCCGAGGTGTTGAAGCCATGTATTTCTTGGATCATAGGGGCGAAGGTGAGCGCTACGGCTATGTTGCTAACGACGCTGCTGGCCAGCCCGCTCACCCACAACAGGATGACGGTTGCGAAGAGAGGGTTGTTCCCTGAAACTTCGAGGAAGGTCTGCGAGAGATTGGTGAGGAGACCTGTCCCCTCCAATCCTTTGACGATTATCGAGAAGCCGCTCAGAAAGAAGATCGTCTCCCAGTCTAGGCTCCTGAAGATCTCGGAGGGGTCGAGGTTGCTCAAGCTCAAGGCGAGAACCGCGCATCCTAAAGCAACGGCTTCAGGGCTCAAATTCAACCTGTCGTGAACTATGAAGAGGCCTAGAAACAGGACGAGTAGGAGCGCAGACTTGTTAAAGAGGCTCCTATCCTCTACGCTCTCCCAAGGGTCATACGCGGGTACAACCTTCTTTTTACCTAGGGCACGCTTGTACATGAAGTAGAGGACGGCCATGGTTAAAGCCCATAGGATGAACTCGCAGGGCGCCAGATAGGTTATGAACTCTGTGAAGCTCATTCCCGAGTTAACCCCGATCACCATGTTGCTCACGGAACCTATCAGGGTGCTTGTTCCCCCCAAGTTCACCATGATCGCCGCTGAGACGACGTATGGAGCCGGGTTCTGATCCATGAACTTGCTTATCGTGGTCGCGGCCGCAGCTATCATCAAGAGAGCCGTCGAGTCGCTCAGGAACATTGAGACCGCCGCCGACGTTAGGCAGACGAAGATGAAGAGTAGACGTGGGTCTCCCCCGGATATCTTGATGGCGTAGAGGGCCATGAGACGGAAGAGCCCGCTCCTGTAAGCAACCTCAAAGACTATCATCGTTCCGATGAGAAGGCCAAGTATCTTTATGTCGATGAAAGTTATCGCTTCCTCGTACGTGAATACTCCATAGCTGAGGCCGAACCAGACCGTGAGGAAGGCTCCGAGGAGAGCTGCCACGGATATCGGAACCATCTCCAGCGCCGCGGATAGAAGGGTGAACAGGTATATGACGATGAAGATCGTGCTCGCACTATTCATGAGGTTTCTCCTCAGCTTTTTCAGCCATCCCGGCGAGCCAGTCTGCTAGGGACTTAATCTTCTCCTCTAGAACCTTGTAGAGGATTCTCCCCATATCGTAGATCAGTACGAGGAAGATTCCTAAGGAGATGAGGCTTATCGCGGCTGTGAGGAAACCTCCGATCTTGGGTAGAGGCTCCACGAAGGGTACGACCGCTGCGGCGAAGAGCATCGTGATAAGGATATATACTAAGTCTCTGGCCGCCCGTCTTAGAGGCTTGTCCTCCTTCACGCCGAGGCGCCTAACCGTGACCTCAACCCCAATATCCACTATCACAATTATGTCGGCTAGGGCTCTAACGAGGAAGATTAGGGCCATGAGTGTGGCCGCGGCCCAGAGGAGCCATCCGGCGTCGTTGTACGGCTCAATACCTACGCCCGGAACTTTTATGCCCGCAACGAACATCGGCGCTACAAGGCTCACAAACCAGAAGATGAGAGCGGTTACCAAGTTGACAACTATGCG
>Ga0209410_1000155_pt1 | contig 28624 bp, 25 predicted proteins | sample Mar14436cmmetaG_FD_184135 | JGI IMG/M metagenome (GOLD analysis project Ga0209410, IMG submission 184135) | Marine hydrothermal vent microbial communities from Guaymas Basin, Gulf of California to study Microbial Dark Matter (Phase II) - Marker... ... | reverse complement strand
ACCCCGCCGAAGGCTGAGCCATACTGGTCCAGTCTACCGCATGGGATACCCATGATATCGTGTTCCGCATGGTAAGCTATTTCGGCCATCTCTTTTCTAGATAAGCCTAGTCTGAAAACCTCATTTAGGGCTCCGATGAACGAAACCGTGAATGCGGCGCTGCTTCCCAATCCTCCACCTATCGGAACCTGGCTTAGAACCGCTGCTTTGAATCCTCTAATACTATGGCCTCTCTCCCTCAAGGCGATAATAGCTGCCCTCAAGTAGTTTCCGAACCACCTCCTCTCTTTAAGCTCAACCTTTTCTACTTTGAAAGAGTCCTTAAATGGGAGCTTCTCCTCCATCATGTTTAGAGAGATTATGGTCGCTTCAGCATCGTTGGTCTTCCTCATAGCAACATACGACCTCAAATTGACGCCGACAGAAACTACAGGCAATCCCTTATAGTCTTGATGCGTGTTTAGGAAGTCGAGTCTCCCAGGAGATGAGGCAACTGCTTCAGCTTCAACGTTGAAAATCCCCCTAAACTTTGAGAGCAGAGTCTCTAAAATAGCCATGGACCGGCACCCCTCAACGCTAAGGTATCCTTCCAAGGTATTTATCAAGTTTCCTCAAGGCTTTGGAGCATGCCCTCTTCAGTTCTCCAGCCTTCTCCTCAGGAATTCCGTCATATGTAAATGTCCAGAAGCCCCACTCGATACCAGCGGCATACTTTAACTTATCCCTCTCCCTATATGGTTGATAAAATTCTATATGCATGTGATAGTATTGGTAGTTTTTGCCATAGGTTGGCTTCTGATGGAAGACCATGATGTAGGGTAGATCTCTATTGAAAAGTGAATTATACGTCGCGGTCACCACTCTTAGAATGTCTGCTAGGTGAAGCTTCTCCTCCTCATTGAGACCCTTAAGTGATCCGACGTGCCTCATAGGATAGACGTGTATTTCATACGGCCACATGGCGTAGTATGGTAGTAGAGCTGCGAAATGCTTATTCACGTATATTATCCTCTCATCTTCCTTAAACTCCTCCCTTAAAATATCGCATAGTAAGCATCTACCCGTTTTTCTGGCATAGTTCTTGAAAGCCTTCATCTCCTCTTTAATCCTAGGTGGGATAAACGGCAAGGCATATATTTGTGAGTGGGGATGTGTTAGTGAAACGCCAATTTCCTTGCCCTTATTCCTAAACTCTGCGACATACCTAACATACTTCAGCTTCCCAAGCCTCTCATACTCCTCGGTGAACGCTTCAACAACCTTCTTCATATGCTCCAAGCCTAAGTCGCAGAGGTCGCCTTCATGCTCAGGTGTTTCTATCAGGACCTTGCATAGACCTAAGGCTTTCCTAGCCTTGAAAAGATCTTTGGAAGGATGTGTCAGCTCGGGAGGGTTAGGTTTTAGAGCGGGGAACCTATTTGGAAGGGCGAGGACATCCCACGGCCCAAACTCTTTGGTTTCAGGAGAACCGGGACAGAAGGGACATCTAAACTCTTCTTCAGAGGGCCTCCAAGGTCTCTTGCCCCTATGCCCAGCGACTATAATCCATTGATTTATTAAAGGATTCCACCTTATCTCGTGAATAATCTTTTCCGGCAAGGCGGCCTCGCCCCTTTCCATATAAGACTATTGTTTGAGACACCATTAATACTTAATTATCATCAGATTAGCATCGTATGCAGAGTGAAGTGCATGAGCTGCATGGAAATAGATTTACCGTCAGCTTTCATAGAGCCTCCTGAAGGAGATATAGGGATTCCTCTAGCATCTGAGAAATGGTTTAGAGAAGTTGAAGAGAAAACCTTAGGCAGCCTTCGCAGAAGATTTCCACATATAAACTTTAGAGTGTACAGGATAAGATCGCCTGAGGAAGAGGATGAATTCGTGGAATCTGGGAGAGGGGGGATAGAATATGATTGAAAAACTAACGATTATTATTCAACCCGTAAGGATGAGGAGCATTGCTGAATTATGGGATTCAGATGAAACGCCCATAGCTAAGATGGCCTGGGTTAAGGGGCCGAAGAAGCCCAGAGATGTGCTTAGATGCACCGAGAAGCCCCCAATAGATGTTAGCTTAGAGGCTCTTGAGAAAATGGGACTGATCAGAGTTCTAGAGCCCATAAAAATTTCCTCGCCAAAAGATGTAGAGAGGATTCCAAAGGACATCGACGCCATCTTAATTGGGGATGCCGAGGACGCGTTGGCCGATGAATCAATACTTGACTCTCTAGCTTCACTCAATGTCCCGTTGCTCGCGGAGTGGGATAGCTGGGGTTATTCTATTCATGGGAGAATATCGAAGTTCAGGTTCAAGAAGTATAGGCATGTGAAAAGATATCATACGATGGGCGCGTCAGATGTATTGAGCTTGGTTAGAGCCTTAAGGGGATGGAAAGCTATTAAATCGTTAAGGGCGCTTTACATCGGAAGATATCCATCTTACAGCGTGGAGGCAAGCCCGGAAGTGACATTTGACATGTTAAAGGAGAGGTTTGGCAGTAAAGTGGTTCAAATAGGGTCAAAGGAATATATTGAAGAGGTCAATTCAATAAGCGACGATGAAGTTGAAGACATAGTTGAAGCGTGGAAGAGGGATTTCGTATTCCTGGATGACAGGATCAACATGGCAAAACATTATGCGAAAATATACGTTGCCCTAAAGAAGCTCTTGAACAAGTATAGGGTAAATTCTATAACCATGGACTGCGCAGGATTACCCGATCCAGAGTATGTTCCGTGTCTGGCATTCTCCTTGCTGATAAACGAGGGAATACCATGCGGTTGCGAAGGAGACCTCCCCGCACTTTTAACCTTAGCATTAGTGATGGGCGCCTCAGGCAAACCCGCATTGATGGGAAATTTGAACGAGAACGTCACGCACTCCGATATTGAGAATAATATCGTTGTAGTGAATCATGATGTTGTGCCGCCGTACTTCACCTGTATGGGCTGCAAATATTATGTTAGAGACTATCATGCTATGGGTAAGGGCGCTACACCCTATACAGATCTCATCGAGGGAATGGATGTTACTTTGGCCGGAATGCATTGGGATATGGACTCCTTCTGGGCCGCCGAGGGGAAGGTTGCCTGGACAAAAGACCTTATCCATTGCAGGCTAGGAGTTGGAGTTAAAGTTGAGGATGCTAAGAGGGTTAGTAAGGAGGCCTTCGGTCATCACATAGTCCTTACATACGGTAATTTTGTTCAGGAACTTAAAAGAGCGGCTGAAATCATGGGAGTGAAATTCGTTAGGCTCTAGTTGACGGGAGAAATATTTACAAGATCTTTCGCCTCGATCTAGCCGGCCTTCTCCAGAAAAATTCTAGGTTTTTCATCCACTCTTTACAACATTCGAGCAATAATGTATGCCAGACCCCTTTCTCTAAGTCCTTGATATTCTCGGTTATTCATCCAAGAAGGAGAAAAGCTTATGCCGATTTTCCTCAATCTTATCTTCAGAGGAGCCGTGTATGCGAAGACTCATGAGATCTTGGCGAGGGAGGCTGCGAGGCTGGCCGGGGTGGATGAGAGGCTTATTCCAGACCTCTGCCTCGCCGCTAGGTCTCCAGACCTAGCCCCAGACTATGATTATAAGGTTTATCTCACCCATCGTGGGAGGCTTAGGGTTAGGAGGACGAGGATAAAGCATCACGAACCAAATCCAGGTCTCTTGAAGAGGTATGTCATTGAGGCTAGGCATAGGTGGATTAGGGGGAGGAGGGAGGAGGCCGCGAAGCTCGTTGGAAGAGCTCTACACTATATCGGCGACAGCATGATAATCAGCCCATCCAAGGACAAGGATCTACATGATCGGATGGAGAGGGAGTGTTCGAGGATAGATCCGAGGGATTTAATCGGAGAACTAAGTCTATTCAGACCTATTGGGAAGAGGGAGACATTGAGAGTGTTGGTGGAGAGCTTGGAAAGCGGGCCTGCGTCGAGCGCCCTGGAAGCCGTTAAGAGAACCCTATCCACCTCCTTCAGCATAATCTCCTCAACCCTATCACCATCCACGGCTCCTGAAAGGTTTAGAGTGCTTGGAGACCGATGCCATGAATACTTCAGGGAGAGGAGAAAATTCATACTCATCCTCTCACTCATCTTAACAATGCTCCCATTCATCGCCTTGATCCTCCTAAGCCTCAAGCTCAAGCCCGTTATTGCTCTCGCATCACTAATTCCCACAATAGCACCATCCATGACAGCGGGGATATCCGGCATGATCCTATATGGGCCACGAGACATGAACACCGCACTATACTCTGCACGTCGAGTCTATGGAATGCTCCCTTGGATAATCATTGGAGTGATTATCAGCGGATTAATCATATCCGGCATGGGATGCATGGCCATCGCCATATCGCTGACCCCAGAAGTCATCATGGTGATAATAGCCTATCGTAGATTATTTAATATCATTGAGTGGAAGAGGGTCAAGGATGAGATTGATTGGTTTATGTGGGGATGATTTGATCGAATAGATTGGCCGATAATCCATAAATCGTGGGTTGAGTAGCCTCCTCTCGAAAAGATGGGGCTTAGAGGAAGATTATTGGCCACGTTCATCTCCCTCTCCCTCGTCTCCCTCTTCGCCGACATAGTCTATGAGGGGGCGAGATCGATCGGAGGAGCATACCTAAACTTCTTAATGGCTCCAGCTGTAGCCGCGGGCATCCTCGGATTTGGGGAGTTTCTAAGCAATTTGATGAGGTTCTTGGGTGGGGTCTTGGCGCAGAAGATGACTTCGGGGAGAGCTTATTGGTCCCTGATATTCCTCGGCTATTTAGTGAACCTTGCGATACCCTGCTTAGCATTCACAGGCGCTTGGGAGATCGCTATCATACTATTCTTAGTCGAGCGGGTTGGAAAGGGGCTGAGGGCTCCGGCCAGAGACGTTATCCTCTCAGAAGTGACCGATGAGGCGAAGAGGGGTAGATGGTTTGGACTACATGAATTGATGGATCAGATAGGGGCGATAGCTGGGCCGGCGATAATCAGCGCGGCGATATATGCGAGTAAGCCGCTGGAAGCTGGATATAGGCTTGCATTCAACCTCCTATGGATTCCGGTGATCATAATGGTGGTGATGTTGCTCTCCGCTTACATGAATTATCCGAGGCCAAAGGCGGTGAGCGTGACAGCCGAGAGGAGGGGCTTGAGAAGGCTCGATAGGAGATTTTGGAACTACCTGATAGGCTCGATCTTCACCCTACTAGGATTCATCTATTGGGGGATGATATCGTTCTATGCCAAGGACGCCGTTAAGGCCGGAATCCTGATGGACTGGGAAGTTTCAATACTATATCTGATCGCAATGGCCGTCGACGCCATCATAGCCTTCCCAATAGGCTTACTCTATGATCGGATCGGATTAAAATCCGTGATCCTGGCCCCGCTAACAGCGATCCCGATAACCCCCGCATTATTCATGATCGGAGGGAGGGCTGGATTATATCTCGCATCAATTCCATGGGGGTTGACTATGGGGATTATTGAGACGATAATGAGGGCGAGCGTCGCGGATATAACCTCAGTGGATGTGAGATCCCTCGCATATGGAATCTACTCGTCATCCATAGGATTCGCGTGGTTCACGGGATCCTTGATAATGTCATACATGTATCAAGTGGGTCTCATAAACGCCATCATCTTCCTGACGATAATCTCGGAAATTACGGCATTAGCCATCTACACAATAACCTTACGATGATGGCTTAACTCATTCCAGATCTTAATGGCGGACACCATCCACAGAGTGAGAATGGAAGATTGCGTTGACACTTTTCAAGAAATCGATCTCTCATTACATAATATGGATTTGTTAAAGCAGGGGATGTAAAGAGCTACTTTAATCAGATTCACTAAAGCTTGGGAGCAGGTTTTCGCCTCACATCGCGTGTTGCGACTATGTTGGTGCCACATACGTCCTTGATGACTACCTGACCCATGCTGACCGGAGCATCTAATTCGATTCTCGATAACAATTTCATTATCTTTGGTATGCAGCTCTTTGGCACGGGATTCTCAGTCTTAACGGATACTGTTGGCATATCTCCACCCCTAACTTTGATTACCGAGATCACAACTCTTTTAGGCTGGATTATCTCTTGCTTGGCATATTCCTCACCCCGCGGGCACATGTTTCCTTCAACTCTTAATATCTTCTTATCCTCTAGATAGACCTTCATGACACAACTATTCGGACAGATCAAGCATACAATCTCTCTTACTTCTCGCATAGTCGCACCACCTCCAACGTCACTTTTGGGCTCTTTAAGCTTGCCAACAGCTCTTTTCGAAGCTTAAACGTGATCATCTCAGCAGGTCTAACGCTGTGCAATCTCCTCTTAAAATGAACCTCCGGCACCCTCACCTCAACCATTCTCTCCGGCGCTCTAACTCTCGCATAGAATGTCACGTCTCGCATCCCGCTGATATAATGTGGGACTGCTGAACGTATGTTGCGGCCCTTCTTTACAGGTTTCCAGCCGGTCGATGGCATCCCATCATTCTGTATAAAGATATGGGCACCCTCGGCGGCCAATTCTCCTTGATTAACAACGTTATCGACGGAGTCGTTTATTACTAAAGCGTTTCCAGCCGCAAATACGCCCGGCACGGTGGTCTCCAAGAACTCATTCACGACAGGACCTCTCGTGGCTGGATCTATTATTACACCAATCCTTTCGAGGATGTCTATATTGGGGATTAAACCCGTTGCCAATATCAGGGTATCGCATCGTAGCTCAAACTCGGTTCCCTTAATGGGCCTTAAGCTTTCATCTACCCTCGATACCGTTACCTTCTCAACCCGCCTTCTACCGGACACTTTTTTGACCACATGACTTAGATATAATGGTATATCATAATCGCGTAGGCATTGAACGACATTCCTGAGTAAGCCGCCTGGATAGGGCATCATCTCTATTACTGCTACAACCTTTGCGCCCTCGAGGGCGAATCTCCTCGCCATTATCAGCCCCACATCGCCCGATCCCACTACGACCACCTGTTTTCCAGGCATAATTCCGTAAATGTCCATTAAGGTCTGAGCTTCTCCCGCCGTATATATCCCATCTGGTCTGTCACCGACGATATTCGTTTCAAAGATGTGCCTCTCTCTCGCTCCCGCCGCATAAATCAGTGTTTTCGTCTCCAATCTTTTAACACCCTCTGAAGTTATCACATTAATGATCTTCTCATTATGAGAACGAACTTCAATGCTATGCACATGTGCCCTCGTAAGATACCTAACGCCGATATCTTCCATTTTCTTGAGAAGCTTGGATATGAATTCAGTCCCTGTCAAGTCTTCCTTAAAGTAATGAATCCCAAAACCAGGGTGTATGCATTGTAATGGGACTCCGCCGAGGATTTCCCTACTCTCAATTAATATAGACTTCATTCCAAGTTCCTTTGATCTTATGGCCGCGGCTATTCCCGCAGGCCCCCCTCCTATAATGATCACATCATACTTGGGATAGCGTTCCATGGCTATTTACCCCCTCTTAATAACACTTTCACATCTCCAATACCGTAAGGCGATTTTTTAATAACGACTTCTTGCAGAGGAATTTGAGCATACTCTGATACTAGTAAGGCTATCTTCCATCTACAGAAGGCTCCTTGACATCTGCCAAATCCAGCTCTCGTCCTATGCTTTATACCATCTAAGGTTATGGTCTTTATACCTATCTTTCTCATCCTCTCGATGGCCTCAAGTATCTCAGCTTTAGAGACAAGCTTGCAGTAACAAATTATCTCGCCGTAATCTGGGTTCTTTCTAATCAAGGAATCTATCTGATGAAGGGATTTATCCGCCAATCTCACAATACCCCTTCGATAAGGATTCCAACGATCCTTTTTTACAAGTTTGACATCGTATTCCGTTCTGATCAAATTGAGGACGTAACGAGCTATCGCTGGCGCCGCGGTGAAGCCTGGAGATCTGATTCCGGCGACGTTGATAAAGCCCCAGGGATCCGTATATGCTCTTATGAGCCAACGTCCGTCAGGAGGCTCGGCTCGGAGTCCGGCGAAGCTTCGTATAACCTTGCTTCTCGGAGGAAGCTCCTTGAATAAAGCTTTAGCTTTATCCCATAAGTATTCCAAGCCTTCACTGGTTGTGGATGTTCTCTCCTTAAAATCTGGGGGGAGGTCTTCAGCAGTGGGCCCTATCATTAGGTTGCCATGGATCGTCGTCAGCCCATAAACCCCCTTTGTCTTCTCCGTGGGTGTTGTATGCAATACCCTAGTAGGTTTGATCTCCACATCCTCGTCAAAGAGAATATATTCCCCTCTTCTGGGTCTAATTTTGAAGTTAGGCTCGACTCCAGCCATATGAGATATCTCATCCGAATGAATACCGGCGGCGTTTATGATTATATCAGCCTCGACGAATCCATTATTCGTTAACGCACCCTTCACCTGACCTCCAGCTATCTTTATCGCCCTAACCTCGGTCTCGGTGAGAAGCTTAACAGAATTATCGACAGCATTTTCAACGATTGCTATAACGGCCTCAAAGGGATCGATCACCCCCGTGGTGGGGGCGTATACAGCTCCCTCGACATCAGGATTCAAGATAGGCTCCATCTTCAAGAGTTCTTCTCGTGGAACGATCTTGACGCTTGGTATGCCATTACGCTTTGCGAGATCGATATATTTTCTAGCCCTCTTCTCCTCTTCCCTGAAAAATAGCATGAGTTCTCCAGGCCATTTAACCGGTATATCTAATTCTTTGGCCCAAGTCCTCCATAGGATGTTTCCCTCTTTACATAGCTTTGCTCTGAGTGGATGTCTTTCAGGATCCTCTTCATGTCCGGGATGGATCACAGAGCTATTCGCCTTACTCGATCCCCAGCCTACATCAAATTCCCGCTCTATTAGAGTTATTGAGAAGTTCTCATACATGCTGAGAACTCTCGCTATACAAGATCCTATTATTCCCGACCCGATTATAGCCACCCTCAACCTCATACGCTTAAGCCCTCCTCATAGCCATAAGCCCATGGAACCTCCTTCGCCCATCCAAGAGCCCTTCTAACCGCGGCTTTCCATCCATCATAGAGTCTTTCTCGAACTTTGGGGTCGAGTTTCGGTGTAAATTCTCGCTCCGCTCTCCAACATTTTTTAACCTCGTCTAAATCCTTCCAGAATCCTACGGCCATTCCAGCTAAGTAAGCTATCCCGAGGGAGGTTGATTCGAGGATCTTCGGTCTTACAACCCTAATACCCAATATATCTGCTTGAAACTGCATTAGGAAGTCGCTTTTAGCGGCGGCGCCGTCAACCTTAAGCATGGACGGCTCTCTTCCCGTATCTAACTTCATAACCTCTATAACATCCTTCACCAAGTATGCTATGGCCTCCAAGGTTGCCCTAGCTAAATGCCTTCTCTCAGTACCCCTTGTAATCCCGATGATTAATCCCCTCGCATATTGATCCCAGTAGGGCGCTCCGAGACCTACAAATGCTGGAACGAAGTAAACTCCACCGGTGTCTGGTGCGGCCTCCGCCAATGGATTCACCTCTGATGAGACCTCTATAATCTTTAAACCATCTCTTAACCACCCTATTGCAGCCCCGGTCACAAATATGCTTCCCTCCAATACGTATACGACTCTACCGGGCTCGAGGCCATAAAATATTGACGTCAGTAGGTTATGTCTTGAAAGTATGGGCCGGTCACCTATATTCATCAGTATAAAGCTCCCAGTTCCATAGGTTGCTTTCAACTCTCCTACGTCGAAACCCACTTGGCCGAATAGAGCTGCTTGCTGATCTCCAGCATCTGCAGCTATCGGCACGCTAACTCCACCCATAATCTCCGAGATCTCGGGTCCAGTATATCCATAAAGCTCCTTATCGCTTGAGGGTCTCGTGATCGGGAGCATTTCCCTTGGAATGCCGCCTTGGATCTCGAGAAGGTCATCATCCCATTCAAGCCTATGTATATTGAATATCATAGTTCTTGAGGCGTTTGAATAATCCGTCACATGAGACCCATTCTTATCAGGAGTGAGAACATCCTTAGAGCCTCTAGTCAGATTCCATATCAACCATGTATCTATAGTTCCAAAGATCGCTTCTCCACGCCTCGCCCTCTCCCTAAGCCCAGGAATTTTATCTAAGATCCACCATATTTTCGTTCCAGAAAAATAGCAGTCGGGAACCAAACCAGTCTTGGATTTTATGAGATCGATATGTTTTCTCTTCAAGTAATCTACTTGGGATGCAGTTCTTCTATCCTGCCACACGATGGCGTTGTAAAGCGGCTTACCCGTTCTGGGATCCCAGACCACGGTGGTCTCTCTCTGATTCGTCACCCCTATCGCGACTATTTCTCTAGGATTTATTCCGGTTTTCTCGATAACTTCCTTCACGCATAACTTAGTATTCTCCCAAATTTCAAGAGGATCATGCTCAACCCAGCCAGGCTTAGGATAAATTTGCTTATGCTCATGATAGGCCCAGCCACCTTTAAGGGGATTTCCGCTATGGGTGAAGATCATAGCACGCGTCCCAGTAGTTCCTTGATCTATAGTTAAAATAAATCCTCGAGAGCTCAAGGATTATCAAGAAAATTTTAATGGGCTATGAGGATATAAATTTTTCTTCAAATCACATTCTTGAGGAGAAAAATCGTTCAGTATTGTCATGTGAATATATCCTTCAATACTTGGAGCAAATAGGGGATAGAGGTCTCATCACTCGATCCCTCGATAAGATTGCGAGGTCATTCTTCATCATATGAAAATCCATGCATTTTTCTCCAGCCCTCAATCGCGCTCCGATCTGTTTGAAGGACTCGAGGAGTTTCCCTAAGTCCTTAGTCCCATCTGGCGAACTTGCTTAAGATCGGTAAAATGATTCTTACAAGATCTAGTCATTCTAACCGAGACTATAAGCCTCCCATTAAAAAATGTAATTGTGGTAGCCCGGCCCGGATTCGAACCGGGGTCCCCGGGGTTCTCCTCGACCTACTTGATCCAGAGCCCGGGATCCTTAGCCCTCCTTCTGACCAGGGTTTGGCCGCTAGACTACCGGGCTTCAATCATGAGTTGGTTTAGGGTGGCTTTATTCTTTTCGCAATTCATTTTAGTGGGAAGGGACTCGGGTATCCGTGTTTAAGCATCTCTTCATCCTCCTCACAACCTTCACGGCGGGCTTCTTAGGCTCGATGCTCGGGGTCGGCGGCGGGTTCCTGATAGTCCCGATCCTCGTCCTCCTCTTAAGGATCCCTATGCATCAAGCCGTCGCCTTAAGCTTGGTGGCGATCTCCGGGACAGCGGTCTCCTCGTCGACCATCTATATCTCTAGGAGGCTGGTAGACTTCAAGACTGGCGTTATCCTTGAGTCGGCCACTCTATTGGGCGCGATCATAGGTCCCAGTATCGCCTTGAAGCTTGAGCCTGAGGTCCTAGAGTTCATCTTCGGCTCGGTCCTCCTATACGTGACCTATAGAATGTGGGTTGGTCGAGAAGATAGAGAAGACGATAAGCCTGTTAGAGGGATGGGTCATCTAAGGTGGATTGCATCGCTTTTAGGAGCCTTCTCCGCAGGGTTGATAGCGAGCATGATCGGGATAGGTGGAGGGACGCTAAAGGTTCCGATAATGTATCTGATCTTAGGAGTTCCGATGAGGATTGCCGTGGCGACGAGTCAGTTCATGATCTCCCTAACATCCGTGACATCCTCGTCGATCTACATCCTAAATGGATTAGTGGAGCTTGATATGGGTCTCGCGGCGATAGGGGGGTCGATAAGCGGGGCTCAGCTCGGGAGTAGGATGGGTTTAAGGCTAAAGGTTCATCAGATTAGGAGACTATTTTCCATAATCCTAGCGTTCTTTTCGACGGCGATGATTCTCAAATCCATTCACATAATCTCTTGAGCATGATCTCAAGTCAATACATCGCGACCGCCATCGAATCATGCTTGGAATCTCAAGGTAATTCTCTAAGATTATCTGATCGAGAGTTCCCGCCGCATCATAGATTAGAGTGAGCGACATGAGTTTCGGCGAATAATCTCCCGGTTCATTGCCGTGTATTGTTAGAGCATTATTTTGTATTGGATTGAGGCTAACCGTTAAAACCATTTGCTCAGCGACCTTAACCCGCATTGAGGAGATACGGGTACATCCTAAGCTATGGGATAAGGGATTCATGGAAGTATGCTAGAGATGGGTGGGGAATAGCCTTGCATAGAATCTGCTCTAGGACTGGGAGCTTTCCACCCTCCCTCGCCCACTATTTCGTCGTCAAATACTCTAGAATCGGAGACATAGTCTTGGATCCATTCAGCGGTAAGGGGACCGCGCCTCTTGAGGCATGCCTTAATGGGAGGATAGGGGTTGGAAATGACTTATCTCCAGAGGCTTATGTCCTCACCAGGGCTAAGGTCAGACCAGTTCCGAGGAGGAGGGTTCTTGAGTGGATTGATTACGCTGAGAGGAGGCTCGATCCATCGGGCTACGATGTGTCGGAGGTCGATGAGGATGTTAGGGCATTTTATAGCAACTATACCTTGAGGCAGATTCTGGCCATCAGAGACTTGATAGATGAGATTGATGACGAGGATTTGGCGAACTTCATCAAGGCGATGATGCTTGGAATACTCCATGGCCCGACCAAGATCCACCTAAGCGTTAGATGCTCTCACTCCTTCTCGATGGCCCCCGGATACATCAAGAGATACGTTAAGGAGAATGGAATCAAGAAGCCTAGGAGAGATGTCTTGAAGTGTTTGAGGATTAAGGCCGAGAGGGTGTTCAAGGATGGGATTCCATCCGTTAAAGGATTCGCATACATGAGCGATGCGAGGAGCTTGCCGATAGAGGATGAGAGTGTTGATTTGGTGATAACCTCGCCGCCATACTTCAACATGCAGACCTATGCGTGGGATAACTGGCTCAGACTATGGTTTCTGGGATACACCTATAATGAGGTTAGGAGGATGCTCTTCCAAACCCAGTCGATTAGGAAGTTCAAGGACTTCATGAGAGATTCCTTAAGGGAGATCTTCAGGGTCTTGAGATGGGATAGGGCCGCGATAATAGTCTTGGGTAGGGTGAGGTTGAAGGGGAAGATCATCGACATGGCGGAGCTCGTCGCCCCGATAGCTGAGGAAGTCGGTTTTCAAGTCAAGTCGATAATCTCAGACTCGATTCCAAAGTCGAATAAGTATCTCTGGTATCTTAAGGAGGGAGATGGGGTCAGTAAGGAGGTGATCTTGGAATTGGCGAAGGGAGAGTTCCAGCCAAACAATATTCAAGTTGATTGGAGTTCGGAGAGACCTCTAACCGTCATCAAGGATTATGAGGAGGTGATCAAGGCGTGATCTTGGAGAGCCATGGAGACGCGTGTAGGCTCGGCTATCTGAGGCTGATCGCATGCCTCTTAGAGGACGGCTCACAGAAGAGCTTCGACTTCCTCGCAACCATACTCTATGACATGCTGAGAAACCTCGAGTTCTATGAACCTCTCACGCAGAAACCTATAGGGCTGATAACAAGATATGTTAACGCCAGAAATTATGTCACCTTAGCTGCTGAGATGGGTTTCATCGATAGAGCTTCGCAGAGGATCGGGGAGTTTGGCAAGATCTATCTCTGCCTCGACTCGGCAGATAGGTTTAGGGAGTTTGTTGAAGGTAGAAGCATCTTAAGTCTCAACGATCTTATCGCCCTAAACGATGCGGAGAGGCTATTCTTTCTATGGATTCTATTGAATAAGGATTACCCAATGATACAGCATGTTCTGAGATGGGTTATGGGGAAGAAGAACTTTACGAGGCAGGAGGCCATGAACAAGATAATGGAGGAGTTCTATCCAAATTCTCTGAAGAAGATTCTATCTACGCTAGATGGTAAGAGGAGGGGGCATATAATGAGGGAGATCGAGGAGGCTGAGGGATTTAGGGAGAAGAGGCTTCAGATAGGCAATAAAATAAACTGGATCAAGAGCAGCCAATATGCGAAGTATCGCCATATAGCCCCTCCGAGGCTTGAATGGCTCGTAGACTGCGGGGTCTTGAAGAGGGTTAGGAGGGGGAGATACGAGGTTTCAGAGAACTACTTAGAGCTAGCGGATGAGGTGCTGAAACTAGCGTCCTTGAAGCCCATGAAGCTCAACGATTACTTCTTTAACGAGTTTGTGAAGCTATTCTCGAAGAATTTCTCACCCGCGAATAGATATGAGATCTTGAGGACGATGATAGAGGTCTATGAGAAGCTGAGGATCCTGTTTGGGGATGAGGTGAACCTATCGATTCTAGAGTATTCAACGATCATGGTCTTGATGGAGAGGGGGAAGTTCGCTGATCTTAAGACCATCCACAGCTCCTTCAATAGCTTAGCCTTAAAGTTCCCGGATAAGATCTATGTGATCCCTGGAAGGGGGAGGAACGTGAATCTAGCATACATAAGTGTTGAGGAGATAGAAGTCTAAGAGAGAGCTATCCTTATATCCCCGCGCCTCCAAAAACATTTGCTATGAGCAAGCCTGCTGAATTAGGGTCTTTAAAGGTCGGCCATAATATTGTGATAGATGGGGAGCCATGTAGGATAGTTGAGCTTGAGAAGAGTAAGCCGGGAAAACATGGAGCTGCGAAGGTTAGGCTCGTGGCCATAGGGATCTTCGATGGAGTTAAGCGGACCATGGTCGGGCCCGCCGACTCAAGGGTTGAGGTCCCGATAATCGAGAAGAGGAGCGGCCAAGTGGTCTCGATGGGAGACATGGTTAGCATAATGGATAACGAGACCTATGAGATACTAGAGGTCCCCATGCCAAAGGACGAGAAGCTCGTTGAGAGGCTTGAACCCGGAGCCACAGTCGAGTATTGGAAGATAATGGGGAGGAGCATGATAGTCCACGTTAGGGGCGAGTAACAGCATCTCTAGGATTACTTCATCGGTTCCGAGAAACATCCTCCTAGAGGCTGTCGCCGGGCCTTTAAACCTCCCTTATCTTGAGGGTTTATCCGCGTCTATTCCCTTAGGGTTGATGCTTTGATACTTCTTACGTGCTCTCCTTCCTAATCCTCCGCACCACTTCCATGAGCTTCTTAACTCTCTCGGGATCGACTGGGTTCTGAGTTATGCCCTTAACCTTGAAATATGTTCCGACTATCGCTCCATCGGCGTACTTCAATAATTTCTCAGCATTCTCGGCGGTCAATCCGCTTCCAATTATGACGGGCGTCTCCCCAACAACTCCCTTAACCTTCTTAACAATATCTACGTCAGGCTCGAACCCGGTCATCCGGCCAGTCACGATGATCGCGTCGGCGAGATAGAAGTCTGTCCAGATTGCATGGATCTCGGGATTTATTCCGGACAGCATGACAGCGTGCTTCTTATAGACGTCCGCGAAGAACCTTATGTCCTCCGCATAGAGGGCTTTCCTCAACCTCATCAAGTCGGCGGCGTTTCCATGATCAATCTCACCAGTGTCCCAGATTATCGCCCCCGTATATAGGCATACTCGGATAAACTTTGCTCCAGCGGCCTTGGCTATTCCGAGAGCCACCCTCCCGCCGTTATGAATAGATGTTATTCCAACCGGGACGTTAAACGATTTCGCTATCTCCCGCGCCGCGACGGCGTGGGCAGCGATCTCCTCGGGTGGAATTCTCCCATTCGCATAATATGGCAGATCCCACATGTTCTCAACTATCAATCCATTAACCCCATTCTCGACGAGGGCTCTCGCATCCCTCATCGCAAATTCAATTACGTCATCCATGCTCCATCCCTCATAGGCTGGCGCTCCTGGAAGGGGTATTAGGTGAACCATTCCTATGATCGGCTTATCGACCCCGAATAGCTCTGACAGGCTTTTTAGACGTTTTGAGTAGAATTTTCGAGCCCATTCCGGAACTAGATCATCGATACTTGGATGCATTCCCATCACCTCGACCATAACCGCCGTGAATCTGTTATTATCTCTTTCTCCTCTTAGCGAGCTTCGCTCTCTTAATCTTGAGAAATCCCCTATCACCTCTCCAATCAACCTCCATCTCAAGAACCTCAATCCGTTGCTTGAAAATCGGGGCATCGAGGACGAAGGTCTCAAACTCTCCCCCCTCCCCAGCCGGATTGATTCCAAATTTATCTGAGATCTTTTTCAGCTCTTCAACTAGAGATGGGGTTAGATGGGCGCCTAGGAGCTTTTCTCCAAGGCCGGCCGCGGCCACACCGGTTATAATCACATCGAATCCCTCATCGATCATCTTCCGGAGGATGGTCAGCGGATTCATACCCCAAAGCGGCGCGAATAGCTTGAGACCACACCTCTCACACGCGTCTTTGAAGGCCTTTAGCTGAAATCTGCTCGCGATAGATCCAGCTATCACCCCATCAACCTTTCCCGAAACCCTTTCAATCAACTTCATTAAAGCCGAGGTTTCCTCAACCTTGCCGATCCCGCATCTCTCCACGAGCTGATGCTTTTCCATGGCCTCAGCCTGAAGCCTCGTGAGCTCGATATTCGGATAATGGAAGTATAGGGATTCATCGCTCTCCGGGAAGACCGTTAAGAGATATTCGACGTGATTTCCGAGCCTCTCCATTAGGTAGATTGAGTAGGTCGAGTCCTTCCCACCGCTGAACAAGGCGGCTAGCCTCAATCCGAGTAAGCGATGTGAAAGCCTCTTAAAATAGGAGAACCGCAATCCTCATGGACTCCTGACATAGAGGGGCCGTGGGATCATGGATGAGATTTTCGCGGTCATCTACTCGGAGAGGAAGCCCAAGGCGGTTGAGGCGGCTAAGAGGGTCATGGATATCCTTGAGAGGAATGGGTTGAGGGGGATCATGATGAATGCTAAGGAGGCTGTGGAGAGGAAGATTCCATCAGATACGGAGATAGTGGTGGCGTTGGGAGGCGATGGAACCCTTCTAAAAGTTATTAACGCGATCTCAGATGACGCCGCAATACTTGGGGTAAATTTTGGCCATGGAGGATACTTGATGGAGGTTGAGTCGGATATGCTTGAGGAATCGCTTGAGAAGGTCATTGAGGGCGAATACCGGGTCGAGGAGGCCATGATGCTCCACATCAAGCTGAATGATAGATTTGTTGGAGAAGCCCTAAACGAGGCATACATCTCCTCAACCCAGCCCGGAAAAATCCTCAACTTCAAGATAATCCAGGAAGGGGCTAAACTCTTCGAATTCCGTGGAGACGCCTTAATAGTATCGACCCCGATGGGCTCGACAGGATACGCATACTCGGTCGGAGGCCCGATACTCGACGATCGACTGGAGGCCGTGGTCTTGGCGCCCGTATGCCCCTTAACCAATGTCAGGCCGGTCGTCACCTCGATCCGCAGACCCATTAGGGTCGAGGTCTTAGGCGAGGGAGAAGTGCAAGTACTAGTAGATGGGTGGATTAGATGCTCGGCTCGATCGGAGAAGGCTGTTTTAGAGGTTGGGAGGTCGGAGAGAACCGCTAAGCTCATTAAGCTGACCGACGAGCGAGGGTTTGAGAGGAGGATTAGGAAGAGGCTTGGATATGAGGGTTAAGGTCTTAGACTCAACCGCGCTATTCATAGGATTCACCGAGGGAGGCGGGGCCGAGCTTGTAACATGTAGGGATGTCTTAGAGGAGGTGAAGTATGGTGGAGGCAAGTTTAGAGCAGCGGCCATTCGAGGAGGCGGGCTCGTGAAGATACTTGAGCCAAGCGAGGATTATGTTGAGAGGGTTAGGGAGTCGGCGCTGAGGGCTGGAGAACACGATCTATCTGAGACCGATATCAAGCTATTAGCCTTGGCCCTACAGTTATTCGATGAGGGAGCCGATGTCTCGATAATCACCTCAGATTACTCGATCCAAAACCTAGCCGAGATCATGGGGTTAAAGGTGGAGCCGATCCTCCACAGAGGTATAAGGAAAGTGATCAAGTGGACGGCATACTGTGAGATGTGTGGATGGAGAGGCGAGGCCAGACCTGGAACACCGTGTCCGAGATGTGGCGCGAGGCTTAAGAGGAGGCCGAGTGAAGAGGTGTCGGGAGAGGATTGAGGATAAGGATCCTCTCCGAGCTACATGATCGGAGAATCCTTGAGAAGGTTGCAGAGGCGTTGAAGGAGATCTATGGAGAGGATGTGGTGATAGAGTTTGTCGACCGACTATTCGACGAAACATTCCTAAATCCTTCTAGAGGCCAATACGATGCATGGCCGATAGTTCAAAGCTATAGAAGTGTCAGGGCGGATGACGAATACCTCCTCCTAATCACCGATAAAGACCTGTACGCCGCTGGCCTAAACTACGTCTTCGGGCTGGCTTGGCATGGAATCGCAATAGTATCGACCCATAGGCTCACCCAAGAATTCTATGGACTGGAACCCGACCGAGAATTATTCGTTGAGAGACTCATCAAGGAGGCCGTCCACGAGCTCGGACACCTACATGGATTAACCCACTGCTCGGATAAGAGATGCGTCATGGCCTTCAGCAACTGGATAGGCGACACGGATTACAAATCATATAGACCATGCTATAAATGTAGAGGAAGACTTAAGTTTTTAAGGACACATGAGCCGTAGAAAGGATTATAACGCTCCTCGGAGGACTCCAAATATTTATATTGAGGAAAGCGCTCATTCAATTGAACTGTGGTTCTTTAGACAGAACTCTGCTTCCAAATAAGATTCTTTTCTTTCTCAAAATAAAATCGATGAAGTTTAAATTAAGATTTATATACAACTAAAATCATTAATTAAATCGTAAGGGGGTGTCCCTTAATGAAGGAGGAAAATAGATCCCGGGAACCAGATATATTAAGGAAGAAGATCTCAAGGAGAAAAGCGCTATCAACCGCAGGTAAGGTTGCTCTAGGATGCGTTGTTACCGGTGTAGTTGCCGGCGTTGCTGGATATTACGTTGGAGCAGCCTCTGCTCCAACCGTGACAAAAACTGTCCGATCCACAGTAACCGCTCCTGCCAGCACCGTTACTAAGACAGTAACTCATACAACGACTATCAGTAGCGCTATTACCACACCCACGTATAAGGTTCCTCCAGAGCCGACCACGCCCATCAAGCTGACTTTCTGGAAGTGGCAGGCACTAGCTTTGACCGATGAAAAAATACAAGAAGTCGTTAACATGTGGAATAAAGAGCATCCAAATGTCCACATAGAATTTACAGTATTCCCAGAGTTATCCGAGCCTGAGTTCATAGCAAAGGTCGAGGAAGCGACTAAGGCGGGGAGAGGACCTGATATAATACACACCAGCGACATCGACGCCGTTACAATGGCATATAATGGAGACTTTGCCGTGCTACCTGATGAGATTGTAGCGCTAGTAAAGCAATACTTCGAACCACCATTTGATGACATATTCTACAACACGGAAGTACTTCTCTGGGGGCCAGATATGGTGAAAAGACCGTACACGATTCCTGGGCTTAGGGGAGTATCTGCCAAGTTAGGGTGGGTTAATGAATACCACTTAGAGGAGGCAGGATATCCGGCTGATTGGGACCCTGCAGATTGGGCTGAGTTAATCGAAGCTGCTAGGAAGATGACAAAATATGACGCTGCAGGCAACTTGGTGAGATCTGGACTCTTTCTGAGGATTGGAGGACACGTACCGGGGATATTTGACAAATTCGCGCCATTATTTATGTCAGCTGGAGGGAAGATTCTCTGGGCTGAGGGAGGAAAATGGCATACTGACCTAGATTCCGATATCGGCCGCAAGACTGTACAACTATACTTAGATGTCCTCTACAAGTATAAAATTTATAAGCCCGGCTTCCCAGGCGATGCAACAGGCTTTGCTAACGAGATGTGTTCGATGATATTGCCGAGAGAGGCTCCCGAGGTAATACCTGTATGTCTAAAGGTTAAACCTGAGAAATTTAAGGGGCCGACGGGGCCAAAAGGCTTCCACCCATACGCTGTTCCACCAGCGGAGAAAGGACTGCCTTCTAGGACCTGGCTAGATATGCACAGCCTTGCAGTGAACGCTAAAAGTCCACCTGAAAAACGGAGTTGGGCTTTCCACTTCTTAGGCTGGCTGATCACCAACAAGGAAGCGAGAATGAAGCTGTATAACGAAATAGGTCAGTGGATGCCTTATAAGGATCTAGTCTACAAGTCTCCATTCGATATTCCCATGTACAAGAAGCTGACTAAACTTACGGAGACTTCAACCAGCGCTCTATTGCATCCATATATAGGCGCATTAGAGGATGCAGGTGGACGAGTGCTCAGCAGAATGTACATGAAAGAGATTGGAGTTGATGAGGGTCTCAAGGAGCTAGCTCGCGCAGTGCTGGAGGTCGCGAATAGAATACCGCCTCCAAAGGCCTAAAATAAAGCTTAGACTTGACAGTGATATCAAGGTGAAAACAGATGCCTAAAGTTCGTGGCGACTTCCTTTACCTTATTTCTTTTTTATCTCCTGTAATCATTGTATTCTCACTCTTCTACTATTATCCACTGGCGTTAGATTTCTACTATAGTTTTACAGATTGGAATTTGCTTACAACCCCTAAGTTTATAGGGTTCGAAAATTATCTACGGCTCTTTTCAGATGAGATATTCATCAAATCCTTAGTATTGACTTCGGTATATGTTATAGTCGTTCTTCTAGGATCTATTTTTATAGGCCTAGTTTTATCCTTCGTTATTGATAGACCTACAAAACTCGCTACTTTAACGCGAATAGTGATATTTATCCCATATGTGATTCCAGACGTAGCGGCTGCCGCTATATGGTCGATAGTGTTTGCTCCCGGTCCAAGTGGATACGTTAACTATTTACTTTCAAAAATTGGACTAGGAACGTATTCTTGGTTCCTAGATCCTAATCTAGCATTTCCTATGATAATAGCCTACTCAATATGGAAATATTTCGGGTTTTGTACATTAGTGTTATATTCGGGGATTAAAGCTATTCCGAAAGAGTACATAGAAGCTGCTAAAGTCGACGGTGCGAGCGAATTTAATATTTTTACAAGGATAACCTTGCCATTGCTTCGCCCTATAATAGTCTTCGTTACGTCTACAAACCTGATGTCTTGCTGGTTTGTTTTTTCTTCGGTGTATACCCTCACTAAAGGAGGGCCGGGGACCGCGACTATGGTCATGGGGATGTATATTTATGAGCAAGCATTTAAGAGTATGAAAGCCGGTCTCGCGACGGCAGCGGCGATCATCAATACGATAGTGGTGCTTCTGCTTGTAATCTTCATACACTTAAGGGGTTATAGAGGTGGTCTCTATGGCAGATAGAAGAAGGAAGATAGGGGATATAATAGCTAACATCATTATGGTCGTTGTAATATTAATTGTGATCATACCATTCTACCTCTTAGTAATAACTGCCTTTAAATCGTTTCCTGAAATACTTAGAGTTCCTCCCACATTCTTCCCCCAAAAATTCACACTTGAAGGATTCATACTTATCAGAACGCATGGAGGAGATGTGGTTAGAAGTTTTATTAACAGCCTTGTAGTAGCAAGCGCAGTCACTTTAACAACGCTTTTCTTTTCATCCCTGGCAGGCTATGCGTTTGCCATATATAGATTTAAGCTGAAGGAAGCGCTTTTCATCGCTGTGCTCTCAAAATATCTTCTGCCGCAGATAATATTAGTAATACCATGGTATGGGATCATGGCGAAATTAGGGCTTATAGATAATCTCCTCGGAATATTTATCGTCGATATGATAGGTGCTTGGACAATATATTACACGAGAAGCTACATATCTCAAATCCCACAAGATTATATTGATGCTGCTAGGATCGACGGTGCTAGCGAGCCGTATGTGTTATTCAAAATAATTTGGCCTATGATGAAGCCTGCTATTGGTGTTATCGTGGTTATGAACTTCTTATGGTCATGGAACTGGTTTACATGGCCATTAATACTTTTACACTCTAAACAGAACTTTACGTTACCCATCACCATAGCATTTGTCAAATACATTTACGGTGGCGGAGCAGAGTCTGTGCCTCATTGGGGAGCGGTAGCTTCCGCTACACTAATATACATACTACCAGTCATCATACTCTATTTCATCGTGCAGAGATGGTTTATTGAGGCATTCATTAGAACAGGGATCAAAGCGTAGAAACGCGAGAATAATCTTAATTTTACAACGCGGCCTCTCTTAATCTCGCTCTCTAGTCCCGACTTCTCTAAGAAATTTCTTAAATCGCCTCGAAATGTCAGAATTATTGGGGCATTTCCATGCATATAGTTCATGGCTTGACGAGGTGCGAATCGATTTTTGACCAGAATTCTAAGGTAGGTGTAAGAGCAGACGAAACGTTTTTATAAGGGGCTTCAGCTAAAAACGAGGGGGTAATCTTGAAATCGAGATTTCAAGAACTTTCTGAAAGAATAGAGGATATAAAAGTAGTTGATGTTCATAATCATCTCAATCCAACTGCTTTATCCTTGAAAAGCTATGAGGATGTCATTTTTTATGAATACATAAGGGTGGAACTTAGGACGTCTGGTATGCGAGAAGAAATCCTAGAAAAGGAACGTGGTCCTAAAAAGCTAGAAAAAGCACTACCATACCTTAGATTCTTAAGAAATACAACAACCTATTGGTCTTTGCTTAGAATCCTTAAGGATCTTTACGGCTTTCAAGGAAATAATATTGATGAAAATAACTGGAGAGATGTGATCGAACTCTTGGAAGCCAAGAGAGGTGATGAGGAATGGGCGAAATCTATCATAAAAGATAGAGCTAGAATTAGTAAATCTATCCTGACATTCAGCCCTCTTGACGAGATACCGATTTACGATCCAGAAATATTTTCAGGCACCCTTAGAATGGATCCGATAATCCCAAATTTGAGTAGGGAATCCCTCCAACGACTCGAAGAGATCTTAGGGTTCGAGATAACTACACCTCAAACTTTATCTGATGCCTTGACAGAGCTTGTGAAAAAATTCTCAAAGCACATAGTGTCGGTGACCATAAACATTAATTCTGATGAAAACTATTTGGGACTCATCGCTAGCGAGAAAGACATTAAACAACACCTCATGATCCTGAGAAATACAGGAGTAATTGATAAATATGGAAGAGCGGCGATAAATGCGTACTTATTAAACAGATTGATGGAGATTTGCGATTCATATAAACTTGTCGTGCAACTTATGTTAGGAGTGAGGAAGCCCGTTCCAGGGTCGTCGCCGCCTGATTATGCAATCACTGCATTCAATCCTAGCCAATTAATTGATCTAACCACGTTATTCGCAAGATACCCTGAAATTAAGTTTGATGTTTTCATAGCGGACAAGTTACTAAATCATCCTTTAACGGTGATTTCAAAAAATTACCCCAATGTCTTCTTGAGTGGATATTGGTGGTACTCTATGTATCCGGAGACCATAAAATCTTATCTAAGGATGAGGCTGCAGATTTTACCGTACAGTAAGATGGGAGGGTTCTTTAGCGATGCATGTGTAGCTGAATGGGTTTATGGTAGAACGGTGCTTATTAAGAAACAAATCGCGCATGTCTTAGCGGAGATGATATCTGAAGGATACATTAGCCAAGACACTGCCTTGGAGATTTCGGAAGCTCTCCTTCACGAGAACTCGGAAAGAATTTACAAGCTGAGATAACACGTTTAATAAAGACACGAGTAGCTGAGTTGATGATATTTCTGGGTAAAATTCCTCGTCTTAAGAAGGGGATGAAAATCTGGAATTTAATGCGTCGAGAAGTCAGCTGGGCAAACATAACAAGAGGTGGCCTGTAAAATCTAGTCTTTAGAGCTTCAAATTATGACACGCTGCTAGTAGCTTACTGGAGATTGAGACAACATAATTGTTATTTGCACCTTATGACGACGAGAAGGTTTAAGTTTCTAATGTCCACGGGCTAACTGATGGATAATTTAAGCTTTGATGACGGATTCGGCTAGACCATACCTCCCTTAGTTTCCTGAGCTAGTTGACTTAAAACCTTCTTCACAAACGATCTTGAGAGAACCCCCGCCTCGATCAAGTTCACTATAGAATTTGGCGACGCCTCCCCGGAAACCTTTCCAATATTCCCCCTAACCTGCCTCCAGATTAGGCGCGTGTTCCCGCTCTTAGACCTATAGATTATCCCCAAGATCTCCAAGGCCTTAACGAACCTAATATTTCTTATGGTTCCCAGATCGAGCTTTGAGACCGCCTCGACATAGATCCTACCCTCAGACGCATCCCTCTCCGGAAATATGGTCGGGTCATTCAGATAGCCTTTTGGGATGAAGGAGAAGCACGTGTTGAGTATCAGGAAGCGGCGGAATCGCTCAAGCGTCGTCCTAACCTCGATCCTTACCATCCTAATTTTTCATCCCCAAAATAGTTAATAAATGCTTCACCTGATCAACATTCTTGAATCGGTCTTTAATTGCAGGAAACTCCCCCTCTATTTTAAAGCCCTTTTATCATCCTCTTATACTCTTGATATCTAGTAGTTGAATCGAACCCCTACTATAAGCTAAGCCCCGAATACTCAGGTTTCAATCCATCATATTCTAAATTCTCTTCCACCACTTTATATCCAAGCATAAAGGTAGTCATTATAGGCTCGACTAGCTAGCTAGGAACTTATGAGATGGGGGCAGCCATATTCTCAGATACTAGGAGTTTCAGTCAAACTCAAAAATATAGCTAGCATTATTTAAGCCAGGTGCGATTAGCAAAAAGTAAGCTTTAGAAAAATCTCCTGATGAAATTTATACTCTTTCTTGCAGCTATCTCAGGCTCGGGTAAAGCCATTATCTCCACTCCTAAAAATCTATTGTAACCTATTTGTTTTAACTTTTTAAAGAATGCTTTAAAGTCAAAGTGTCCCATTCCCGGCGCTAATCTATTGCTGTCAGCAACGTGAACGTGGAGCAGATATCTTGAAGCCGCGTCTAAAGCTTCCTCTATACTTCTTTCTTCGATGTTCATGTGGAAAGTATCCACCATTAATTTAACGTTCTCCAAGTTTATATCTTTTATCAATTTCACCCCTTCCTCAACGGTATGTATGAAGTCTGTTTCATACCTGTTCTCCGGTTCAATGAGTAAAAAAACACCGCGATCTTCAGCATATTTCCCACAATCTCTTAGACTATCAACTATGAGGTTTAACGCATGATGATCTGGGATGCCCTTAGCGCGCTTTCCTCTGATTAAGCCTATAGATATAAAGGGAGATTCAAGTCTCCAAGCATAGTCTATACATTTTTTAAGATATTTAACAGCTAATCGGCGTTTGTCAGGATCAGAGATGCTTAAGCCATGATTAATCTTTAAAAAAGCTGAGGAGATCCCGACAAGTTCCAACTTATAGCTTGATATAGTCTCTTTAATGATTTTTGGATCTAAATCAGTGAAGTCGTTTGGAAGAATTTCAACCCCATCATATCCACAGCTAGCGGCCAGCTCGATACCGTCCTTTAGATTCTCTCTGCACATAGATTGGATGAATTTTATTTTAGGCGATGCTAAATAGAGGGAAATTTTCATCATATTTCCCTTAGCACTTTTAGAATGAAGTTCTTCCCGTCAATAATTTCTTTGCCTATATCTTCATATTTACCTGCAACATCAATGTTCCCAAAACGTTCATACTTAAACTTCTTCACTACAGTTCTTAGAAAGTTCTCCCAGTCAATCTTGCCCTTCCCTGGAGCCCAATGATAATCTTTACATCCATCATTGTCACAAAGGTGTATTAAAAACACATTTTCATGCAATTTTTCGAAAGCTAATGGTAATATCTCCTTCTGCACGAAGAAATGCCCCGTATCGAAGACCAAACCGAGACTTTTTGAACCGACTTCCTTAATTAGCTCGCGCATCAAGTCAGAGCTTGAAATAATTTCATACGGCCTGATCTCAAGGGCAAATAACAAGTCATTATCCTCTACTAACTCAACAACTCTCTTCACCCTATCAACATACAACCTCCAGCTATCCTCCCAAGAGAAATCTTCCGGAATTGCGATACGACTTGGTGGCGTATATTCATCATATAGCCGCTCCCACGTAACCTTCCATTTTGGATGTGGAGCTGTATGAGCATACATAAGCTCAGTTTCTAAATCTAACGCGACGTCTATACACTGTCTAATACTTTCAATTAAAGTCTTTGACGCTTTTTCCGAGGGATCTATGAGCATATGTCTGAGAAAGCCTACTTCAAAAGCATTACAAACTAGTCCTAAATCCTTATAAAATCTCACCAAATCTTTTACCTGCTCTCTCTTATCTAAAAATTCGGTTTTGAGATGTTCTTCGGTGAACGCGGCTATTTCAAAACCTTTGAAATCATTAAGTGAGGACCACTTAATGAAATTTCTATAATCATCTATACTCGGAAACTCATTGAATTTTTCCCTGGCATATGCAACAGTAACTCCCAACTTTAACATGCACTCCTCCTCCCAGCCCGCGGTCTAATAGCTGTTAAAAAGCTCGCCCTATTTAGATTTTTCCCACCGCACTACTCTAAGATATATAGCGACTAACTTCAGCGGTTGAAATAGTCTCATCTATCTCGACGTATTCAAGCGGGCCCTCTTTCCATGAAGACCATGCATAACTATTAGGCCCTCTTGTACGCATTAACTTTTGAATGAAGCGATTACTGTCATTGTTAGAAGAATTTGATGCGAGCATTCAGACATTCATTAGGTTTAAAGGAGGTGTGATCATTACGGCGTGTCTTCGCTTGGGAGAGCCTATAACTGTGCCTATCGAAGGCCTTTGATTAAGAATCGTCTGACCTCGAATCCTATAGACAGAGGTGGGCTCGGCAGCCCTCTATACTTCTGAAGCGGCGGGATTCCTCAGCCTTGCTTTAAGGTTCTAAAAGACGTAGATTGAGGAGGGAGGGAAGGGAGGTGGAGGCAGGAGAGGAGGCTGCGAATAAGGATTCGAAGAGAGACCCATGATTGTAGCGGATCTTAAAAGATCCTGAACATAAGAAAGGGTAGGTATACATATTGTGACCGGATGGGTTGATGAGCTGGGGGCGTCGGGCTGAGCCAGATCACATATTTGAATACTGTGGCCGCGAAATGCGACATTCTAATGCTCCTTTACCGTATGCCCCGAATCTTACGCTGTTATAGTTAATAAAGGAGTGGGGAGAACACGCTTTAATAATCGGCTTGGATTCGAGTGGTTGGGGAATGGGTATAGAGGGCAAGCAGGCCGCCGAGCTCTTGGGCAGAGGTGGGGTTAGACGCACCTATATTCGAGAGGTTATCTTGGAGAACTTCATGAGCCACGAGTATTCGAGGATCCCCCTAAAGCCTGGGATGAACCTGATAACTGGGCCTAATGGGGCTGGAAAGTCCTCGATCCTCCTCGGGATAGCCGTGGCCCTAGGCCAAACCTACACGGATAGGAGTGAGAGGCTGAGCGACCTGATCAGGAGGGGTGAGAAGGCGGCTAGGGTCACGGTGATCTTCGATAACATGGAGGTCGATGGGAAGAGGCCGATACCATGGCTGAGCTCCGATCAACTCGTCATAACTAGGTATCTGAAGAGGAGTGGAGACTACTGGCATTACGTGAACAATAGGCTTAAGACGAAGGCTGAGGTCGAGCACCTCCTCCAAAGGCTTGGGATAAACCCGAACAACATGCTGATAATAATGCATCAGAACATGATCGAGCAGTTCGCCGCGAAGAGCGATGTAGAGAAGCTCAAGATGGTTGAGGACGCGGTTGGAGCATCCCACTTCAGGCGGAGGATAATCGAGGCTGAGGCCAAGCTTAGAGACATCCAAGCCCAGGAGAAGAGCTTGAAGAGATCCTTGCAGGAGGCGAGGGCGGCGGTCGAGTATTGGAGGGAGGAGTATGAGAAGTTATTGGAGAGGAGGAGGCTCGAGGATGAGAGGAGGAGGCTTGAGCTCGAGTATGCTTGGGCTCTCGTCTCCGAGGTCGAGGCATCGATAAAGAGGATCCAAGAAAAGATTGAGGGATTAAAGATCAAGTCGAATAAGCTCTCAGCCGAGGCAGATTACCATGAGGCCGAGGCGGTTAGACTCCGCTCAGAGCTTCTGGATATGTTTTCGAGGGTGGCTGGTGGGGGGCATGTAGATGTTCAAGAATTCGAGAAGAACCTCGATCTACTGCTCGATGAGAGGGTTGAGGCTGAGATCTCAAAGTTTAAGCTAAGGTTGAATGAATCCGAGGTCAGGAGACTTCAATCCGAGCTTAAGAGGCTTGAATCGGATCTAGCCGAGAAGAGGAGGAACGCGGTCGCGCTCGGCGAGAGGGTTGAGACTAGGGCAAAGCCTCAAGACATACTCGAGGAGATCAAGTTGATAAACCTCAAGATAGCCTCGCTCGGAGAGGTCTTGGAGGAGGCCGAGGACATGTATCTAGTCGCTGACTCAAGGTATCGCGAGACCGAGATAAGGTCTAAGGAGGTCGAGGAGAATCTACGCAAAGCCCTTGAGGAGGTCGAGTATAGGAAGGAGCTCTGGAGAAGGTTTCTGAGAGAGTTGATGAAGGAGGTTGAGCCCCAATTCAACTCAATCCTCTCAACGGTCGAGGGAACCGGTAGGATCGTGTTAAAGAATCTAGAGGATCCGGAGAAGGCGAGCATAGAACTCTACGTCGGGTTTAGGGG